>QWCN01005386.1_pt1 | contig 12634 bp, 19 predicted proteins | sample 1972711 | NCBI WGS metagenome assembly QWCN01 (sample SAMN09866707, study PRJNA288562) | Human gut metagenome isolate term1_stool, whole genome shotgun sequencing... | isolation source: gut | host: Homo sapiens | place: USA: California | reverse complement strand
TCGCAGGACTACAGCCACCTTCGTCACAAAGTTCAGCGCCTTGTTCATCATCGTCGGCATCATGATCAGGGACGTCATGATGGAGGGCTCCGTGATCACAGGAACACCGAAATCCGCCACCTCGTCGAGAAGCTACAGATGAGCTTGTCTCGTCCAAATCGACTTGGTACACCAACGAGAAGTTGCTGCGGATCTTCACCTCGGTCACGCTCCCGATGTACGCCTTGATGAGGGCGATAATCTTGTTCGTGAACTCAACCACCATGAGAGGCGAGTTCTCGCTCCTCATTGCAGAAACAAAAAAGAGATTGTCCTCCTTCACGGGAATGAGCGTGTAATCGCCGCTTTCGAGCACGGGCGGCACATTCTACTTGATGAGCTTTGCGCGAGAAGGATAGATACCATGCTATCAACGGATTCGGACAAGGCGGCGAAAAAGGGCTCGAGAACGCTTCGATCCACGATACTCTTCCAGTGCTTTTCGATAACGATTTGTTTGTCCTCCCCGAGAATAAAGAGAGAATCGATCATTGATTTCTACAAAAATGCGCGAAAGCACGTGTGTTTTCTGTTTCAAAGGACCCAATCCCACCTATATCCCCTTATTCTCCGCACCTTGTTGTCTCCTTTCGGTCATTCTAGTTCATAACAATTATTTCAAGTGTTCAGAGTTATAGTAGTTTCCTTCACTATTCAAATCACTCCACGATTCAAATTCCGAACAAATCCCTTCACTCATCGAACAGAGCTCATTACTGTCATCCCTTCGAATCAACCCTATTCTCAATACTCAAACAACAAACAGACTCACAAGGCTACAGCTTTTTCCCCCGCAGTACGGCAATCTTCGGGAACACCGTACCATTCACAACCTCCTCCTCCATCCACACGTACTTCTTGAATCCAATCCAACTGTACATGGACTCCTCAATATCGCTGCATTGGGTCGTGGGGTTGATTCCCTCAACATGCGAATAGTACTCCATGCAAATCACGTCATACTGATGACGAAGCGTCGCGTTCTTCTGGTTCTCCAGAACGACGTTGGAATGCACGCTACGCATCACCCACCTCCCTACGGCGCACCCGATGCCCGGAACACGGAACAGAAACTCGTCGGCCAGCATTCCGAACTTCGTTGCTACACCTCACGCCGCCGGCACGCCCGCACTGGAGTACCGCAGTCGCTCCACGAGCTCCATGTTGTCGTAGCCACGCTCGGTGATGACCTCGTAGTACCGCGGAATGACCTCCGACTTGCGCAGCACCATGTAGCTACGGCTCAGGCGGCGCGCGCGCGACTACAGCTCCGTCAGCGCGTCGATGCAGTTCATGTTGCGGTAGTGCAGGAAGGAGAAGGTCACGAACTGCTACGCCTCACGCCGCCGCCGCGTTGGCACCATCGGGATCGTCGCGGTCTGCAGCGGCCGGCAGTGGTACTGGTCCAAGCACTCCTTCAGCGCCGGCAGCGTCTGCGGGTACGCGTGGTAGTTCCTACGCCTCACCGCACAGGAATAACAGTGCTGGTAGTTGCGCACGGCCTCGGGGTAGGCGTCGTGCGCCCACTCGAAGACGGGCACGACGCCGACGAAGTAGGGGTCGCGCCAGAGGTAGCCGGGCGTGGCCTTCAGCACGCGGTACAGACTCTCTGCGGGTGAGAGAAGTGGGGAGAGGGAACTGGAGGGGACCAGGTTCAGCTCCGCGAAGAGGTAGTGCGTGGTCGAGACCGCCTGGATGCCCAGGTTCTTCAGCTTGTTGATCGGAATCACATCACTCTCCAATCGGTAGGGCGTGAAGGTGAGCTTGTTGAATCTGCCCAGCTCATGCTTCAGGGCTTCCATTTCCGACTCTGCAGCGGGGGAGTAATAGATGACGAGCGAAATGGGACTAGAGTGGAGAAAACCGAGAATGTGTACCCATGCCAGTGGCCGGCATACTCTGCAATGAACTGCCGCGAGTCCAACCTACGCTGAAAAGAGGAAACAGGCAACTACCCAGCATAGGTGACAAGCGTGATGTCAAACACATCTTCTGGGAAAACTACCATTCAGTCCCTTTCCATTATGGCCACGCTCGAAGTTGTTGATGACAGTGAAAGGGTAATCATCCGTTCTGTACGTATCGGATACGGAGGAGTCAGACGGCATCTCTGCATCCACAAACCGCTGCACAAAGTCTATTCTTTATGTCCCTCCACACGCACTCCCACTCTCCTTCATTTGGATCTTTCGATGTTGCTGATCCGATGCTGCCTCAGTCAACGGCACGTCCTTGTTGCTCAATAGCGCACTGTGGAAGAAAAACTACGCCTCACTCTAGGATGACCATTTGAACAGTGTGTGAAAAGAGTACCACCGTTACCATGAAATATCCCATCAATGCAATGACGATGTGTGTGCTACAAGGGAATGGGAAAGCAAAGCAAAGTACAAGACTCGAAACCAGATGGAACCCTTTCCCATTCCGTTTCACTTCACAGAGATATCAAAATTGGGGTGAGGAAGGACACTTTTCTGTATCCCATGCTCGCTCTTCGTAAATCATCCCGTCCTTTTGCGCGTTTCATGGCTACATCCTCGAAGATCGTCTTTTCCGGAATCCAACCTAGCGGTATTCCTCACATTGGCAATTACTTCGGGGCCTTGAAGAATTGGGTCCAGGAACAGAAAGAGGGGAGTGCTCATTTTCTTTTGGATTAAGTGTAGACTTCAAGAGGAGCTACTTCGGCATTATGAGCTACCACGCTCTCACCTCCGTGGAAGACCCGAACATCCTGCGAAGCAACATAAAGCAGCTCTATCTATCATAGCCTAATGCTCAGTGATGCCTTTACGGCCCTTTTGGCGTGCGGCCTTGAGCCCAATGAGAAGACAACTCTCTTCATTCAGTCCGATGTATCATCATCCTTCCCTTTCAGTATTAGAATCCCTACCACTGTGAGTTGTCGTGGATTCTGGAGAACAACGTGAATATAAACCGCCTCATGCGTATGCACCAGTTCAAGGACAAGGCGGCGCGCGCTGCGAAGAATGGAAGGAAGGAGGATGCATTTGCCAGCACTCTGGGCTTGCTTTCCTACCCCGTGCTCATGACGGCCGACATTATGCTGTACAATGCCACGCGTTTGCGTTGATCCTGCTACTGACGACTAGATGTTCCCGTGGGAGATGATCAGCTGCAGCACGTCGAAATCGCCCGCGACATTATCAACCGCTTCAACCAGCGCTACAACGTCAACTTCAACCTGCCGCAGGCGGAGATCTGCGAGGGAAGCCGCATCATGTCGCTGGGGGACGGCACGAAGAAGATGAGCAAGTCGGCGCAGACGCAGTACAGCAACATCACCATCATCGGTGCGCCGTTCGGCGTATGTCTGACGCGTAGACTCCCCCGAGCGCATCCAACAGTGCATCAAGCGCGCCAAGACGGACAGTCTCTCCGGCTTCTCGTAGCGCAGCCCGCGCGGATGAAGAGTAGGCTGGACCGCGAAAAGCGCCCCGAGATCGTCAACCTGCTAACGCTGATGGCGGCGGCCACCGGCGAGTCGGTCCAGAAGGTGTACGACGCGTACAAGGTGCATGGACGGCAATCACCTCACATGTAGGACTCCACCATGTCGGTGTTCAAGCCCGCGCTGGCGGATGCTCTGATCGCCTGTTTGGCGCCCATCCGCGAGCGATACATGGAATTGCGGGATGATCCCTCCTATGTGAGGGAAATCATGCAGCAGGGAGCGGAGGAGACCATGGAAGAGGCCGCGGAGAATATGAAGCTGATTAAGACGGTAATGGGATTGCTGGGTTGTTCTGTTTGTTTGGCATTGCGAATTGAGTAGGGAAGAGGGGTAGTGGAAGCGGGGAAGAGAGAAAGAGGAAGGAGGAAGGAGAACAGGCGTAAACAGAATAGAGACACTGCGAATCAAGAAGAAAGGAGAGAACGTGAATAATAAACACCCCAGCGAGATACAAATAAACCAAAAACGATTACTCCTTGTCCGTGAGCTCATCGCACAGCCAGTCAAATCCATCAACCAATCCCTTTCCATTGGAGGCGGAACTCTCGATAATCGTCCACTTTCTATCGCGAATCTCGGTGAGGCCAAGGGCTTCGGAAATCTTTGCTCCGTTCAAAGCTCCGGGAATATCCTGCTTGTTCGCAAATACCAGCAGCGTTGTACCCTTCAGCTCGTCTTCCTATTCGTTAGCAGCAAACACCACGCCCACCTTCAGAATGGCAGACAGCTCAGCCTTTGCAACATTCAGACGGTCTATATCGGCGCTGTCGACGACAAAGATCACCGCGTCTACGGGATAACACGGCCTCGTTCACACCCACCCGTATTCGGGAAGTAGCATCTCCAAAAGGGGCGGATACTCGTCTGGCCTCCCAAATCCCACACCTGGAATGTCAGATTCTTATACTTCAGCGTCTCAATGTTGAAACCAATAGTAGGCACTGTGGACACAATCTCGTCCAGCTGCATGCGGTCTACGCATGATCCTCGCTCGCTGACCAAATCCTACACAGAATCGTCGTCTTTCCCGCATTATCGAGACCAAGGACGAGGATGCGCACATCCTTGTTTCCAAAGTACTGATTGAACAACCTGGAGAAGATAATACCCATATCCTGTTTGTGTCGTAAGTCTACCTGTTCTTTAGGATGATACCGAAATCGGGGAGATTATGGTTGTCACCTACGAGGAGGAGTAGGAGTGAAGGAATGGAAGGATCTCCATAGAGGAGCCACCCCAACACATTTGGCTGTCATTCCATTCATCTCAGTCATTCCATTCGTCTTCGCCCTTTCCTTCGTGTTTGTATTCTGCTCAACCCAGCAGGATTGTTTGCGCACTGTAGGGTTCATTAGGTATGGAACCACGCGATCCGAACAAGTGTTACTGTAATTTGGGCTATGTCATGCCCATGATCCGCTGTTGTCATTGCAAGCGCTGGTATCACTGTGCTTGGTATGATAGTCTCGGGAATGGTATTCATGGGTAGTGTTGGTGTGAAACTGAAGAACGTGGAGGATGTGGCGCATTGGTATTGTTTTGAGTGTACTGATTTCAAACCGCCCTCAGGTACTGCTCCGTCCGTCCTTTGACGTTTAGACGACGATATAGACTACAGTTATGAAGAGGACGTGTTGAAACGGAGGCAAATGAATAAGGATACGCGAAAGAGAGTCCGGACAATGTGTACGTACCCATGCCCTGCTGTCATGTAGTGCAAGATCGGACTTTCTCCACGAAGAGTGTTGCCAGTCTGGATGAGCGGGAGATCGCCCGTTCCATCTGCTGCATCGAGCAGATGCTTCTCCTGAGCGACACCTCCTATTCCATCCATACGGATCTCCTCAGCTCAAAAGCAATTCACCAATCCCAATTGGCTTTCCAAGTCGGTCCTTGCCTTCCCTGTGAGGCGTAGAAAAAGGAGCGGAAGGACCACCTCGATGGCAACAAAGATCTGAGGGACCTGTGTCTCATCGCACAGGATCTGGGCCTTCAGAACTGTGTCTTCTCCCCTGCCTACTTTGCGTACAAGGACTCCCCCTCCCGGATCAGCAAGCCGACACCCTTAAGAGAGGAGCCATGTACTTCTCGGTTCTACCCGTGACTCCAAGGGATGGCGCGCGCGCGGCTGCTGTGCGGCGACTGCTGCTACGAGAAGGGGAGCGTCTGCATCCGCGCGGACGTCCGCACCTTCGACTGGGCGGTGCGGCTCGACGTGCGGACTGACGGCTAGGCCTTCGCCCAGACGCAGCGACGCCTCGCGGGGAGACTGTTCGACGTGGTGGTGATGGACCCACCGTGGCAGCTGGCCACCGACAACCCGGTGCGCGGCGTGGGTGCGTGAGGCGCGAGTGAGGCGCAGGTGAGGATTGCGTACGACTGTCTGGACGACGAGACGATCGCGGCGCTGCCGCTGCACCGCGTGCAGGAGGCGGGCCTCCTCTTCATGTGGGTGATCAACAGCAAGTACCGCGTGGCGCTGAACATGCTGCGCGAGTGGGGCTACACGTGCTGGTCGGGCGCGCGGCTGAGGCGTAGGCTGGCGGGGGACATCACCTGGGTGAAGATGACGACGCGCGGCTTCCTGGGCCCCGGCAACGGGCACTACCTGCAGCACTCGAAGGAGACGTGTCTGGTGGCAAAGAAGGGCGACTGCCCGTACGTGGATCCCTCGCAGGTGGGGAGGCTGAGCGACGTGATCTTCGCGAAGCGGAAGGGGCAGAGTCAGAAGCCGAACGAGCTGTATACTCTTATCGAATCCCTGGTGCCGGAGGGTGGGCGCAGGGCGGCGCTGTGAGGCGTAGGGTTCTATCTCGAGATCTTCGGGCGCTGGAACAACCTCCGCGACAACTGGGTTACCATCGGGAATGAACTGTGATGTGGGGTGTTTGTTTGCTATGTGTATCCTTCGTACAGAACAGTCCTGTTTGGGAGGTGTGGACTGCTTGAGTGGCGGTGAATCGTCGCGTGTCACTACAGCGAGAGATGAATAACAATGACTGGACAACTAGCAGTTAACCCCAATAACCGCAAATGAGGACTGCCCAACAAACACATCACATATCACTGCGAATGTTCACAAAGACAAACTTGGCGTCCTGCCCGCTGGATAGGTTCACGATCGAGTACTCGTTCTGCTTCGGCACCCAGAACACGTCCGTGCGGCTCACGAAGAACTGGTTCGCGTTGATGTCCACGCGCACCTTCGCGTCCTCCCCCTCCAGCATCACCATCACCAGGCAGTTGTTCCCGCAGTTCTCCATCACCTTCGTCTCGCGCGCCGGCAGCACCAGCAGACCCGCGATGAACAGGTTCTCCGCCTCCAGCGACGCTACACCTCACCGCCCCACGCCCCACCCACCGCCGCCGCGGATGGCCGGCGTCTCCGCGTAGAGCGCGCGCAGCGGGACGCACTGGTTGTGGCCGACGAGCTGGCAGTCGCACTTGTACGCACTCACCAGCGACGGGTCGTGCACCGACGCCTCCTCCACGATCTTGTCGTAGAGGAAAATCGTCCCGAATTCGGTCACCGCGTCCTCCGCGTCGCCGTGGGGAGGCGCAGCCGGCTCGATGGTGATGGAGTCCTCCACCAGGTGCACCTCGTTCACGGTGCACTCCGTGGGAAATGGTGGTTGGTTGTCGTCTTGGAGGGAATTGGCAGGGGGAGAGGGTGGCTCCTTTCCATCTCGCAGAGGATTGGCAGGGGGAGAGAATGGTTCTTCACGAGGACTACTGGCAGCAGGAGAGAATGGTTCTTCACGAGGACTACTGCTAGTGGGAGAGGGTGGCTCCTTTCCATCTCGCAGAGAATTGGCAGCAGGAGAAGCCGGTTGCTTGTCGCTTTGAAGGGAATTGGCAGTGGGAGAAAACGGCTGCTTGACATCCTGAATTGAATCATCACCAGGAGACAATAGCTGTTTGCCATCTCGCAGAGAATTGCTTGTGGGGGAAGACAACCTCTTCTCACGATGACCATACTCCGTAGGGCTCGATGCCAGTGGAATCGATGATGTGTCGAGAGAAACGCGCGATGGGGATATCTGCTGATCATCCAGCTGCTGTGATCGATTTGCTGGCTGGCTGGACGCGGAGGAACGGATAGGCTGCGATTCCTCCATCGCGTGTGCTGCAGCAGGCTTTTCCGTACTAGCAACCCCACCCTTCTGTTCTGGCTTGTCTAGATGTCACCTTTGCGACAAAGCCACACGTAATACATCAAACTCGTCCGAATCGAATATGGATTCGGATGGAGCAGGCCGCTTCCGTGAAACTGGTCTCCTTTCCTTCCGCTTTATCATTTGAATGGGATTCTTCTTTGTCACGAGACTGTCATCACTGGAGGACGAGCTGAAGCCGTCGTTCCTTCCGGCATCCTCTTGAAACAAAGGAGGCGTCTCCTTTGTGTTTTCGCTCTTTCCGGTTTCCTTGATCGTATCCACATCAAAGGAGAACTCCTCAGACGAAGATGAACTACTAGAATGTGAGTACAGGGCAGGCAACGACAACTCCGACACAAACACGGCTTCTCTGTCTTCTTCCATCCCCTTTCCTAGCATGTCAGCAATTGGACGGTGCACTTTACGAGGCTGATGACCCGAACCGCGCTTCTTTGATAACTGCAGAGATGGCCCGTCTTCCGCGTTCCATATCATGATTCCAGGAGGAGAGCGATGCGCAGTGCAGTCAGTATAGGAATTGTACCAGTTGTGTGGAGAAGAATGACAGTGCGATCCAAGCGATGGGATGGATTTCTTGTTGTAAAGCAAACTAAGAGACACTATATGAACCCAAATAGAACAAAAGCAAGATGGAGGGAATGAAAAGAAACAACACTAGTTTACAATTGTTGGTGTATCCGAAGTGCGCTCCAGCGTGATATGGAAACGCTTTGACAACAGACTCTCTATCCTCGCCAATTCCTTCACCACAGCGGGAATGACAGACTGGGGCTCCTCTGCTACAATATCCTTCAAGGACTATACGTAACGGGGAAAGAGCATGCATACTTCCAAGCAGCGGAGGACAAAGTTCTTCCGGTTAATGGCGGGGGATCGCTTTCCTCCCTCGGAGAGCGTAAAGAAGTCCTCTTCCAGTTCCGAGATTTGGAAATACAGCGTCTTCATGAAGGCCTCGTAGAAGACTCCCACAGAGAGGTCCTCCTGATTCGTCACGAGGGAATACGCTCCAGTCAGCAGAAAGAGGAGATTCTTCCACTGCAACAGACTCTACGGAGTGATATCCCAATCCATTCACCACCTCGTAGTCCTCTCCCAGATGGAACATCACAAACGCAAATTGAAACTCTCCATGGAGTGAGGGATACTTGAAGCGAAAGGGATACGAACTAGAGTTGAAATTGAGGGCGATTTACCAACGCAGCCAGCTTTACCACCTCTTGCGTAGTATCGACATAGAGGCGCGCCATGAGAGAAGGGTTTGGATGCTGCAGCAGCTCTGTGATGTTGACAGTCGAAGAGTAGTTGAAGCGATGAGGCGAATTGCTATCCAGGATGAACGAAATGCTGCTCGCATCCGTTAGTCGGTCGAAAAGCTCCTTCGTAATGGCATTCGTCATGTTCATCCACTTCCCGATCGTTTCAAAGGGATAAGGCGCTGTCTGAGCATCGTATGCAAAGGATTTTCCAGCTAGGAGTGAAAGCAACCCACATGGACCACCCGCTTTGCACTTCGCAACAAGGCTTGCATCCATTTGCTCCTCTCGTAGCAGGCATTCTTCCCTTTTGTCGTACTGAAGGACCATCACTTCCTGCGATTGTAGAAAGAGAGGAATGATGGTTCTGGGAGAAAATTCGTGCTCTTTGCTGACAGAACTAGATGGTTACAGTGGAAAAGAGTCACCACCTATAGAACAGGCAATGGAATCCGGGATTGATCATTTTGAACCCCAAAAACGACTCTCCCACAAGCCAGGAATTGTAGTCAATACCAATTTCCGCTCCCTTGGGCATGTCGAGAACCAGCAGGATAGCGCCCTCCTCATTGAGTTTGTTCGCGAATGCTTGATTCATGCAAACAGAATGAGGTCGTTTCGCTCCACAATAATACTTGTGTGTTTCTTCCACAATGCTAAAGTTGGAACGACTGGATGAGTCCATTGTTTCAAACCGGTTGGCAGTGAAGACGTTTGCTTTTGCGTCCCTAGAGTCATGGTGTAGATCGAGTGTTTCAAACGCGGAGAATGACGAGCTGAACAAACTACTATACGAGTTCCATTTATACAAGGCTAGTAATGGGTAGTGACGTGATTCCCGCAATTGTGGCAGACATTGAAGAAACGCGATGGCGAGAAAGGGGTGCGAAGAGAAAGCAGAAGCGAGACACAAGTTTCGTACGGAAAGGGTGCTGGATTCACACTAGGCTCCTTCCTGGTTCCAAAACAAGTATGGTTTGAACTACGAACGGAAGGCACAACCGTTTGCCATTATGGGATTGAATGAATGCTCCCGCGCTGTGTCAAAGAATCGGCTTCGTCTTTTATTCGTCAATAACAACATAAGGTGGCTTTTCATGCATTGCATCATCCGTAGGTCATTCAAACTCATCAACAGTCTTCTTGTCCAGTGTGTTCAAAACCATGTTCCGATTATTCCTATGAAATGCAAGCAATCCTTCCTCAGCTCTTTTACGACCCCAAACCATTTCCCGCTTTCGATTCGGACTTGCTGCTTGGGCATTACAACGGTAAGTCGTGATACGCACTCGCTCATATTGTAGAAGGAGCCTCCATCGCGCAGTCTCCTCAGCTCGCTCATTATCCTTGAGGATTACTACCGCACCAACCAGCATGTTCTGATTCCCTTTTCCTTGCCTGCAAAGATTGCCTATTCCAAGGGAAAGGAGGCGACAAGCAGGAGGAGAAATGCACCAGTGCATGATCGGCAAGGCAAGCTGGAGATTGGCTATCCTGTGATGAGTGTGTCGGAATGGACAAGGAGTGCGCCGCTGGTGTCAGTCCAAGTTTCTAAGGAGCGGAAGATTACTCAGAGGGAGAAGAGGAGTGTTGTAGATGCATTTGTGATTAATGCAAATGGGAAGGAGGAGAGGTTGTTGCAGAGTGTGAAAGAAGGGAGCATGAAGCGGAGTGGGAATGAACAGCAGAAGGAGGCGACGCATCAGGGTGCGATTGTCTCTCCATCGAGTGTTCCCTCCGAGTCCGCTATCCGTGAGAGTGTGGACAACAAGAAAGAAAACAAGGAGAGAGTGATCATGAAGGAAGACAAGGAGAGAGTGATCATGAAGGAAGACAAGGAGAGAGTGATCATGAAGGAAAACAAGGAGAATGTAAGCATCATGAAGGAAGACAAGGAAAACGCAAACAAGGAAGAAAAGGAGAGAGTAAACAACAAAGAAGACAAGAAAAAGACAAAGACATCCCTGAAATCGCGATTGAAGGGAAATGTGCTGTTCCGTTTCAAATAAACATTCCATTCACTCTTTTCTTTGTTATAGATACGCTCCAAGGCGGGATACTCGTTGACGAACATCCCGTGACGCTTCGCCACAGGAATCACCATCTGGTAAAGGTAGTCTCTCGCCAACTTCGGCATATCACGCACAATGAAGGACGTTCCAAGGTTGTATCTAAGAATCATACCTATTCCCTGACCTCACAGCATGTTGCACTCGATCACAGCGTCATCTCTCTTCAGTCCATCTACGATCATCGTTGCAACATGTTTCGGCGACAGCTTATACTGGATGTTCTTTCCCGTGTTCGTGTCCAGAATGGGAGTGTCTGTGTATCCTACGCGTGAGCACAGCAGACCACTGCAACCAGGACAGACAATGTTCACATACACACCATACGGCGTCAGCATAGTGCGCAGGGCTACGCATCACCCAGAAGACAGGAGCGAACCCTCTCCGAACGAGTATACAGCAACCTTGCAGGAGGAGTACATTGGGCTGATGAAGTTCATTCCGAGACCCGCAACGGAAGAGAGAATGCAAATCTGGCCGTGGCGACGCTCTCTCATCGAGTCGATTACAGGCAACACCGTGTTCTTGCATGTGAGAATGTTCGTCTTGATAATGTAATCATACAACTAGGAGTGAATCCAACGGAGAAGGAAGCACCTCGCTGAGTTCCATGTCATTCGCGTTGGCCGGAGCCACGGCACCAACACCCGCAATGACCAAATCCAACTACGTGTCATTCCTGCCCAAAACACGAACCTTGTATTCTCTGTCCTTTTCCTGAATGTAGTCCTTCATCTTTTGCTCGTCGCATGCATCAATTGAGGCCACTTCAACGGTCGCCCCTGCTTTCCGAATAGCGTCCGCCACCTCATTCAAGCGTTTCACGTTTCTTGCAATCAAGAAGAGGGAGTTTCCCTGTGGGTAAAAGAAGGCGAAATGGGCAACGGGCTTCGCATACTGGAGGGCAACCTCCTTACAGATTCCTGAGCTAGCTCCCGTGATTAGGATCTTGTGCGGCTCGTCGGGGAGTTTCTTGAACAGCGCATCGTAGCATGTACCCAAAACAGCGATGGGAACAGAGACGGCAAGGGAAACAACCTTCAACGGGATGGAGGAAAGGTAGCTAACAAATTGCATTACCTGATTAGCAGAACAATACTTTCTCACCCCCATATCAATCTTGTAAAACAAACCCCATTAGAAACTACCATTAATGATCTGGCGACTCACTTCAGCCGTGATGTCGTGATCCTCACCCCACACCAAATGCCGAGACTCGAACTTCTCGTACACCTTGTCCACCCAACTCCGATCCGTCGTGTCCACGAACGCCGAGATGTGCGTCGGCATCTTCATCTCCTTCTCGTAGAACTCCACAATGCGCTCAATCGCCTTGTGCGCCAACGCATCCTCGTCGTCGCCCTCCTCACCAAACACACGACGCGCCATCTGCGCCAGCTTGCCCTTCTTCGCCTCGAACTTGTACTCCAACACACGCGGCTGGATGCACGCCAGCGTGCGCGCGTGATCCATGCCCAGGTACGCCGTCAGCTCGTGCGCGATCATGTGCGTCGCCCAGTCCTCCTTCACGCCCTGACACAGCCAGTGGTTCAGCGCCTGCGTCGACGCCCACATGATGTTCGCGCGCACCGCGTAGTTGTTCGGCTCCTTCAGCACCTT
>QWCN01017932.1_pt1 | contig 12663 bp, 12 predicted proteins | sample 1972711 | NCBI WGS metagenome assembly QWCN01 (sample SAMN09866707, study PRJNA288562) | Human gut metagenome isolate term1_stool, whole genome shotgun sequencing... | isolation source: gut | host: Homo sapiens | place: USA: California | reverse complement strand
CAGCGCGAGCGTGGAGCCGCAGATGGAGCCCTGAGAGGTCGAGCCGTTGGAGGAGACGACCTCGCTCACGACGCGGATGGCATACGGGAACTCGTCGACAGACGGGATGACCGGCAGCAGCGCGCGCTCAGCAAGCGCGCCGTGGCCGATCTCGCGGCGGCCGGGGCTGCGGGAGGGCTTGGCCTCGCCGACGGAGTAGCCGGGGAAGTTGTAGTGGTGCATATAGCGCTTTTCGGTCTCTTCCCAGATGGTGTCGAGCTTCTGGCAGGCGGAAAGCGTATCGAGCGTGCAGACGGAGAGTACCTGCGTCTGGCCGCGGGTGAACAGGCCCGAGCCGTGGACGCGGGGCAGGACGCCGACTTCGGCAGCGAGAGGACGGATCTCGTTCTTCGCTCGGCCGTCAACGCGGTGGCCTTCGAGCAGCCACTGCTTGACGATCTTCTTCTGGAACTTATAGGTGATCTCGTCGAGGAACTGATCCATATCGGGATACTCCTCGAGGAACTTCTCGTGCCAGTGCTCGATCATCTCGTTCCAGCGGGCCTCGCGGACGTTCTTGTCGTCGGTATCCATCGCGGCCTTGGCCTCGTCCATGAAGTTTTCGACGATCTTGTCGAACAGCTCCTGATTGAAGCTCGCGTGCGGGTAGTCGAACTTGGGCTTGCCGATCTCGGCGACCATGCGGTTGATGAGCTCGACCTGCTTCTGGTTCTCGTTGTGGGCAAGCTCGATGGCCTTGTACATGGTGTCGTTGTCGACTTCGTTCGCACCGGCCTCGATCATGACGACCTTCTTGCCGGTGGAGACGACCGTGACGTCGAGATCGCTGACCTTGCGCTGCTCGGAGTTGGGGTTGAGCACGAGCTCGCCGTTCACAAGGCCGACCTTGAGCGCGCCGACAGGGCCGTTCCAGGGGATATCGGAGATGGCGAGCGCGGCGGAGGTGCCGATCAGGGCCGCGATCTCGGGAGAGCAGTCGTGGTCGACGCTCATGACCGTCGCCATGATGGAGACGTCGTTGCGGAAGTCGGAGGGGAAGAGCGGGCGGATGGGGCGGTCGATGACGCGGCTGGTCAGGATGCCCTTTTCGCCGGGACGGCCCTCGCGGCGGTTGAAAGAACCGGGGATGCGGCCGACGGAGTAGAGCTTCTCCTCAAAGTCAACGGAGAGGGGAAAGAAGTCGATGCCGTCGCGCGGGCGGGCGGAAGCCGTGGCGCAGACGAGCACGCGGGTGTCGCCGTAGCCGACCATGACGGCGGCGTTGGCGAGTTCAGCAAGCTTGCCGACCTCAAGCGTGAGGGGGCGGCCAGCGAGCTCCATCTCGTACTTGTGGTAGTTGGGGAACTGTCTGTGGGTGATGATGGTAGACATTTGTCGATCTCCTTTTTTGTAAAATTCCGTATGGGAGCCGACCGTTTAGCACTTGAAAAAACGTCGGTCACGCCGCCGCTTTTTCAACTGCTAAAGCATAGCAGGCTCTCATACGCGCGGGGAAAGTGCCAAGGGCGAAAGTGTGAAAGAAGGGTGGTGCGCATGCACACCACCCTGTTTTCAAACTTACTTACGGATACCCAGCTTGGCGATCAGGGTACGATAGCGCTCGATGTCCTTCTTCATGAGATAATCGAGCAGGCTGCGGCGCTTACCGATCATCTTGTACAGGCCGCGGCGGGAGTGGTTGTCCTGCGGGTGCTGCTTGAGGTGCTCGGTGAGCTGAGTGATGCGCTCGGTGAGGATAGCGACCTGAACCTCCGGAGAACCGGTGTCGCCTTCGTGGGTGCGGTTGGCTTCGATGATAGCCGTCTTCTGGTCTTTGAGCATCATAGTGTGATATCCACCTTTCTTAAATTCTCCCAACACTGAGCGGCGGGTCGGTGAATCCTCCACGTCCTAAGTGCGGGAATGCGCACGATAAGCGTGCTGAATTATGATAGCACAGCTTTTCCCTATTGTAAAGCAAAACCTGTGAAATGATACCGCTTTTTTGCTTTTTCCCGTCCCTCGCGGCAAAACAGAAGAAAAAAGAGACAGCCAAGGCCGTCTCTTTGAGACCGTCGAAAAAGTGGCAAAGCCACTTTTTCGATTATTTTCTCAGTCCCGCGAAATGCTCCTTCGTCACCTTGATGACCACGGGGCTCAGCAGCAGCAGTGCGATCAGGTTCGGGATGGACATGAGGCCGTTGAGCGTGTCGGAGATATCCCACACGAGCGTCAGGTCCGAGCGCGTGCCGTAAAGCGCCCAGCCGAGGATGGTGGACGTGGCAAACAGCAGCAGGCCGACCGCCAGAATGACCGAGCCCGCCTTCGCGCCGAAGACGCTCGAGAAGCCGACGACCGTGGTCGAAACGCCCGCAGCTGCCGCGTTGCCGTAATTGCCGTCCGCCGCGCCGGAGCAGAGGACGACAAGGGACGTGAGCGTGCAGATGACGATGGTATCCATAAAGACCTCAAAGATGCCGTAAAGGCCCTGCTTGACGGGGTTTCTTTCCGACGTGGCGGCGTGCGCGATGGGCGCGGAGCCGAGGCCCGCCTCATTGGAGAAAACGCCGCGGCCGACGCCCTTGGTCATCGCAAGCTTGATGGACATGCCCGCCGCGCCGCCGGTGACGGCAGCGGGGTTAAAAGCGCCCTTGAAGATGGAAGCGAACACGCCGGGAACGGCGCTGACATTCGCAAACACGACGATAAGCGCGCAGACGATGTAGATGACGGCCATGAGGGGCACGAGCTTTTCCGTGACCTGACCGATGCGCTTGACGCCGCCGAGCAGCACCAGCGCGACGAAGATGGCGACACAAATGCCGGTGATGAGGCAGATCATCGTCTCCCTGCTCGCCGCGTTTTCATTGAATGCGACGGCAACGGACTTGACGGAATCCGCGATGGAGTGCACCTGTGCGATGTTGCCGATACCGAACGCCGCGATCGCGCCGAGGACGGCGAACACACCGCCGAGCCACTTCCACTTCGGACCGAGGCCGTTTTTAATGTAGTACATGGGGCCGCCGCACCAGTCGCCCTTTTCATTGCGTTCGCGGTACTTGACAGCGAGCGTGACCTCGGAGAACTTCGTCACCATGCCGAAAAGCGCCGACACCCACATCCAGAACACGGCGCCGGGGCCGCCTAAGATGATCGCGCCCGTGACGCCCGCGATGTTGCCCGTGCCGACGGTGGAGGCAAGGGCCGTGGACACGGCCTGCAGCGGCGTGATCTCACCGTCGCCCGCCTCACTCTTTTTAAATATCTTACCGATGGTGTTTTTCCACCAGTAGCCGATCTTGGTGAACTGGATAAAGCCCACAGCGATGCTCAGGTAGATGCCCGTGCCGACCAGCAGCACCAGCATCACCGGTCCCCAGACGAAGCCGTTGACCGCAGTGTTGATCTTCATAAACTGTTCCATACACTTCTCCTTCCTAAAAATCACATTCCGTAAAACGTTTGATGAATTTCTTTCATATCTCAGAGAATACCAAATCGGCCGCCCGCTGTCAACGGGGCAAGTGTCGTTTTTTGTCGTGCGCACATGGCAAATCATACATTCTGCATAAATTTTAATGCATTCTTTACCTGCATTTAGTGATTTGCACAGCAAAACGGTGGAAAATTTTTGCATTCCCCGCTTGACAACCGGTGTCCGCCATGCTATCCTAACTGTACTAACACACTTAATACAGCAGGAGGCGCCTATGTTCCACTTGATTTTTCTGATCCCGGTTCTTGTTGTACTGCTGCTCGGCATTTTGCTGCTCGCCGTGCTGTGCAGCCGATGAATGCAGGAGGAATGCCATGATCACCTTAAATTACCGCGACGCGCGCCCGATCTACGAGCAGGTGTGCGACGGGCTGCGGCGGCTGATCGTCTCGGGCGCGATCGCCGACGGGGATAAGCTCCCCTCGGTGCGCGCGCTGGCGACGCAGCTGGCCATCAACCCCAATACCATCCAGCGCGCCTACAACGAGCTGGAAACGAGCGGCTACTGCTGCTCCGTGCCCGGCAAGGGCTGCTTTGCCGTGCACACCTACCGCGCGCAGGACGACGCGCGCCGCTTATCGCTCGAGCAGCAGCTCCGAGAGCTTTTGCAGGAGCTGCGCGCCATGGGCGTGAGCGAAGAAGACATTCAAGCATTGTGCAGGGAGGGAGAAGCGAAATGATCGAAGTACGCGGTCTTAAAAAGACCTTTGACGGCTTTGCCGCGCTTGACGGCGCGGATCTGAGCGTACCGCGCGGCGCGGTCTACGGCCTTGTCGGGCCGAACGGCGCGGGCAAGACGACGCTGCTGCGCCACCTGACGGGCGTTTACCGTCAGGATGAGGGCAGCGTGACCTTTGACGGCCAGGACGTGAAGGCGCGCATCGCCTCCATTCCCGACGACTGGTTCTACTTTATGCAGGCGGGGCTGCGCGATATGATGCGCTTTTACCGCGGGCTGTACCCGAAGTTCGATCAAGAGCGCTTTGAAAAGCTCCGCGAGGTCTTCGCGCTCGATGAAAAGCGGCCGCTGCGCCGCATGAGCAAGGGCCAGCAGAAGCAGGCGGCCTTCTGGCTCGCGCTGTGCACGATGCCCGACTATCTCATCCTCGACGAGCCGGTGGACGGTCTCGACCCCGTGATGCGCCGTCAGGTGTGGAGCCTCATTTTGCAGGACGTTGCCGAGCGCGGCACGACAGTGCTTGTCTCGTCGCACAACCTGCGCGAACTGGAGGACGTGTGCGACCACGTGGGCGTGATGAGCCGCGGCAAGCTCCTGCTTGAGCATTCGCTGAGCGAATTGCAGGACTATACCGTCAAGCTCCAGCTCGCCTTCGAGGGCGCGGATCTGCCCGCCCTGCCGCAGGACATCAAGGTGCTGCACCACGCGCAGACCGGGCGCGTCCACACGCTCATCTGCCGCGGCAGTGCAGAGGAACTGGAACAGCAGCTCGCCGCGCTGCACCCGATCTTTATCGACGCGGTGCCGCTGTCACTTGAAGAAATTTTCATCTATGAACTGGGAGGTGAGGACTATGCGATCCGCGACATCGTTCTTTGATAAGACTTTATTCCGCAGCCAGCTCAAGCACACCTGGCCCCTCTGGCTCGGCTACACCGCCTTGTGGCTTTTCCTCGTGCCGGTCATGCTCTTTTCAGAGCTTTCCGCCTATCAGGGCGGTTACAGCGCAGCGGATGCATCCTACCTGCTGCTCAATACCGGCGTGCGCGGCGGCGTCTTCATTTCCTTCTTCTTCGGCCTTTTCTTTGCGATGCTCGCCTTCTCGCACCTGACGCAGAGCCGCGCGACGAACGGCTTCCACGCGCTCCCCGTGCGGCGCGAGACCATCTTTCTGACCGCCTACCTCACGGGACTGTTCTGCCAGCTTTCCAGCATTCTCGTCACGTACCTGCTCGGCGCGGCGGTCTCTGCCCCGCTGCACCTCAGTTTCTGGAGCGTCACTGGCGCGGCCATGGGCAGCGCCATGCTCGAAGCCGTCTTTTTCTACTCCTTCGCCGTGCTGTGCATGATGATGACGGGGCAGATCCTCGCCGCGCCCGTCTTCTATTTCGTCGGCAATATTCTTGTTCCGGGAATGGAATATCTGCTGCGCAACTTTGCGGGCAATTTCCTCTACGGCTACAGTGGGCACACCGACGTTGCGCTCGGTTTCCTCTCCCCGCCCCTCTATATGTACCCCGAGGTGGACATCGCCTCGATCGAGACCTGCGAGAGCGGCTCGTACTATGTGACTGCCTACGCGCTTGAGCACCGCTCTTTCATGATCCTCGCCGCCTACGCGCTCGCGGGACTTGTCATCGCTCTCATCGCGCTGCTCCTCTACCGCACGCGCAAGAGCGAGATGACCGGCTCGACGGTCGCTTTCCCGTGGGCGACGCCCATCTTCAAGTACGGCGTGGCGTTCTGCACCGCCGTTGCCCTCGGGCAGTTCCTCTACTATTTCCTCTTCGGCCAGTACCGCTCGAGCGACAACGATTCCCTGCCCGGCACGATCCTCTGCATGGCGGCGGCGGGGCTTGTGGGCTACTTTGTCGCCGAGATGCTCATCAAAAAGAGCTTCCGCGTCTTCCGCGCGGGCGCAAAGGGCGCGGCCATCGTCGCGCTTGCTCTTGTGCTGCTCGGCGTTGCGATGAGCTTCGACCTCACGGGCTATGAAAAGCACGTGCCGGACGAGAGCGAGATCGAATCCGCCTTTTACACCTTCTCCGGCATGACGAACGTCACGACCGACGACGCCGATACCATCCGCCGCCTCACCGCGGCGCACCAGGCCATCGTCAAAAACCGGAATGAGCAGGCGCGCATCGCAGACGCATGGGACGCGGATACGCTCTCCCAGAGCGATCATGACGACATCGAACATTTCTCCCTGCGCCTGACCTACTACCTCAAGGACGGCTCGCAGCTCTCGCGCTCCTATTCGCTCTACCTGCGGAGAAGCGACCTCACCGTGCCCTCGTCCGCCACGGCGCGCGTGAACGCGCTCTATATGTGCAGAGAGTCCGTGCTCCGCCGCGTCCTCGGCTACGGCTGCGAGCACCTCGGCGACACGCCGCGCTTCCTCGACAGCTACTGTTATTACGATGAGAAATCCAACACAAAGGACTATGCCCTCACCGCCGCGCAGGCCGAACAGGTCTACGCCGCGCTGATGCAGGACGTTCAGGATTCCGATAATGGCGGCAGCGACATCTTCGCCGTGCAGGAATACCAGTACGTTTCCCCCATCTCCTTCTGGCTCGAGCTGTACTTTGAGTCCACCAATGAAAAAGGCCGCCCGGAGGTGTATACGCTCAGCCCCAATGTGAACGGCTCGACGCCCAACACCCTGCAAGTACTCAGCGAGCTGCTGCCCGAGCTGAAATCCAACATCGTAACGCCGCCCAGCGACGACGGCATTCACACCCTCCCCGCCACAGAGGACGTTTCCACCGAGGAAAGTGTGAACTGACATGGCAGAAAAAACAAAGCGGCGGCGCAGGCGCCGCCGCACCGGGAGTAAGAAAGCATTTCTCGTCCTGCTCGCGCTCGTTTTGCTCGTTCTCGGCGGCGTGAAGCTGCGCTATGCGCTCGCCCACCGGGGTCTCCCCGGTTCGAATGTCGGCGTGCCGGACTTTGTCACAGTCGACTATCTGCCCCTCAACGAATATTCCCGTCCCGGCACGCCGCTCAGGGAAATTTCCGGCGTGGTGGTGCACTATGTCGGCAATCCCGGCACGAGCGCCGCGGCGAACCGCAGCTTTTTTGCCAACCTCGCCCTGACGCACGAGACCTACGCGAGCGCGCACTTTGTCGTCGGGCTGGATGGGGAAATCTTGCAGTGCGTGCCGCTGACGGAGATCGCCTACTGCTCAAACACGGCGAACGACTACACCGTGTCCATCGAGGTCTGCCATGCCGATGAGACGGGCAAATTCGACGACGCGACGATGGAGAGCCTTGAAAAGCTCGTCGCGTGGCTGTGCGAGACGTTCGATCTTGACCCCGACGCGGACGTCATCCGCCACTACGACGTGACGGGCAAGATCTGCCCCAAATACTATGTGGAAAACGAAGATGCGTGGCTCGCCTTCCGGCAGAATGTGAGCGCGCGCATCGAAGAGGACAAAACCGCGAACGGCGAAACCAACTGACTGACCCCTCAGGAGGGAGCTCATGCACGACTTTGTTTCCTATCTTTTTTATCTTTTGCAGCGCGGGATGCGCTTTGCCGTGCCCGCTGCGCTTATCTGCGGCCTTATTCTGGCCGTCTGCTATGCCGTCTGCCGCAAAAAAGGCCGCCGCTTCCCGTGGGGAAAGGCGGTCTGCGCGGTGCTGCTTGTCGGCTGGGCGGCGGTCACGACCTTCGTCACGCTGCTGCGCAGCGAGTCGAATGAATTTGCCGCGCGGCAGTGCAATTTGCAGCTTTTCCTTGCTTGGCGCGAAGCGTACCAGCGCTTCACGCTGCAAATCTGGCTCAACGTGCTGCTCAACATCGCGCTCTTCGTCCCGCTCGGCGTGCTGCTGCCGCTCTTGTGGAAACCGTTTCGCAAGTGGTATGCCGCGCTGGGCGCGGGCTTCGGCGTTTCGCTCCTGATCGAGCTGGCGCAGCTTTTCACCGGAAGCGGCATGTGCGATGTGGACGACCTCTTCACCAACACGCTCGGCGCGATGCTCGGCTGGTGTGCAGCAATGCTCGTGCTCGCGCTGCATCAAAAGAACAGGACGTGGCCGCGCTACTGCGCGCTGCCCGCCGCGTTCGCACTCGCACTATCCGCCATTTTCATTTCCTACGCCGCGCAGCCCTACGGCAACCTGCGCGACGCCTCCGTCACGACGGCGGACTTAAGCGGCGTCCGCTGGTCGGTCGATTATGCACTCGCGGAATTTGCCGCCGCGCACGGCGTCGAATTTCCGGATGCGTACTACTACGATGACCTTGTGATCTACGCCAACCACTCTTCCGGCGACTTCCTCAACGTCACCCTGCACGACGGCACGTGGGAATACAGCTTTGGGCGCGATCACACGCCCGTTTTCGATGCGCCCGCGTCTGGTGTCACAGAGGACATGCTGCGCGAAGAGCTCGACAAGTTTGGCTTTTCCATCCCCGCCGACGCTGCGTTCACGCTCTCGCCGTATGGCGAGACCTCTTACCGCGCGGTGTTCTCCGCCGATCTTCTCCCTGCGGAGAACGGCTCCCTCCACGGCATGCTCACTTGTGATCTGAGAACACAAGACGACGGTCAAGCGACGCTCTCGCAGCTCGAAAACCGCATCACCACGCTCGCGCCCGTGCGCGAAGAGCCTATTCTCTCCCCCGCGCAGGCGCTCGCCGCGCTGCAATCGGGCAAGAGCTTCGAGGGTGCGTGGTTTGCGCAAAGCGTCCAGCAAATTGAGGTGCGCTCCAGCACGCTCGACTACCTCTCCGATTCCAAGGGCTTCTATCAACCGGTCTACCGCTTCGAGCTGTCGCTCGCCGGTCAGGCGGGCGGCATCACCGACGCGGTCGACTATGTCCCCGCGCTCTTCTGAGCGCCGGAGTGCAAGGAGGCTTACGATGAAACGCATACTTGCCTCGCTGCTCAGCTTCGCACTGTGTCTCGCGCTGCTACTCTTCATCCGAAGCGAGCTCGACGAGCCGATCCTGCACGTCGCGCTGAAACCAGCCGGCGAGCAGGACGCCGCCTACGTCTACGAAACGGTCTATGCAAGCGGCAAAAGCCGCCGCTGCAATGCTTTCACACCCGACACCTGCGTCTTTTACACCGCAGACTACGCAGACTTTGACACCTCCGCGCTTCGCTCGCACAGGGTCAACACACTTGTCGCCACCACGCTCTACGATTCTGTCGGCAATGTCGTTGAACCCAACGAAACGATGATCGCCATGATGCACGCCGCCGCAGACCAGATCGACCACGCGATCTTCGATTTTCAGATCATCGCTGTGAATGGTCAGCGCTACTTTGCCTTTGTTAAGCTCAACGTCAACTGGTGGGATCCGTGCACGCTGTACGAGTACGACGGCGGAGAGCTCCGCGAGCTCTGTCAATGGGACAACATGCGCCTGCTGTCAATCGGTTTCATATGAAAAAAGCGGCTGTCTCGACAGAGACAGCCGCTTTTCCTTTTTCACTTGTTTTTCTCCAAGCTGTACGGGTCCCGTCCCGCGGCGAATTCGGCGATCATCTCCGCCGTCAGGGCGATGCCGTTGTTGACGAAGGTCTCCTGCAATTCCTTTCTGCTGACCCACGCGCCGTCCGCCAGCTCAAAGTTGTCGAGATGGATGGTATCGTCGTCGCCGTCGAGCCTGCACCAGTAGCCCATCATGATGTTGCCGCTGATGCCCCAGGGCTGACAGCGATAGTAGCGCAGGTCCTTGACCTTGAGCCCGACCTCCTCCATCACCTCGCGGTGTACGGTCTGCTCAAAGCTCTCGGCAAACTCGGTGAAGCCCGCGACAAGCGCCGTGCGCTGCGCGCCGGGACGGTTGGCGTACTTGGTCAAAAGCAGGTAGTCCCCGTGCGTCACGGCCACGATGACCGACGGGTTGATGCGCGGGAAGATCATGTTGCCGCACTTGGGACAGCGCATCATGCGCTCGTTCCCATCGTGGACGAGCTTTTCCCCGCAGCGGCCGCAGTAGCGCGCGTCGCGGTACCACGAGCACAGGTGCCACGCGCTGACCGCCGCATAGGCGAGCTCCTTGGGCTTCTCCGTGCGGAAAAGGCCGATGTTGCGGTAGGAGTAGCCGTCGAGCGCACGCTCGTTTTCGTCAAAGAGCAGATAGTATTCCCGCCCGTCGAGCTCAAAAAGATAGGTGAACGCCTCGTCGGGCTCGGTAAACTGCGCGCGCGACGGGAACTTGAGGCCGTTGTCGTCGATGCGGCACAAAAGGTCGCGCCCGCGGAACTGCACCACGGCGCTGCTCTTTTTCGGCACGGCGTTCTTTTTCCACTCGTTGTAAAGATGCTTCGGCTCGATATCCTGGATCATGTCGGCTTTCCTCCCGCGTGTTTGTTCTTTCGCAGGACTATTCTACAACGGATCAAAGGGATTTGCAAGCGGGGCTTATTCCTCGATCATGCGCCTGCGCTTCAGCTCTTCGATCCTTTTCCCATCGCGGCGCACGGAAATCATACCGGCAATACCGCCCGCCAGCAGTCCCGCCACGATCAGGACGGTCAGCACCATATACACAGGTGAATCAAGCTGTGTGTCCAGCCAGTTTGAAAAACCGTACTGCGAGATTGCCTTGTACGCATAGTTCCCTTCCAGCAGCACCAGCACCAGCGCACCGAGCATCATGTTTCTCGAGTGCGAGCGCCGCTTTTCCAGCGCCGCGATCTTGGAGTCCAAGTCGGAGTACAGCTCAAAAGCGCCGTCCGCCGTCTTTTTGCGCAGGATCAGCGCCTCGCCGTACTCGCCCACCAGCGCCGCGCCCGTCTCGCCGAGCGTGCGCAGATAGTCGTCCTTTTCGCCGTCGCGCGATTCGTAAAAGTATTGTACGCGGTAGGTGTATTCGTCCTGCTCCCCGCGCACAAAGCGCAGCTCATCGCGCACGATCTCGCAGCACTGCCAGCCCTCGTGGGACATTTTGTTGAGATAGCGCTCCATCTCCTCCACCCGCTCGGGGGCAAGCGGTGCTCTGTTCCACTTCTTCGTCATCGTCTCTGCCATTTCTGTTCTCCTTTCACTCCTCGATCAGGCGTTTCCGCTTCAATTCTCCATACGTTTTCCCCACACGGGCAGCCTGCATTGCGGTCCTTACCGCCGCGGCGGTGCCCAGCACGCCCAGCACCGCATACCAGATGATGTGCTTTCCCCATAGCCGCAGCGATAAAAAACTTGGCTGGTGATAGGTCTCTCTTAGGTCGGCATACATCGCGTCAAAGCTGACAGCCAGATCATACCAGACCCACGTGTTATAGAACCAGTCGTCCATGATCTGCGCATCGAGGTCAGAATAGAGCGTAAACGGCGCACCGTCCGCTCTCTTGCGCAGTACAAGGAATGAACCCATATCGCCGACCTTCTCAACGCCTATGTCCGCGAGCGTTTTCACATAGTCGGCACGCTGGCCGTCGCGTGATTCGTAGATGTACTGCACGCGGTATTCGTACTCGTTCGGTGTGCCGCGGCGGTAGGTGTAAGTGCCGTAGGTACACTTTTCCAGCAGCCAACCCTGCGCCGCCAGACGCGCAAATTCGCGCTCCAGTTCCCCCGGTTCCAAAAAACAATAAGGAAGGTGCCAGACCCGCCTTGTGTCCTTTTCCATCGTTATCCCCCTCTCAGTTCCATTCGTTTGTCAGCGCGTCGCCGTTCTGCGTCAGCTCGTGCAGTCTGCGCAGCTCCGCGCGCACGGCCTCGCGCCCCGCGGGCGTGATCTGGTACTCCTTTTTGCGTCCCTCGCTCTCGTCGCCGAGCGAGACGATCCAGCCGCGCTCGGTCAGCGTCGCGAGCGCGCCGTAGAGCGTGCCTGCGGCGAGCCGCACACGCCCGCCGCTCAAGCGCTCAACGTTCTGCATGATGCCGTAGCCGTGCAGCGGCGCGTCGAGCGAGAGCAGGATATAAAAGACCGCTTCGGTCAGTGCCGTCGTTCCCATGTGGTACCCTTCTTTCCTCGGCCCCCGTTATAACGGAAACCGATATATCGTCTACCGATAAAGTATCATATTGCTCTCTCCCCGTCAACTGAAAAAACGGAATGCCCTCCCTGCCATCGCCAACGGTTTTCCACAACGCAAAAAGGCAGGGAATGCTTCCGCATTCCCTGCCAAAATAACTTATCCCGCCGCCCACAGGCGGCCAAAAGCGTCGCAAACTTTCGCGTCCGCAGACGCGAAATAAATTTGAATCGTAAATTCTGACGTCACTGTCGTGGCATTACGATTCCCGCGCCCTTTCTGGCGCGCCAATCGTGCCACTTCCTCGAAACCGGCTCGCTTCATCCGCCACCGGCGGCGCTTCGCCGATTTCCCTGTGCGTCAAAAAAAACTCTTCTCGCTTCGCGCGTGTCGCAGCCGCCCTCCGGGCGGCAAGGCACGAAGCGAAGTGCATCCCCACTTAAAAAAGAGGCACGGTAAAGGGCGACTCCTCATAAGGACATCTTGAAAACACCAGATTAAACCGATTGAGAGAATCTCTTGGTGTCGACCAAACGGGAATAGCCATCAACCATTTC
>QWCN01005369.1_pt1 | contig 12666 bp, 11 predicted proteins | sample 1972711 | NCBI WGS metagenome assembly QWCN01 (sample SAMN09866707, study PRJNA288562) | Human gut metagenome isolate term1_stool, whole genome shotgun sequencing... | isolation source: gut | host: Homo sapiens | place: USA: California | reverse complement strand
GGATTCACCTCAAACTGCTCGCCCGCATCGTCAGTCAATGCTCCAAAATTTTTACGGGCATAGAAATCCATCCCGCCGCGAAAATTTATCCCGGCGTATTCATCGACCACGGCAGCGGCGTCGTCATCGGCGAAACCGCCGAAGTGCACCCCGGCACCGTCATCTATCAGGGCGCGACTCTGGGGGGCAACGGCAAGGAACACGGCAAGCGCCATCCCACGCTGATGGAAAACGTCACCGTTTCCGCGGGCGCGAAGATTCTCGGCGGGTTCATCGTCGGCGAAGGCGCGAAGATCGGCGCGGGGGCGGTGGTGTTGAAGGAAGTGCCGCCGCACGCCACGGTGGTGGGCGTACCCGGACGTATCGTGCGCATCAACGGCGAAAAGGTATGCGAGCCGGATCTCGACCAGGATAAGACCGATCCCTATCAAAACTATCAGAAAGAGATCTGCAATCTGCGGGCGAGAATGTGCGAATTGGAAAAGAAGCTGGAAGAGTTAAAAACGCCCGTTCCGTCGGAAAAATCCCCTGAACCGTCAAAGGAAAGCCCGCCGTCCGGGCGCGAAAATAAAGGAGGATTTGAAGAAAAACACATACCCAGGGCAGGGATTACGTAAAAAACGAATAAAAAGAAAACGAAAATAGAAGATAATAAAAAGGAAAGGAAAAATATGAAAATCTACAATTCACTGACGAAAAGAAAAGAAGAGTTCGTTCCCCTGGAAGCGGGAAAGGTAAAAATGTACGCCTGCGGCATCACGGTTTCGGGCGAAGCCCATATCGGTCACGGATATCAGGCGCTCATTTACGACATCATGCGCAAATACCTCGAAAAGGTGGGCTATAAAGTGACGTATGCGCGCAACTATACGGACGTGGACGATAAAATTATCGCCAAATCCAAGGAAACGGGAATCCCCGCCGACGTGTACGCCGCGGAGATGATCGGCAAAATCAACGAGGTGATGGACGAATTGCACGTGGACGACCCCGACGTCTGGCTGAAAGCGACGGAAAATATCGGCAATATCGTCGATTTTATCCGCCGATTGATCGAAAAGGGGCACGCTTACGCGACGAAAAAGGGGGACGTCTATTTTGACGTGGACTCCTATCCCGCTTACGGCCATCTTTCCAATCGTTCCTTGGAGGACGCTTTGGACGGTGTGCGCGTGGACAACGACGACGAGAAAAAGAACGCTTACGATTTCGCGCTTTGGAAGAGCGCGAAGGAAGGGGAAATTTGCTGGGATTCGCCCTGGGGCAAGGGGCGCCCCGGCTGGCATATCGAATGTTCCGCGATGAACCGCGCCGCGTTCGGAGATCAGATCGATTTGCACGGCGGCGGTCGGGACCTCATTTTTCCCCATCACGAAAACGAGATCGCGCAGACGGAGGCGCTGACGGGCAAACCGTTCGTCAAGTATTGGACGCATAACGGACTCATCAAGGTCAACGGGCAGAAGATGAGCAAATCCCTGGGCAACAGCCTACTCCTTACCGACCTTTTGGAGAAATACTCCGACGAGGCGATCAAGTTTGCTCTTTTGCAGACGAACTATCGGAACGACATCAATATTACGGACGATCTGTTTCCGGAGGCGGAGAAGCATCTGTACGAATTTTACAGAGAGCTTGCCGAGGCGGAGGGGGCGGCTCTCTTTGCGAGCGAAGAGGACAAGTCGTATGCGAAAAAGATCGACAAGGAATTCGACGACTGCATGGACGACGATTTCAATACGGCGCTGGCGCTCGGCAATCTGTTCGGATATTTCAAGGAAATGAGAAAATTCCTGTCCGGGAAGGACGCCCGGGCAGCGGCGATGGCGGCGCAGCTGCGCGAAACGTATTCCCTTTTGGGCTTGTTTAAAAAGGACGCGGCGGCGTACGTGAAATGGTACGAAAGCAAAAACGCGGCGGAAATTCCCGCGGCGGTCAGGGCGATCGCAGAGGAGCGCTTGGCGGCGCGCGCCGCCAAGGATTGGGCAAAGAGCGACGCCCTGCGGGCAAAGCTTGCGGAGCTGGGCTATGCCGTGAAAGATTCGAAAGAGGGCTATACGCTGACAAAAAATTAAAACGGAGGGGGCAGGGCAGAGATCGCGCAGACAATCGGTTGATAGAATTCCTGCTTTTTCCTCGGAAAGGAACGGGACAAATCGGGATTTGAAAAGTTCTTTCGACGTTTTGGGGCGCTTTTTCCGCCGCTCGGAGCTTGTCGAAGGGGGTTACACAGAGCCTTCGGCTGCGCTTAGCGGCGCGAAAATACTTTATTTGTCCATACCTAAGGGCGCAAAAGCAATTGACATTTTGCGCAGCGGCATATATAATGTATAAAAAACGAAAAACAAGGTGAAAAAGACCATGAAAGAATACACCAGCGAAAATCTGAGGAGTATGTATCTCGATTTCTTTAAAAAGCGCGGGCATAAAGTCATTCCGTCCGCGTCCCTCATCCCCGAAAACGACCCTACCGTTCTCTTCACGACGGCGGGGATGCATCCGCTCGTGCCCTATCTTTTGGGCGAAAAGCACCCCGCGGGAAACCGTCTTACCGACGTTCAGAAATGCGTCCGCACGGGCGACATCGACGACGTGGGGGACGAGCGCCACTGCACGTTTTTCGAAATGCTCGGCAATTGGTCGCTCGGCGACTATTTCAAGAAGGAGATGATCCCTTGGAGTTACGAATTTCTGACGGGCGAGGACTATCTCGGGATCCCTTCGGACAAGCTCGCCGTGACGGTGTTCGGCGGGGACGAAACGCTGCCCTGCGACGACGAAGCGGCGGCGCTTTGGGAAAAGGCGGGCATCAACAAGGAAAATATCTATTTCATGCCCCGCGAAAACAATTGGTGGGGACCCGCGGGACTCACGGGACCCTGCGGCACGGATACGGAGATGTTCGTGATCCGCAAAGCCAAATGCGGACCGAATTGCAATCCCGACTGCAATTGCGGCGCGTTCCTCGAAATCTGGAACGACGTCTTTATGCGTTTCAATAAACAGGCGGACGGCTCGTATACCGAACTCGCGCAGAAAAACGTCGATACGGGCATGGGTTTGGAGCGCGCCCTCTGCGTCCTGAACGGCAAAACGAGCGTTTACGAAACGGACCTGTTCGCGGACGCCATCGCCAAAATTTCCGCTCTCACGGGTCTGTCCTACGATAAAGACGAGGAAACCACGAGGGCTTTCCGCGTCGTTTTGGACCACGTGCGCACGGCGACCTTCATGATCGGGGACGAGAAGGGCATCGCGCCCTCCAATACCGATCAGGGCTATATCCTGCGCCGCATCATCCGCCGCGCGGTGCGCTACGGGCGCAAGATAAGCCTGCCTGAGGGGAGCCTTTCGGAAATCGCGGCGACTTTCGTCGAAAAATATAAGGGAGTGTATCCCGAACTCGACGCTAACCGCGCGCGCATCGCGGAGGAACTGAATAAGGAGGAGGCGAAGTTCTCCAAAACCTTGCAGCAGGGCTTAAAAGAGTTTGAAAAGTGCATCGGCGGCTTGGAGCGCAAAAACGCTTTCATGTCCGCGAAGGATCCTTCCTATGTGCCCGAAACGGTCATCGGCGGCAAGCAGGCGTTCCATCTTTACGACACTTACGGCTTCCCCGTGGAGATCACGGGCGAGATGGCGAAGGAGCGGGGCTTCGGCGTCGATTTAGACGGCTATAACGCGGCGTTCGAGGAGCATCAGAACAAGAGCAAGGCGGGCAGCGAGCAGAAGTTTGCCTGCGGTCTTGCCGACCATAAAGAAGCGACGACCAATCTGCACACCGCCACGCATCTCTTGCACGCGGCGCTCAAAAAAGTGCTTTCCGAGGACGTGAATCAGAAGGGCTCGAATATCACGGAGGAGCGGCTGCGCTTCGACTTCAATTTTGAGCGCCCCATGACGCCGGAGGAAATTAAGAAAGTGGAGGCGCTCGTCAACGAGAAAATCCGGGAAAACATCCCCGTGGTGATGAAGGAGATCTCTTTGGAAGAAGCGAAAGCGGAGGGCTTTACGGGGCTTTTCGAAAGCAAGTACGGCGAACGCGTAAAGACCTATTCCATCGGCGATTTTTCCAAGGAAATCTGCGGCGGACCTCACGCCGCGACGACGGGCGAGCTGGGCGCGTTCAGGATTGTCAAGGAGCAAAGCTCCTCTGCGGGCGTGCGCCGTATCAAAGCGGTTTTAACGCGCGAATAAGGCGCGGACGGATAAGGAAAAGCAGGGTAACGAATACCCTGCTTTTTTGTCGTAAAAAATTTGTCGTTTCCCCCGTCTTTTCGGGAAGGGAAAGGGGAGAAAAAGAGCTGTAAACCGCAAAGGCTCTTTTCGCGCAACGATAAGAGGGATTTGCGCGGTCAAATAAAATAGATTAGATTAGCCGTTCTTTTGTTTGACGTCCCTGCCGACGAGTTCGTCAAGCGTAATGCCGTAAAAATCGGCAAGCTGAACACAAAAATCGATATTGGGCAAACCCTTTCCTGCTTCCCACCAGCTGATCATCTGTTGTTTCAATCCTGTCGCTTTCGCCAAAGCGCTTTGCGTAAACCCATTTATCTCTCTTTGATATTTTAATGCTTCTCCGTAATTCATCATCACTATTTATCGTTATATTCTCCCTATCAAATAATCGATCGTGCAGTCGAATATTTTGGAAAGTTCCGCAAGCGTAGATAAAACAGGTTCGGAACCGTGTTCCCAATTATAAAAATAGGCTCCGTCATACTTTGATATTTTTCTTAAAGCATAGCTGGATATTTGCGCTTCTTTCATGACTTCTTTAATCCGTTTTGTCAGTGGCGGGCAATCTTTTCCGACGAAAGGACTATCGTCGTCGCTTCTGCCGATTAAAAGTTCGATGGAACAATTCAGATAGTCCGCCGAGGAAATTAAAGCAGATAAATTAGGCTCCGTGGAATTGCTTAGCCAACGATAAACGGTCGCCGACGAAATATGGACGGATTTTGAAAAATCCTTTACTTTGATGTTTCGGGTATTGAGAATTTCCTTTAAACTTTCGCCGAAATTTATTTCCTTTTTCATGGATTCCTAAATAAGCTTTTTGCCTTTATAGCGAAAGAGTTATCTTTAACTATATCGATTCTCAGGATTTTGTCGAGAATGCCAGGCTTTATACAGTCCCCTATCGGCGGTGAATGTTTCCCGCTTTTATAATAATATATTTTTTGCCGTAAATTTTCGCGGTATTTTTATACTATTGCAGCTTTTTCCCTATTTCATCTTCTAAGCCAAGTAGATAGTCCGCGCTTACTTCAAAAATTTTACAAAGTTTTTTAATGGATTTTATGTCCGGTTCCGTCCTTCCCTGTTCCCAGCTCGCGTATCCATTAGCCGACATATTTAATAACTCATAAACATCTTTTTGCGTCAAGCCTCTTTCTTTGCGAATAGATTTGAGTATGTCTTTAAATTCCATAAACCCCCCCCCTTTTTTATTAATTATATAATTTTGTACCCAAAATGAGTTGACACAACCCAAAATGGGTAGTATAATAAAAAAGTAGATACCCAGAATGGGTTTAAATTGGAGAGGTAAAGAAATGGAAAATTCGGAAAAGAACAGAAAAAAATGTTTCGCGTGCAGCAGGTTCCGTCGGTATTATACGAAAGGGGACTATTGCTTTAACAGGACGGAGTATGGCTTTTGTATAAGAAAACATGAAATGAAAGAAAAACACGATACCTGTGAGGAATGGGACCGCAACAGCAGAACGCGCTACACCGACAAAGACAAAGCCATGAAAGTGCTCTCGGAAACGCTTTGGGAAATCGCGTCAATCAGGCAAATTCTGCAAGAAGCTCAGAAAGAGGAACAAAAAAAATGAAAACCGATAAAAAAATTCCGTCCTGTCAAAATTGCGCGTATTATCGCGCGTTTTACAACGAAGGAATCTGGGATTTTTGGGAACAGAAAACAGGACTTTGCGCAAAATGCGAAAAAATCGTCGGAGAAAAAGAAGCGTGCGAATCGTGGAGTCCTTATCAAAAAATCGCGGCGACGAAACAGGCTCTTAACAAAGCGGCGAAAAATATCCGAATCTTTCAAAAAATTTACGAAAAGCAGTAAATTTCCCCTCGTCGGGGCATAGAAAAGGCGCTCCGCCGCAAAAGATTTACAGCTTCCGAACGCTCGACGTTTCCTTTCGGGCGTTCGGAGGCTTTCTTTTCAGGCGCGTTTCGGGAAAAAAGAAAGTCTATTTGACGTTTTTCCGCATATAGATGATAGATGGGAAAAATGGTCTTTTCCGTAAAGCGGCGAAAGCGGATTTGCCTCCTTTTTTGGGGAATTGACAAGGAAAAAGCGATAAAATTGGAGTTTTTCGCTCCCTTTATGAGAAAATATACTCTTTCCGGCTCTCCGCAACGTCTGCGGAGAAGCTTTTTTTCGACAAATCATTGGAAAATTTTTCCTGTTCTTTTGAAAACGCCCCCTTTTCCGCTCTCCTTCGACAGAATTTTGAAATGTATAAATATGCGGGGGGGGGGGCGTTTATTAGCAAAAAAAACAGGTTTTATGGAAATTTTTTCAAATTTTTCAGAAATGTAAGAAAAAGTTATTTACAAAATATAAAAAATGCTGTATAATAAAAATGAAAATACGCAGGCGGGAAACCACAGGCGCTTTCGCGGCTTATGGGAACGTCGATTCGAGGGATACTCTTCTAAAAGAAAAGAGGAACCTTATGAAACGGGAAATCCTTTGCGGCTCTATGAAAGCGGGCGGTGTTATGTAGGATAAAAGTAAAACGAGCCGCGAAAAAGCCATGAGTCTTTTGCCGCCGATTTGACAGCGTTTGCCGTATCTTATAAAAGCAAGCCGTATCTCATAAAAACAAAAGGTGTCGGCGCGAATCGTTTGCACATTTTTACGCGCCGTTTTCACAAGGCTTTGCGGCGGCATAAAAGTAATATGAAATCTCACTAACGAAAGGAGCATTTTCGTGAAACCCATGGATTTATTGGAGGACTTATCCGAGCTTGTATACGTCACCGATCCGGAAACCTACGAGATTCTTTTTCTCAATCGGGTGGGGGAGCGGGTTTTCGGCTTAAAAGACGGAGAAATAAAGGGGAAGAAGTGTTATCAGGTCCTTCAAGGGAGAGATGCGCCCTGCGAGTTCTGTACCACGTCCAAGCTCCAAAAAGATAGCTTTTACACCTGGGAGAAGTATAATCCCATCACCAAGCGGACGTATATGCTCAAAGACAAGTTGATTCGCTGGGACGACGGCAAATGGAAGCGCATCGAAATCGCTTTTGACGTTACGACCTATCGGATTCAGCAGGATCAACTGAACGAGCGTCTGGAAACGGAAAAGGAATTGCTGCTCTGCGTGCAGGATTTAAGCTCCTCGACGCTGTTTATCGACGCGATGGAGCGCTCCATGCGCCGCCTGGGCGGTTTTTTGCAGTGCGATCGCATCTATGTGTTCGAGTTCGACGGGGACAGGATGAGCAACACGCACGAATGGTGCGCCCCCGGCGCGGAGCCGGTGAAGGCGACGCTGCAAAATCTGCCCCGAAGCATGGTGCGCCGCTGGGAAATCCTGTTTTCAAACAATCAGAACGTCATCATTCACAACCTCGAAACCCTGCGGGAAACGGATCCCGAGGAATACGACGCTCTGCACAGACAAAATATCCATAGCTTAGTCGCCGCTCCGCTGTTTGCGGAAAACGAGCTGATCGGCTATTTCGGCGTGGATAATCCCCCGCCCGCCCTCATCAATAAAATACAATTTCTGTTCAGTACCCTTTCCTATTTATATGCCAATACCATTATGCGGCACCGCATTTACGAAAAGATGCGGCATATGAGCTATTTCGATTCCTTGACCGAGCTTTATAACCGCAATTCCTACATTCACGACTTGAAGAAGCTGCAAGCGGCCGTGCCGCGCGTCTTGGGCGTGGTGTTCGTGGACATCAACGGACTCAAAGGCATCAACGACACATACGGGCACGAGCGCGGCGACGAAGTGCTGCGGTTTGTCAGCGGGAAATTTTCCAAGGCGTTCGGGGAATATAAACGCTATCGGCTGGGCGGGGACGAGTTCCTCACCCTTTGCCCGGATATTTCGCAGGCGGAATTTCAAAAGCGCATCGCGGCGTTCCACGACGAGATCTTTTTAAACGGTCGGCTGGCGGCGGCGATCGGCTTCAATTGGAGCGACTGCGTCACCGATTTAAACGAGATCATCGGTCGGGCGGACAAAAGTATGTATAAGGACAAAGAGGAATATTATTGCTGCGCGCTCCCGCAGGAAAAGTGACGGGAAATGCAGCAAACAACGCCTCGGGCGGCTTTCCGAACAGGAACGCCGCTCTTTTTTTGTGACAAGCTCTTCCCAAAGCGGGGATAAAAGGAGGGGAAGCGGTTAGCGATAAAGGAAGCGAGCGCCAAATAGCCGCTGAAAGGACATGGAAATTAACGCCGCATGGAAAGGGCTTCGCAAGGGACGGGCGGAATCGAATTTTTTGCTTTCCTGCGGTGATGAGAAATTTTTTGCCGCCGCGTCGGTTTTGGTCGGGCGCATTCTTATACGGCGGGCGGCGGGTAATGCGTGTATGCGCTTGCCGCCGTAGCGTCCTCGCTCTCCTGCGCGAGAGGGGCAATCTCTCCCGCGCGCCGTGACGCGTCGTTAAATTCCTGTGCTGTGAAAAAAAGGAACGGGGGACACGGCGTAGACGGAAAACGGCGAAACGGGGAATTTACTTTGACATTTTTTTCAAAAACGTGTATACTGTAAGAAAAATAATTGACGGAGAAAAAAATGGACGAAAAGCCGTTTGAAAAAATTATCGAAAAGGAGTTCGCTTTTCTTTTCGAGGCAGGGTTTTGTTACGAATATACCTACGATAAAGGCTCGGATTCCTCCTGCGTGTATATCTATCGTTTCCGCCGCGGGCGGGACTTTTTCGATTTTCGCACCGTTTCGGGCGGCAAGGAGAGAAATACGGTGGCGTTTGCAAACGGACAGTACGTTTTTCCGAATCTGAAACTCCGCCATAAAAAGGCTTTTGGCGCCTTTCATCGCAAACACTTTTTCAAAAAGGCGACGGACGAGGAACTTTGGGCGTTTGCCGCGCAGCTTTTAAAAGCGGAAAGCGAGTCGGGCACGCTGTTCGGAATCCCGCTTGACTGAACGCCCCCTCGGACCGCTTTTCTCTCGGCAAGAGAAAAAGCGGCCCGGATTCGTTTTTGCGGCGTGCGGAAAAATCCGTCTGAAATTTTTTTCGGCACGCTCTGAAAAAAACTGCCAATAAAAAGGGCGATTCGTTCGTTTAATAAATAAGGGAAGAATTTGGGAACAGGAAACGCATGAACAAACAGGGGCTGGACGTACTGATGAAGAAGGTTGCCGATGGCGACAACGAGGCGTTTGCACGGCTTTACGACGAGGTCAAAAAGGGCGTGTTTGCTTTTGCGTACTCTTATTTGCGCTGCGCGGCGGACGCGGAGGACGTGACCGAGGAGGTATTTTTCGCCGTCAAGCGCAAGGCGTATCTGTATCGGCCGGGAACGGACGCGCGGGCGTGGATATTCCAGATCGCCAAAAATTTATCGCTAGACGAACTGCGAAGGCGAAAACGGCGCGCGGAGCCTCTGGAAGAGGCGGGGGAGCCGGCCGTTCCGCCCCGTTTGCCCGCGCTGGATCTTTTGACGAAGTGCCTCGACGAAACGGAACGGGAAATCGTGTTGCTGCACGCGGTATGGGGATATAAGCATCGGGAAATCGCGCAGATGAAGGGAATGCCCCTCGGCACGGTCACATGGAAATACAACGCCGCGCTGGAAAAACTCAGAAAGGAGTGGGAGGAATCATGAAAGAATCGGATTTTTTCAAACAACTCAATCGTGAACTTCAAGACGCCGCTCCTCCCCTGTCCGAGCGTCTGAAAGAGGAGCCGATTTGTTCCGCTCTCCGCGAAAAGAGCGGCGACGGGCGGGATTCCCGCACCCGCGGGAAAACGGCGGGGCGCGTTTCGAAGAAAAGACTCACGGCGATACTCGCTTCGGCTGCCGCACTGATCCTCGTCTGTATCGTCGGGCTCACCGCGTTTTTCTTGGGACCTTCCGTTTCCCCGACGGTCTATGCCTGTATGTATATCGACATCAACCCTTCCCTCGCGCTGACGCTGGACGAAAATTATAACGTCCGCAAGGTCGTTTCCCGCAACGCGGATGCGGATACGCTGATCGGCGACGAATCGTTTGTTTCTTCCCTGACTGGCTTGTCCGCGCAGGAGGCCGCCGTCAAGGTGGCGGAGAGGGCGGCAAAGAGCGGTTATCTTTCTCTCCGCGGCTCGGGCAGCAAAGACGATTATAACGAGATCGGCGTGACCGTTCGGAGCAATGCGGCGGTGAAGGAAGAAACACTCAATTCCATCGAGGAAAATTTGATCGGATTTTTCTGCGAAAACGGCGTTTACGTGTACGTAAACGCGCGCTCGGAAACGGACTTGGAAACGGCGTCGCACAATCGGGCTTTGGAAAGCCGTCCCGTTTCCTATCTCCGATGGACGGCGGACTCGCAGAGCCTGTCCGAACTGGAACGGCTGGTCGAAGACACGATTTACGGCTATGCGGCGGATCTTTTGACGGACGCTCTCTATAAATACGACCTGTTTGCCCGGATAGAGGCTCTCAATCGGCGGATCAAAGAGGATCCCGAAAATCTCTTGAATCTCGGCTATTGGCTGGTGAATGCGGAACTGAACGAGTCCGTGCATGAGTTGTCGGCGGAGATGGCGCCGCTGCTGGAAGAGCTCAATCTCCTTTACGGCGTGGATTGCCGGGAACGCAGCGTCGAGGCGTTTGCCCGCTATACGGCGACTTACACGGCGTATCAGACGGCGATCGTCGCGGCGGACGTCGATTCGCTTCGGACTCTTTTAAAAAACGGCATTTCGGAGGCTACTTTCGGAGGGATAGAAAATTTTTCCGTTCGCCTCAATTATTTTTATTTTGTTTCCAACGATCTTCTCAACAAGATTGCGACGGAAATCTGGAACGGAGCCGCCCTCACGGCGGAAAAACTCCTTTCGGATGCGGGCGAACTGATCAAAGACCGTGCTGCGGCGCTTACGGAGAGATATTCGGCGCTCTTTTCCCTCGAACGGGAGCCTATCGACGAAGAAGCCTATGCGCGGTTTTTAGAGCGAATCGGCAAATAACCTTTTTTCCCCGCCCGTTTAACCGGCGGGGGATATGGATAGGGGGATGGGCGCCAACGGAAATTTCTCCGTTCTCGGCAGCCTTGGAGGGGGTGAATGTTTTTTGGACTCTCCATACCGTCTTTGAAAAAGCCTTTTTAAAAGGAAATGCTTGCGGAATGTTTTTTGCCGATTTTTAATCGCAAAAAGCCGCGCTGTGCGCGTTTTTACGGTTGCTTTCGGTAAGAACGAGCCCCGCCGCGCCGCTTTCCCTGTTTTTTGGACGCGAAAATAATTCTCGCCGCGTTTTTTTAATCCTCTTTTGTAGGCGGGGCAATGTTTTCGTGGAGCCTCTTTTCGAGGAATCCCGTTTTGAGAAAAAAGACCTTTCGTTCCGCCCCGTCTTTCGTTTGCGTTTTTTTGTTTTGCTTTTTCATCTTCTCTTTTAGGAACTGCGTATCCTTGAAAAATCGAAAAAAATTTTTTATATTTTCCCAATAAAATTCTCTTTTGTTTCGTTTATTATATGAATCCGAAAATGAATCGGAAGAAAAAATTGAAAAAAGAAAGAGGTGTTTTTTATGAAAGGTCTGAAATATGTCGCCGCCGGGCTTTCCGGCGTCCTGTTCATCTCTCTTTGCGCGGGCTGCGCCGCGAAAGAAAGCAAAGACGAAGGAGCGGTTTCTTACGTCGGAATCGACGTCAATCCTTCCGTTTCCCTCATGCTCGACAAAAATAATAAGGTCGTTTCCGTGATCGCCGAAAACGAAGACGCGCAGGTGCTTCTCTACGGCGAGGCTTCTCTTGTGGGGATGAGCGCGGAAGACGCGGCGAAAAAAATCGCGGAGCTTTCCGTGCGATTGGGCTATCTCGGCGAGGATAATCACGGCGTCAATATCACGGTGGAGGGCAAGGCGAACGCGGAAAAACTCACGGACGGCATTGAAGCGGCGTTTACGGCTTCCGCCGAAGGACTGGAACTCAATTTCTCTTCCGAAGGGACGTTTTCGATCAACCGCGAATTGAAAGCAGTCAACGCGGAATATAATTTAAACCTTTCCGTCGGAAAATTCAAATTGATTTTGGAGGCGCAGGCGGCGGACAAAACGCTGACGGTGGATGCGGCTGCGGATATGGACGTGTCGGAACTGCTCGACATTGTCGCTTCGGCGGCGGAAACCATGGAGCCTTACGCCACGGAAGCGTACAATACGGCGAAAGCGGCGGCTTCCTATACTTATGAAATGGCGAAAGGGCAGGTCCTCGACGCTCTTTGGCTGACTCCGTATCTCAAATATACGGGTGAGATCCTTTCGGGAACGCGGGTGAATTACGGCTTGATCTACAATACGTACGCCGCTTCCGTCCGCGCCATGACGGCGGGAATCGACGCGGCGGAAGCCGCGGCGAAAACGGCTGCCGAAACGCCCGTTTCCGATACGACGCTTGACGCGATTGCGGCGGCGTTGGATATGACCGAGGAAGAAAAAG
>QWCN01005843.1_pt1 | contig 12670 bp, 9 predicted proteins | sample 1972711 | NCBI WGS metagenome assembly QWCN01 (sample SAMN09866707, study PRJNA288562) | Human gut metagenome isolate term1_stool, whole genome shotgun sequencing... | isolation source: gut | host: Homo sapiens | place: USA: California | reverse complement strand
CGGCACCGAGGCCGTGGACACCGGCGAGTCCATCAAGGTCCCCGTCGGCGACCAGTGCCTGGGCCGCGTGTTCAACCTGCTGGGTGAGCCGGTGGACAATAAGCCCGCCCCCACCCCGGAGGCTTACTGGCCCATCCATCGCCCCGCTCCCAGCTATGAGGAGCAGCAGTCCACCACCGAAATTCTGGAGACCGGCATCAAGGTCGTTGACCTCATCTGCCCCTACGCCAAGGGCGGCAAGATCGGTCTGTTCGGCGGTGCCGGTGTCGGCAAGACCGTCCTTATCCAGGAGCTGATCTACAACATCGCCACCGAGCACAACGGCTACTCGGTGTTCACCGGTGTCGGCGAGCGCACCCGTGAGGGAAACGACCTTTACGGCGAAATGACCGAGAGCGGCGTCATCAACAAGACGGCGCTGGTCTACGGCCAGATGAACGAGCCCCCAGGAGCCCGTATGCGCGTGGCACTGTCCGGCCTGACCATGGCGGAGTATTTCCGCGACGTCAAGAACCAGGACGTGCTGCTCTTCATCGACAACATCTTCCGCTTCACCCAGGCAGGCTCTGAGGTGTCGGCTCTGCTGGGCCGTATGCCCTCCGCCGTCGGCTACCAGCCTACGCTGGCTACCGAGATGGGCGCTCTGCAGGAGCGCATCACCTCCACCCGCAAGGGCTCCATCACCTCGGTGCAGGCTGTCTACGTCCCCGCCGACGACCTGACCGACCCCGCCCCCGCAACGACGTTCACCCATCTGGACGCTACCACGGTTCTGAGCCGTGACATTGCCTCTCAGGGCATCTACCCCGCTGTGGACCCGCTGGACTCCACCAGCCGTATCCTCAGCCCGGAGGTCGTGGGTCAGGAGCATTATGAAATCGCCCGTGCCGTCCAGAAGGTGCTGCAGCGCTACAAGGAGCTGCAGGACATCATCGCCATCATGGGCATGGACGAGCTGAGCGAGGATGACAAGCGCACCGTCAGCCGCGCCCGCAAGGTGCAGCGCTTCCTGAGCCAGAGCTTCCACGTTGCAGAGCAGTTCACCGGTATGCCCGGCCAGTACGTCCCGCTGAAAGAGACGCTGCGCGGCTTCCGCATGATCCTGAACGGCGAGTGCGACGACCTGCCCGAGAGCGCCTTCCTGTTCGCAGGCACCATCGACGATGTGTTCGCTAAGGCGAAGAAGGGGTAAACCATGACGACCTTTCATCTGACGGTGGTCACACCGGACGGCTGCGCCTTTGAGGGGCAGGCCGAGCGTGTGGTCTGCCGCGCCATCGACGGTGACCTTGCCATTCTGGCCAAGCACGGCGACTACTGCACCGCGCTGGGCATGGGCGAGGCCCACATCGTTGATGCCGAGGGCAGCCGCCGCCGTGCCGCCTGCATGGGCGGGATGCTCACCGTGCTGGACGGTGAGGTGCGTCTGGTAGCCACCACATGGGAGTGGGCTGAGCAGATCGACCACACCCGCGCCGAGGCCGCAAAAAAGCGCGCCGAAGAGATTCTGGCCCGCAAAGACCTCGACCGCCGCGAGTACGAGATGGCACAGGCCCGCCTCAAGCGCGCGCTGGTGCGCACCTCCATCAAGGAGTAACAGCTGAAACAAAAACCGGAGCCCCCGCGGGGGCTCCGGCTTTTGCTGTATCAGAAGCTTTTAGAGCATATTTGCCTTCTCGATGAGGCTGCGGATGTGGTGGGCCAGCATCTCGATGGCGGTGGTGTTCTCGCCGCCGTTGGGGACGATGATGTCAGCGTTGCGCTTGCTGGGCTCAACGAAAGCCTCATGCATGGGTTTGACGGTGGTGAGGTACTGGTTGATGACGCTGTCGAGGGAGCGGCCGCGCTCCTTGACGTCCCGCACCAGACGGCGCAGGATACGCTCATCGGCATCGGTGTCCACGAAAATCTTGTAGTCGAACATGGCGCACAGCTCCGGCTCCACGAAGGGGAGGATGCCTTCCACGATGAGGACGGGGGCCGGTTCGATGTGCTGGACCTCGTTGCTGCGGTTGTGGTCGGCGTAGTCGTACACCGGGCAGTCGATGGCGCGGCCTGCCTTCAGCTCCTGTAAGTGGTAGATGAGCAGGGCGTTGTCGAAGGCGTCCGGGTGGTCGTAGTTCAGCTTGCAGCGCTCTTCAAAGGGCAGCTCGTCGTGGCGCTTATAGTAGCTGTCGTGGGAAATGAGGCGCACCTCGTCCTCCCCGAAAAGTGCCTTGAGCCGACAGGCCAGTGTGGTCTTGCCGCTGCCGGAGCCGCCTGCGATGCCGATGATCAGATTGTTCATGTTCCAAAAACCTCCGCGTGCCGATTGTTGTAGAAAAAATCCCCAGAATAGGGTATAATATTCTTATCCTACATAATAACACACTTCGCTCTGTTTTGACAGAGCCGAATCTCTGCTGGGAGGCGTTTTGATGAAAAAAATCGTTCCTGCCCCGTACATCGACCAGACTGAGCGCTGGGTCAATGGCTGCGAGAGCATCAGCAGCGTCATGCTGCTCCAGGCCGTGGGCATCGACATCGACCCGGATACCTTCATCGCCCGCGACCTGCCCCACGCCCCTTACTGGGAGCAGGACGGAAAACTCTACGGCCCTGACCCGTGGCAGGTCTACCCCGGCGACCCCCACGACCACACCGGCTACGGCTGCTATTCGCCCTGCATCGTCAAGGCCCTGAACAGCGCTCTGGAGCACGAGGGCGCAGCCGACAAGTTCGAAGTCGTGGACGAGAGCGGCAAGACGGCGGCAGAGCTTTGCTCTTATATCGACGCCGGGATGCCGGTGGTGTTCTGGGCGACGCTGGATTTCCAGCCCGTGCCGGAAAAGCGTGATCACTGGCTGCTGGCCGATGGCACTGACTTTGCATGGAAGTGCAACGAACACTGCCTGCTGCTGGTGGGCTACGATGACGAAAACTACTGGTTCAACGACCCGTGGCATGACCACGGCGTCTGCCCGCAACCGAAACAGCTGGTGGAGGACTGCCATGCGGCCCAGGGGCTGTTTGCCGTCACCCTCCGCCCGAAAGGAGAAGTATGAAAAAAGAAGAACTTCAGCAGAACATGAAAGACAGGATGCAGCAGTTCGAGGACGGCGGCCTCCGGCTCCTGAAAAAGGGTCAGAAGGGCATCGTCCACGCGATTTTCAGCCGCTTCGGGCTGGTGCTGTTGCTCATGCTGTTGCAGGCCGGTGTGCTGTGGGGCGTGTTCCGGTGGTTCGGCGGACTGCTGCCTCATTACTTCGGTGGCAGTGTGGCCATGTCGGCCTTCATGGTGGTCTACATCCTCAACAGCGAGATGGACAACAGTGCTAAGATCACATGGATGGTCACCATCGCCATCCTGCCGGTCGTGGGTGTGCCGCTGTTTTTCTACGTCAAGAGCAACATCGGCCACAACGCCCTGAAAAAGCGGGTGACCCACCTCACTGAGGAGGCCCGGGGCTTACAGCCCCAGCCACTGGCTGCGGCCCAGGAGCTGGCCGAAGCCGACCCCGGCGCGGCCTCGCTGGCGCGGTATCTCCACGGAAAGGGCGGCGGCTTCTCGGTCTACAGGAACACGGAAGTTACCTACTTCCCCGGCGGCGAGGCCAAGTTCGAAGAGCTGCTGCGCCAACTGGAAAAGGCCGAGAAGTACATCTTCCTCGAGTACTTCATCATCGACGAGGGCCTCATGTGGGGCAAGATCCTCGAAGTGCTGGCCCGCAAGGCCGCTGAGGGCGTGGACGTCCGGGTGATGTACGATGGCACCTGTGAGTTCACCACCCTGCCCCGGGATTACCCCAGCCGCCTCGAAAAGCTGGGCATCCAGTGCCGGGTGTTCTCGCCGGTGCAGCCCTTTGTCTCGACCCATTATAATTACCGCGACCACCGGAAAATTCTCGTCATTGATGGCAAGGTGGGTTTTACCGGCGGCGTGAACCTCGCCGACGAGTACATCAACCACATCGAGAAGTATGGCCGCTGGAAGGACGCCGCCGTCATGCTGGAAGGCGAGGCTGTCCGACCGCTGACCATCCTCTTCCTCGAGATGTGGAGCATCCTCCGGGAGCCGGAGTTTGAGAAGTTCCTCTCCGTGCCGCCCCACTCCGTCCCGGCGAAGGGGTTCGCGGCCCCTTACGGCGACTGCCCGCTGGACGGTGAGCGGGTGGGAGAGATGGTCTATATCGACCTGCTCAACCGCGCCAAGCACTACATCCACATCATGACGCCCTACCTCATCCTCGACGGTGAGCTGGAAACGGCCCTCAAGTTCGCGGCAGAGCGGGGCGTGGACGTCCACCTCATCCTGCCCCATGTGCCGGATAAGAAGTTCGCCTATGCGCTGGCGAAGACGCACTACAAGTCTCTGCTGGACTCGGGCGTGAAGATCAGCGAGTGGCTGCCCGGCTTTGTCCACGCGAAGGTCTTTGTGGTGGACGACAGCGAGGCCGTGGTGGGTACCATAAACCTCGACTACCGCAGCCTCTACCACCACTTCGAGAATGCGGTCTGGATGAAGGATACCGCCTGCATCCCCGCCATCGAGAAGGATTTCCAGAAGACGCTGGAATTCTGCCGCGACGTCGAGCCCACACGGGAGAGCATCTGGGAGGGCAAAGTGCTGCTCCATCTGGCAGGAATTTTACTGAAAGTTATTGCACCATTACTGTAAAACAAAGGGGAATGCCGTTCGGCATTCCCCTTTGTTTTACAAATAATCCTTATCCATCGAGAAGCCCCGGCCGCTGACCTCGGTGACATGGCTCACGATGAGGAAGCAGGTGGGGTCGATGCTGTGAGCCAGCTTTTCCAGCCGGGGCAGTTCCCGGTTGGACAAGATGCTCAGAAGCACGGCGCTGGACTCGTGGGTGTAGCCGCCCTCGCCGTGGAGGATGGTCACGCCCCGGTCCAGCTGCTCGAGGATGGCGGCACAGATGGCGTCGGACTGGCTGCTGATGATCTTTACCTCGGTGCGGCTGGCACCCATCATCAGCATCTTATCCATGACGACGGTATGGATGAGCACCATCACAATGCCGTACAGCACCTGAGGCATCGGGCTGAACACGGCCTGCATCAGCAGGACCATGATATCGAAAACCAGCATGGTGGCCGACACCGGCAGCTTGAACCATTTGTTGAGCACCAGCGGCGGGATGTCGAGGCCGCCGGTGGATGCACCGGAGCGGATGACGATGCCCAGCGAGACGCCGATGCCGAGGCCCGCAAAGACGGTGCAGAGGAAGATGTCCTCCGTCAGCACCCGGCCATTCGCCATCCCCTCGAACAGGGCGAGGAAGGCGGGGCTGAGAACACTGCTGGCCAGCGTATTGAGGGCGAAGGCACGGCCCAGGACCATCCAGCCCCAGACCAGCATGGCGAGGTTGATGAAGAACAGCAGCCCCGAGACGGACAGGCCCGTCAATCGCCCGATGGCCAGTGCGATGCCGGTCGCGCCGCCGGTGATGAGGCCCGACGGCTCGAGGAACAGGGCAACGGCCAGCGAGTAGAGCGCGTTGCCGAAGATGATGGAAGCCCAGTTCCAGATAAGCTGCTTCCAGTGCGGATTCTGATTCATAGCGTTTCCTCCCGTATCCCTTCTATCATACCGGAAAACGGAACAAAAATCCACGCCCGGCGGCCTGCCGGAGCGTGGATTTTTGTTCATTTGACAGATGAAAGTTTGATTTTTTACTCTTCGTCCAGCAGGCGCAGGCCGGCGGTGTCGGTGACGGGCAGCGAGAAGACGATGGAGCCGGCCTTTTTGTCGGCGTTGTCCATGATGGCTTTCATGATAGCGTTCTTCTCGGAAGTGCGGCTGACGATGAGCACCAGCTCTTTTTCGTTCACGAGGTCGATGCCCATGAACTTGGCTGCACCCTCCATGCCGGTGCCTTTGGCGTGGATGACGGTGCCGCCGCCGGCTCCTGCGGCCCGGGCCGCGTCCATGATAGAGCCGGTGTAGCCCTGATTGGCGATGACCAGCAGCAGGTCGTAACGGGTATCTTTCAAGGTGCTTTCCTCCTTCAGCTCAAGGGTCTGGTGTTCGGTGAGGAACAGCAGGGCGCGCTTGCCGCCGATGCTGCTTACCGGGACGATGAATGCGATGCCGGTACCCGGCACATCAATGCGCATCTGGCGGCGCAGGGCTTTCTGGATGCGGGGCCAGCTGTCCGCTGTGATGATGGCAAAGAGCACGGCTTTTTCGGTCTTTTCCAGCCCGAGGGTGGAAAGCGTCTCCTGAACGGCGGTGCCGGCACCCACGGTGCGGAGGCTGACATCGACGCCGAAGCTCTTATACAGCTTCAGAAAGGCGTCTGTCGTGGGGCGGTCGGTGATGGTGACCAGCCAGTAAAGTGTATTCACGGCAAAGCCTCCTTACAGCTCGATGATGGCGTCGTCCGGCAGTCCGGCCAGCAGGGCGGCAGGATCCAGCAGGGGCTGGGCGCTGCGGGCCTTGCGGGTCTTGAGCTGGGCCACAAGGCCCATGAGCTGGACGGTGATGAGGGGCGTCATGGCGACCATGGCCACCACGCCGAAGGCGTCGGTGACGATGTTGCCGCCTACGGCGATGCAGGCACCCTGCGCCAGCGGCAGCAGGAAGGTGGCCGTCATGGGGCCGGAGGCCACGCCGCCGGCGTCAAAGGCGATGGCGGTGTAGAGCTTCGGCACCACAAAGGAGATGCTGATGGCGAAGAGGTAGCCCGGGATGAGGAACCACAGAATCGAGATGCCGGTGAGGACGCGCACCATCGCAAGGCCCACCGAGAGGGCGACGCCGGCCGAGAGGGCCGCGCCCATCGTCCCGGCGGAGATGGCACCGTCGGTGACTTCTTCGACCTGTTTGTTGAGGACATAGACCGCAGGCTCGGCCCGGACGATGAAGTAGCCGATGAGCATCCCGATGGGGATGAGCAGCCAACGGCTGCTCTGGCCGCCCAGGACCTGACCGAGGTAGTTGCCGGCGGGCATGAAGCCGATGTTCGCCCCGGTGAGGAAGAGCACGAGGCCGATGTAAGTATAGACGAGGCCTACGCCGATGCGGCCCAGCGTCCGCCGGTCGATGTGAAGGGCGGCGAGCTGGAAGATGCCGAACATCACGACGATGGGCAGCAGGGAAGTGGCGATCTCGTGCAGATAGGTGGGCAGGCCCTCGCTGAACAGCTGCCACAGCTCCACCGAGTCGCCCACTTCGGGGATGACCGGCGGCACGTAGCTGCTCTCGCTGGCATTGAAGACGATGCCGAGGATGAGGACGGCGAGAATGGGACCTACGGAGCAGAGGGCTACGAGGCCGAAGCTGTCGTCCGCTGCATGGCGGTCGGAGCGGATGGCCGACACACCGACGCCCAGCGCCATGATGAAGGGGACGGTCATGGGGCCGGTGGTGACGCCGCCGGAGTCGAAGGCCACGGCCAGAAACTCTTTCGGCACAAATACAGCCAGAAGGAAGATGGCAGCGTAAAAGATGACCAGCAGCCGGGGCAGCGGGATGCCCAGCAGCATACGCAGGAAGGCCATGACGAGGAAGATGCCCACGCCCGTAGCCACCGAGAGGATGAGGGTCATGTTGGGGATGGAGGGTACCTGATTGGCAAGCACCTGCAAGTCAGGCTCTGAGATGGTGATAAGGAAGCCCAGCAGGAAACCTACGCCGATGATGAGAAAGAGGTTCTGGCTTCGGGTGAGCATGGAGCCGACCCGCTCGCCCATGGGGGTCATGCTCATCTCGGCACCCAGGGTGAAGAACATGATGCCGACGATGATCATGGCAGCGCCCAGCAGAAAGCAGAGCAGGATGCTCGGAGAAACAGGGGCGATGCTGAAACAGAGCACCAGCACGATGGCCGCGATGGGCAGGACGGCCTGCAGTGCCTCCAGCAGCTTCTCCCGAAGTTTGGGGATGGATGATTTGATAATGATGTCCACCAGCCTTTCCCGCCCAGAAGCAGTGCCGCCGGGCGTTGGAATTGAGAGAGATTTCCTTATTAAGTATACAAAAACAGACAAAAGTCCGTCAACAAAAGACCGGCTAAGATTGGCAAAGAAACAGAAATGTTACAAAAAGAAAAGGCTGCCGCGCTTTTGCACAGCAGCCTTGAAGATCAGAATTTAGATGCCCTGCTTTGCCAGAACGTCAGAAGTCGGGGTGGAGAATACCGGAATATCGGCGTAGGGGTCGGGAGTGTTGTCGGCGGGCAGGGCCTTCATGTAGGCGTCCATGGACTCGGCCACCTTCTTGGCGATGGCTACGGCCTCCACGACGGTGCGCGCGCCCATGACGGCGTCGCCGCCGGCGAACACGCCCTCGCGGGTGGTGCTGCCGTCCTCGTTGACGGTGAGCAGGCCGCGCTGGTTGGTCTCGATGCCGGTGGTGGTCTTGACGAGAGAGTTCTCAGAACCCTGGCTCACCGAGACGATGACGCCGGTGTGGGGGTAGAAGGTCTCGCTGCCCTCTATCTGGGTGAACTTGCCGTCCTCGCCCTTTACGGTGTCGCGGCAGATGATGCCGTTCTCACGGATCTCCACCGGAGCCTTGCAGAAGCGGAAGCCCACGCCCTCAAGCTTGGCGTACCGCACTTCATGCTCGGAAGCGCTGATGCACTCCTCGTCGCGGCGGGCGTAGCAGGTGACGTGGCGTGCGCCGTTGCGGATGGCAGTGCGGGCGCAGTCCATGGCGGAGTTGCCCACGCCGATGACGGCGATGTCGTCGCCCAGCTGGAAGGCCTTGGAGTTGGCCAGATAGTCGATGCCGAAGGCCGCGTTGCCCAGCGTCTCGCCCTTGATGTGCATGGCGTTGGCCTTCCACAGACCAGCGCCGATAAAGACGCTCTTGTAGCCGTCCCGGAAGAGGTCGTCGATGGTGATGGTCTTGCCGATGGCGGTATTGGGGCGGACGTGGATGCCCTTCAGCTCGAGGTGGCGGTACTGGAAGTCGTCCAGCACGCTGTCGGGCAGGCGGTAATTGGGGATGCCGTACCGCATGACGCCGCCGATCTTGTCGCGGGCGTCGAAGATGGTGACATCGTAACCCCAGCGTGCCAGCAGGACGGCGACGGTCAGGCCCGCCGGGCCGGAGCCGACGACAGCGGCCTTCATGCCGTTCCTGGGGGCGGGGCCGGAAGTCATCTTGTTGGCGTAGGTGGTGGAGATGTAGTCCTCGATGATGGAGAAGTGGACGGGGTCGTGGCTGGGCATCCGGTTGCGGATGCAGTGGCCCTCGCACTGGTTCTCGTGGTTGCACACGAGGCTGCACACAGTGGTCAGGGGGTTGTTTTCAAACAGCATCCGGCCGGCGTCGTCGAGGTGATTGTCCTTGAGCAGGCGGATGACCTCGGGGATGTTGGTGTGGATGGGGCAGCCCTGCTGGCACATCGGCTTTTTGCAGCCGAGGCAGCGGTTGGCTTCGTCCAGAACGTGAAGTGCCATGGTTCCTCCTTATGCCTGTCGAACAGGCAGCGTTGTATCCAAGTATCTTTACTATAATACACCGAAACTGCCTCGGCATACAAGTGCCGAAATGACAAAATTTGCAGAAAAATTTCTGTCATTACGTCAAAAAGATATTTTTTTGACGAAGTAGACCGCCCATGGCCTCGGGTGAAACGCGGCAGAGCGTACCAAAATCGGCGGCGGCAAGCTGCGCCTCGGCCATCCGAGCGGAGGCACCGCCTGATCCCCGCAGACGGGCCAGCGAGTGGGAGACAGGGAGGGTGCAATTTTTTAATAAAGGAAGGGCATCCTTCTTCCCTCCCAGCAGATGGAGATAGGGCGGAAGGGCGGGGAGACTGTCGGCGGTGCAGCCCAGCGCGGCGTCCATGGCGAGGCGGCGCATCCGCGCCCGGGGGTAGCGGACGGTGGTGAGAGCGTCCAGCAGTTCGTCGTAGGTGGTGCTGGTACGGACGGCGGCTTCCAGACGGTGCTCCAGTCCTTCGGAGACGCCGCGGATGTCTGCAAAGGGCGCTTTGCCCCGGCAGGCAGACCGGAGAAGGGCCAGCTCGCACCGCCCGGCGGCGGAAAAATCGGTGTACTGCCCGGCGGCGTAAGCCTCCTGATAAAGCGGGAAGACCGCCTCGGGAACGTAAGGCGCGACGGCGTCCGCTCCGCCCTCGGCCCAGAGCTTGCGAAGTGCGCTGGCGCTGGCGAACTGCCCATGGGCAGAGTGGAGCGCCTCACCGTGGTTCGCGCCTTGCCGGGGCAGGGGATAAGCCTCCATCCGAGGCGCAAGGCTGCGGATGGCCCGGCAGTATTCGACAGCGAGGTTGTTGTTGGGCTTGTCCAGCAGGGCGGCGACCCGCTCGTCAGATGCAAGCTTCGCCGCAGCGGTCTGCCGCGCGGCGGCAAAGCTCCGTGCGCCGCCCGCAAGCTGGGCTTTCAGGGCGGCGCGGTAGGAGCCGCTGTCAAGAAGCTCGGCGGCCTCCATCAGAAGGGCCGCGTCGGGCGTCTCGGCACCGAACACCAGACCGTCGCACCCAGCGGCGGCAAGCAGCGCCACGCCCGCCCGGGCGAACGCCTCTGCCCCCGCGCAGGCACAGGGAGCAGGCAGAGCAAACACAAGGTCAGCCCCGCAGGTGAGGGCGGACCGGGTGCGGACAGCTTCAGGCAGGAGGGGCAGCGCCCCCCGCTGCACCAGCGAACAGCTCATGGCGACGGCGACGCGCTCTGCACCCAGCGCTTTTGCCTGCGCCAGCTGCCATGCGTGACCGTTGTGGAAGGGGTCGTATTCGGCGATGATACCGGCAAATTTCATGGCGTGACCTCAAAAGTTTGTGAAATATCTGTCATACTGCATGGAGAACTGGGGCAGAATGACCGGATTCTGGGCAGGATGTACAAAAAAGCCCGGGGACTTCGCGGCAGGCTTTGCCGCCATTGCGGCTTGAAAACCGGCCGACCCTATTATATAATAATTCTAGGAATCTGTAAAATTCTGCCCTCTCGGGGGCGGACAAAAACATATCTGGAGGAAACAAGAAGATGAAAATTCTGGTTATCAACTGTGGTTCTTCTTCCCTGAAATATCAGCTCATCGATATGGACGGTGAGAAGGTGCTGTGCAAGGGCCTGTGCGAGCGCATCGGCATGGAGAGCAGCATGATCACCCATGAAGCTAACGGCCACAAGGCTACCACTCCCGCGATCTTCCCCACCCACACCGAGGCTTTTGCTGAGGTCGTGAAGAAGATGACCACCGGCGAGGGCAAGTGCATCGACGATGTCAGCGAGATCAGCGCCATCGGCCACCGCGTCGTCCACGGCGGTGAGAAGTTCAAGGCCAGCTGCCTGATCACCGACGAGGTCATCAACACCATCCGCGAGCTGAGCCCCCTGGCTCCTCTGCACAACCCCGCAGGCATCCTCGGCATCGAGGCAGCCCGCAAGGTCTTCGGCAACGTCCCGATGGTCGCTGTCTTCGACACCGCTTTCCACAGCACCATGCCCCCGAAGGCTTATATGTACGCCATCCCCTATGAGTACTATGAGAAGTACGGCGTCCGCCGCTACGGCTTCCACGGCACCAGCCACAAGTACGTTGCTCACAAGGCTGCTGAGTACCTCGAGGAGCCCATTGAGCGCCTGAAGCTCATCACCTGCCATCTGGGCAACGGCTCCTCCATCGCCGCTGTCGACCAGGGCAAGGTCGTTGATACTTCAACTACCTGAAGTACACCCTGAACATCACCGGCCACGAGCTGGACGAGATCCTGAACAAGAAGTCCGGCCTGCTGGGCATCTCCGGTGTTTCCAGCGACAAGCGTGACGTCGAGGAGGCTGCTCTCCACGGCAACAAGCGCGCTCAGCTGGCTTCTGACATGCTGAACTACCAGATCAAGAAGGTCGTCGGCAGCTACATCGCAGCTATGGGCGGTGTGGACGCCATCGTCTTCACCGGCGGCATCGGCGAGCACGACGAGATCGCCCGTGCAAAGGTCTGCCACCACATGGATTGGCTGGGCATCCGCATCGATACCGAAAAGAACGAGCATCCCGTGGGCGATGTCTGCGACATCACCGCCTGGGGCGCCAAGGTCCGCACTCTGGTCATCGCTACCGACGAGGAGCTGATGATCGCCCGCGACACCAAGGAAGTCCTCGAGAAGTAATCTCTGCATTTAAGGCATCCAAGGCCGCACCGCTCCCCCAAAGGGCGGTGTGGCCTTTTTGCTGTTTTGCACGAGCAAAGACCGTCTTATTATGCCGAATGCACAAAAAAGCGGACGAGGGGTTGTTTTTTGGTTGACAAATCAAAAAAAGAACGGTACAATAGGGGAGTCCTCAGCCAGAGGACGTTTACTCATTCAAGCCCCTGGTAAGCTTACGATCAGCGCTATGGTCCCTAAAAACCAAAGGTATGGTTACAATCCTTCCGTGGGCAAGAACTAAACAAAGAGGAGATACTACTATGTTCGAAGACAAGACTTTAGTTTGCAAGGACTGCGGCAAGGAGTTTGTTTGGACTGCTGGTGAGCAGGAGTTCTACGCATCTCGCGGCTTTGAGAACCAGCCCCAGCGCTGCAAGCCCTGCCGTGATGCCCGCAAGAACGGCGGCGCACGCAGCAACGGCGGTGAGCGCCAGATGTTCGACGCTGTCTGCGCAGCTTGCGGCAAGGCTTGCAAGGTTCCCTTCCAGCCCCGTGAGGACCGTCCGGTCTACTGCTCTGACTGCTTCGCTCGCATGAAGCAG
>QWCN01009056.1_pt1 | contig 12693 bp, 12 predicted proteins | sample 1972711 | NCBI WGS metagenome assembly QWCN01 (sample SAMN09866707, study PRJNA288562) | Human gut metagenome isolate term1_stool, whole genome shotgun sequencing... | isolation source: gut | host: Homo sapiens | place: USA: California | reverse complement strand
CCAGCCGTATCTGCATACCGCAAATCAGACCGTCCATACCGACAGCCGGGAGCAGGATGCCTGCCGTGCGGCTGCTGAAGTTGATCGTCCATCGCCCGGTATCATCTTGATAGAAGCCCGGCACACCCTGCAAGGTGCAGCCCTGCCGCCGCAGGCGCTCGGCATAACTACGGCACAGAAACGCAGGTGGGGTCGATTTGAATCCGAACCTTGCGATTTGTTCCTCAGTCAGCCCGCGCCGCGGTGACAACAAATGTACCTTGTGCGTTGGTGTCAGCGGCAGCATGGAGAGCAGCAGCGAGTAGGTCTGGTGTATCTCCTGCGGGGTTGCGCGGGCATTTTGCTCCGGCTTTATCCCGATGCAGTCATTCACCCTTGGCCGGGGTGTGTATCGCCCCAGCGCTTCACAAATCTCGCGGTAGGCATCGGCATTGCCGGTGCCGTTATAGCGGGCATACAGTGCCAGCATTCCGCCCGCCGCGCCGCAGCGGTTGCAGCGCCAGACGTTTTTGTCTGTGTTGACGTTGAGCCGCCCGCGCTGGTCCCCACAAAAGGGGCAGTTTAAGTACAGGCTCGACGGCAGACGGCGACGGACAGTAAGCCCCAGCAGTTCTACTACATCGGCAATGCCAAACGGAAACGAATCGGAAGATGAGGTCATGCAAAACGGCCTCCTTCCCGGTTATCCCGCCTGCTTTTCCTGCAAGCTGTCCCATATAATGGCGGCCGCCGCGCGGAGAATGTTGTTTTCTCCCTGATAGCCTTTTACATGCCAGCGTCCAGCCCTTGCAGGTGCCGCAGTCTACGATGACGTTCTGCGCCTGCTCGTAGGTCATGTGGCGACAGATTTCCTCCACCGGGGTGCTTTGGGTATATGCAGCGGCGGGCGGTTTCTGCTCCAGCACGATGACATTCTGCGGCGGTTCTGCCTGGGTCTGTGCGGGCTGCACGGATTCCAGTACAACGGTTTTGGGCTTTTCTACGACTTCAGCCGTGGTCTGTTCGGGGATAGGCATATCGTCCGCCATGATGGCATCCAGCGGGTCAGCCTTGGCAGCCTCCTGCGGGGTAGCTTTCACGGCTTCCGGCTGCTTCTGCACAGATTCTGTGACTTCCGCTTTCGTCTGTACCGGCTTGGCAGCTACCGTTTTTACCTGAACAGGCTTTGCAATCTCTGCTTTTGCACCTACCGGCACTTCGCTGCCGTACTCCTCGGATTCACTGCCCACATCGGCAAACTGGATGCCAAAGCCCGCATTGGAGAGCGCCGTGTCCAGTGCTTCCTCCTGCGCAGCCTCCACATACAGCCCACCGGGCGTTGCGTCCAGCGTGCAGTTGGCAACGTAGCTGCTCAGCGGTTCGGCATCCTCGCGGTCACGGTAGACCTTGGCTTCAAAAATGGCCATCTTCTCGGTGATGCGCAGGGCGTTGAGCTTCAGCCGCCCCGTGGGGCAGGCCAATCGGAACCACAGCTTTTTGTACCGCAGATCCAAACGCATCACGTCCTCTCCGGTTTTGCGGGAAATCGTGCGGCGCAGGAATTTCAGCGGGTCAAAGCCAGGCACGTGATTCAGCGCGGCCACAGTGGCGTTGGTGGTGTACAGCATAGATTCTTGATTCCCTTTCATGGGTGATTTCTCCCTTCATTATTACATTCAGCCGGCCTGTTGCAGTTCCGGCAGTGCGTTTCGTTCGGTGTGGTATGCCTTACAGTACAGGCGGATGCGCTCCCCCAGCATGGTATTTCGCTTGCTGATATCGGCACGGTGAACCGCCATAAACAGAATCGGCTTATGCCCCACAAGGATGACTTTTTTCTTGGCGCGGGTCACAGCTGTATACAATAAATTACGATACAGCATAATTGTGTGTGCCTTGACGATAGGAATAATGACCGTTTCAAACTCCGATCCCATTGCCTTATGAATCGTGGTAGCGTAAGCAAGGTCAACATGCGCCAGCTGTTCCGGCGTGTAAGTCAACTTGCGGTCGCCGCCAAAATCCATCTGCACGAGCCGTTCGCCTTTGCTGTCCGTGGTAATCCCGGTGATAAAACCAAGGTCACCGTTGGACACTTTCTCGGTGTTCTTTGTCTGCATGACGCGGTCATGGACGCGGAAAGTGCGGTTGCCGATCTTCACTTCTTCCTCGGCCGAACGGAACGGATTGACCCGTTCCCGAATGGCCCGGTTGAGCTGCTCAGACGCTGCCTCCCCTTTTTCGCGGAACGGCGAGAGGATCTGCACATTTTCAATACCACGCTCGGCGGCTTCCTTGCAGTAAATATCTTGGATGCGCCGCGCCGTCTCGATCTGCGTTGGGCTGTCCACAAACACAAAGTCATTGCCGTAGTACAGCTTGGTGCTGCCCTCATTGATGAACTTCGCGTTATAGGCAATCAAGCCGTCCTTCGACTGGCGGAAAATCCAATCCAGTACCGTGACAGGCACCATTCCGCTGTGGATCAGTTCATAGAACACATTGCCGGCGCCTACGCTGGGCAGCTGGTTCGGGTCGCCCACAAGAACGACCCGCGTATGCTGACCGATGCGCTTGAAAAACTGCTGTGCCAGCCACATATCCACCATAGAAAACTCGTCCACGATGACAAGGTCGGCATCCACAAAGCGAACGCGCTCGCCATCTCCGATTTCTTCCCCGGTGCCGAGGCCCAGTGCACTGTGCAGCGTGCGGGCTTCGTCTACGCCGGTGCTTTCCGCCATACGGCGGCTGGCGCGACCTGTGGGAGCCATAAGGGCGAACTTTCCTTTCGGGTGCAGGTTCTTGAACACCTCGATGATGGCCTTTAACACGGTGGTCTTGCCGGTGCCGGGTGAGCCGGTGATAATCGTCAGCCCATGCTGAAATGCCGTGCGCACCGCTTGCTCCTGTTTTTGGGAAAGCGTAATGCCCAGGCTTTCGCGCACCGATTCCAGCGCAGATTCAATGTTCTCTGCCACGCTGATATTGGCAAGCCGCTCGGCAATCATGCGGGCGGTGTCATCCTCCTGCCCAAACACGCGCGGACTGTACAGGTACTGCTTGTAGGCGACCACTGCACCGTGCAGAATCATCTGCTGCAAGGTTTCCTGCACCTCCTCGGCGCGGACGCGCTGTTCCAGGATAGGAATGGGCGCGTTGAGCAGCAGAAGTGTTTCCTTTACCAAATCTTCCGATGGCAGAAACAGATGCCCCGATTTACTGCGGGCATCCTCCAACGTGTACAGCACCGCGCCCTTGATGCGCTCGGCGCTGTGCAGGCGGTTATCCGTCTTACGGACGATGCCATCCACACGCTTGAATCCGAACCCGGAAATCTGGCACAGATCATACGGGCATTTTTTGAGGATGTCCACACACGCCGGACCAAAGTTCTGATAAATTTTCAGCGCCGTGGCGGGCGTAATTTTGAACGGTCCCAAAAGGCTCATAAGGTTGCGCAGAACACGGCTCTCGGCGTAGGATTCCTCAATGTCCTTGAGCTTGCCCTCGGTGATGCCGCGGATTTGCAGCAGCTTCTCCGGCTCGTTGTCAAGGATATTCAGGGTGTCCGGTCCGAACGTGGCAACAATGTCCTCTGCCGTCTTGGGACCGATGCCCCTGATAAGCCCGGAACCCAAGTATGCAAGCAGACCGTCCGCTGTCTGCGGAACGATTTCCTGCCACTGCTCGACTTGCAGCTGGTACCCGTACTTGCTCTCCACCCACTCGCCATCCAGTTCCAGCTCTACCGCCTTAGTGCGGGGCAGTTCGTACCCCACCGCCGTAAAGCGCAGCATACGGTCGCCGTAGTAGCGGCCGCTGCAAGCCTGCGGCGGGATGCGCGGGTCACTGGTCTTGACAACGATGATGGAGAATTTGTTTGCTTCATTGTAAAAAATCGTGGATTCGTAGGTGACACGGCAGCCGGTGATGCCGCTGTGTTCCTGTTCACTGTCGTGCATAGGCACGCTCCCTTCTTTGTCAGGCGGCTTCGTCTGCCGCCTTTGCCTTGATGCTGAACCGCCGCGATTCCGACACTGTGACGTATTCATCGTAAATATCCGGGTGCAGCAACTTCAGCTTTTGGAGATTGTCTTTCGTGATGCCTGTCCGGCTGACGGGGTTGTAGCTGATGGTGTACTGTGTACCGCCGTACTCCCCCATCGCCATGCAGCTGCCGCCCAGTTTGGCAACCATTTGGCCTTTCAGACGCTGCATTTCTGTGTCCAGCGTTTTGACCCGCGTTTCCACCTGCTGCTTTTGCTCCTGTAAGCGGAGATACCGTAGCATGGTGGCAGACAGGTCATTGTCCAGCTGGATGGCAGGAATCGTCTTATCCGCAGCACCTAAGCGGCGGCGCAGGCTTTCGAGGATCAGGCTGCCGTCCTCGGTGTAGGGCGGCGGGATGCGGGTCAGGATGTGGTCGTGCCAGAACTCGCGTTCCAGATAAATCATCTCCTGCTCGTATTCCCGGTCACGGTACAGGTGGCGAATGATGACTTCGTTCTCGTTGTTGCCGTAGAGGCAGCAATAGAAGATTTCGTCGATGTCCATAACGGCCATGTAATGCCGCCCCTGTGTTTCGTAATAGATGGGAACACATTCCTCGTCGTCCTTCCACCAGTGGTCTTTTGCGTTGTAGTTGGTCGTTTTTATCTCCAGCAGCGCAATTTTTCCGTTTGGCAGGCGGACGAAGTAGTCCACATCTGCTAGCATAAATGGATACTGCGGGTGCTGGAACATCTTCTTGATCTGGAAAACTTCCAATCCGCAACCGAAGCAATGTTCAGCTTGTCGTCGTACAGGTCGCGGGCAGTGCGAAACGGAGAAATGCCGAGGATCGCAGCGACATCGCTGCCGCCTATCCCCCGCCTGCGGTACGTCAGCCATTCCTGCTCGGTAAGAGCTTCGGTGCTGACCAGCACCTTGGGTTCCCGCCGTATGTGCTCCGGCATCCTCAGCCCCTCCTCTCGCGCTGGCGATAGGGACGCTTCGGCCGGGAGCGCACATTGTACAGCCGATACTGCAAATTGCGCGGGATGGGTCTTGCCTTGCGCGGGCGCGTGATGCGCCGTGCGATTGCCTTGGGTCTTGCCTGTTCGTTCATTTGGTGTTCCACCTTTCCTATATAAAATGTATTTCTCAAAGCCGATTGGCCTTGAAACAAAATAAAAAAAGCGAGAATGACCGCAGGCAAGGCCTGACGTTCACGGCAAACCGTGAACCACGATCTTTCTCGCTATGGTTGGGTGTTTTCCACCCCGTATAAAAAGAAAAGTGCCAACAGCGTCCACCCCGTATGGGCAGGACAAGGCTGCTGGCACGAATTACAAACTTAAACAACGTGTGCGCAAGGCACAAAAATCATTTACAGGGGGAGTATAGCACAAGAAAGTCCGCCCTGTCAAGATGGTGAGATTTTACACGATAAAAGCATAGTGTCCGCATTACATCCGCGCGTTCTTTGTATATACCATCGTTGTTTTTCTTATTAAAATTAGAATACAGCAAGATTTATCCAATAAATTGATGCTGCCGCGCGCGTGAAGAAAATCTGACACTATAAAGGCAATAGGAGGCATTATCATGCAAGATCCCGAAAGTGTACCCATCCATCTTAAACTAACGCTTTCCATCAAGGAAGCGTCCGAATACAGCAATATCGGCATCAACAAAATTGATGCCATGCTCAAACAGCCCAACTGTCCTTTCGTGCTGTATGTAGGGTCAAAGAAATTGGTCAAACGCAAAGAATTTGAAGCCTACATCAGCAGCAAGCTGATTATTTAAGAGAGGTAATGCCGTTGAAAATAGGGATTTCATGTGCTATAATTTCAGTATCGCGTTGGATTCCCGCTTTGGAAAGGAGTCCACTATGGGTAAAAGCCTAAAGCGAAAAGAATGCGGAAAAGGCATACGCCAAAGAAAGGACGGGTTATATTCCGCAAGATACTATACCAAAGACGGGGAGCGGCGAGAAAAATATTTCAAGTCGCTGCCCGAAGCCAAGAATTGGCTTGCCGATACGAAATACGAATTGCGTCATCGCGTCATTACCTGCAACTCTGACATGTCCGTAGACAACTGGTTTGACTACTGGATCACGAACATCATCTGTAACCTTTCCCCGAACTGCATCCGCAACTATACGGAACGCTATAAGAGAAATGTTCAGCCGCTGATTGGAACCATGTGCATGGGCGACGTAAAGCCGATGCACTGCCAGATCATTCTGAACCGCATGGAAAGTACTTACGCCGGTTCTACAATCCGTCAGACTTACATTGCTATGGGTACCATGTTCAAATCTGCTGTGATGAACGATATTATCGTCAAACATCCGATGAATGGCGTGCGCTATAACAAGCCGGTCCGTGCAGTGGACGATATTCGCTACCTTTCCGTCGAGGAACAGAAGCGCTTCCTTGCCGTAGCCAAGGATTCTCACAACTACCGGCAATATGCACTGCTGCTGGAAACCGGGCTGCGCACGGGTGAACTGATTGGTTTGACTTGGGATGCCATCAACTGGAAGAAGCGTACTCTTACCGTCAATAAAAGTTTGGAGTACCGCCACCACTTCAAGTACTGGCGTGCCGGGCCTCCCAAAACGGTGAAAAGCTACCGCACTATCCCCTTGACCGATACCGCATATCGTATTTTGAAGAGCTGCTATGATGAGCGCTTGACCCGTAAAGAGTCGCCCACGTTGCAGCAGATTCTGGAATACACAGATCGCCGTACCGGAAGGCAGATGTACTTCTGCATGCACGATTTGGTCTTTGTAAACTATCGAACCGGTGAGCCGATTAAGAACAGTTCCTATGACACCCACCTCTATAAGCTGTGCGAAAAAGCCGGCATTGCTCCCTTTGGGATGCATGCGCTGCGCCATACGTATGCTACCCGCGCGATTGAGCGCGGCATGCAGCCCAAGGTCTTGCAGCAGCTGCTGGGGCACGCCAGTATCAAGACGACGATGGACAAATACGTCCATGTTTCTGATGATTCAATGCAGAACGCCGTGCGTCTTTTTGAGGCAGCTGATAGTGAGAAAAAGGGGTAAACCTCGAAAATGGGGGTAAAATGGGGGTAAAACCCCAAATCCGGTAACAAAAAACAACGATAATAAAGGAGATATGGAGAAATATGAAATTAGGTATCGTCGGTTTGCCCAATGTTGGTAAATCCACTTTGTTCAATGCGCTGACCAGCACCCAGAATGCTCAGGCAGCCAACTATCCGTTCTGCACCATTGAGCCGAACTCCGGCATTGTTCCGGTTCCTGATGCCCGGCTGGACAAACTGGCCGAGATCTGGCAGACAGACAAAAAGACCCCCGCCATTGTGGAGTTTGTGGATATCGCCGGTCTGGTCAAAGGTGCCAGCCAGGGCGCTGGTCTGGGAAACAAGTTCCTGGGCCATATCCGCGAGTGCGATGCCATTGTACATGTGGTGCGCTGCTTTGACGATGACAACATCATCCATGTTGTGGAGGATGTGAACAAGCCGGAAAGTGTTGACCCCATCCGCGATATTGACGCCATCGACCTGGAACTGATCCTGGCCGACCTGGAAGTTGTCAGCAACCGCCTGGGCCGCCAGCAGAAAGCCGCCAAGACCGGCAATAAGACCGCTGCTGCCGAAGCTGCCTGGCTGGCAGAGCTTGCCGCTCATCTGGAAGGCGGCAAGCCCGCCCGTTCCTTTGCCTTTGACCCGGATGACGACAGCCAGAACACCGCTCGCAAAGAACTGGGTCTGCTCTCCGCCAAGCCGGTGATTTATGCCTGCAACGTGGGCGAGGATGACCTGCTAGGCGGGTTGGACGAGAACCCGTACTATCCGTTGGTTGCCGCCCGCGCCAAAGAGGAAAACGCACAGGCAATCCCCATCTGTGCCAAGACCGAGGAAGATATCGCCGGTTCCAGCCAGGAAGAAAAGCTGGCGTTCCTGCACGAGATGGGCATTGAATCCACCGGCCTGGATAACCTGATTAAGGCAAGCTATGATCTGCTGGGCCTCATCAGCTTTTTGACGGACGGCAAAAAGGAATGCCGCGCCTGGACCATCAAGCGCGGCACCAAAGCCCCGCAGGCTGCCGGTAAAATCCATTCTGACTTTGAGCGCGGCTTTATCCGCGCCCAGGTCATCAGCTATGACGCACTGGCCGACAACAACTTTGACTATGCTGCGGTTAAGGCCAAGGGCCTGCAGCGCACCGAGGGCAAGGAATACGTTGTGAATGATGGCGATGTGATCGAATTCCTCTTCAACGTCTGATAAAAAGGAGCAATACCATGATCATTGGCATTATGGGCGCTATGCCCGATGAAGTTGACCAGCTGTGTGCCAAGCTGGAGCAGGTGACCAAAGAAACTTACGCCGGGGTGGAGTACCACCAGGGCATGCTGAACGGCCGCCAGGTCGTTGTGTGCTGCGCCGGTATGGGCAAGGCAAACGCCGCTTCCACCGTGCAGGTTCTAATTACCAAGTACGGTGCCGAGAAGATCATCTTCTCCGGCATTGCAGGCAACATGACCAGCAAGATCGGCATTGGTGATGTCTGCGTGGGCGAAACCGTGGTATATCATGACGCCCAGAACGACATGATTGCCCAGAGCGCACCGTTCACCGCAGAGTACCACGGCGACCCGGCCCTGGTCAAAGCTGCACTGGATGCCTGCAACGCCTGTGGTGTTAAGGCCATTGCCGGCAAGATTGCCACCGGTGACCTTTTTGTTGGCGATGCCGCCACCAAAAAGGCTATCGAGGACAAATGCCAGCCCGACTGCGTGGAGATGGAAGGCGCTGCTGTAAGCCAGGTTGCCGCCCGCAACGGCGTACCCTGCGTTATCCTGCGCGCCATGAGCGACAACGCGGACGAGAGCGGTTATGAAGTTCTTGTCGTGAAAAAGTTCAGCATCGGCGAATACATCAAAACTGCCACTGCCATTGTGGCAAATATGATCGAAGCACTGTAAGCAAAGCTGCCTGATAACATAAGAACCGCCCGGCGTGGAACTGCAATGTTCCCGCCGGGCGGTTTTGTTTTGAGTTATGCGCCTGCCCGCGGCATGATAAGCACGGCGGCAAGGTACATAACATAAAGTATCAGGCATACCCTGCCCTGCCAGCGGTAAAGCCGCTTTTTGATCAGCGGCGGCAGCAGCAGGATCAATGCCATCAAAACGCAGAACGGGATATCATACTGGCGGAACTGTTCACCCACCGGCAAGCGGCGGCGGTACATCAGGCTGGAAACAGGCAGCACCAGCGTGATGCTCAAAATGGCGCTGTTCAGCACCTGCATGGGCAGTGCCTGCGGCGGGTAGATGCGGCATTTTTCCGCAAATCGCTTCCAGGCAGAGCCAAGGGGATGGTCGAACACTTCCACCAGCAGGGGCAGACAGAGGCCAAAGGAAATCAGGGTTGCCGCCCACTGGGCCTGAATGGTGCCAGTCAGGTTGGCCAGCGCCACGGCGCTGTTCAGCAGGGCCCACGCTCCCACGCAGAGCACTGCCATGCCGCCCACCACCCCGGCCAGGTTGCGCAGGCTGGTGCGGATGCTCATAGCCGGGAACTGGACGGTCCGCCCGGATGGGTCTTCCGGCGGGGTCTTTTCGCCTTTTTCCTTCTGGACAGTGATAAGCTCCAGCCCCTCCCGGAACGCAAAGCGGTACTGATAGGCGATGCTCTGCATGACAAACAGAACAAACAGGCCCATCAGCAGGCCGGTACCAGTATAGCTCAGGGTGCCGTCCCGCACAAACAGGGCCACCACGCCGCAGGCCACCAGCAGCAGGGCGCATTTGCGCAGCAGCTCGCCGCGGTCCACCGTGACATTACAGCGCAGCAGGCAAAGCGCCAGTACCAGCCCCAGCTGGGTGACAGCGCCCGCCAGAGCCGTACCAACGGCCAGCGCAGTAACGGACATACCTGCCGCCAGAAACGCCAGCACCAGCTGCGGCAGCGCCGTACACACCGCCACCAGCGTGCCGCCCACCATCCACATAGGCAGCCCGCACAGCGCCCCGCACCACGTTGCGCAGCGCGAAGCCAGCCTGCTGCCGATACCAGTCAGCAGCAAGCCCAGAGCATAGAGCAGCAATGTAGGGAGAAGAAGCATAGTTTTTTAGTTAGAAGTTGGGGGGGGTGGCGTCCTCGACGCCCCGGACTGGTATGAAAATTACCGGACATTTGCCATTTATTGCGCGGTAGGGCGGCCACCGCCGGAAAGCTGGAACATAGCATATATTTTAGGCTCTGCGCAGGGAATCGCCCTTCAGTTCGCTGCGCGGACAGCGCGCAAACAGCGCCCGGTCCCCCCTGTCGCTTCGCGACATCTCCCCGCCCCGCGGGGAGTCACCCTCAAGGCAAGCCAACGCATATCTTCGGATCGATACCAAAATCACAAAGACATCTCTCACAAAGTCCCGGAACGGTCACTGCGCCCGCAGACGCGTTTCGGAGGCCAACCGGGATTTTAATCCCGGCTCTTAGGCCGGAGATAGACCGTTCCCTACGGACTATTTTGTAATGGGCAACAAAAATCAAAAATAGCCACACACCGATCGTGGCACAACAGCGGTGCTCTATATATACCCTGAGTTTCCCAAAAAGCACCCGTTTCCCCATACAAAAACCGGCAGTGCCGCATAAAACAGCACTGCCGGGATTGGCTTAGTATGCGATGCCCCAGACGACCATGCTCTTGGCGGGCTTGCCGCAGACCGGGCATACGTCGGACAGGTGTTCCTGCTCGAACGGCATGCAGCGGCTGGAAAGCCCTGCTTCGGTCTTCATGGCTTCCTCACAGGCCAGGTCACCGCACCACATGGTTTTGACAAAGCCGGTCTTTTCGGACACGATCTTTTTCACTTCGTCCATGGTGGTGGCGCTCCAGGTGCGGTTTTCGCGGTTCTGCAAAGCGCGGTCATACAGATCCTTGGCCAGAGCTTCCATTGCGGCGGGAATTGCGGTGGCCAGATCTTCAAACTTCACAAACTGCTTTTCGCGGGTATCGCGGCGGACCAGCACGCACTGGCCGTTCTCGATATCGCGGGGGCCGACTTCCAGGCGAACAGGCACGCCCTTCATTTCCCACTGGGCAAACTTCCAGCCGGGCTGCTTGTCGGAATCGTCCAGCTTCACGCGGGCATACTTACCGATTTCGGCAGCCAGTTCGCGGCATTTGTCCAGTACGCCGGGTTTGTGGGCGGCAACGGGAACGATGACCACCTGCACCGGGGCAATGGCCGGGGGCAGGATCAGACCGTCGTCATCGCCGTGGGTCATGATGATAGCGCCGATCAAACGAGTAGAAGCGCCCCAGCTGGTCTGGAAGGGGTACTGCAGGGTGTTGTCGCGGCCGGTAAAGGTAACGTCATAGGCGCGGCTGAACTTATCGCCAAAATAGTGGCTGGTGCCGCTCTGCAGGGCTTTGCCGTCCTTCATCATGGCTTCGATGGTGTAGGTAGCCTCGGCACCGGCAAACTTTTCCTTATCGGTCTTGCGGCCTTTCAGCACGGGGATGCACAGATCATGCTCGGCAAAGTCGGCATAGCAGTTCAGCTGCTGCTCGGTCTCAGCCTTGGCCTCCTCGGCAGTCTCGTGGATGGTGTGGCCTTCCTGCCACCAGAACTCACGGGTGCGCAGGAACGGGCGGGTGGATTTTTCCCAGCGAACCACGCTGCACCACTGATTGTACAGCATAGGCAGGTCACGGTAAGAATGCAGCACATGGCTGAAATGGTCGCAGAACATCGTTTCGCTGGTGGGGCGCACAGCAAGGCGCTCTTCCAGCGGGTCAGAACCGCCTGCAGTGACCCAGGCAACTTCGGGGGCAAAGCCGTTTACCAGCTCGCCCTCCTTTTTCAGCAGGCTTTCGGGGATCAGCACAGGCATGGCCACGTTTTCGTGGCCGGTTGCCTTAAAGCGGCCATCCAGAATTTTCTGGATGTTCTCCCAGATTGCATAGCCATAGGGGCGCAGCACAACAAAGCCCTTGACGCTGGAATATTCAACCAGCTCTGCCTTGGTGCAGATATCCGTATACCACTGCGCGAAATCAACTTCCTGCGCGGTGATTGCTTCGACCATTTTTTTCTTATCGTTTGCCATTGGTTCCCCTCACACTTTCTTACAAAACTGCATGCTGCCATGCCGCATTACTGCATATGCTCTTCCACATAGGCAACCACATCGCCCACTGTGTGGAAATTTTCGATCTCCTCGTCCGGGATCTCGACCCCGAACTCGTCAGACAAGGTAGTGATCATATCGATCACATCCAGGCTGTCTGCGCCAAAATCATTGATAATATCGCTTTCGGGGGTGATTTTTTCAGCCTCGATGTCAAGCTGGTCAGCCAGATAATCGCGGATGCGCTCAAAAACTTCGGATTCCATAGCTTTTACTCCTTACCCGTATCAATATCGTATTTCTGCCATGCCGGTATCAGCACGCAGGGCACACATATACAGAATGTCATAGTACTTTTATATCGTATCTGCACAGCCTTGTCAAGTTTCCCGGCAACTTTTTTATCCGGGAGCTTTCACATCCCTGTACGCCGGTGCAGCGGGATGCTATAATATAGGATTAGAAGTAATGGGCAATACCGCACAATTCTAAGTGCCGATACGGCGAGCGAGGTGCGGCAGATGCTAAGCCAAAAGCGCAGATAATACTGGATGCTGCAAAGGTGAGCGC
>QWCN01009491.1_pt1 | contig 12700 bp, 5 predicted proteins | sample 1972711 | NCBI WGS metagenome assembly QWCN01 (sample SAMN09866707, study PRJNA288562) | Human gut metagenome isolate term1_stool, whole genome shotgun sequencing... | isolation source: gut | host: Homo sapiens | place: USA: California | reverse complement strand
AAGGTCTATCGCAACTGTAAAGCGGATTATGAAGTCGCTGCAAGATAAAAGCTATATCCGCAGAGAACGCGGCAAGAGGTACGGAAAATGGGAAGTGCTTGTTTGAGTTATCACGCCTGTTCCAATGCGATGCAGAAAAATAATGTAGGAAGGAATTCATTCTATGGCTAACGGAAACAACGCCACAATCTGCTTTGAAAAACAAATCTGGGACGCTGCGTGTGTCCTTTGGGGGCATATCTCCGCAGCAGAACACTGAAAAGAGAAGATATAAAAATTGGAGCAGCAGGCAAATGTAAGCCACCGTACCGTCAGTAAGATGTATCGCGAGGAAAATATTACAATTGACATCTTAGAACGAATTTGCAAAGCACTGGATTGTTCCATTGATGATGTCATGGAATTTGTACCTGATAAAGAAAATGACGATAAGTCTGCTGATGCATAGGTAACGGCTCCGTCAATCCAGAATGAAGAATCAAATTGCTTAAGAGATGAGGAGGAACACCACGCATGGCCAAGCTTGAAGAAATAACTGTGGGCAGTTCCGTAAAAGGAATTATCAGCAATTCGACTGTCACAATCGTTGCTGTCCAATGGTACGGAAACAATGTGCTCGAAATTACATATAAGGACAGCCATGGACAGCCAGGCAATCAGATGCTGCTCCGCGACGAAGAAATTAATCTGACCGTTATGGACAATAGTCTGCTGTGGAGCTTTGACGCGGACGGCGAACAGATGAAGCTTGCATCAGAAGCTTATCGAATCAGCCTTGCGCATTTATTCGATCCGTATCTGGCTGTGCATACTTCCTCAGTGGAACCGCTTCCGCATCAGATTTCAGCTGTCTATCAAGAGATGCTGCCGAAGCTTCCGCTGCGCTATGTGCTTGCGGATGACCCCGGTGCCGGTAAAACAATCATGACCGGTCTGTTCATCAAGGAACTGATTGCTAGAGGCGATTTGAAAAGATGCCTGATTGTATCTCCGGGCAGTCTTGTGGAACAGTGGCAGGATGAGCTGTTTTCAAAATTCCACCTTACGTTTCAAATCCTGACAAACGACCGAATGGAATCTGCTGTGACGGGCAATGTCTTTAACGAGGTGGATTTCTGCATCTGCCGTTTGGATAAGCTTGCACGAAATGAGCAGCTTCAAGAAAAACTGAAGGTATCTGAGTGGGATCTGATTGTGTGCGATGAGGCTCATAAGATGTCTGCTACTATCTGGGGCGGAGAAGTAAAATACACAAAGCGGTTCCAGCTTGGCAAGTTGCTTTCTAATATCACAAAGAACTTCCTGCTATTAACGGCAACGCCGCACAACGGAAAGGATGAGGACTTTCATCTGTTCCTGTCTTTGGTGGATCCAGATTGCTTTGAGGGAATCCATAATACTTCGGAGCAGACTATTGATGTCAGTGATGTCATGCGCAGACTGACAAAGGAAGAGCTTTTGAAATTTGACGGTACGCCGCTGTTTCCGGAGCGTATCGCCTACACGGTGAACTATTCCCTTTCGCCGCAGGAGGCGCAGCTGTATCAGGCTGTCACGGACTATGTGCAGGAAGAGTTCAACCGCGCGGATAACTTGAACAATGAACGCAAGACCACTGTCGGTTTTGCTCTTACGATATTGCAGCGCCGCCTTGCTTCTTCTCCAGAGGCAATTTATCAATCGCTGCGCCGCCGACGCGAGCGCTTGGAGCATCGCCTTGCAGAGGAGAAAATGGGCAAACGCGCGGCAGATTACACGGATGCAGCTTATGACATAGACGATGACGATGATCTCACGCCGGATGAGCAGGAGGCTGTTGAGGAGAAAGTCGTAGACCACGCTTCCGCTGCGGCAACCATCGCAGAGCTTGAAATTGAAATCAAGACGCTGAAGCGCCTTGAAAAGATGGCAAATGATGTCCGTGTCAGCGGTGTTGACCGAAAATGGGATGAGCTTTCCTCTCTGCTTCAGGATAACCAGGCGATGTATGGCGAGGATAAGCAGCGTGAAAAACTGATCATCTTCACGGAACACAAGGACACGCTCAACTACCTTGCCGGAAAGATTCGCGCTCTGCTCGGAGATGACGATGCTGTTGTTACCATCCACGGCGGAATGCTCCGTGATGAACGGAGAAAAACAGAACAGCTCTTCAAGCAGGATGTTGGCGTGCGCATCCTGATCGCTACGGATGCTGCTGGCGAAGGCATCAACCTTCAGCGCGCGCATCTGATGATAAACTACGACTTGCCTTGGAATCCCAATCGACTGGAACAGCGTTTTGGCCGTATCCATCGTATCGGACAAACAGAGGTTTGTCATCTTTGGAATTTGGTTGCGAACGAGACTCGTGAGGGTTATGTGTTCCAAAGGTTGTTCCTAAAACTTGAGGAAGAGCGGCAGGCCCTCGGCGGAAAAGTTTTTGATATACTTGGCAAAGTCTCGTTTGATAATAAATCCTTGCGCGACCTGCTGATTGAAGCCGTGCGTTATGGCAATGACCCGGAAGTGCGCGCAAGACTCAATCGTGTGGTGGATAAATCTCTTGATCCGCAGATATTCCGGGATATCATCCGGGAAAATGCATTGACGGATGACGCGATGGATATCCATATGGTCAATGCAATTCGCGAGGATATGGAGCGTGTGGAGGCACACAAGCTCCAGCCGCATTTTATTGAATCTTTCTTCCTTGACGCGTTCCAACAGCTTGGCGGACGCATTCGCAAGCGGGAAACTGGCAGGTATGAGATTATATCTGTGCCCTACGCCGTGCGGAACCGTGATATGGCAATCGGATACGGAGAACCAGTCTTGAACCGCTACGAACGTGTCTGCTTTGATAAGAAATACTGCACGGTTCCCGGAAAGCCCCAAGCGGATTTGGTCTGCCCGGGTCAGCCACTGCTGAATGCTGTGATCGATTTGATTCAGGAAAAGAATGTGGACACTATGAAGCGCGGCAGCGTTCTGATTGATGACAACGATTACAGTGAAGATGCACGCCTGCTGTTTTACATAGAAGATGCCGTTCAGGATGGTGTCACGCTGAAAGACGGCAAACGCAGAGTCATCTCCAAGCAAGTCCATTTTGTTGAGATGAAAGCAGATGGGACTGCTTCTTCAGCAGGATATGCTCCATATCTTGACTACCGCGGAGCAACGGCGGAAGAGACTCCGGTGATTCGCGCCTGGATGGAGTCGCAGGACTGGCTGCACCGTGATGTGGAAGCCACAGCAAAGACTTACGCGGTTGAGCATCTGATACCTCCGCACTTTGCAGAAGTAAAAAAGCAGAAAGAAGCCATGCTGAACAAAACTGCAAAAGCAGTTAAAGACCGCCTGACCGCTGAAATTCAGTATTGGGACTACCGTGCTGCAGACCTTGCGCAAAAGGAAGCCGCAGGCAAGTCCAACGCAAAACTCAATTCCAAGCTGGCCGCTCGCCGCGCAGAAGAGTTGGAACATCGTATGCAAGAGCGCCTTGCGGAGATTGAGAAAGAACGGCGCATTTCGCCTATGCCTCCGGTAATGACCGGCGGAGCGCTTGTCATTCCGAAAGGACTTCTCTATAAGCTGATGCCGCATGCTGAACCGGAGCTGTTCAGTCAGGGTGACAAGAAAGCAATCGAACTGGCTGCGATGAAGGCCGTGATGGAGATCGAGAAGGAATCGGGCTTTGCGCCGCGCGATGTCAGCGCCGCAAAATGCGGATACGATGTGGAATCCTTCGTGCCGGAAACGCTGCGCGGGCCGGATGGCAATGTGCTGCGCTTTGTAGAGGTCAAAGGCCGGGCAAAGGGCGCAGCCACTGTTACCGTCAGCCGCAATGAAATGCTCTGCGGCCTGAATAATCCGGAACAGTTTATTCTCGCCATCGTGGAAGTAGACGCAGACGCAACGCACACGATTTATCTGAAGCGGCCGCCGTTTGACGCACCGGGCATGGCAACGAACAGCACAAATTATGACATACAGGATTTGATAGCGTCCTCTGAGATTGTCTATCAGAAGTGAGGAAACCGATATGAGTACAAAAAAACTGATTGAGGTGGCATTGCCTCTTGAAAAGATAAATGCGGAGTCTGCACGGGAGAAGTCTATCCGCCACGGACATCCATCCACCCTACATTTGTGGTGGGCGCGTCGGCCATTGGCGGCAGCGCGCGCCGTCATTTGGTCGAGCCTTGTAGACGACCCTTCTTCTCATCCGGAAAAATTTCCGACAGAGGAAGACCAGAACAAAGAACGCCAGCGTCTCTTCAAGATCCTCGAAGATCTCGTTGTGTGGGAGAATTCCAATAACGAGGATATTCTGAATGCCGCAAAAGCTGAAATTCTGAAATCCACCAATAATAATCCGCCGGCTCTTCTTGACCCCTTTGCAGGCGGCGGTGCGATTCCGCTCGAGGCGCAGCGTCTTGGGCTGGAAGCACACGCCCATGACCTGAATCCTGTGGCTGTGACCATCAATAAGGCTATGATTGAGATTCCACCACGCTTTGCCGGCAAAGCTCCGGTAAATCCGGATGCGCAGGTTTCTGCTATGCGTAATGGTTGGAGCGGAGCACAGGGGCTTGCGGAGGATGTGCGCTATTACGGCGAATGGATGAAACAGGAGGCGTTTCAGCGTATCGGACATCTCTATCCCAAGGTGAAAGTGCCGCATGAACAGGGCGGCGGTGAAGCCACCGTCATTGCATGGATCTGGGCGAGAACGGTCAAGTGCCCAAACCCTGCCTGCGGATGTGAGATGCCGCTGGCCAGCTCTTTTGTGCTGTCTAAGAAAAAGGGAAAGGAGGCATGGGTTAAACCAATTCCCGATGGCGATAAGGTTCATTTCGAAGTACAAAATGGAAAGTGCCCCAAGGAATACGAAAGCTACAAAACAGGACGCGGTGCAGCTTTCATGTGCCCTTGTTGCGGCGAAGTAACGACAGATGAATATGTAAAGTCAGAAGGCAAAGCCGGAAGGCTTGGAACCCAGCTGATGGCAATCGTTGGCGATGGGAAACATGGCAGAATTTATCTTTCTCCAAACGAGGAACATATTTTAGCCGCAAGTTTAGTCCGCCCGCCTTTGGCATGGATCATTACGACGACCTCTTCACTCCCCGCCAGCTCACAGCCCTTACAACTTTCAGCGCATTGGTAGCGGAGGCACAGGCAAAAGCGGAAGCGGATGCGGTAGCTGCCGGCATGAAAAACGACCATCTTCCCCTGTGCAATGGCGGCGATGGTGCGAGAGCCTATGGTGAAGCAGTAGGCGTGTATCTGGCTCTTGGTGTAAGCCGAATGTCAGACATAAACAATTGCTTGTGTAGTTGGGAAGTAACTAAAACTCAGGTTCGACATTTGTTCACTCGCCAAGCAGTTCCGATGTTATGGGATTTTGGTGAGAACAATGTTTTTAACAATGCTGCTGGTGATTACACCGTTAGTTTAGGTAGCATTATCCGGGTTGTTGAACGTTTCCAAACAGAACCAAGTGGATTTGCAAAGCAAGTAGATGCTCAAAGTGATTGTGGTTTGCGCGATGTTATGGTTTCCACTGATCCTCCTTACTATGACAACATCGGATATGCCGACTTATCTGACTTTTTCTATATCTGGATGCGGCAATCCTTGAAGGATACCTATCCGGAGCTGTTCAGCACGATGCTGGTACCGAAGGTCGAGGAACTGATTGCCACCCCGTATCGTCATGATGGAAATGTCGAAAAGGCAAAGAGCTTCTTTGAAAATGGGATGCTTTCTGCTTGCAAACAGATGTACCAGTATGCTCGGGAGGACATTCCGGTTACGATTTACTATGCTTACAAGCAGAGCGATTCTGACGAGAATGGAGTTGCTTCTTCTGGATGGGAAACGATACTTTCTGCAATAATTAAAGCGGGATTTTCCATTACTGGTACATGGCCAATGCGTACTGAATTGGCAAATAGATCAATCAGTCGGGGCACTAATGCCCTTGCCTCCTCCATTGTCCTGGTCTGCCGCAAACGTCCCGAGGATGCGCCGCAGACAACGCGCCGCAATCTGGTCAGTCAGCTTCGTCGGGAACTGCGTCCCGCTCTGCAAAAGCTGCAGTCGAGCAACATTGCGCCTGTGGACCTGGCGCAGTCTGCCATTGGTCCGGGCATGGGTGTATTTAGCCGCTACCGCCGGGTGCTTGAGGCAGATGGTTCTGTGATGAGCGTGCGCAGCGCCTTGCAGGTCATCAACGAGGAAGTGGATTTGTACTTCAACGAGAAGGTCGGCAGTCTGGATGCCGCCAGCCGGTTCTGCGTGGACCTCTATACACAGTGCGCCTACAACAACATCAAGTATGGCGAGGCAGAGATCCTCGCAAACGCCAAGAGCACCTCCATCCCGATGATGGCGGCGCACGGCGTTCTGTATGCGAAAGCAGGCGTTGTGCATCTGATGGAACGCAGCGAGCTTCCAACAGCGGTGGACTCCAATGAGAGCACCGTCTGGCTGCTCACCCAGCAGCTGACCCATGCTATGGCAACCGGCGGCATCGAAGCCTGCGCAAAGATCGTATGGGGCATCTTCGGTTCCGGCGCGGAGGCTGCAAAGGATCTGGCCTATCGGCTTTATACCATTGCCGAGCGCAAAGGATGGACAGAGGAAGGCTATGCCTATAACGCGCTTGTTGTGGCTTGGCCGGACATCCAGTCCAGAGCAGCAGCGATGAAGGCCGAAACCCCGGAACAGATCACTCTGTTCGATGTGGAAGCAATCGATTCATGATAGAACAACGATAAGGGGGTGAATCTCCAAATGAAAAAGTTAATAGAGGCGGCGCTCCCTTTAACTGATATTAACGAAAAAACCCTCCGTGAAAAGAAGTTAGCTCCCGGACATCCTGCTCATCTGCATCTTTGGTGGGGACGAAGTCCGATCTCCTCTGTGCAGTCGGCTTTGACTGCATCGCTGATCAATGCCCCGGAAAGCGACGATGAGCTTAAATCGCGGCTTGCGCGTGTGCAAAGCGGAGAGGTTCCGGAGTTTGGCAAGAAGCCGACAATTCTCGACCCATTCTGTGGCTTCGGAGGCGTAGCGCTGGCAGCACAGTCGCTGGGGCTTCCTGCCGTCGCAAGCGATTTAAACCCTGTGGCTGTGATGCTCACGAAAGCGGCAACGGAAATTCCCGCAAAGTTTGCAAATGTAAGCCCGGTCAATCATTCGGCACTCCGGAAGCAGTATTTTGGAACGGAAGGCCTTGCGGAGGATGTCGCCTATTACGGCAATCTTCTGCGGGAAAAGGCATGGGAAAAGCTCAAGGACATCTATCCAAATGAGCAGGAAGGCACACCATCCGCATGGATCTGGGCAAGGACAGTCAAATGCCCGAACCCCGCATGTGGCTGTACTATGCCGCTGGCAAGCTCTTTTATTCTGTGCTCAAAAGGAACAAATGAGATTTGGGCAGAGCCTGTTTTGCAAGACGGAGCAGTACATTTTGAATTACAGCATGGATGCTGTCCAAAGGAGAAAATGAGTAATAAGGTTGGCAGTCAAGGCGCGGTATTTCGTTGTCCTGCCTGCGGTTCGCTCACAACGGATGCGTATGTAAAGCAGATGGGTTCATCTCATAAGCTGGGCGCGCAGATGATGGCAATCTCCTTGGAGACGGAAGACGGAATAAAGTATATTGCCCCATCCGAGAAACAGATGCATGCAGCGAATGTCCCTATCCCAGAGGATGCACCGCCCGGAGAAATACCGGATAATCCGCATTGGTTCACACCACCTGGGTTCGGTCTCAAAAACTATGCGGATCTCTTCTCATCGAGACAGCTTACTATGCTAACGATGTTCTGCGATTTGCTCCCTGAGATACAGGATAAGGCTGCATCGGATGCCCTGGCAGCAGGAATGGACGCAAGCGGAGGCTCGCTATCAAACGGCGGTACCGGCGCTCTGGCTTATGGGCAGGCAATCGGAGTATATCTGGCTTTTGTGATTGATAAGATTGCAGATGCAAACTCCACAATCTGCTCGTGGCGAACCACAGGGAATAGCCTTCGAAATACCTTTGGCAGACAGGCGATTCCTATGGTATGGACCTACGCGGAAGGCAATCCTTTTTCAAAAATTACCGGGAACTTATCTTCTGCGCTGAAAAGCGTTGTAAATGCAATCCGGAATCTGCCTATCGGCAGTGGAGTTTCCGTTTTGCAGCAAGATGCACGAATGGCAACATATCCGCAAAATATAATGGTTTGCACAGAGCTTCCGTATTATAAGGCCATTGGTTATGCTGCGCTGTCAGATTACTTCTATATATGGCTTAGGAAAAGTCTGAAGACAATCTATCCAGAATTGTTCAACCACATGGTGACAAGTAAGGATGAGCTTTCTACCTGTGGTCAGTATGAAGGAAAGCATGCGGCAGAGTGCGAACAGACTTATGAAGCCCAAATGCGAGATGTACTCGCCCAACTGGCAGAACATGCCGACAGGAATTTCCCACAGCTATTCTTCTTCGAGTTTCATAAAGGAGATGAACTGGCACTTGTCAATGGGAACAATGGCACAGCTTCTCCATTTGAGACTTTAATCGGGAGTATGCTTCATGCTGGATATGAAATTACAGCAGTGTGGCCAATGCGAAGCGCAGCGGCTTCTGAAAAGGCAGATGGGACAAGAGCATTGATTGCGGCACGCGTTCATGATAAAACCGAGCAGACCACGAGAAGGGGCTTTGCAGCCGCACTAAAGAGGGAATTTCCCATGGTATTTGAAAGGATGTTGTGCGCCGGTGTGGATGTCAGTGATGAAAAAATCGTCGGTATCGGTGCAGGACTTAGTCTGTTCACTCGTTACAAGAAAGTCTTAAATGCATCCGGTTCAGGCATGAAGATACACGATGCACTAGAGCTTATTTATCAAGAGATTCTGGGATATTTGAAAGAGAAAAACGCGGACAGCGAAGCTGATACCGTTCAATTGGAGGAGGAATAAATCATGCAGGAAAATATAGCGCTCGTTCAAAACGGATTTAGGATTTTACTTCCTGATATGGCAGGCTATATCTGCAGGGAGTTATCGCGCGTATACAAGAACAGCTGGTGGCAGGAGGTACTGACTGCACTCAGTGACCAATATGATCTGCCCTCTTCCGGTGAGTATGCTGAATTGCAAGATTCACTCGATGTTGCAAACTGCCTGCGGCTCATTGATCGGCGTTGGAATGATGTTTTTCGTTCCAAGCTCTCAAAGGACTACCGTACTTGGGCTACAGAACTCATGGGAGTTCGCAATAAAGTTGCTCATTTGGGAATGCAGGATATTGCACAGGCCGATGCAGAACGAGCATTGGATACAATGGCGAGGCTTTGCGATGGCTTTGACAGTGATGGAGCTGAAGAAATTCGTGCTTTGTATCGTAAGCTCCGCTATGGTTCAGAAGATGCTTCTACATCTTCCGCCCCGGCAAAAGAAACCACACCGACTGGAAAATCTAAGACTGTCGCAGCTGTGCTGGGACGTCACGTCGGAGAAAATCTCCCCAGCTGGCGCGATGTTATGCAGCCACACCCGGATGTAGCGGAAGGGCGCTATAAATCCGCTGAATTTGCCGCAGATCTTGCGCAGGTAGCCAGAGGCGAAGGTGCATATGAGTACCGTGACCCGGTTGAATTTTTCGCGAGAACCTATGTAACGGAAGGTATGGCAGGACTTTTGGTGGAGTCCTTACAGCGCTTAAACGGGACAGGCGGAGAACCTGTTATCCAGTTGAAGACAGCATTCGGCGGCGGCAAAACCCACAGCATGCTGGCTCTTTACCACATTGCACACAGCAGAATGTCGCTGGAGTCCGTACCTGCCCTGAAGCCGATTATGGAACGCGCAGGATTAGAAGAATTCCCACACGCAAATGTCGCTGTTCTGGTTGGTACGGCGCTTGACCCATCCCGTCGGAAAAAGCCTGCAAACCTTCCGGGATATAGCGTTGGCACCATTTGGGGAGAAATGGCGTATCAACTGGTGACTTCTGCCGGTAAGCCTGAGCTATATGCAAAATATATTCGTGATGCCGATTTGAAAGGCGTAGCTCCCGGCTCGGAGAACTTGAAGAACCTGTTCAACGAATGTGGCCCCTGCTTGATTTTGATGGACGAGCTGGTTGCTTACGCAAAAGTTCTCTTTGGTGCAGAAGGTTTGCCTGCTGGTTCTTTCGATAATTTCATTACATTCATTCAACAGATTACCGAAGCTGCACGCGCAAGTGAAAACAGCATCGTGGTTGCTTCTATTCCGGAATCCAGCATTGAGATTGGTGGCGAGGCAGGCCAAAAGGCACTCGAAGCAATCGAGCATACTTTTGGACGTATGGAGTCTATTTGGAAGCCAGTTGCTGCAAACGAAGGATTTGAAGTTGTACGCCGTAGACTGTTTTTGGACTGCAAGGACGAAGCAGCCCGCGATGCTGTTTGTGATGCATTCAGCCAAATGTATCAGGACAATTCTGAAGATTTTCCGCTTGAATCCAAGGAAGTGGAATATCGTGACCGCCTTGTATCTTGCTACCCGATACATCCAGAAGTATTCGATCGTCTCTATGGCGATTGGGCAACATTGGAGAGATTCCAGCGCACAAGAGGTGTGCTGCGTCTGATGGCAGCAGTTATTCATGAGCTTTGGATGGCAAACGATGAGGGAGCCATGATCATGCCGGGCTCCATTACACTGGATATGCCGCAAGTCCGTGATGAGCTAGTTCGCCACCTTCCGGATACATGGAACAGCATCATTGACCGTGAAGTAGACGGAAAGGATTCTATCCCCTATCAAAAAGATAAAGCAAATCCTCGGTATGGACGCATTCTCGCGTGCCGTCGCGTATCCCGAACAGTTATGCTTGGCAGCGCTCCGAGCACTTCTGCCCTTCGGGACCAAGGAATCAGAGGTTTGGAAACTTCTCGAGTCCTTTTGGGCGTTGTTCAGCCTGGCGAAAATATTGCCGACTTTAAGGACGCATTGAACACGCTTCATGGCTCTCTGTCTTACCTCTATAACAATCCGAATGGAAACCGCTTCTGGTATGACACAAAGCCAACGCTGCGTAAGACTGCTGAAGATCGCGCCTCTCAGGTCTCTTTGGCGGATGTCGATATGGAAATTGAAAGCCGCTTGAAGAAGTGCAGAAAGGAAAATCCCTTTGCGGGGGTTCATCCGTCTCCAACATCTTCAGGTGATGTCCCGGATGATCAAGCAGTACGTCTGGTTCTCCTGCGTACCAATGATACCTATCGCAGGAACTACGATAATTCGGCTGCGATGAGAGCTGTTCAGGACATTCTGAATAACCGTGGAGCATCACCGCGTATTTTTCGGAACATGCTTGCATTTGTTGCCCCAGATGAGAGCAAGATAGGTGCGCTCCGTCAGGAGGTAAAGCGCTACATTGCTTGGACTTCCATCATGTCCGATAAAGAGGATCTGAATCTTGATGGTCAGCAAGTCCGGGAAACAGAGAACAATCTGAAGCGCAGCAACGACACAGTGGAGCTTCGCCTGAAAGAAACCTATTGTTGGTTGATGGTTCCCTTTATCGACCAATATGGCGACATGAAGGCAATTCAATGGGAAATCAGTGATCTCGGCGGCGGACAGGATTCCATTGTTGCAAAGGCAGCAAGGAAAATGCTTCAAAGCGACCAGGTCATCACAAGATGGGCTCCGGCTCTGCTGCAAATGACACTGGATGAGCTTCTTTGGAAGGATACTGAAAACATTTCAGTGAAGAAGCTTTGGGAATACCTCTGCACTTATTGCTATTTGCCAAGACTGTCCAGCTACAGCGTTCTTCAGGAAACCATTTGTCAGGGCTGCGCATCCGATGAGTATTTCGGAATTGCAGCGGCGCATAATGGTGAGCGGTATGTTGGCTTGAAGTGGAATCAGAGCATTTTCAACTTCAATAACACAGATTTGCTCGTGAAGCCTTCTGCTGCAAAGGCACAGATCAAGAAAGAGGCGGAAGCTCAAGCGGCGGCTGGCAGTCAAGCAACTTCAGGCGGCACTTCTTCCGGATTTACACCCAGCGGAAGCGGAATGCATACAGGCACCAGCAGCGAAGGTGCTGGGACACCAGGCGGTACTGGAGCTGCTACTCTGCCCACTGCTGCAAATAGGCATTTCTATATGTCTGCGGATGTCGATGCTGTCCGCGTCAATAGGGTGATTTCAACCTATGTTGATGAAATCATTCGGCATCTGATGCAAGTTGAAGGAGCCAATGTGCAGTTGAAACTGGAAGTAGAGGTTAATGCCCCTGATGGCATTCCTTCGTCGACAGTAAGGACAGTTTCTGAAAACTGCAAGACCTTGAAGATTACTGACTTCGGGTTTGATGACTGATAAGCAAAATTTGCTCTGATATAGGTGGCATAGCTTGCTGTACCGCCTATATCAGAGAAGCAAATCATCTTGGATTATTTTCTATGTATTCATTGTACTATCGGAACTATGTCAATTAGTACAACGACATTATTCCGTAGATCTTTGATATTGTTCCGAGGATTGTTCTTTTTCACCCGACTAGCGGTCGATGATGCTCTCGTCCGGGCTCACGAATCAATCAACAAGCCAGTGCTTATACCGGAAAGCTTCTGAGTCCTTGTTCTGTTCTTATTTGGGGCCGTAAAGCTGAAAATAGCGGGAGAAATCGCAGAGATCTGCGTTT
>QWCN01005356.1_pt1 | contig 12700 bp, 13 predicted proteins | sample 1972711 | NCBI WGS metagenome assembly QWCN01 (sample SAMN09866707, study PRJNA288562) | Human gut metagenome isolate term1_stool, whole genome shotgun sequencing... | isolation source: gut | host: Homo sapiens | place: USA: California | reverse complement strand
ACTCTGCTTTTTTATGTAGAGAATGGTGAAACGCCGGAGATGTCGCTGCTCACCCGTTCCCGCAGGCACAGCAGCTTGACCTTATGCTCGGTCAGCAGGTCGATGTATTGCTTTGTCATGCCCCAATCCCGCCCTATACGGTCAAGGCTGTTTACCAGCACCACATCCACCTTTCCGGCAAAGTCGGCCTCCGTCAGCTCTTGCAGAACCGGACGGTCAAGGGTCAATCCCGAGCCATGCTCAGCGGCAACACCAACGATGGTGTAGATTGCTACCAAACAGAAGTTGTGAATGCAAACCTCAAAGCAGTTTACTTCCTGCACGCCTTCTATCCTGCAGCCTGTGTCAGCACGCACGCCGTTGTGCTTTGCGACATGAACGGCAGACAAATGCCGCTCTCACCTGCGCCGACCAGCAGCTCTGTGCCGCTGGGGCTGATCAGGAGGGGATACGTCTCATACAGATACATCGGACCGTCCGTGACGCCGTAGTTTTTACCGCCCACAAGCGACAGGCTGAGCGTCACATAGCTTGGCCCGTCCGGAATGGTCTGAATTGTCCAGAGGCCGCTCCACATCTCCTCAATGTCGTCGCTGCCCTCGCATGTCCACTCCAGATCGACTGTGCCGCCCGTCTCATCCTCGAGATAGAAGCGCAGCGAGAAATAGGCATAGCGGCCGGTTTCCTCTACCGTGGTCTCTGTGATCCAGCCCATGCCGTCGCGCTGCGATCCGGCAAGACCGAGCGCAGTCATGCCTGTCCAGCCATCGGAAAGCCAACTGGCAAATTCGGGCGGGGCGTTATACCAGGCGTATTCTGTAAAGTCAAACGAAAGATAGTCGCCGTCTTCCGATGTACACGGTACAAGATAGCGCATCGCATCAAGCGAGGGATACCAGCTGCAGGTGTTTCCGTTGCTGTCGGTGATGAAGACCTGTGTGTCGGCCTCGTATGCAGCGCCGTCGAGATTTGCAAAGAGCAGTACCGGCTCGCCGCTCTCCGACCGGTAAAGCACCTCCGTGACCTCGTCGGTCTGTGTTTTTTCGTTCCACTGCACACGGTTGATCGCAACCATCGCATTTTCGTCGACCGGCACGATGCAGTACAGATGTCCTGCGCCGCCGATGATATGCTCCTCGTCGATCTCCGCAATGAAGGGGTATTCGAGGAGCATTGCTTCATTGGTTTCCTGCAGCCACGCAGGGAAGCCTGTCTCGAATCCCTCGTCAAACAGGCCGCCGACATAGCCGAGATATGCCGCACCAAACATTGTCATTGGAAAGTCAATCCTGTCACGCAGCCATTCAAGCGAGGCCTCCGCCTCCTGCGAAAACCCGGATTGCACCGGCTGTGTGTCCACGGTTTCATTTCGTGACGTGTGATTGCTCATGCCGCCCTGCGAAGCGTTGTCTTCCGGCTGTCCTTCCGGCACTTTTTTATCGGCCTTTGCGGGGAGCGTGGGGAGGTTAACCTTATCCGGACTCTTTTTTGGGTCGCCCGACTCCGTTTGCGGCTTCTTAGTACAGGCACAAAGCAACAGCAACAGAGCCACTGCCAGCAACAGCGCGAGTGCTTTCCTGAGTGTTGTTTTCATAACTGCTCCTTTCAGAATGTTCCGCTTCGGCCGGAACCTCCTCCGCCGGATTCGCTGGAGCTGCTTCCTCCACCGGAGGAGCTGCGCTCAATCTTCCGGCTGGATGTCGTCTTGTGCGTAAAACGATCGGATTGCTCCGTAAGGCGGAGTCCCGCGGAGACGTAGGTGTTTGCGGTTGTTTTTTCGGATACATTGTCCATTTTCTGCCATATCACAGCGACGATTGCAGTTGCCGCCAGCAGGGAAAGACCGATTACAATAAGGATCGGAAAGAACAGGCTTGCCCGGACGGGCTTTCCTGCGGAAGCCTTTGCCAGATAGATGCTGCATTCCTTGATGTAATCCTCAAAGCCGCCGTACCAGTCGTTCTCACCGAAATTGTCGAGGAATACCTTTTCCAGCTTCTCCTGACCATAGCTGTTGAACGTATACTCGCAGCGTGAGCCGTAGCAGAACATTGCCCAGTTGCGGTTATCCATGCTGAGCAGGAGCATGATCCCATCACGGTTCGGCCCTTCGCCCATGGTATATTGATGGTAGATGGTGTAGGTCGCCTTATAGACGCCTCCGGAATGGAAGTCCCGATAGTCCTCCACGGTTACGATGTAAACGCCGACACCATACTTTTGGGATACGCTTTCCGCCATCTTTTCCAGCAGCATATTTTCGTTTTCGCTGAGAAGTCCGGCCGCATCCGTCACATAAGAAAGCTGTGCACCTGTTTGCTCAGCCGCAGCCACATTCACGCAGAGCACAAGGCAGAACACAAACACCAGAAGGAGACAGCATGTTCTTTTTTTCATTTCTCAGCCCTCCCTATCGTGCCAGAAGCAGCAGCGCCGTCACACTGATGGCGATAAGAGGGCCCGCAATCGCAGCAAACAGGCCAATTACCCGCTTCGTGCTGACGGGAAGGCTGCCTACCAGCTTGCCTGTCTGACCGTTCATGGCAAAGAGAAAGTCCTTGCCCTCCCATTTGGTGTTCAGGATCCAGACAGGGAGCAGCGCGTAATGTACCTTGCCGCGCTTCAAATGGATATCCCGGTCCGTTTCATTGCAGGAGGCGTAGCCGGTTACCGTGCTCTGCAAGGCTGCGATCAGCGAGCCTGCGCAGCGCTTGTCCGCTCGCTCCCGGCTGTCTTCAACGCTGACATCGTATTTATCTGCCAGAAATCCGGGCAGATACGCCGTGGAAAACGGCTTGAGCTCTTCGTAATCGTACGGTTCGATGGAGTCCATGTAATCATCCGGCATTTTGCTGGATGCATCTACCGGAATCTTTTCAAAACAAATCGAACCGGAGCGGCTCACATCATAGTGACTGGTCTCGGTGATCTCATAGTCTCCTGAGGTGTACCGATGTACGGTAGTGGCATGGAACCGGGCGCTTCCGCTAGCCTCGCCGTCATACATCCAGAAGGGTACATACATACCCTTGATCTCCTCCAGGTGGTTGGCTTTGGAGAACGTTGAGGGCAGCAGGGGCTTTTTGAGATAGTGTTTCTTCAGTGCCTTGATGGCATCTTCCTTGCTCAGCTTGAAGGGCAGCACAAAATCGGGCTTTAAAATGCCGGTGAGTTGCCCCGGAATCACCGATGGATTTCCGCAGTACGGACAGGACGTGGCTGCAGTCGTTGCGTCGCAGAGCAGTTCCGCACCGCACGATGGACAGCAGTAAGCTTTCATGCTGCTTGCGTCCGCGCCCCAGTCCTCACTCAGGCCGGAAGCATCCCAGTCAGAGCCGTCCGCGGCGGCCTTTTGTTCCTCCGCTTCGGCAGATTTTTGAGCCGCTTCTGTTTTTTCCTGCTTCTGCGCTGCTTCCGCTGCTTTCGATTCTTTTTCCGCGTAGAGTGCTTCAATTTCTGCGACATCGAAGCTTGAGCCGCAGTAGTCGCACGTCAGCTTACCGGATTCTCCTACAAAATGGAGCGGTCCCGTACAGGCGGGACATTGATAATTTGTTACTTGTGTTGCCATGTTCCTTCCTCGTTTCCTGTGTCTGTGCCTGACGGCATCATAGCCCTACGCTCTGTGGTAAGTCAGCCCGCCGCCCAATATAACCGCGTTTTGCGTGTCATACAGGATATGCAGATCCGCCGCCGCATGGTCGCTGTTTTCCAGCACGATCTCCTGCAGGTGCCCTGCTATGTCCTCACTGTACTCGCCGCCGGAATACGGCGTCTGAAACGTGGACTCGACGCACAGCTCCCAGCCATTCCATTTCTGCTCCGTTTCGTCGAACCACAGCTCCTCTGCGTACCAGTGCGTCCCGTCCTCATTCTCGGAAAACACATATTTCTGCACGCCATCCTCGGAGATCCACGTGCCCTCGAGCAGCGCAAAAACATTGCGTGTCTGCTCATGCTCGGTGCGCTCTCGCTCTGCCTGCGCCTGCCGCTCCGCGTCGCTGTAATACCGTGCCTCGTCGCCCATCGTCATCATACCGTAGTCCAGCCAGAACGTATCCGCCAGCCATGCAAACTGCGGAGAGTCCAGATAGCGCAGATGATAGACCGTATCGTTGTCTTTATCCTCAATCGTGAGTCCGCTGATTTGTTCTGCAAAATCCGCCTGAACGGTCAGAACACCGTCTTTGAACGAAGCCTCGAACTGATCGCCCAGATCTTCAAAATTCGCGTCGTAGCAGCGGATAGGATTGTCCCTGAACTGCCCGCCGCGGTAATAGAGCTTCATAAGCCCCTGGCTGTAAACGGTTTTTTTGATGTGAAGGTCGCCAAAAAGGACCGCCGTCTCCGGATACTGATAGGTGCGCTCACCGGCACCGCCGCAAGCGGCCAGACAGAGCAGACCCATCCACAGACCTGCCGCGATAATAAGTATCTTCGATCTCACGGCATCACCTCCGTTTTCCTGCAAATAGCCGGATTCTCCCGCTCCAAAATGGGGCGGGAGCCGGTTTTCGTACTAATTTTTGGAAAGACGCTGCCATTACTGGAACGTCATGTTGTTGAGAATGATGTCGGGCATCGTTCCCGGGACGCAGTCCATATTCCGGAGCCCGATGGAAAGGGCGCGGCCGTCGTCAAGCTGCGCGATATACTGGATCCATTCGTAGCCGATGTACTTATAGGTGCGGCCGTGGAACGTGATACCGCCGATCATGCGGTCTTCGATATCCTGATAGTTCTCGAAGCTGTCCTTGTAGTAATCAAATTTTTCAATGTTCTCCCTTACCTCAAACTGGATGGCGCCCGCACCGAACGCTGTGGGATCGTCGTTTTCCACCAGGCTGCGCTTTCCATCATCGTACGACCAGCCGGATACCGGGATCTTCGTCATGATCTTGACCTTCACGTCGTCCTTCGCAAACTGGGCAACCTCCACGGAGAAGTCCTTCATCTCGGCGTTTGCAGACGCTGCCTTGTTTGCCTCAGCGGCCTCGGCCTTCACGATGTCCAGATACCTTTCTATGGCTTCTGTGCCGGAGAAGCCGCTGGTATTGTACGCACTCACCGTATAAACGCCGGACTCGTTCTCCTTGAAATTGACGTAGATGAAATGGGAGTCGTCGTCCTTGGATATCCATTTGTAGTAGCGGTAGTTCGCCTTCATGTGGTCACTGTATTCTTCCTTGACGAACGCACCTTCCACGCCGAAGTAGGCAACAATATCATCGTAAGTTGCGTCGAAAATATTCTTGTTGACCTCGTTCATCCAGACGTAGCCCTTTTGCACCTGTTCTTCGGTCACAATACCGGTTCCGCCGGATGCCGCCGCATCTGGCGGCGTGGGCGGATTGAGGTCGTTCGACGAGTCTTCCCCGATGGCATCCGGCATGGACTTGCCTGCGCCAATCAGCGGCAGATACCAGTCGGTATAGCGGTAGGGATAGCCGCTCTCGTCAATGTCCTCCCAGTACAGGCCCCACGGGCGCAGATAGATGTCGTAGTGGAACTCGTCGTCGCCGTCTTCATAGTCGCCGCTGATCCAGATCATGTCGTCATAATCCAAAAGGCCGGGGTCAACGATCCAGTCCGCATGCTCCACGGCCACGTTTGTGAACCAGCCGTCCTCGGACATCACCGTGCCGTGATCACCGGTTCCGGCTTCGCTCAGACTGACCTGAACGACGGCCATGGGCTCGGACCTTGTGTAGTCCTCATCCCAAAGCGTGATCGTGCCGGTGTAGTCCGTACCGATATCAATGTCGCCGCAGACATCCCACCAATTTCCCTCCATGCTCTCATAGGAGCCGTAGCAGCCGCTCATCTTCCACCAGCCGTACCATTCGCCGTTCCACCAGTCAAGCAGTTCGTTGCCGGTCGTGGCAGGCAACGTGGTATTCGCGCTCGTATTGTCGGTCGTTTCCCGTTTGAGCGTAGCAGGGTCAATGGTGATCGTGCCTTTTTTCTTGCCGAACAGCTGCTCAAAGGTCACCTCGACTTTGGCAGCGGCGTCCTTGAGCACATAAGCCGTCTTGACCTCAACCGTCGTACCCGGAGCAACTTCCGTGAACTGTCCTTCTATTACGGTTTCAAAGGTATCGTAATCGGTAAAGACAGTTGCAACTTCCAGTTCTGCGCCGTTTTGCATAACCGTTTCATCAACGCTCCAAAGATACGATGCATTTTCCTTGCCTTTGTTTGTGAAGTCCAGTGTCAGAACAATTGCATCATTTCCGTCCGAATCCTCCATGATGCACGCACCCTTGTAGAGCAGCTCATAGTTATCGAGCTTGATTAAATTGGGGTCTTTCGTCGTCTCCTTGCCGCAGGCGGTGAGACTGAGCAGCATCAGCGCCGCAATAAGCAGACACAGAAGTTTGGTCTTCGTCCGTTCCATAATTCCCTCCCAATATCCTTCAGGAATGCACAAATCTGTCAATCGGCAGGGAATAACAGATCATTCCGGCAAAAGCGGCAGTGCATTCCTGAGACACGTTACTTTCCTTATTTCTTTACACGCTGAATCAGGTTTCCGTCCTTGTCGGTGAACCTGCCGCAGAGAATCTTGATAAAGTCGACAAGGTACCCGATGCCGAACAATCCGGCCGTCAGCAGGTAGAGAATGCCCGTGCCGATCTTGCCGACATAGAAGCGATGAACGCCGAGGCCGCCAAGGAAGAAGCAGAGCAGGAATGTTGTCAGCCAGTCCTTGGTATCGGCCGGAACCTCCGGTGCGACATAGTCCTCTACCTCCTCGCCGCTGAGAATCTTCTTCACGGTTTCGGTCACGGTGTCGATATAGCCGCCGCGCTCCGTTGCAAGGCCGACTGTTGCACCCTTGAGGCCCTTGCGCAGCGCGCTGTTCTTATCAACGCGCATTCCGCCAACCGACATCTTGGCCTCGGTGATGACCGGCTGGATCCGGATATGGGTGCCGTCCTTGAGGAAAAGCCAGAGACCAACGTCCACATTCGGTTCTTTTTCAAACGAGATGCGTTGACCGGGAATGCCGCCCTTGATCTGGAACGGCATTTGGAACGCTGCCCTGCGGGCATTGAGCTTCTCCATGATCTCCTCCAGGGTTGTGGAATAGGGAAGATCAAATTCACGGGGACTGGTCGCAAATGCGACATCTTTCATGCTGCCGGTAAGGTTATCCATGGTTTTTTCTCCTTTCTGAAGTTCGGTGGATGATCCGTATTGGTTTTTCTGCGGCTTACTTTTTTGTAAAAGTGCCGCTGATGCCGTAGCCGGAGTTCTCATTCATGGTAAGGCTGGTGCCGTCCACAGAGAACGTGTAAGTAGACGGCTCGCTCCATGCCTCCAGCGTTACCGTAAGCTGGTCGCCGTCAATGGTATAGGTGCCGTTCTGCTTCATATACGCATTCTCCATGGTGCACTTGCCTTTTCCGTTGAATGTCCATGTGATCACGCCGTCATCTCCGAGATCAGCGGACCATGTTCCGGCCAGCGCATCCTTGCTGCCGCAGGCGGCAAGTGTCAGAAGCGTAACTACAACCAGGAATAATGCTACATACTTTTTCATTTTTTAGTCCTTCTTTCCTTATGCTTATTTAATGGATGGTTCAGCCGTTCACCGCGCCGCCGCAGTATTCACAGCAGCCGCTTGCATCCGGCGTGGTGGTTGCGCCGCAGTAGGGACAGGTGACTGCCGCTTTGGGCGCGGCCGCCTGCTCGATCTTTTCGCGCACATCTTTTCGTACCTGCGTCAGCGCCTGACGGATCTCCTCGCCGAGCTTTTTATAATTGCGGTACTCAACGTTGGTTTCCGGATTGAACGGGGTCGTCATGCCCGGACGCATTGCAGGCGGCGGCGTAATGTCCACGGAATCGGAGTTGACCTGAAAGCGCATTTCGTTGAAGTAGGGGTTGTTGACAAAAATGGTGATATAAAAATCATAGGAGTATTCATAGCGCGGCGGATTGTAGCTGACCTCCTTGCCGTCCTTATCCTCACGCTTGAGCTCCGAACGGCTCTCGTCAATATCGAGATTGCAGCCGGTTACGTCTGCAAAGTCCAGAACATCCGGGTTTGCCTCTTGCAGATCTCGTGCTCTTGTTACCATAAACTTTCCCGCATCCTCATCCAGAAGCACTTTGGTGTTCGTACCGAGCGTCCGGGTGGTGTGGAATGCCGCAACCTTCTGCCGGTTTTCCTCACGGTAGGCAAGCTGCTGTTTGATTTCCTCGACGGTGCTGCTGCGCCGGTCGGAGAACCATGGAGAAAGCTTTTTGGCACAGTTTTTGCAGAGATTCCCGTTTTCCAGCTTGCGGTTGCCAAGTAAGCCGATCTTTTCCCCGCAAATGTCGCAATATTTCTTATCGAACAGTCCCATATATGTATCGATCTCCTTTATCGCTGCTTCCCGAGCTATGCGGCGTGTGCATCGGCCTTGGAATTGAGTACCGCACCGTAGATGTACAAAGCCGGAACGGCCACACCCGTCAGAATACTTGTAACGCTAAATTCGCCGCCGTTGACCAGATTCATCACGATGCTCAAGACGCTGAATGCGGCCACGATTGCGCCCCAAATGATCAGCTTGCCTGCTTTTTCGCTGTGCTTGCTATGCTTGACGCCTTTGATTCCGGCAATCAGCTGGCAAATCCCTCCGACCAGCGTCAGAAACAGTGCTGCCCAGTAGGCGAATGTCAGGCCGGAGGCCGCGCCAAGCCCCGCCGCCAGCGCACCCAGTCCGCCGACGAACACACCCGCAATGATGGAAAATACGGCGGCAATGATCATCAGAATCCCGGTGACCTTCAAAAATTTGTGTCCATTCATAATAATTCCTCCTTGTTGTTTGTTTTCATGATTCCGCAGAGCCCATGGCTCCGCATTCCATACATAAGACGCTGCAGCCGTTTGGCATTCCGCACAAGCGGTCACGCGCAGACGAGGCGTTTTGCTCCCGGTAGATTCCGTTTCGCCCACCGCCCGCTGCTCTGACGCAAGCTATGACGCAGTATAAGCCGCTTCGGCAATCTCCAGCACCAGGGCTTCCAGCGCCTCCGCATGGCTGCCGCTGAGCGTTTGGGCCTCATCCCCGTCATCGGTGCGCCAAACGACCCGGATCTCGCTGTCAACTTCATCATAGCTGTCAGAAGACGGTTTTCTGTACGCCGGAAGATCCGACTCTGCCAGTGCGTTCTGAAGCTCAAACCACTGCACCCACGTGAGCTGCCAGGGAATCGGGTCGGAAAACGCATCCGTCTGGCTTTCTCTTATCTCGTCGCCGCCGGACTGGCTTGGAAACCGGCCGGTCAGCAGCGGCATATCGTTCTCCTGATAGAATCTCAGCGAAAAGCAGCCGTAGTAATTCATGTGGTTCTGCCGCCACTCAAATTCCACCAGTTCCTTGCCGGCTCTGTATGCATCCGGGTTTTCCGTCCTGCCTCCGTCTTTGATCTGTGACGTTACGGCGAACCGATACAGCAGGCATCCTGCCAGCGTAAGCAGGACAATTACCGAAACGGTAATCAGCGCAGCTTTCACTGCTTTCCTCACGTCAAATCGCCGTCGTCAAACGGATCGCCGCACTCGGGGCAGAACTTCGGCGGATGTGCCGGATCAGCCGGTTCCCAGCCGCATTTGTCGCACTTGTACTGCGGGACACCTGCCGGCTTGGGTTTGCCGCATTCGGCGCAGAACTTTCCCTTGTTCACCGCACCGCAGCTGCACGTCCAGCCCTCCGGCTGCGCTTCCGGCTTTTTCGTGCCGCATTCCGGGCAGAATTTCCCGGTCACGGTTGCGCCGCACGACGGGCATTTCCAGCTGCCTGCCGCACTCTTCGGCTCCGGTTTTTTTGCGCCGCACTCCGGACAGAACTTTCCGGTGATTCCGGTTTGGCCGCAGGTACAGCTCCAGCCTGCCGGTGCGGCGGGCTGCGGAGCGGGTGCTGCCGGCGCGGGCTGCTGTGCCCCCATTTGATAGAGGCTCTGCGCATTCATACCGCCCATATTTCCCGCCATGTTCATACCCATGAAAGCCATTGCGGGGCCTGCGCCCTGATTGGCTGCCGCAGACTGCATGGCGGACGCCTGGGCACCGACCAGATGTGCAGCCGCTCTCGTCGGGTCCATGAACGCCACGTTGCGCTGCAGCTCCTTGATCATCTGCTCGTCTTCCTCGCTGGCTTTCACGCTGGAAACGCCAAACGAAACGATTTCCAAACCACGAAGGTTTTTCCATTTGGAGGACAGGACGTCGTTCAACGCTTCGGCCAGCTCCATTGTATGACCGGGGAGTGCGGAGTAGCGGATGCCCATTTCCGAAATCTTTGCAAACGCAGGCTGCAAGGCGGTAAGCAACTCGGTCTTGAGCTGCCCATCCAGCCGGTCGCGCGTGTAATTCTCGCCCACATTGCCGCAGACGTTCGTGTAGAACAGGATCGGGTCGCAGATGCGGTAGCTGTACTCGCCGAAGCAGCGGATGGCGATGTCAATGTCGATGCCTGCACGCTGATCGACGACGCGGAACGGAACGGGCGACGGTGTGCCGTATTTGTTGCCAATCAGTTCCTTGGTGTTGAAGTAATAGACACGCTGATCTTTCGGGGGTTCCCCGCCGAAGGTGAAGCGCTTGCCGATATTCCTGAACGTGTCGAGGATGCTGGTTCCGAGCTCGCCGGAGAAGATCGACGGCTCCGTCGAGCTGTCATAAACAAATTCGCCCGGCTCGGCGCACAGCTCCGTGACCTTTCCCTGATCGACGATGATCATGCACTGACCATCCGCCACCGCAACGACAGAGCCGTTGGAGATGATGTTCTCCGAACCCTTGTAGTTGCTGCTGCGCCCGGAAACGCGGTGCAGTCCCTTGACTGCCATCACGTTCTCGGGGATCGACTCACAATAAAAATACTCTTTCCACTGGTCGGCCATCACGCCGCCGGCAGCGCCCAATGCTGCTCTGATCAATCCCATTTTTATGTACTCCTTTCCTTTTTCCGGTTATGCCCACGGATCCTCTGCCGTTGGAATACGGATGCCGCTTAAAATGCTGGAATATTCCCAGAGGAACCATTCGCCGGTCGAGCCTTTCTGCCGCAGCTTCATGGGGCGGGGCAAATCCGCACCGGTTGTTTTGAGAAACAATCGCAGATAGCCCGGCTCCAGATCCTGCGGCCTCGGGTCTGCCAGCACGTTCAGCGTGTACGGCACGCACGGCTGATAGCCGTTTTGCGGTGTCGCGCCCTCAAAATACGCCAGCGGCAGATAGGCCTTGCCGCGCAGCCGGTCGCGCAGAAACTGGCAGTCATACGGCGTCATGGGTCTTGGCCCGCGCAAAATATCCATTGCGGCGGTGCCTGCATCCCTGTCCCGTTCAAACAGCGCAAGCGCGCACAGGAACAGGGCACAGATGTGTTCCGGCTGCCGTCCCTCGGCGATAAGTGCTTGAAACTCCGGCAAGCTCTCCGGCATTTTCTGAATTACGACCTGCAAGATAACCACTCCTTTTCAAAACATATTGATCGTACCCGCAAGACACGCCGGCGATACCGGATGCTGTACGTTGGCAGGCAGTGCCTTGCTTCGGGTATGTCCCTCCGCTGACCGGAGGGATACCGGTCACGGCTGTCCGGTTTTCTTTCGCCGGACGAGTAGAAGAATGACGCCGGCAGTGATCAGCAGCACCGGCACAAGCACGAGCAGAAGGACCTTGACTATGGGGAAGCTGGGTGCTGACGGTTCTTTCGAAGAACTGTCCTTTTCCTGCTTTTGAGGAGCGTTCTGGGCAATGTTGTTCTTGCCAAAGTCGCTTTTTGAACCTTTATCGCCGAAGGCTTTGCCCGTATCGCTGCCCGGCTCATTTCTATTGTCGTTTTTTCCGTCCTTGTTGCCTGGTTCCCCGCCGGGCTCGCTGTTTGTTTTGCCTTTATCTGCTGCCGTGTCAGACGGCGTGCTTGCAGCCGCATCCGGAGGCGGAGCGTCGGTCGAACCCGGGATCGGTGCGGTGGACGATCCCTGTGTAAGGGTGGGGATCGACTTCGTGCGCGCCATGCCGCACACGCTGCACCTCCACTCCATTACACCCTCACGCGTTTCCGTTGGCTGTACGATGACCGTTCCGGCGTCCCAGCTGTGGTCCGTTTTGGAGATTCCACGGCTCTCCGTTGCGCCGCAGGTTGTGCACTCCCGCTTCTGCATGCCGTCTTCCATGCAGGTGGCCTTCGTTGTGGTGAACCATGCGCCGAATTTATGTCCCGTCTTGGAGATTCCGCGGCTCTCCGTTGCGCCGCAGGTTGTGCACTCCCGCTTCTGCATGCCGTCTTCCGTGCAGGTGGCCTTTGTTGTGGTGAACCATGTGCCGAATTTATGTCCCGTCTTGGAGATTCCGCGGCTCTCCGTTGTGCCGCAGGTTGTGCACTCCCGCTTCTGCATGCCGTCTTCCGTGCAGGTGGCCTGCGTTGTGGTAAACCAATCGCCAAAGCTGTGCCCCTTGGCAGGTATCGTGATGGTTCCTCCATCTGCGCCGCAGTCGTCGCAGACATATTCGATGTAGCCCGAGGTGGTGCAGGTAGCGAATACTTGCTTCCAGGTAACCCAAAAGTGACCCGTAGCAGGCTCTGTGGAACGTCCCTGGCTCGCAGGGCAATTCCGGCAGTAGGTGTAGTATTCTCCTGCCGTGGTGCAGGTAGGCTCTTTTGTATAGTACTTATACCAGCTGTGGCCCGTT
>QWCN01005352.1_pt1 | contig 12707 bp, 9 predicted proteins | sample 1972711 | NCBI WGS metagenome assembly QWCN01 (sample SAMN09866707, study PRJNA288562) | Human gut metagenome isolate term1_stool, whole genome shotgun sequencing... | isolation source: gut | host: Homo sapiens | place: USA: California | reverse complement strand
CAATGTAACTGTACTTCCATCTTTCACTTTCACTGTACCATCTGTGTCGATCTTGTCCGGATCTGAACTCGTCCATGTAATATCCACACCGCCGATACCTGTCAGAAGCTTCAGATTATCAGTTACGCAATCCTTATCGACATCCTTCAGCCCTGCTTCAATCTGAGATCTCAAATAAGCTTTCTGTTCTTCATCTGATGCATTTGCCAGATATACAGAAGCTACCTGATCTGAAGTCAGTGCTCCATCATAAACCGTAAAGTCATCAATTAAACCTGAATAATATTCTCCATCACCCCAGTTAGCTTTACCGATCTGAAACGCACTGCTGCTTCCCAGAATATCTGTAAGCAATGGCTCATCTTTCAGTGTCTTTATCTTTGCTCCATCAATATATAATGTAGTAGCATTTTTTTCCATAACAACGGTGACTAATTTCCAGCCTTTCAGAGCATTTTTATAGGTAATTGTCGGTTTTCTTGCTCCGCTATTATTCCATCTCTGTTCTTCTATTCCCGTTGATGTATCAATAATTCCAAGATAACATTCTTTTTGATATGTATTCGATGTATCTTTAGAAATATGATATACCCATCCAACATTATCTGCTCCTGCTTTACTGTAATAAGAAATTGTGATTTCGTCCTTACCTGTAATCGGATTATTGCCATCTGCATCTTTGACGGTCAAGTAGGATGATTTGCTTAAATCCAATGCACCGTCACCTACTTTTTTGTCTGCAGAAGATATTGTTGCATTCGTTCCTCCCGCTAATGCTGCTGTTGCTACATCACCATCTGATGAGATAGCTGTATCAAAACTCAGATATACCAGTTTATCCGGCAGAACATTTGATGTTGTACTTTCCTCTGCAATAACAGACTGTGCAGGTAGAAGTGTTACTACCATCGCCGCACTCATAACCAGTGAAGCAGCTTTTTTCAAAAACCATTTTCCTTTTCCCATTATTTTTCTCCTTTTTACCTGATTGTATCTTTCTGGCAATCTGCCTTTTCCTCCATTTTCTCTGGCAGCTTACCTGATAAAGCCGTATTTTCCAGCTTATATCCTGCTATCCCCCTCTCCGCACTGTCTATGTGCATAATCAATTTAATTTATTTTACCATTTTTTATCTATTTTATCTATACTTTTTTAGTTTTTTTATAATTTTTCATAATTAAGATAAGATTTCTCTTGTTATTATATGAAATTTTCTCATTTTTTTACAATAACAAAAAAATCTGCCGGTGTATTCCATTTTTCTATACACCGGCAGATATTATATTTTTAGTAAATTTTTACTTGCTGTCTGATTTTTTAATTTTAAGTAAAAAAAAAGCAGCCTTTCGATCGCTGCTTCTTTTAGGAGAAGGTATTTTTACTATGGGGTATAGCAAAAACTATATATAATGTATTGGGGGTTTTTACGAGAATTATAGTACCATAGTTATCTCAATAAGTGTTCACAAATGTTCTAAAATTGTCACTCGTTTTTTGTGCATATTACACATAAATTTATCATTTCATCCTGGCCACCGCCTCCATGAGTAACATTCTGAACTATTTTAGAATGCATTGCTGCCCACGGAACGCAGAGTGAAAATTATTGCAATAAACAAAAAGCACCTCAGACCATTGATTCCATATACCAGTCAACGATCCTTGGCACTCTTAACAGAATGGACTAGACGAGAATCGAACTCGTGTCCGAAAGAAAATCCCCTGTCCTTCTACGAGCGTAGTTTATCCTTCATCATTCCCTCCACCACTCAGGGACAAACAACCGAGTGATTTTAGTAGCTTCATGTTACGCCCATATGCTCAAAGCTTTGCATAAGTCGTTTCTCACATAGTCGAAGCCTGGATCCTAATGTGTGAGTGCACTAGGTCAGACTGCTGCAACTAGGCAGCGTATGCTAAATTATCTTCAGCGTTTAATTTTAAATCGGTCATTTAACGCATCACCATACGGCTCGCTTCTCCAGCTTCAGTTCCCCCGTCGAAACCTTTACTAGCCCGGATATTTAATTGTACGATCTTACAGACCATATATAAAATAACATATTTTCAATCTTCCATCAACTGTTTTTTGACATGATCATCAGCTTATCCTCTTATTTAAACAAGATATTTCGGATTTTTGACCGGCTGACAGCATCATCATATGTGACCGCTTTTCTGCAATTTTTTTTATTTCTAAAAAGATTTCCCTGAAACAGGATTCCATCACACTTCGAAAGAATGATATCATTTTCCGGATTGCCTCTTGAAAAATTATTTTTTATCACTTCACACTGACAGACGACTCCTGTTTTCTCATCATTCGTCCAGCCACCGATACGAAGACCGCAGAGTTGATTATCATATATAATATTTTTTTTGATTTTTATATTCCGCACACAATTACTGTCTGTGTAATAACTGCGCCATTCTTCTGATCCAACTTCAATTCCATAGGGATTTTTATATACTTTGTTACCTTTGACCAATATATCCCTGTCACCATCAATATAGATACCGGCATTTTCCGAAAAAGGACTTTTGCAATTATAAACTGTATTTTGTGTACATTCACAGTTTCTAGGCTGATCTAACAGTGGTTCCCGGCAATATTCTGCATTTCCATAAAAATCTATTCCTATATTGGTATTGTTATATACTTTGTTTTTTTCACATAAATATATTCACAATTACCGGCAACGGAAATATTTTCTGACCATCCATTGACATTATCATGTACTTTATTATTCAAAATATATATATGATGTATGCTTTTTTTCTGTTTTCCAAGCAATAACACTGCATTTGCTCCACCTTTTGGAGTCAAAGCATTCCCAGGCTGTGTCGTATTGATATTCTTAAATTCACAATTTCTGATCGTTATATGATGTTCACTCTGCTGCATACGTATACCGCATGCATCTTCTGCATCAATATTGCCGATCTGAAGCTTTTCTATCCTGATATAACTGCAGCCATTCATCTGAAATGCTACAGCAGTTGTTTTCTTCGGCTCTGTGATCATGACACGCTCATTTTTATATGCGGAAACTGTGATATGACCACCTTTCCTGTTTCCTGACTTATGAAAAACAAAAGGTCCTTTGTAAGTTCCTTCCCGCAGATAAATAACTGTACCTGCCGATGCCCTGTCCATTGCTTTCTGAAGAGATTTTAATGGATGTTTCCTGTTTCCTGATGCACGGTCATTTCCTTTTTCTGATACGTATATGATCTGTCTGGCAGTCTTTTGGCCTGCATTTGCATCCATAACACTGATATCCGCATAGACCAGAAGCAGAAAACATAGAGCACTTACAATCTTTATCATTTTTCTTATTTTAAGAAATTGCCTCATATACGCACCTGTCACCCTTTCACATACATTCAAATACTGTTTAATACAGATTCTTCACTTTAAAATCACGTTCGGATTCTCTCCTCTGGTCTTTTTTCGCAATATCCTGCCGTTTATCATATAACTTCTTACCTTTGGCAAGTGCAATCTGTACTTTTACTAAACTTCCTTTGAAATATACTTCTACAGGTACAAGTGTATAACCTTTCTCTGCAATCTTCTGCTGTAATTTTAAGATTTCTTTTTTGTGCATCAGAAGTTTCTTTGGCCTGAGCGGATCTTTATTAAAAATGTTTCCCTTCTCATATGGTGAAATATGCATTCCGTATATGATCACCTCACCGTTTTCAATACGGACAAATGCCTCTTTTACACTGCATTTGCCCATACGAAGGGATTTAACTTCTGTACCATGTAAACTGATCCCTGTTTCATATAATTCTTCTAAGAAATAATCATGTCTTGCTTTTTTATTATTCGCAATTAACTTAATGCCTTCTTTACTCATCTTCATCCCCCTTTTTTGTTTCATCTGCCAGTTCAAAATCAATCGTTCTAAGCAGTGCATCAGTTGCTGTTACTACAACTCTGACTTTCTGTCCCAATTTGTATCTGTGGTTTGTGATCTGTCCCACTAATTCATAAGTACTTTCAGAATAATCGTAATAATCATCTTTTAGAGAAGTGACATGCACCAGACCTTCGATCGTATCCGGAAGTTCCACATAAAATCCCCATGCCGTCACGCCTGAGATCACGCCTTCAAATTCTTCCCCGATGTGGGCAGACATATACTCTACTTTTTTCATTTTTTCGGTTTCACGTTCTGCTTCATCTGCCCGCCGTTCCATATCACTTGCGTGTTTTGCGACTTCCGGCAGGATCTTATCATAATGTGAGATACGTTTGTCATTCATCTTTCCACGCAGACATTCCTTGATGATCCGGTGGATCTGCAGATCCGGATACCTGCGGATCGGCGATGTAAAATGACAATAGTAATTTGTTGCCAGTCCAAAATGTCCGCTGCTGATCGTCGAATATTTTGCCTGTTTCATAGAGCGGAGTGTCAGTCTGCTGATCAACGGTTCTTCTGTGGAGCCTTCGATCTTTTGTAATAATTTCTGTAATTCTTTTGGATGCACTTCATCTTGTCCGATATGGATCGAATATCCGAAATTGTTGATAAATGTCGCTAATTTATGGATCTTTTCACTATCCGGATTATCATGCGTACGATAAACAAACGGTACCTGCTGCCAGAAAAAATCTTCTGCTACCGTTTCATTTGCGATCAGCATAAAATCCTCAATGATCTTCGTTGCTACATTTCTCTCATAAGGTTTGATCTCTACCGGATGTCCTTTATCATCTAATAGGATCTTCGTTTCCGGAAAATCAAAATCGATCGAGCCACGCTGCATTCTTTTTTTTCGAAGTATCGCTGCTAATTCTTTCATCAGTTCAAACATCGGAACAAAATCCTGATATTCTTCGATTGTCTTCTCGTCTTTATCTTCTAAGATCTTTTTTACTGCAGTATAACTCATTCTTCTGTCCACACAGACAACGGTTTCTGCGATCTTATGTCCGACTACTCTGCCTTTTGCATCAATATCCATCATACAGCTTAATGCCAGACGGTCTTCTCCCTGATTCAAAGAACAGATGCCGTTTGAAAGTGTATGCGGCAGCATCGGGATCACCCTGTCTACCAGATAAACACTCGTCCCACGTTCTTTCGCTTCTTCATCTAATGCGCTGTACTCCTGCACATAATTTGTCACATCTGCAATATGCACACCCAGTTTATAGATGTCCCCTTCTTTGCTCAATGTGATCGCATCATCTAAATCTTTTGCATCTTCCCCATCGATCGTAACGGTCAAAAGATCCCTGATATCCATTCTGCCAGCCATATCTGCTGTAGAAACCTCTTTTGCTACACGTTCTGCCTGATTCAACACTTTTGTCGGGAACTCAACCGGAAGTGCAAATGCACGGACTAAAGATATGATATCTGTTCCCGGATCATTGATATGACCCAGGATCTCTACAACTTTTCCTTCTGGTTTCCGGTCTTTTTTACCATAATCGGTAATCTCTACGACTACTTTATGTCCACTGACTGCACCCTTAGAACGTTCTCTTGGTACAAATATATCTTTATTGATCTTTGGATCATCCGGTACAACAAACCCAAAATTCTTACTATTTTCATAAGTTCCTACAACCTGTGTGATCCCATGGGAAAGGATCTTTACGACTTTTCCTTCCCTGCGTCTGCCTGTAACAGCTGAACTGACCGTAATCTGTACTACATCTTTATGAAAAGCTCCGCCCGTATCTTCTGCCGGAATAAAAATATCCTCTTCTTCTCCCTCTATAGTAACAAATCCATAGCCTCTCTGATGGCTTGTAAATGTTCCTGTGATATAATTGCCTTCTGCCTTTGTATATTTGCCCTTTTTAGATACTTCGATCTTACCCTCTGCGATCAGTGCATCTAATACTTCTTGTAATTCCTGCCGTTTCTCTTTTGGTACAGAAAGCAGGATCGCCATTTCCCTGATCTTCATCGGTACATATAATTCATCACAGATCAGCTCATATATCATTTTTTTCCGTTTTTCAAATTGTTCTCTATCCATAATTCTCCTATAAACTTACTGAACCTGAAAAAAGGCTGCCGTTTTCACGACAGCCTCTGTTTTCATAATTAAAAACTTCCGATATTCAATATTGCAGCTATCAGCATAAATAAGATTACTAACACTCTGGTAATCTTAACAAGCATACCCTCCATGGAACGTCCTTTATTCCTGCCCCAATAAGTGTCTGCTGCACCGGCTATTGCTCCTAAGCCTGCTGATTTTCCTTCCTGCATCAGAATAATCACTGTCAATGCCAGACATATTAAAATAAATACTACTGTTAAAATCGTTTTTACTACTGCCACGAGTAATCCCTCCTGCAAATCTGTTTATTTATCACATCCGGTAACTATTCTATACTTTCACAGTTACCACGCTTCACAACTTATACTAGTATAGCATATGCCTGTTTCTTTTTCAACTATTATTTTTTATCTATCCGTATCCCCTGTAAGCTATAGCCTGTGGCTAATTCTTCTTCAATACGGAGTAACTGGTTATACTTTGCAACACGGTCCATCCTGCATGGTGCACCAGTCTTGATCTGTCCACAATTAAGTGCTACTGCAAGATCTGCGATCGTTGTATCTTCAGTTTCGCCGGAACGATGGGAAATAACGGCTGTATATCCTGCACATTTCGCAGTTTCGACCGCTTCCATGGTTTCTGTCAGTGTTCCGATCTGGTTTAATTTGATCAGAATGGAATTTGCACAGCCAAGTCGGATTCCCTGCTTTAACCTTCCGGTATTTGTCACAAACAGATCGTCCCCGACAAGCTGCACTTTTGACCCTAACCGCTGTGTCAGCTTTGCAAATCCTTCCCAATCTTCTTCGTTCAGACCATCTTCTATCGAAAAAATCGGATATTTACTGCACAGATTTTCATAGAGTCCGATCATATCATCGGAAGTCCGCATCACAATACTTTCCTGCTTGTCTGTTCCCATCTGATGCCGGCGTAATATCTCACTTTCACCCTCAAAATAATACATTCCGGTTTCTTTATCATATAATTCTGATGCTGCCGCATCCATGGCAAATACGATATCTTTGCCACATTCATAGCCGGCTTCTTTGACTGCTTTTGTCAGATACTCAAATACTTCAAATGCATCTTCAAGATCCGGTGCAAAACCGCCCTCATCTCCAACGGCTGTGGATTTTTTATCCTGCTCTAACAGTTTTTTTAAAGCATGATACACTTCGGAACCCATACGGAGTGCTTCTTTAAATGTAGCTGCTCCTGCCGGCATGATCATAAATTCCTGAAAATCCACTGTATTTTTAGCATGTTTTCCGCCATTTAATATATTCATCATCGGCACCGGAAGCCTATGTGCATAGACACCTCCTAAATACCGGTACAATGGCAGATTTAAGGCTTTTGCAGATGCTTTTGCAACCGCTAAAGATACTCCTAAAATTGCATTAGCCCCTAACCGTTTTTTATTCTCTGTTCCGTCTAATTCGATCAGTCTTTCATCTATTTTTTTCTGATTCAGTGCATTTTTTCCGATCAGTTCTTTTGCGATCTTATCATTGATATGGGAAACGGCTTTTTTTACGCCTGCTCCACCATATCGTTTATCTCCATCACGTAATTCAACTGCTTCATATTTTCCGGTAGATGCTCCTGATGGTACGGACGCTCTGCCCACTACAGTCTGTCCCGTTTCATGGCTCTTTACGACTACTTCAGTTTCTACGGTCGGATTACCCCTCGAATCCATGATCTCCCGTCCATATACTTCTACGATTTCCAGATATGCTTTCATGCATGTTCTCCTTTTCGCCTGCCATTGCGTTATCTTTCTTCAATGACTAAACTTACACTTTTTTCTTAGTATTTACCGGAAATCCCAAAATATACGCAGCTATTTTATGTCCTCACTTTTAGCCATAAAACTTCTGCAAGATCGCCTCTATTGTTTCACGATCCGGTGGATTGGTTCCTGCTGTTACGACTGCACCTGCGGAAACTGCCATCGCTAACTGTACCATCTTTTGCATAGGCAGTTTCTTTTCCTTGGCATAAACCAATGCTGCTGCCATTGCATCCCCTGCCCCTACGGTGGAATGGACTTCTACCGCTAATGCATTCTGGTATACCAGCTTTTCTTCACCGGCATCAGCAAAGACTGCACCACGACTGCCCTGTGAAACGACAACCGTTTCTATTCCTGTATCTGACAGGCGTTTTGTAAGCTGCAGGATCTCCTCTTGCGATAATTCCCTACGGATGCCAAAATATTCTGCTAATTCCGCTTCGTTTGGTTTTATCATATCCGGAACTGCTTTGATTGCTTCGATCAGTGCCCTTCCATCAGCATCAACAAATACTTTTGCACCTTTTTGATGCACTTTTGTTATGATACGTGCATAGATATCCACATCTACACCTTCCGGAATACTGCCGGATAACACAAACCAGACATCCTTCGTGGCATACTGTTCGATCTTTTCTAACAGTTCTTCCACTTTTTCCCTGGCAACTGTCATTCCAGGCTCATTTAATTCTGTTAAAGTGCCGTCTAATTCCATCAATTTGAAATTTGTCCTCGTAATTCCTTCACAGGATATGAAATCAGTCTGTATCTGTTCTGCACTTAAGACATCTAAGATAATATCACTCCCTTCTTTACCTAAAAAACCGGTTGCAATGGAAGTTTCTCCTAACTTTTTCAATGCCTTAGACACGTTGATACCTTTTCCTCCGGCATCTGTCACCGGATATCCGATACGGTTTAATTTTCCCGAACAAAAATGATCGACCTCTACCGTTTTATCGATCGCAGGATTCATCGTTACTGTTATGATCATCTTTTTACTCCTCTGTATAGATCAAATACTGTTTATGGTTCTTATTAAGATAGGATCTGTGGCTCTCTAACTTATCTCTCTGCCGTGGTGTCAATTCTCCTAAGGCTGACAGATATTCATATGCCTGTTTCTTATTCTGATATTCGATCAAAAACATTTTCTTATTATATTCTTCTGCAACTTCCCGTCTGCGTGCTTCATCTGTCTGACCTTTCAGTACCCGAAAGACAATCGCTCCTAATGACCTTGCATCTTCTAACGGATCAAATTCATGCACAAATGTGATCTGACAGATATAAGCATATTTTTCAAGGCTGATATCATATTTCATCGACAGTTCTTTTGGCAGAAATTGTATCGCATCGCAGAATGTCCATGCTAAAAGGCTCTGCGATACAAATTTTTTGAGCAGGTCTTCATCCTGCTTACCAAAAGATATATAATACTCTGGCTGATATTTTTCATGGCAGTCAAATAATTCCTTTGTTACCTGCTTCATTGTCTTTCCCTTTTGCTGCAGCAATCCTTCACTATATCCTATATAATCTAACTGTTCCTGCCAGAGTTTTACCTCATCACTATACCAGATCAGTGCATCATAAGTTCCGATTTCTTTTTCCCCCAGACGATAACTGACTCCGATCGCGATCGGTACATTGTGTCTGCTGATACGCTCATTGCAAAATTCCAGATCAAAATATGCCACGACCGTATCTTGTATTGTATTCTTAAAATCCATTTTTTCTGTCATTTTCCTAATTACCTTTTCCACTATCTGATCGACATGACTGTACAGATCCCGGTTTCTGCCATCTCATATTCAAACGAGATCTTGTCCTGTTCTTTATATTTTACAATATCGACCAATGTTGTGTCTGCTACATTTACATCGAATATCTCGTCAGATTCTTTCAGACAGATATAATAATGGGTATTTCCATCGATCACAACCGGTGCGATCGATGTGATCGTTCCGCTGATGCTTTCAAAAACTCCGCTTTCTGCACTTTTCGTAATGCCATTTGTCACTAAAAGTTTCACATATGCTTTTTCACACTCCGCAACGGTATCTCCGATCGCTACCCACTGATATTTCTGCACATTGACCATCGCATATTTTTTAACTAAGCCGGCTCCGTCTTTTAATGCCATAAAATAGGTAGGTTCTCCTGATATATTAAGCAGTAATGGGAATGTTGCCTGATATCCTAAGTTCTGTACCTGACCTTCTGCGGAGGACATTGCCGAATCCTCGATTGCACCCTCTACAGTATAAAACTTTGTTTCCATTGTTCTCTGGTTCATTAACACAAATCCGACATTCGACTGATCTCCGCTGACCGATGTCACACCTGTATATACCCAGACATCATCATCTAAAGCAATATAATTGTAACCGTTTGTCGCCTGCAGACAGTCTTTCTGTCCTAAAATGCTGTTAAAATATCCATGTTTTAGTGTTCCATAATAATCATAAAGCTGTGTCAAAAGTTCTGCAGAGTATACTTTGTCCACCCATGTCGGGATATTGTCAACATTGTATTCCACGCACTCTCCGGTGACAGCATTGCAAAGTACCGCCTTACCGACAGTCTGACCGCCAAATAAACCTATGTTAAATTTTTTCACAGGACATACCCAGTATGGTGTGCCTTCTTCATCGATCTCAAAAAAGATCTGGTCATCAAAAATATAGGTCGGGTAATGGAAACGCAGATGTCTGTAAATGTTCCGGTTAAAATATTCGGATTTTGAATAACGGATCTCATCTGTCAGCTTGACACATTCTGTATCCTGTGTTGCCATATCGATCATAATATATGCCGGTATTCCCTTACCCTGATTGGTCAGCCACTTGATCCCATTTGCATAAACTAATGGTGTGACGCGTACCGGTCTGTCCTTATAATTGATCTGTGTATAATCATTTCCGACTTCAAACTGGGAAACCATATCCACCATACTTCCCATCTTCCGGTTTCCTAATAATTCTGCGGAACTTTTATCTAATAATGGGATCGTATTAAAACTTACTTCTTCAATATCCGATGAAAAATCTCCATCTTCCACTGTAAGCAGTTTCTGGTATTTTGCTGCATTTACGATCGGAGACGACAGGATCGCACCTGCCGCATAAATAACTGCAAGTACTCCGAATAGAATAATCCCTGCTTTTACAAGTTTTAGCTGTTTCCATATTTCTTTAAACTTAAAGCTCTGTCCTTTTTTTAATTCCTTTTTGGATTTTGCTAATGCATATGCTGCGATCAGGACTAACAGAAAAACTAACAGAAACTGCCAGAAGCCCTGTGAATGGATATTAAATGCCGGAAGCGTGATATAGTAATAAATGCCTGTAGCAAGTAATACTGCTAATACGATCAGTATTTTTCTGCCTGCTTTTTTCATAATATTTCCTCTCTTTCATTGTTTGATATTATTGTAACTATTACTCGATATTTTTCAACTGCTCTGCAACTTCTTTGGAAATATCGTCTAACAGATACTTCCGTCCTGTAGGCGTATCTGTCATATGCTGTTCTTTCATCTGCTCTTTTACAATGCAGATCTCCTCTGCAAATTCCTGTGCAGATAATAACTGACAGCCTGCCCCTCGGATAATAATCTGTTCTAATCCATCTGAAGTTGCAACTGTCACATGATATTTCCTGCCATGCTCATGTGCAAATTTTTCAATATAGGCATCTGCTGTTTCTGCCTCTTTTGTATAGACTACATGAATATTATGATAATCTAAAATCTCTGTTTTATGCCCTGCCACACGATAAGCGTCAAAAACTGCGATCAGTTCACATTTTTTCATTCCCTGATAGTCGCATAAGATATCGAGCAGTCTGCCTCGTGCCCCATCCATATTGACTTTTGACAATTCTTCGAGTTCTTTCCATGCATGGATAATATTATAACCATCCACTAACAGATAGGCATCTTTCCTGTCTTCTTTTTTTGCCGGACGGTATACCATATCTTCTGCTCTTGCAGATACGATACGTTTGCTTGTCTTATACCCTTTCTTTGGGATTGACTTATCACGCTTATTTGCATCAAATGTCTTTGCTAAGATCGCATCTACTTCTTCTACTGCAAGAAATTCCTCTTCGCGATGAGAAGATACCGGATATCGGATCTGATCTGTCTGTTTCTCTGTACCACTCTTTTTTAAAATACTTTCTACATGCATATATTCAGGTACTTTATCCCATTCCACGATAAAGCCTGCACCATGTGCACAAAATACTGATCCTGTAGGGTTTAATAAATCTGCCTCCGGATCATATGCTGCTGCCTCTATCACTTCATTTGGATTATGACAGACATCATAACCACCATAGCTTAAAAACAGTTTCCCTTCTCCTGCTGTATAAGCAGTTACTTCTTTTACATATTCTGAAAGTACCGCCACCGGTGCCTTACCCGTCAAAACAGTCTTTCCTTCCTGTATGAACGGGCCTTCCATTGCAGCGTGCATCAGTTCTAAATCAGTCATTGCCTTTCCGATCGCACTCTCCGGCACCTCTAGGCGGTACTCATAATACGGTTCTAGTAAAACAGAATGTGCACGCATAAGTCCCTGTCTGACTGCCCGATAGGTTGCCTGTCTGAAATCTCCGCCTTCGGTATGTTTCTGGTGTGCCCTTCCCGCAGCTAATGTGATTTTAATATCCGTAACTGCCGCACCGGTAAGTACACCTAAATGCTGTTTTTCTTCTAAATGTGTTAAGATCAGCCTCTGCCAGTTCTTATCTAACACATCTTCACTGCAATTAGTGGTACATACCACTCCGCTTCCCCGTTCTCCCGGTTCTAACAGAAGATGCACTTCTGCATAGTGGCGTAATGGTTCAAAATGT
>QWCN01014715.1_pt1 | contig 12726 bp, 8 predicted proteins | sample 1972711 | NCBI WGS metagenome assembly QWCN01 (sample SAMN09866707, study PRJNA288562) | Human gut metagenome isolate term1_stool, whole genome shotgun sequencing... | isolation source: gut | host: Homo sapiens | place: USA: California | reverse complement strand
ATCCATGCCGAAGCGGGTGAAGAGGCCGATAACGCCCTGCGGGACGGAGAGGGGCTTGCCGTAGCTCGGGGAATAGGCCCAGGTCATGGCGACCTTCTTGCCCTTGAGGTTCTCCACGCCGCCGAAGTAGTGGATGATGTGGAGCATATCGGCCATGCACTGCGTCGGGTGGTCGACGTCGCACTGGAGGTTCACAAGCGTCGGGCGCTGTTCGAGGATGCCGTCGCGGTAGCCCTCTTCGAGCGCGTCCATGAAGGTCTTCTGATACTTGTGGCCCTCGCCGATGAACATATCGTCGCGAATGCCGATGACGTCGGCCATGAACGAGACCATGTTCGCCGTCTCGCGCACGGTCTCGCCGTGTGCGATCTGGGACTTCTTTTCATCGAGCACCTGCTCCTCAAGACCCAGCAGGTTGCATGCGGAGGCAAACGAGAAGCGCGTGCGCGTGGAGTTGTCGCGGAAGATCGAAATGCCGAGGCCGGAATTGAAGATCTTCGTGTTCTTGTTGCGCTCGCGCAGGTCGCGCAGCGCGTCGGCCACGGTGAAGACCGCGTCGATCTCCTCGTCGCTCTTGTCCCACGTCCAGTAGAAGTCGGTCTTGTACATGTTATTGATGTGCAGAGTCTCAAGGTGGCGTGCCAGTTCAACAGTCTTGCTCATAGATAATTTTCTCCTTTACTTTATAGTATATTAAAAATCGTTTGAAATATTTGCGCCGCGCACGGCGCGAATGATCTTGATCCGTTTTTTGCCGCGACATGCGCGTGGCAAAAAACACTTCTCACGCAGCGCGCGTCGAGCCAAAGGCGAGGCGCGAAGCGGAGTGCAGCCTCTTAATATCAAATGACGGGCGAAGCACGTTATTTGATATTATTGCCCGTTAACTCCTGACGGAAGGAGGTGGCAGAGCCGTCCTTGTTCTCGGGCTTGTAGAGACCGGGGACAGCCGCGTACAGCGCCGCGCAGGTGACGAGGTCCTGCTTCCAGGTGATCTCGTTGGGCGCGTGAGCCTGAGATTCAGCGCCGGGGCCGAAGCCGACGCAGGGGATGCCGTAGCGGCCCTGAATAGAAACGCCGTTCGTGGAGAACGTCCACTTGTCAGTTAAGGGACGGCCAGTGCGCGTGGACATGGCTTTTTCGTCCGCGCCGATGCGCTCGGTGCCCCAGAGAGCGTGGTGCGCGTCGACGAGCGCCTGCACGTGGGGCGCGGTCTCCTTGTTGATCCAGGTGGGGAAGAAAGCCTCGGTCTCGTAGACGTGGCCGGTCCAGGACGGACGGTCGTACATGTACATGGAGACCTTGATGTCGTTCGCGTACTTCTTGCACGCGGGCAGGTCTTCAATCTCCTTCAGGCAGGACTGGTAGGTCTCGCCTGCGGTCATGCGGCGGTCGATGGAGATCGAGCAGCTGTCGGCGACGGCGCAGCGGGAGGGAGAGGTGAAGAAGATCTGGCTCGTGGTGCAGGTGCCGCGGCCAAGGAAACGCGCGTCCTCCCAGTGCTCAGGATTATACTTCGGATCGAGCATCTTGACAAGGCCTTTGATCTCCTTGTCATCAGCGGCGTCGTTCTCGTTGAGGTCGCGTACGTTCAGAATGACCTCGGCCATCTTGTGGATGGCATTGTCGCCGCGCTCAGGCGCGGAGCCGTGGCAGGAGACGCCGTGCATGTCGACGCGGATCTCCATGCGGCCGCGGTGACCGCGGTAGATGCCGCCGTCGGTCGGCTCGGTTGAGATGACGAATTCGATCTGGTTTCTTGCGTCCTCGGGGCCCTTGAAGTATTCGTTGACGATGGACTGCCAGCACATGCCGTCGCAGTCCTCCTCCTGCACGGAGCCGACGACCATGATCTTGTAACCCTCGGGAATGAGGCCGAGATCCTTCATGATCTTCGTGCCGTAGGCCGCCGCGGCCATGCCGCCCTCCTGGTCGCTGCCGCCGCGGCCGTAGATGACCTTGTCATCCTCGTAGCCCTCGTACGGGTCGTGCGTCCAGTTTTCGCGGTTGCCGATGCCGACGGTGTCGATGTGGGAGTCGATGGCGATGATCTTGTCGCCCGAGCCCATCCAGCCGATGACGTTGCCGAGCGCGTCGAACTCGACCTTATCGTAACCGAGCTTCTTCATCTCCTCGGCGATGCGGTGGGCGACGCCCTTTTCCTCGCAGCTCTCGCTGGGGATGGCGATCATATCACGCAGGAAGCGGGTCATATCGGGGCCGTAGGCCTGTGCGGCTTTCTTGATGGCTTCGAAATCCATGGTAAAACCTCCGTTAAAAGTAATAGAATTTTCTGTCGATCGGGGTCAATTTTCTGTTACACTGTCTTTATCATAGCATAAGAACGGCAGTTGTCAAACAAAAAATTTGCATTTCAAAAATTTTTTAAGAAAGTGATTGCAATTCGATCAATTTATGGTATTATAGGGATGAAAGAACATGCCCGTTCCGATGGAAAGCTGTGCAATTTGCACAGCAAAATAGGGCGGACGGGCGATCAGAGGAGGGATAGACCATAGAAGCCGCAACGCTGAAGACCCTGGAGCAGGTCGCAAAGGGCATCGCCGCGACCTTTGGCAGCCATTGCGAGGTGGTGATCCACGATGTGGGCGCCAAGCACCCCGAGCATTCCATCGTTGCCATCGAGAACGGCCACGTCACAGGCCGCAAGGTGGGCGACGGCGCGTCGCACGTTGTTTTAGAGCAGGTGCGTCAGGCCGACGCGCAGCCGAGCGACCACTTGAGCTACCTCACCAAAACGCCGGACGGGAAGATCCTCAAGTCCTCTACCATGTATATCCGCGGCAGGAGCGGCAAGGTCGCCGCAATCCTTGGCATCAATTACGACATTTCCTCGCTCCTGATGGTCGAGGATGCGGTGCACGAGTTGATCGACACAAAGGATAAGACGCAGAGCGAGCCGGAAAAGATCGTCAACGTCAATGACCTGCTTGACGAGCTGATCGCCCAGTCGGTCGCGCTTGTCGGTAAACCCGTCGCGCTGATGAACAAGGAAGATAAGATGCGCGCCATCGGTTTTTTGAGCCAGAACGGAGCATTCCTCGTCACAAAGTCCGGAGACAAGATCGCAAAATACTTCGGCATATCCAAATATACACTATATTCTTATATTGACAAACAACAGGAGGAGAAGTGAACCATGGGCAAGATCGATTTGACCATCAACAAGACCGGCCTGCAGCACAACATTGAGAAGGCCAAGGAAAACAACGTTATCATCCCGACCATCGCGCAGATGCAGCACCCTGAGACCATCCCTGAGAAAATTCAGGAAAAGCTCAAGACTGTCGGCCTTTGGGATGTCAACCCGCTGAACCTCTTCCGCATCACGTGGAAGAACGAGGCCAAGGAGTCCGGCGGCCTCTATCAGTCCGTGCCGAATTATGTTGAAATTCCGTCCGAGCTCTCCGGCGTTCCCTGCCGCATCCTCGCCATGGCGGGCAAGTGGTTCCCCACGGGCTGCCACAAGGTCGGCGCTTCGTTCGGCTGCCTCGCCCCGCGCCTCGTCACCGGCCAGTTCGACGCGACGTATCATCACGCCGTGTGGCCCTCCACCGGTAACTACTGCCGCGGCGGCGCGTTCAACTCGAAGCTCCTCGCCGTCGACTCCGTCGCCATTCTCCCCGCGGAGATGAGCAAGGAGCGCTTTGAGTGGCTCTCCAAGATCGCCGGTCAGGTCATTGCGACGCCGGGCTGCGAAAGTAACGTCAAGGAGATTTTCGACAAGACCTGGGAGCTCAAGCAGGACCCCAGCATGATGATCTTCAACCAGTTTGAAGAGATGGGCAACCCGCTGTGGCACTACAATGTCACGGGCTACGCCCTTGCAGACCTCTTCGAGGCCGTGAAGAAGCCCGGCCAGCGTCTCGCGGGCGCGTGCTTCACATCCGGTTCCGCCGGTACGATGAGCGCGGGCGACCTTCTCAAGGAGCGTTATCCAGGCATGAAGCTCGGCGTGGGCGAAGCGCTCCAGTGCCCGACGATCCTGAATAACGGCTTCGGCGGCCACCGCATTGAGGGCATCGGCGATAAGCACATCCCCTGGATCCACAACGTGAAGAACACTGACATGGCCATCGCCATCGACGACGAGGATTCCCAGCGTTTGCTGCGCCTTTTCAACACGGCAGAGGGCAAGAAGTACCTCAAGGAAGAGCTCAAGCTCTCCGACGAGCTCATCGAAAAGCTCACCTGGCTCGGCATCTCCGGCATTGCAAACGTCCTGTGCTGCATTAAGATGGCCAAGTATTATGAGCTGACCGAGGACGACGTCGTCTGCACCGTCCTGACCGACTCCGCCGTCATGTACGGCAGCCGCATCGAGGAGCTCAACGAGAAGCACGGCGCCTACAGCGAAGAGGAAGCCCGCCTTGACCACAACCTGCACATGCTCGGCCTGAAGACCGACAGCATGATGGAGCTGACGTACGAGGACCGCAAGCGCATCCACAACCTCAAGTACTACACCTGGGTCGAGCAGCAGGCGCGCGACGTCAAGGACCTCAACGCCCTCTGGTACGACACCAAGGGCACGTGGGACGCTGTCCACGCGCAGGCGAAGGAGCTCGACGAGCTCATCAACGAGTTCAACGAGGCCACCGGCCTTCTCAAAGCGCTCTAAGAGTGCGAAAGGGGAGCAGGAACCCCTTGCTCCAAACCCTGTTAGGATGATAAAAGGGGGTATCTCGAAGAGATGCCCTCTTTTTTATACCCCCAAAGGGGGGGACGCGCATCCGCTGTTGCGCAGCCGTTGGCGGCTCTGCTGCCTTACGGATGCGGCACACCCCTTGCGGGTGCCGCTCTGCCCATCTTGTAGAAGTGCGCAGTAATCACCATCTACCGCCAGTCTCCACAATGCGGCGAGCGAAGCAATGCCGCTATTTCGCAAGCAGTCTGCCGCCAAGCAAACGTCACTCGCGCCTCACGATAGTAAGGCGCGGTTGAGAGTTGTCACGAAACGCAGGGGTTCATGGCGAAGCCATGTACACCGCACTTACATTGCGCAGCGCGTGCAGCTCTTCAAGATAAAAACTGCCAATGTGCGGGGTCAAGGGGTAAGACCCCTTGCCTTTCTCTGGGGGTTCCAAAGGGGGTATTCTCTTTGGAAAGAGAATACCCCCTTTGTCTCGCGTCCCCCTGCGAATAGGGGGACAAAAAGCAGCAGCGCTTTCACGCTGCAAAAACCCACCGCGCAGCGCGCGGACAATAAGGAGTTATTATGTTAAAAAACGTCAAATGCGCCCGCTGCGTCAAGTGCGGGAAAGAATACGAGGCCACGCCGAACCTCACGAACTGCTCGTGCGGCGGCATTCTCGACATCATCTATGACTACGACTACATCAAAAAGAACCTGACGAAGGAAACGCTCAAGTCCCGCCCGAACACGATGTGGCGCTACCGCGAGCTGCTGCCCGTCGAGGAGACAACGCCCGACACGCCGCTGCGCGTGGGCTGGAGCCCGCTCTACGAAGAGCCGCGCCTTGCAAAGCAGCTCGGCCTCAAAAAGCTCTGGGTCAAGGACGACGGACAGAACCCGACGGCGTCGCTCAAGGACCGCGCGTCCGCCATGGCGGTCGCCAAGGCGGGGGAGGCGGGCGCGAAGATCATCGCCTGCTCGTCCACGGGCAACGCCGCGAGCTCTCTTGCGGGCAACGCCGCGGCCGCGGGCCTCAAGACCTTCATCTTCGTTCCCGAGCGCGCGCCCAAGGGTAAGGTCGCGCAGCTGATGACCTTCGGCGCAAACGTGATCTCCGTCAAAGGCAACTATGAAGAGACGTTCGAGCTGTCGAAAAAGGCCATCGACAAGTGGGGCTGGTACAACCGCAACGCGGCCATCAACCCGTACCTCTCCGAGGGCAAGAAGACCGTTTCGATCGAGATCGCCGAGCAGCTCGACTGGAAGATGCCGGATTATCTCGCCATCTCCGTCGGCGACGGCTGCACCATCGCAGGCGTGTGGAAGGGCCTCAAGGACCTGTACGCCATCGGCTTTATCGACAAGCTCCCACGCCTCATTTCCGCGCAGGCCGAGGGCTGCCACCCCATCAACCGCGCCATCGCGGAGAACAAGCCCTGGGAGCCGATGGAGGAGAACACGCTGGCCGACTCCATCGCCGTCGGCGTGCCGCGCAACGCGGACAAGGCGCTCATGGCGATCCGCGAGTCGAACGGCATCGTCGTAAACGTGACGGACGAGGAGATCATGGCGGCGCAAAAGCTGCTCGGCACGACCTGCGGCGTCTTCGGCGAGCCCGCGGGCGTCACCGGTACGGCGGCAGTCAAGAAGCTCTGCAAGCAGGGCGTGCTCGGTGAGAACGACACGGTCGTCTCCGTCGTGACGGGCAACGGCCTCAAGGACGTGGCCAACGCCATCAAGTTCTGCGGCGAGCCGATGAGCCTGCCGAACGACCTTGACCTGCTGGTCGAGGAATTCGACAAGCGCGGCATCAAGACCGAAGCGTAACAGAAAAAGAAGAGCCCCGTGAATCGCATGATCCGCGGGGCTCTTTTTATACAAAATACTTTTTGACAAATGGGATCTGGTGAAGCAGCGCTGAGACGAGGAACGACAGCGCGCCGATGAGCAATGTCAGCAGGGGAACGGAGAAAAACACGTTGAGTGACAGCGTGTTGAAGTGCAGAAAAATGTCGAACGATTCGATGAACAGCGGGTGTACGAGGTACGCGCCGAAGCTCCAGCGCGACAGCGCGCGAATGCACCTGTGACACTTTTCGCTTAAGTTCGGGAAGTTCAGATGCTCTTTGGCAAAGACGAACAGCCCCACGCAGACAAACAGTACATTGAGCGAATCGTAGCCGTAGAACAGCTCTGTTGCCGCGCCCTGCAAACGCGAGGCGAACGACGTCAGCACGACCGTGAGGACGAAGCCGAGCACACCGAGCGCGTAAAGCACACGCTTTGCGGTCAAGGAAAACTCCTTGCGGACCAAATAGTAACCGAGCACAAAGTAGGGGACAAAGCCGAGCGTGAAATGATAATAGAATTTGCCCGTGAGCGCCTTGAATTCAGCGCAGTACTGCCACGAGAGAAGCGACACGGCCGACGCGATCTGCGGCAGCAGGAACGTAAAGATGAGCGTGAGCAGTAGAAAATAGCGCAGGAGCTTTTCATCCCGCACGATGGGGCGAAGAAACGGTACGATCAGATACAGTCCCACGATCATAAAGAGGAACCACATGTGATAGTGACCGTTGAGAAACTGCTGCAAAATAAGGTTCGTCGGGCATCCCTCGAAGTTCACCATGAAGACGGCGTAGAGCGCCGACCAGAAGATGAACGCTGTGACAAGGCGCGACACGTTCTTTTTCAGAATGTGCCCGATGCTCTGCGAGCCGGAGAGAAACAGCGCGCCGCTGATCATCACAAAAACCGGAACAGCCCAGCGGACGGCACTGTCGTAAAGGTTGAAGGCTTGCCAGGCTCTTGAATAGACGTCCGTATCGGCCCAGTGCTGCGCGGACAGGTGCAGCACGACAACGGCAAAGGTCGCCAGAATGCGCAGTACGTCGAAATACGCGATGCGCTGCGGTTGCGTCTGTTCCATACTTAACGTTCGACCGCGGCCATGGCCTCGGCGCGGCCTTCTTCGCGCGCCTGCTTTACGGCCTCCTCGCGGGTCTTTTCCGCCTTGGCGCGCTCCTTTTCGACCATGTGCTGAGCGTGCTTATTTTGCAGCTTGAACACCAGCCGCAGCACGAACACGAACACCACGATCGCAAGGCCGAGCCAGCTCCAGAACTTGAGCTCGAAGAGCGTCTTGACCGTCCAGTACTTCGCCTGCATGCCGAGGAAGCAGAACAGGATCGACACGGCCAGCGCCGCGCCGAACAGCAGCACCCACAGCACCGACTTGACGGCGCTGCGCTTGCGCACGCGCAGATGCGCGATCAAAAACAGCAGACTCAGCAGAAAAAACGCAGGGAACTGCGCAAATAAAATTTCCCTCAGATCCATATCTTACCTCACAGTGCGCATTTGCCGCGCTTCAAGTATTCGCCCATCTTGCCGCCGACGACCTTGCCGCCGTCCACCTGCAGCTGACCGCGCAGGTAGACCTTCGACATGCCGCCATTCGTGCGGAAGCCCTCGAACGGCGTGTAGCCCGCCTTGGAGAGCATGTCCGCGCCGTGGAGCACGTGGCTCGCGCCGGGATCGTAGACGACGATGTCGGCGTCGCTGCCCGCAGCGATGACGCCCTTGCGGGGGTAGAGACCATAGAGCTTGGCGGGATTTTCGCTCAGCGCGCGGCAGACGCCGCCGAGCGAGAGCTTGTTTTCATTGATGGCCACAGTGTAGACGACCTCGCCACGCGTTTCGACGCCGGGAAGACCGCCGGGGATCTTCGTAAAGTCGTCGCGGCCCATGTCCTTCTGCTCGAGCGTGAACGAGCAGTGGTCGGTCGAGATGGTCTGCACTTCGCCGCGGCGCAGCGCCTTCCAGAGCGCTTCACTGTCTTCCTGCGAGCGGATCGGCGGCGCGCAGACGTAGCGCGCGGCGGAGGAAAAGTCGGGATCGTAGTAAACGCCGTCGTCGAGCGCCAGATACTGCGGGCAGGTCTCGACATACACGGTCTGCCCACGGCGGCGCGCCGCGGCGATCTCGTCAAGAGAAGCACGGTTCGTCGTGTGGACGATGATGACGGGCGCGTCGGCCGCCTGCGCGATGCGCAGCAGACGCGAAACAGCCTCGGCCTCTAAATAGTCGGGGCGGGAGATCGGGTGCGATACGACGTCCGCACCCAAACCGCTCGCCTTGAGTTCGGCGATGCGCGCGTCGATGACGCCCGCGTTCTCACAGTGGACGCCCGCGATGCCGCCGCGGACCTTGAGCGCTTTCAGCGCGCGGTAGACCGCGCCGTCGCCGATCATCATGGCGGGGTAGGTGAGGTACATCTTGAAAGACGTGATACCGGCGTCGAACATCGCGTCGAGCTCAGACTCGATGCTCTCGTTCCAGTCGTCGATGGTCATATGGAAGCCGTAGTCGCAGTAGCACTTGCCGTCGGCCTTTTTATGCCAGAGATCAAGCCCATAGGCAAGGGATTCCCCTTTATTGGGGCAGGCAAATGCCGCCGCGGATGGCGCTTTTGCTGCCGCTTTCAAAGTCGTCGGCCGTCGTGGTGTTGCACACATCGAGATCGAAGTGCGTGTGCGCGTCGATAAAGCCGGGGAAGAGCATGCAGCCCGTCACGTCGACGACCTCGCTCTGCGCGGCGAGCTCGGGCGGGATGTGGCCAAGCATTTCGACCTTTTCCCCGTCGATGAGCACGTCGGCGCGGCGGCAGCCGCGGCCGCTGACGACATAGCCGCCTCGAAGCAGTGTTTTCATGGAAGAAGCCTCCTTTGAAAAAATACCGTTCCAAATTAGCAAAAGCATAGCATACTTTTTACCTGATTTCCATAGAGTTTGGAAAAAATGTGAGAAGCGCCAAGATTTTTGCCGCAAATTCGGAACAATGCCGTATTGAGAAAGTAGCAGACATACGATACAGAGAAAAAGCGGAGTGAAAAAATTGAGGAGGAAAACACTATGCGCAAGTTCCTATCCGTCCTGCTCGCAATGGCGATGGTTCTCAGCCTGACTGTGACCAGCTTTGCGGCGGACACCGCCGCTGATGCGAAAGCCGAGATGGCGGGCAAGACTGTCATTCTGCATACGAATGACGTGCACGGTGCGGTCGAGGGCTATGCCTACATCGCACAGCTCAAGGCCGACTATGAGGCCAAGGGCGCCGAGGTCATCCTCGTCGACGCCGGCGACTTCAGCCAGGGCACGACCTATGTCAGCTCCACCAAGGGCGCTGATGCGGTCACGATGATGAATGCCGCGGGCTACGACGTCGTCACCCTCGGCAACCACGAGTTCGACTACGGCTATGCCCAGCTCAAGGAAAACATGAGCAAGGCCAAGTTCAAGGTCGTCTGCGCGGACGTCTTCAATGAGGACGGCACCCCCATCTTCGATGCGAACTACACCTACACGACCAAGTCCGGCGTGAAGGTCGGCTTCTTCGGCATGGAGACCCCCGAGACTCAGACCAAGGCCAACCCCGCGCTCATCAAGGGCCTGACCTTTGCGACCGGTGACGCCTTCACCAAGGCGGCCACCGATCAGGTCGCGGCGCTCAAGGATGCGGATGTCGTCATCTGCCTTGCGCATCTGGGCGTGGACGCTGAGTCCGCTCCTTACCGCTCCACCGATCTTTACGCCGCAGTCAAGGGCATCGACTTCATCGTCGACGGTCACTCCCACACCGTGATGACCAAGGGCGAGAAGGGCGAGCCCATCCAGTCCACCGGTACCGCATTTGCCAACATCGGCGTGATCGTCATCGATGACGCCAGCAAGAAGATCGAGAGCAACTCCCTTTACGAGATCAAGGAAGACACCGCCAAGGACGCGACCGTTGCCGCCGCCGCGAAGACGATCGTTGACCGCGTCGACAAGGAATACGGCGTTGTGTTCGCCAAGAGCGAGGTCACGCTCAACGGCGCGAAGGCCCCCAACGGCAACCGCGACAGCGAGACCAACAACGGCGATCTCATCACCGATGCAATGCTCTGGAAGGTCATGCAGAACAAGGAAGGCCTGACCGTCGATGCTGACCATGTGGTCGCCATCACCAACGGCGGCGGCATCCGCGCTGCCATCAAGCCGGGTGATGTCACCAAGAAGGACATCAACACCGTTCTACCGTTTGGCAACACGGTCGCAGTCATCTATGTCACCGGCGCAGAGCTTCTTGAAGCGCTCGAGGCTTCCACCTACAGCCTGCCCGTCGGCGGCTTCCCGCAGGTTGCCGGCATCAACTTCACCCTCTCCACGGCTGTCGCTTATGATGCCAATGCTGAGACCTATCCTGCTTCCACCTACTATGGTCCCAAGAGCATCAACCGCGTGGTCATCAACAGCATCAACGGCAAGGAGTTCAAGGCGGACGATACCTATGCGGTCGTTACCAATAACTTTGTTGCCGGCGGCGGCGACACCTACTATGCCTTCGCTGCTGCTTCCGCACAGTTCGATACCGGTATCCCTCTGGACGAGGCTGTGATGGAGTACGTCACCACCGAGCTCAAGGGCGTGATCGGTGCGCAGTATGCCGCGCCTCAGGGCCGTATCCTGCTGAACCCGTTCAAGGATGTCAAGGCTTCCTCCTGGTTCGGCAAGTATGTCATCGACCTTTACAATGACGGCATCATCAACGGCACCTCCGCCACCACCTATGCGCCCAACGACACCCTGACCTGGGCTGCCGCGCTCAAGCTCCTGCTTGTCAGCAACGGCGATCTCAAGGCTGCGGACGCCACCGGCGCCGACTGGAGCAAGAACGTCATCGCCAAGGCTGCGGAGCTGGGTCTTGTTGCCGCCGATCTCGACGGTGCGAAGGCCATCTCCCGTCTCGAGTTCTGCCAGGTCGCTGCCAAGCTCAACAAGCTTGCCGAGTCCAAGACCGAGAGCAAGTTCACTGACTGCACCGACGGTTACGTGATGGCGCTCGTCGATGCGAAGGTCATCAACGGCATGACCGAGACCACCTTCGAGCCTGCCGCGTCCCTGACCCGCGCGCAGATCGCCAAGATCATCTATCAGCTGAACCTGATCGAGAAGTAAGGCAAAATATAAACGCAAAAAGAGCGCTGCTTAGGCAGCGCTCTTTTTGTTGCAAAGGGGAGAGGAGCCGGTGCGTCGCACCGGCTCCCCGTTTTATTTTGCGATTTTGTTGTTATGTGTACAGATAGCTGTACTTATCGCGCACGGTGAGGATCAACGCCTCGAGCTCGACGGGGAGATCATTGTCGCAGGAGGCCAAGTCGTATTCCTTCACGCCGTCCTCGTAGCGCAGGCGGACCATATCGTCGTCCTCGAAGAGCACGCCGTAGTTTTCGCTCTCGTCCATGTCCTCCTTCGTCTGGAAGAGGGTGAATTTGTCGTGGCAGGGTTCGCTTGCGTAGGGGCAGAACTGCGTGCAGTTGCCGCATTCGTTGCACATCTTGTCGACATGGACGATCTCGTGCGAGCCGTCGGCCATCTTGATGACGACATTCGCGCGGTTCGGGCAGGAATCGACGCAGTTTTCACACACGGTGGAGCACTGTAAGCAGCGCTCGCCGTCGCAGACACACTTACTGGCCATCGAGAGGATACCCTTCTTGGCCTGCGCGTCGAACTCGGTCACATCGGCCTCGGCAGGGATGTCGTAGATGTGCGGGTGACCGACGACGATCTCGGCAAAGCGTGCGGCGTCGGCAATGCCCTCGACCACGGTGGCGGGGCCGCGGTGCGCGTCGCCCGCGCAGTACACGCCGGGGATGTTCGTCTCGAACGCGGGACCCTTGCGCTCCATCTCAATGCCGTTCGCGGCCATGAGATCGGCGTCGACCTGTTCGCCGACGGCGGAGATGACCATGTCGCAGGGAATGGTGAACTGCTCGCCGGATTTGACGGGGCTGCGGCGGCCGCTCTCATCCGGCTCACCGAGGATCATCTTATCGCACAGGAGCTTGCCGCGGCTCTGCTTGACGGGCGCGGCCAGCTCAACGAACTCCACGCCGTCCGCGATGGCGAGCTGTAACTCGTGTTCGTCGGCGGGCATGAACTTCTTCGTGCGGCGATAGAGGATGGTCGCATGCGCACCCATGCGCTTTGCAACGCGCGCGGCGTCCATGGCGGTGTTGCCCGCG
>QWCN01011354.1_pt1 | contig 12726 bp, 10 predicted proteins | sample 1972711 | NCBI WGS metagenome assembly QWCN01 (sample SAMN09866707, study PRJNA288562) | Human gut metagenome isolate term1_stool, whole genome shotgun sequencing... | isolation source: gut | host: Homo sapiens | place: USA: California | reverse complement strand
AAGAAGTATTATGAATACAACAAAATGGTATGGGCCAATCAGGTGAGCTATAAAACTTCGATTGCCAGAGATCATCACATTGATGCGCTGGTAGGTTACGAAATAGACGATCAATACCGCGATTATCTGTCAGGATATGCCACTAACTTTGCAACTCACGATAAAAATCAAATCAGTAATGGTATGAAGACGGAATCGGTTGGTGGTAATGATACCCGTACACGTATGGTTTCTTACCTGACTCGTTTGAATTATGATTATAAGAATAAATACTATTTGGGTGGTAGCTTCCGTACGGATGGCAGTTCTCGTTTCCAAAGAGATAACCGTTGGGGTAGTTTCTGGTCAATATCCGGTGCTTGGCGTATTATTGAAGAAGAATTCATGTCTCCAACTAAGGATTGGTTGACTGATTTAAAGATTCGCGCGTCTTATGGTGTGAATGGTACCCTTCCTTCCGATTACTTCGGATATATGGGATTGAGCAGTCTGACTAACGGTTATCTGGAACAACCGGGCATCATTCAGTCGCAACTCCGGAATGACGACTTGCAGTGGGAGACAAACTATAACCTGAATCTGGGTTTGGACTTCGCACTTTGGAACCGTATTAACGTTACTTTGGAGTATTACACCCGTACCACCAAGAATCTGTTGATGGACCGTCCTATCTCTATGACTACCGGTTTCAGCAGTTACCTGATGAATATCGGTGAAGTAAAGAATAAAGGTGTGGAACTGGAAATCAGCTCAACCAACATCCAGACTAAGGATTTCTCATGGAATACAACATTCAATATTTCGCATAACAAGAATAAAATTGTAACCCTGGATGGCATGCAGACGGAAATCAAGAGCGGTTCTCAAATTCGTAAAGTAGGAAAATCATACCGTACTTTCTATATGATTGAATTTGCAGGTATCAATCCGGAAACCGGTGCTCCCCAGTTCTATACAAACGATGTGGACGAAAATGGAAATTACATTAAAGACATCACCGAAGAAATCAATAAAGCTCATGCCATTGTGCTTGATAAACATGCAGAGCCTAATGCTATCGGTGGTTTATCAAATACGTTGCGCTATAAATGGTTCGATCTGAACTTTATGTTCTCTTACCAGTTTGGTGGTTACTCTTATGACAACTGGGCACAGAAAACTGAACATGGTGGTAATGACCTGGAAGCTAATATCCCGTCCTACTATAAAGATAGTTGGAAGAAGCCGGGAGATGTTACAAAATATGAGTTATTCTACGAGAAACCCTCTGTAGCAATGAATAAAGTAACGACTACCCGCCGTCTGCACAGCACTGATTTTATCCGTTTGAAAACGCTAACATTCGGTTTCACTGTTCCGAAGGACTGGACACGGAAAATCGGTATCGAGAATGTACGTTTGTATGCATCGGCCAATAATCTCTGGACATGGGCGGCATATGACTATTACGATCCGGAAGCAGTGAGTGGTGGTACTGCAATTTGGGGGACTCCTCCTTTGAAGACTGTAACTTTTGGTATAAATGTAAATTTCTAACCCGATAAAAACGAGATATTATGAAACCATTAAAATATTTATTTATCAGTTCCATGTTGTTCGTCGCTACTTCTTGCGGCAACAGTTGGTTGGATTTGGAACCTTCCACTTCGGTAGATACTGAAACCAGCATTAAGATATTGTCGGATGTTGAATTCACTCTGAATGGCATTTACAGCACGATGCAGAGTTCGGATGCCTACTCCGGACGTCTGGTATATTATGGAGATGTGACGGGTGATGATATGCAGGCTGTTAGCTCTACTAAGCGTGTAGCTAACTATTACCGTTTTAACTTTACCAAGGATGATAACCCTTCCAGTCATTGGTCTTATCTTTATTCTATCATCCAGAATTGCAATCTGATTTTGATGAACATTGATAAACTGGTGATTGATGAAGACGACAAGGCATATCGGGATGATTTGAAAGGAGAGGCACTAGCCATCCGTGGTCTGGCATTGTTCGATCTGACCCGTATCTTCGGTTATCCGTATCTGAAAGATAATGGGGCATCACTGGGTGTGCCTATTATAGAAGGTCTGTCCACTATTGATAGCAAGCCGACACGCAACACTGTGGCTCAATGCTATACAAAGATAATCGATGATCTTACCCAAAGTCTCTCTTTATTGGGTGAAAAATTCAATAAGGGCAAAATAAACAAATGGGGAGCAATGGTACTTCTCAGTCGTGTTTATCTCTACAAGGGTGAAAATGCCAATGCTTTGAAAATGGCGAGCGATGCTATTATAGGAGCAGAAAAGAATAAATACGCTTTATGGACCAATGAAGATTACCCCACGGCTTGGGGAGAAGATGCTTCAGCCTCCAAACCGGGTGAAGTATTGTTCGAAATCGTAAATCTCACTACTGACAGCCCGGGTAAAGAAAGTATGGGTTATCTCAACTCTTATGACGGTTACGATGATATGTGTATCACTTGTTCTTTCTATCAGTTCCTGAAGGAAGACCCGAAGGATATACGTCTTAAGTTGCTGAGCTTCGATAAGAAATATTATGCTTATGTAAATAAGTATCAGCCGCAACGTGAAGAGAATATTGAAGATGCCAATATTCCGTTGATCCGTCTTTCCGAGGCTTATCTGAATGCAGCCGAAGCCGCTGTTAAGGAGAATGATAATGACGCTGCTGTTAAGTATCTCGATCCGATTGTGAAGCGTGCTAATCCGGACAACACAGTGGTAGGACAGACTATAACTTTGGAGAGAGTACTGAACGAACGCCGTAAAGAACTGGTTGCCGAAGGACACCGCATGTATGATGTTATCAGAAATGGATTGACAGTGGAACGTAAGGATGTAAAAGACAGTAATCTGAGTAAAACCAAGCATGACACGAAGTATATGACGTATGACTGGAATTTCTATATGATTGTACTTCCTATTCCCAAGAAGGAAATGGATGCCAATCCTAATATGGAACAGAATCCTGAATATGGTGGAAGATAATTTAAATAAATGATATATGACGAGTAAGACAAGTTTCATGAAGTACTTTCTTATCGCATTTACTCTAATGTTCATCAGTTCCGGCCTAAACGCCGGAACTTTTGGTTCAGACGGTAAGAAGAAGGACAAAGAGAAAAAAGAAGAGTTATCAGCTGACGGGCCGTATGTGCTTTATCAGCCTGATGGTAAAACGCGTGTCATCAGTGTCGATAAGAAAGGGAAAATTATCGACACGACTTATGTTGCACTACCCGAAGATTTTACTCTGCATGTGGTAGATCATAAAGGCCGATTTCCATTTGATGTGAAATTGCATCCGGTGAAACGCCCCGATTGGCAATATCGGCAACCGGAGAAAGTGTTTGTTATGTCCGACCCGCATGGTAGGTTGGATTGTGTTATTAGCTTGTTGCAGGGTAATGGGGTTATCGATAAAAACTACAATTGGAGCTTCGGTAGTAATCACCTGATGGTTATCGGCGATATTTTCGATCGTGGAAAAGATGTACCGCAAATATTCTGGCTGTTTTATAAGTTGGAAGATGAGGCCGCAAAAGCAGGTGGAACGGTTTCTTTCCTGTTAGGGAATCATGAGCCGTTGGTATTGGCCAATGACTTGCGCTATACGAAAGATAAATATAAAGTGCTGGCACAGAAATTGAATATGAATTATCCTAAGCTTTTTGGACCCGATACGGAATTGGGCAAATGGTTAGGAACTCGTAATACGATGCAGACCATTGGCAGCGACCTTTATGTTCATGCCGGGTTAGGCAAGAATTTCTATGACCGTAATTTAAGCATTCCTACCGTGAACGAAGAAATGAGTAAAGCCCTTTTCATGAATAAGAAAGAACGCAGGGCTCTTTCTCCATTGACCGCATTTCTGTATGGTAATGATGGCCCCATCTGGTATCGTGGCCTTGTGCGTACGGATGCCAAGTATCATCCAATGGCACAGGATAGCCTGCAAATGGTGATGGAACGCTATCAAGCCAAACATATTATCGTAGGGCATACCATCTTTAAGGATATTTCTACTTTTTATGATGGCAAGGTTATCGGTGTCAATGTAGACAATAAAGAAAATCAGAAAAAGAAACGTGGCCGTGCATTATTGATTGATAAGGATACTTACTTTGTGGTAGGTGATAAAGGTGTCCTGCGGAAATTGTAGGAACACTTTTCATAGTTTTTAGTCTTCTTGTTATACCTTTATCTTTTAATTCCATATCTTTGTCGTAATAATTAGAAAAAGGCATAATAAGAAGACTATGATAGAAATTACTGATGCCGCCTTGCGCAAAGCCGCAGGCGAGGGAATGGATACTTTTATTCAGGTATTTACCGACAGATATAAAGAAGTGATAGGTGGTGAACTAACTGCTGAATCCATGCCATTACTGACAGGTGAGCAGCACACTTTACTTGCATACCAGATCTTTCGTGATGAAGTAATGGATGGTGGCTTCTGTCAGTTGATACAGAATGGGTATGGTGGTTATATTTTTGCCAATCCATTTGCTAAAGTGATGCGTCTGTGGGGAGCGGAAGATTTCGGAAAACTGGTATATAGAGCTAAAAAGATTTATGATGCCCATCGCGAAGATCTGGAACGGGAACGTACAGATGATGAATTCATGGCTATGTACGAGCAATATGAAGCTTTCGATGAACTGGAAGAAGAATTTTTGGAAAAAGAGGAAGGAATCACAGCTATGGTAGCCAGTTATGTAGATGAACATCTGGAACTGTTTGCTAAAATCGTCTGACAAGAGAGTTTTTGGGCAATCTTGTCTGCACACCTACATCCATGTGCCTGAAACCCTTTGCTGATGGGAGGGGGAGGCATGTGTAGGTAAGCTGAAAAAGTGGTGTAGATAAACTGTTTGTCTACACCACTTTTTGTAGAATATTTACAAAAAAAAAGACTTATCTTCTTGTCTGACAGTTGATAATTCGATAAATGCTGAATAGAGGTATTTTGTGTGAAAAAGCAGCGTTTTTGGGTCTTATTATCTCTAATGTAGGGCTTTTTTCTTCTCAAAATCGTATTTCCCCCCTTTCTTCTTTAGGATTTATCCGTAAATGACTAAAGAAAGATCTCTTTTCCTTTACTTCTAAAAGTATACACCCTTAATTTAAAATCTGGTTAGGTCTAAACTAAAACTCTATCACCCAATTGTGGGCCCGTTGGTTTCCATCTGTGGGCTATCCGTTTTCCAATTGTGGGCTGAACAGCCCGCAATTGGAAAACAAAGATTAGAATAAGGCATAGTGATAAAAAGGTTAAGGCAAAGCAATGTTTTACTTTAACTTTATTGCTATTTATCTGCTGTTGGGAAGATGTTCGCCACAAGTACACTGTTTGGTTGCTACACTTTTCCTTTCTCTGATATTACGTTGTTTGTGAATTGATGTTAAATAGGAGGTAGGGGGTGCAGTATTTAGATTAATATTTCATTTACTCTTAAAAACAATGAAAAAATGAGGAGAGTGCAGTGTTACTCAATTCTTTTATCTAAATTTGCAAACTCTAATATTTATAGAACAATGAAAATGGCTAAATTTAAAATCTGGATGGTTGCCCTTACCTTATTAATGGGTGTTTCTTTAACTTCATGCTTTAATAGCGATAATGACCCTACAGTCACAGGATTTGCTTATGGCAAGTGTACAGATTTTTATCCTCCTACTTTCCAATTATTTAATGGACAGAAATTGGTTGTATCGGGTTCTTCAACAACAACTTTTAATATGGGGGAAATTTATGGTTTCTATTACCAATTTGATTCGGAATTGCAATCTCCTGATGCAGCTTCTATAACAGTGACACTTTATAATGGCATTGAACCGGTTTCTATAAATGCAAAGGGTAATGAAGGACCAGTAAGTGCTTCTGAATCTACAAAGGCAAATTCAGCTTTCTATGCATTTTCCGGTAATGTCTCTTTTTCAAGTGGTACTGTGAATATAGATCCGATTGTTGTTTTTGATAATGAATACATAATTGTAACTCCTGTGTATTGGGTGAAGCAGGAAAGCAGTGATGAAAAGCAGAAAGAAGAATTGGCAAAACATGCTTTTGTACTTACTTATGATTTGGAAAGTGTAAAGCAAGGAGATACAGAATTTGTCTTGACTTTGAATCATGTAATAACTGAAACGAGTGAAGATCCGGTTGCACGTAATGTATATACTTCTACAAGCAAGGCATATCGATTAACTTCCGCACTAAATATGTTTGGACTTAAAGCAGGGCAGAAGCCGACTAAGATTAAAGTAATTGGTCAGGTTAACACTTCGATTGGATTATAAAGCATTATTCCATATAGCAATGTTACTGATTTCCTCTCCGGCCAAGGCTTGGGAGGAAATTCGTTTGGAAGAGGATAGGCGAAAAGTATTTACTGCTTTTGTCTATCCTATGATTGGTTTATGTGGATTGTCCGTCTTCATCGGTTCTTTGCTGGCGAAGGGATGGGGCGGTCCCGAGAGTTTTCAATATGCCATGACGCAATGTTGCGCGGTGGCAGTATCCCTCTTTGGAGGATATTTTCTGGCAGCGTATCTCATAAATGGGATGCGCGTTAAAATGTTTATGATGGACAGTGACATGCCATTAACGCAACAGTTTGCGGGCTATGCGCTGGTTGTTCTTTTCTTGCTCCAGATTATTATCGGCATATTGCCGGACTTTAATATCATCGGATTGCTGTTGCAGTTCTATATTGTGTATGTGGTGTGGGAGGGGGCTTCCACGTTGATGAAAGTAGAAGAAAAAGACCGGTTACGGTTTACAATCATTTCTTCCATCCTACTGATTGCCTGTCCTATGCTCATTCAGTTTATATTCAACAAGCTGACGATGGTGCTTAATTAACGTTTGAAATCATGAAACAAGCTCCTGTTAATATAAAAAATAAGCGTGCTACATTCGATTATGAATTGGTAGACACTTATACCGCGGGCATTGTGCTCACGGGTACGGAAATTAAATCGATCCGCATGGGTAAGGCAAGCCTTGTAGATACCTTCTGTTACTTTGCCAATGGCGAGTTGTGGGTGAAGAATATGCATATTTCCGAATACTTCTACGGTTCGTATAATAACCATTCGGCACGCAGGGAGCGCAAACTCTTACTTACTAAAAAAGAACTTGATAAACTGGCGCGTGGAGCAAAAGACCCCGGTTTTACAATGGTTCCCATTCGTATGTTTATTAATGAAAAAGGGCTTGCCAAAGTGGTAGTGGCTCTTGCCAAAGGTAAAAAGCAATACGACAAGCGCGAAGCGTTGAAAGAGAAAGATGATAAACGCGATATGGCGCGGATGTTTAAGAGATAATATCATTCTATCACTGAATACAAATGGTTTCTATTGAAAAGTTGGTGCGTGAGCGCATCCTTATTTTAGACGGTGCTATGGGCACCATGATACAACGGTACAACTTAACGGAGGAAGACTTCAGGGGGGAGCGCTTTGCTGACATCCCCGGGCAGATGAAAGGAAACAATGACCTGCTTTGTCTGACACGCCCTGATGTGATACAGGATATACACCGTAAATACCTTATGGCAGGTGCCGATATCATTGAAACCAATACGTTTAGTTCTACCAGTGTCAGTATGGCCGATTATCATGTGCAGGAATATGTACGTGAGATGAATCTGGCTGCCGTTAAACTGGCACGTGAAGTAGCTGATGAATTTTCTACACCTGATAAACCACGTTTTGTAGCCGGTTCTATCGGGCCTACCAATAAGACTTGCTCCATGAGTCCCGATGTGAATAATCCGGCCATGCGTGCGCTGACTTACGATGAACTTGCCGAGGCCTATCGGGAACAGATGGAAGCCTTGCTGGAAGGTGGAGTAGACACTCTGCTGATAGAAACCATATTCGATACATTGAATGCCAAAGCAGCTATCTTTGCTGCGGAAAAGGCGATGGAGGCTACAGGCGTTCAAGTTCCTGTTATGCTGTCCGTTACCGTATCCGATACAGGCGGACGTACTCTGTCGGGACAGACTTTGGAGGCTTTTCTTGCCTCAGTTCAGCATGCCAATATCTTTTCGGTAGGCTTGAACTGTTCCTTTGGCGCCCGCCAGTTGAAACCTTTCCTGGAACAGCTTGCTGCCCGTGCTCCTTATTATATCAGCGCATACCCCAATGCGGGATTGCCCAACAGCCTAGGACAATATGACCAGACGCCTGCCGATATGGCGCATGAAGTGAAAGAGTATATTCAGGAAGGTCTGATAAACATCATTGGCGGTTGCTGTGGTACGACCGATGCATACATCGCCGAATATCCTGTTTTGATAGCCGGTGCTGCTCCCCATGTTCCTGCACCGAAACCCGAAAGTCTTTGGCTTTCCGGTCTGGAATTGTTGGAAGTGACTCCTGAGAAGAACTTTATCAATGTGGGAGAACGCTGTAATGTGGCCGGTTCCCGCAAGTTCCTGCGTCTGGTTAATGAAAAGAAATACGATGAAGCCCTCAGCATTGCCCGTCAGCAAGTAGAAGACGGGGCGCAGGTGGTGGATGTAAATATGGACGACGGCCTGCTGGATGCACAGGCTGAAATGACTACTTTCCTCAATCTGATTGCTTCTGAGCCTGAGATTGCCCGTGTCCCTGTGATGATTGACTCCTCTAAATGGGAGGTAATCGTTGCCGGATTGAAATGCCTGCAAGGAAAGTCCATCGTGAATTCAATCTCTCTGAAAGAGGGAGAAGAAAAGTTTCTGGAACATGCCCGCACGATCAGGCAATATGGTGCGGCTACCGTAGTAATGGCTTTTGATGAAAAAGGACAGGCGGATACATACGAACGTAAGATTGAAGTGTGTGCCCGCGCTTATCAGCTTTTGGTTGAGAAAGTGGGCTTTAATCCTCATGATATTATCTTTGACCCTAACGTCCTTGCCGTAGCTACGGGTATGGACGAACATAATAATTATGCTGTAGACTTCATCCGGGCTACCGGTTGGATACGTAAGAATCTGCCGGGTGCGCATGTCAGTGGTGGCGTTAGCAACCTTTCATTCTCTTTCCGCGGCAACAATTATATCCGTGAAGCCATGCATGCAGTGTTCCTTTATCATGCCATCCGTGAAGGAATGGATATGGGAATCGTAAATCCGGCTACGGCTGTACTTTATACCGATATCCCTGCCGATATACTGGAACGTATAGAGGATGTGGTTTTAAACCGTCGTCCCGATGCTGCCGAACGCCTGATAGAAACTGCTGAACAACTGAAAGCTGCTGCCGAACAACAGAAAGGTAATGCCACTGATAAACAAGTTGCCCCTCTTTCATGGCGTAATGGAACAAGTGTGGAAGAACGTTTGAAACATGCTTTGACAAAAGGAATTGGTGACTATCTGGAGGAAGACTTGGCAGAAGCCCTGAAGCTTTATCCGAAAGCTGTGGATATCATTGAAGGTCCTTTAATGTCAGGTATGAACTATGTAGGTGAGCTCTTTGGCGCCGGAAAGATGTTTTTGCCTCAGGTGGTGAAAACAGCCCGTACCATGAAGAAAGCCGTTGCCATTCTTCAGCCTGTAATTGAAGCGGAAAAACAAGAAGGCTCCACCTCCGCTGGAAAAGTCCTGCTTGCCACGGTGAAAGGTGATGTACATGATATAGGCAAGAATATCGTTTCTGTGGTCATGGCCTGCAATGGTTATGAGATTATAGACCTTGGTGTGATGGTACCTGCCGAAACGATTGTTCAGCGTGCCTTGGAAGAAAAGGTGGATATGATTGGACTCAGTGGTCTGATAACCCCATCATTGGAAGAAATGGTACACGTGGCTATGGAACTGGAAAAGGTAGGTGCCGATATTCCTTTATTGATAGGTGGAGCTACTACCTCTCAACTGCATACAGCATTGAAAATAGCTCCTGTCTATCATGCTCCTGTAGTTCATCTGAAAGATGCTTCGCAGAATGCAACAGTAGCCGCCCGCTTGATGAATCCGAAAGCCAAAGAAGAATTAAAAGAAAAATTAAGTTCAGAATATCAACGGTTGCGTGAAAAGAGCGTTACGCAAGCACCGAAGACTGTTTCGTTGGAGGAGGCGCAGAAGAATAAGCTGAACTTATTTTAGTGATTAGGGGTTATCACTAACCCCTAATCATTATTTCTTTATCTTCTTCTTATACGTCTCATACCTCCCCATAATATCCCTCACAAAGTTATATGTCTCTATTCCACGGAAGTATCCGTTTTTGCAGACAGGGTCGGTGAAGTATTCTTCATTGCTTTTCAATAAGATGAAGTTTTCTACATTGTCTTTCCAGACATACTTGTTCTTTCCATATTTCTCAGCCAGTGCCATTGCATCCTGTACGTGGCCGATACCCGAATTGTAGGAAGCAAGTACGAAGTTGAGCCGTTCTTCTTTCGGTACTGAAGAGAAACTCTTACTGGTAGCATTGATATATTTTATGGCAGCCTTCACACTCTCTTCCGGATTCTGTTCTTTTCCCTCGGGGAGTCCCATTGCACGTGCTGTAGCAGGCATCAGTTGCATTAGCCCTTTGGCACCGGCCCATGAAACGGCTGTCGTATCAAAGTTCGACTCCGTATATGCCAGAGAAGCAAGCAACCGCCAATCCCAATCTATTTCCGAAGCATACTTTTTGAATAATTCGTCGAAATGTGAAATCTTTCCCTCACGAAGAGAAAGGATAGAAGTGTGTGGAGTTGCCTTACTGATCTCAAAATATCTTTTCATACTGGCAGTATAGGCGGGAGAAGTCATATTCTCTTCATGCCATTTATTAGCGGCTGCTGCCAGTTCCGGACTATCCTTGCGCACCGCCCAGGAAGCTCTTTGGTCGAAACTGATGGATAGTTTAATATTCAGGTTGGGGTAATACGTAGTGTTAAGTCTGGCTACGTCATTATCGGCCACCGTATAAGGAATCTTTCCCTGGGATACTTGTGTGATGAGGTCCTCCACTGAAATACTGTCATTAGTCACTTTGTGGATATGGATGCCGCCACCGAGTTCTTTATCCAGATTTACCAAACGGTCGTAATATTTCCCGGGCTTTACATATACATCCTTACCTATCAGTTCTGTTACATCAGTCAGCGGTTTTTTTACCCCGAGACTTTTGGCAAACTGTTCACTCAACTCGTACTGGAACCCCATTTCCTGGCCACGATAGTTGAAGTAAGAAGTAGAACTGTATAGCGTCAGTACAACGAGTTCACCGCTATCTTTTATCTGTTGCAAATCGCCCACAGCTTCATCGGGCATGGAACCATGCCGTTTATTTCCGCACCCCGACAGGCAGCACAGACATAGCAAGGCAATCAGGAAAAGATTAGCAGTTCCCCTCATTTAATTTTCAATTTTTAATTTTTAATTCTCAAAGATGCTTCTTAATATACATCGTCAGAATATCGATTGCCACCTGATTATTTCCTCCTTCGGGTATAATCAGGTCCGCATATCGTTTGCACGGTTCGATGAATTGCAGATGCATAGGCTTCAAGATACGGGTATACCGTTCCATAACCGCTTCTGCTGTACGTCCGCGCTCCACTACATCCCGTTGTATGACACGAATCAGACGTTCGTCCGGATCAGCATCCACAAAGATTTTGAGGTCCATCATGCTGCGCAGTTTCTTATCGCACAGGGCAAGAATTCCTTCAATAATCACTACTTCCCGTGGCTCGATATGAATCGTTTCGGGCTCTCGTGTACAAGTAAGGTACGAGTAGGTGGGTTGTTCAATGCTTTTTCCTTCACGCAGCATGGCTACATGTTTAGATAAAAGACTCCACTCGAAGGCATCCGGGTGGTCAAAGTTGATGTTCTGTCGTTCTTCTACAGGTACATGGCTACTGTCCTTATAGTAAGAGTCTTGCGGTAACAGTACCACTTCACCTGCCGGCAGGCTTTCAATGATTTTACGTACGACGGTGGTTTTTCCCGAGCCAGTTCCGCCTGCAATTCCTATTATTAACATCCGTTTAAGTGTATATTTAAAACAAAACGAGTATTTTTGCGGTTAATATTAATCGCTTCGGTTGACAAATATATAGATAAATCATTAAAATTGCAAAGTTATGGTCAAACACATTGTATTATTTAAATTAAAAGACGAAGCTCCGGCTGACAAAAAGCTGACAGCAATGAAAGAATTCAAGGCCGCTATCGAGGCTTTACCAGCTAAAATATCTGTTATACGTAAGATAGAAGTTGGACTCAATATGAATCCCGGCGAAACTTGGAGCATTGCCCTCTACAGCGAATTTGATACGCTGGACGACGTGAAATTTTATGCTACTCATCCCGAGCATGTGGCAGCAGGCAAGCTGATTGCTGATGTAAAGGAGAATCGCGCCTGTGTTGACTACGAGATTTAATAATAAATTATAGATTATAAGGATGAGAAAAATACTATCCATTTGTCTGTTGCTGATTGCTGTCGTGGCACAAGCGCAGATACAGGAGCCCGTCAAGTTTAAGTCGGAACTGAAGACGCTTGCAGCGGGAGAGGCGGAAATTGTATTTACCGCTACTATCGACAAGGGTTGGCATGTATATTCTACCGACCTGGGTGACGGTGGTCCTATCTCGGCTACCTTCAATGTAGAGAAGATTTCCGGTGCTACAGTTGTAGGAAAGTTGCAGCCGAAAGGAAAAGAAATAGCTTCTTATGATAAGTTGTTCGAGATGAACGT
>QWCN01007061.1_pt1 | contig 12742 bp, 10 predicted proteins | sample 1972711 | NCBI WGS metagenome assembly QWCN01 (sample SAMN09866707, study PRJNA288562) | Human gut metagenome isolate term1_stool, whole genome shotgun sequencing... | isolation source: gut | host: Homo sapiens | place: USA: California | reverse complement strand
TTACGATACCGCCGGTAACGACTTTGCCGCTTCTGGGATCTCTCTGGCAGATTTTCTCAATATAAGGAATGATTTTGTCATCCAGAGTGGTAACAGTTGCAGATTCCCAGTTGGTCTTTTCAATATCGGAGCAGAACTTCTCGGGATGACCAAAGGAAGGATCCTGACGGGCGATATTTTTCCACAGATCCCATACGCCGCTGTTGCGAACCTCTGCATCGCCCACCGGAGCGTGATTCTGATCTCCGTAGATCGTTCCCTCTGTGCAGCTGCCGTTTGTTACGAATACCAGATCGTTTTCGGTTAAGGCAATCTTCTGCTCTTTCCCCTTTACCTTGCATTCGATGGTCTTTGCAACCTTTTTGCCGTCATGGAAATCAAAGATAACGTTGGTAACCTCGGTATTGAACTGGAACTGTACGCCTGCGTCCTCCAGGTATTTCTTCATCGGAAGGATCAGGGATTCATACTGATTGTATTTGGTGAATTTCAGTGCGCTGAAATCCGGGAGTCCGCCGATATGGTGGATGAAACGCTGGAAGTACAGCTTCATTTCCAGTGCGCTGTGCCAGTTCTCGAAAGCAAACATGGTGCGCCAGTATAACCAGAAGGTCGAGTTGAATACCTCGTCATCGAATACGTCTTCGATGGTCTTGTCGTACAGGTCTTCATTTTTTGTCAGGAACAGCTTCATGATTTCCATGCAGCCCTTCTGGCTTAAATTGAACTTGCCGTCCGTGTGTGCGTCTTCACCGCGGTTTACGGTTGCACGGCACAGGGAGTAGTTGGGATCGTGCTTATTTAACCAGTAATACTCGTCCAGTACGGATGCACCGGGCTTTTCCAGGGAAGGAATGCTGTGGAACAGATCCCACAGGCACTCGAAATGATTTTCCATCTCACGTCCACCGCGCATTACATAGCCTCTGGAGGGATCAAAGATACCGTCACATGCGCCGCCTGCAACGTCCATTGCTTCCAGAATGTGGATGTGGGAGCCGGGCATCTGACCGTCTCTTACAAGGAAGCATGCTGCTGCGAGAGAAGCCAGTCCGCTGCCCACCAGATAAGCATTTTTGTTGTCAACGCCTTCCGGTTTTTCGGGACGGGCGAATGCTTCGTAGTTACCGTTGGTGTAGTAAATGCCCTTACTGTTTTTCTCATATTTGCCCCGCTCTGTGTTGCGGTAGTTCGGGTCAGGAGCAGGCATTTTGATGGTTTTTTCTGCGGTTTTTGCGACTGCTTCTTTAATCTCACCGGATAAGGTCTGACCTTCCTCTGCAAGATGGTCTGTATGTTTTTTTGCTGCAAATGCCGCTGCGCCGACGCCTGCTGCGAGGATAGCTGCCTTTGAAAGACCGGAATGTTTCTTTGCCATGATAAAATCCTCCATTTTCGATTTTCAATACAAATTTGTCAGTAAAAGGATGCCCGAATTTTCGGGAAACAATGAGAAATTTTTTCCTCTGTTTGTTTTGTAGCTGTATCATATCGCAGGAAATGGGGTTCCTCAATTCACAGAATCGAAAGAGTGTAGCAAAATTTCCCAGTTTTTGAAATGTGTCTAAGAAATAGGAGAAAACAGACGGACGGGTTGGCTTTCTATCCCGGACCTGGAGCTTTACATAAGATTGACACGGCGATAGATTTCGTTAAAATAGAAAGAAAGAGACAAAAAACAGGGGCAGTAGAGTATGGAATATTTGGATATCGTAGATGAAAATGGAGTACCGACCGGGAAAATAGCAGAACGGACAGCTGCACATAAGCAGGGACTGCGGCACCGTACCTCTCATGTCTGGATCCTGCGGGAACGGGCAGGAAAAGTCGAGGTACTGCTGCAGAAAAGAAGTCAGAATAAAGATTCCTTTCCGGGCTGTTACGATATTTCCAGCGCCGGACATATTCCAGCAGGGGTAGATTTCATTCCGTCTGCGCTGCGGGAGTTAAAGGAAGAACTGGGCTGCAGTGTTTCGGAAAATGAGTTGATTTATTGCGGACAGCGCAGATTTTCCTATGACGGCATTTTTCATGGAAAGGAATTTCATGACAGGCAGGTCAGCAACGTTTATGCGCTATGGCTGGATCGAAGGCCGGAGGATTTTGTCCTGCAGAAAGAAGAACTAGAGGAAGTGCGCTGGTTTGAATTTGAAAGCTGTCTGAGACTGGTTGAGAAGAACGAAATTCCGCATTGCATTTATTTGGAAGAGCTGCAGATGCTGCTTCCAGAGGTGCGGAAGCGGGAAAGGCTTTGTATTCTGGTCACGCCGCCAGTGACGGAGGAAGAAAAGCAACAGCTTTTGCAGGCTGCGCCGGGACAGAAGTTTTTCTTTACGGAAAAGCCGGAGTTGACAGAAGAACAGCTGCGGCGCGCGGACATTATCCTTGGCAATTTGCAGAGTCCTTTGCAGTTAAAAAAGTGTGAAAACCTCAAATGGATTCAGTTGAATAATGCCGGGACGGAAGGCTATTGTGAACCGGGGCTTCTGCCGGAGGGTGCACAGCTTGCGAATGCGACGGGTGCTTATGGAATGGCGATTTCGGAGCATATGATCGGTTGTCTGTTTGCCTTGCGGAAAAAATTGCTGCTGTATTGGGACAACCAGAAAGTACATTGCTGGCATTCGGAAGGACATGTAAAAGTAATCGAAAGATCGAATGTACTGGTGATCGGCTGCGGTGATATCGGAATGACGTTCGGCAGAAAGATGAATGCACTTGGCTGTCGGGTGAGCGGAATTCGCAGAAGAGTTTCTAAAAAGAGCGACTGCCCGGAATGGATGGAGGGTATGTACGGCATGGACAGTCTGGAAGAACTGCTTCCAAAGGCGGATATCGTGGCGATGAGCCTGCCGGGCAATGCATCGACGTATCATGTGCTGAGCCGGGAGCGGATTGCGTTGTTGTCGGACAATGCGGTTGTTTTAAACGTCGGACGCGGAACGGCGATCGATACGGATGCCCTTGCGGATGCGCTGTATGCGGGAAAAATCGCGGGGGCCGCGCTGGACGTCACAGATCCGGAGCCGCTTCCGGCAGACCATCGGCTCTGGAATGCGCCGAATCTCTTGATTACGCCGCATGTTTCCGGAGGTTTTTCCCTTCCGGAGACGCTGGAAAAGATCGTCGGACTGTTTGCAGACAATCTGGAACGGTATTTTGCAGGGCAGCCGATTGAAAATCTTGTGAATCTGCAGACGGGGTATCGGGAGTAAAGTGCCTGTAAAGCAACTGTGGATTGCTGGCAGTTATGTACCGCAGGCGTGTAGAGTCCCAGTGAATTGTGTGGGATTTTTAGCGCAAAGCGCCTGTAAAATGGAGATCAGTATGGAAAAAGCATATAAACTGGAATTTGGGGGACAGCCCGGCGGAGAGCTTTTCATGACTTGCTGCGGGTGCTCCCGGACAGAACCCCTGCACTGCTTCGGACCGGCGATGAAGCCGCATTATCTGATTCATTATGTACTAAACGGCAGGGGGATTTTCAAAATGGAGGGTGAGGAATATCCGCTGGAAGCAGGATGCGGATTTTTGATTGAGCCGGGGCAGATGAGCTTTTATCAGGCGGATGAAAAAGATCCGTGGATGTACATCTGGGTCGGCTTTGCGGGCGAGCGCGCGGAAGAATATGTCAAAAGCATGGGGATTTCCCCGCGGCACCCAGTGTTTCATTCGGAGCAGTCGGACGAGCTTTACAGTATTGTCCGGGACATGATGGATCATAATACGGTCGGTGTTGCAAACGAGCTGCGCCGAAACGGTCTGCTGCATATTTTTCTGTCGGTTGTGGCGCAGAGTATGCCGGAGGAAAGGCGGGAGGAAACGGATCGGGCGAACCAGTATGTCCGCCGGGCAGTGGAATTTATTCAGCGTAACTACTGCAACCCGATCCGGGTGACGGACGTGGCGGATTATGTCTGTGTCAACCGCAGTTATCTATATACTCTGTTTCAGAAATCTCTCGGTATGTCCCCGCAGCAGTTTTTGGCGGCGTACCGGCTGACAAAGGCTGCGGAAATGCTGATGGTGCCGCATCTGCCGGTGGAAAGCATCGCATTGTCCTGCGGATATCAGGATCCGCTTGTGTTCAGCAAGGCGTTTCGGCAGATGAAGGGGGTTTCCCCGACGATGTATCGGAAGCAGATTCAGCAGGACGAAAACCGCGTCAACCGGGAGCACTTAAAACAGGTAGAGGAGTTTATCTCCAGAGTCGGCAGGCTCGAGCTGGGCGGGGAGCCGTGACGGAAGTGCTGCGCGGGTGTGTCGGGCATGATAAAACGTAGGATGTTGCGGACACGCAGACAGATCGCGCAGCACCGTGACACGCGGCACGGTATACCTCCTTGACTTTACTTCCGAATTCCGGCGAGCACTTCATTAGGAATAACAAATTCCGGGCAGCCCATGGACATCGGTGCAACATCGCCTTCGTTGAAGCAAACCACAACCTCGTTGTTCTGATTCAAATAGAAAGAAGTGTTGTCTGTGATAGAGGTAAAATCCCATTCCGGCATATCGGAATCGAGCCAGTAGATTTTATTTTCATCTGCCGCCATCTGTTCTTTCATCTGCTGTTTGATATTGTCGCTGATAGTGGTTAAATAATCGCTGCCCTCCTGGAAGAGATCTGCAAGCTGCAGGCGTTTTCCGGTGGAAAGGTCAATGGTGTAGTAGTAGTTCCATTCCGCACCGCTTCCGGCAGACTGGAAGCAGATCAGTTTCAGGGTGAAATACTGATCGGTGGTCGCCAGAATTTCGGATTTGACGGTCATATTCTGGTAACCCTCTTCATTTGCCTTACTTTCTTCGAATTCTGCGATCAGGCGGTCTGTGATGGCCTGAATTTCTGTATTGATTTCCTCTGCTGTTTTCTTCGTCTGTTCGGAAACGGCGGAGGATTTTTGTGTATCCGCGTCAGTGTCCGGTGCGACAGTTACCTCCGGAACCTGAATGTCTGCGCTGTTTCGGTCATCTTCGTAGTGATAGTCCCGGAAGGTAACGACTTCAACAAGCCTGGAGAGCACAGGAACCTGGCTCATTGCGTAGGCAACGGAAGCGGAGGTGTTCGGTAAGATGACCAGAGCGGCAGCAGCTGCAGCGGCGGCGATCCCGCAGCGGCGTGTGATGGAGCGTCTGTGGGAGACAGAGCTGTGGGCAGCATTGGAACCCTGCTGGCTGTTCTCCTGCTTTGCCTGAGAGATCTTTTGTTTCATTTGTAAAAGCTGTTCTTCGGACATGTGGATGTCCTGATATTCTTTTTTCAATTCCTGTAACTGTTTTTCACGATTTTCCATAATAAAAATCCTTTCTGAGAGTGATGGCGGGGCTGAGCCACCGCTTGAATGGTGTTGAACTTGCTGCACGCTGATGGGTCTCGAATGTGGTCGGCAGCTGTGTCGGGCGGTCAGTCCAGCGACAACCGGAGTTTTTTGAGACTGCGGTATAGTCTGCTTTTGATGGTATTTGTGTTTTCTTCCATGATGGCTGCAATGTCTTCCAGCTTCATATCTTCAAAATATTTCAGCTCTACGATCATGCGGTCGCGGGGCGGTAGCAGCTCCAGCGCATGTTTCAGATCGAGATTCTCGTAAGCGTCTTCGTAGTGTAGCTCGTCGTTTCCTTCTTCCAACGGCTCCGTTTTTTTCTGCTTACAGAAAGAAAAAATCTCGTTGAGCATGATTCGATACAGCCAAGTGGCTGCATAATGGACCTCTTTTAAGTCAGAGCTGCTTCGGATAGCTTTATATGCGCCGTTCTGGACGATATCTCCTGCGTCTGCTTCGTTGTGGACGTAGCTGTAAGCGAGCCGGTAATATTGATCGTAATTTTGCAAAAGCAGATCTTCTACCGCTTTTTCTTTTGTTTTTCTGGATAATGATATCACGAAGAAATTCGCCTCCTTCTTTTGTTGTTCTGAGGATTAGACGTTGTAGGCGGGAAAAAAGTTTCAGGGAGTTTTAAATTTACTCTACCATACCATTATTTTTAACAAATTTGGTTGAAAAATTTCCGAAAATAGAACCATAGGTTCTTGAGTAGAACTAAGGGCTCGTGGAGCGGAACAGATAGGAAACCTATACTTTACCCATACTATCAGTACGAGACTATAACGATAAGGGGAAGGGAAAAGTATATGCTTGGGGAGCAGATTAAACGGTGCAGGGAGAAGCGTGGATTTACACAGGAGCAGCTTGCGGAAAAAATCGGAGTCAGCATAGAGACGATTTCCAGTATTGAACGGGGCATCAAAATGCCCAGACTGCAGAATTTTGTAGCGATCGCAAATCAGCTTGGCGTTTCAGCAGATGAACTTCTGCAGGACGAACTGGATTTCGGCTTTATCGCGGAAGCGAACGCTCTTTCCAAAAAGCTGGAGGAGTTGTCGAGGGCAGATCGGAAGCGGATTTTAGAGACCATGAACTTTCTGATTGTGCAGGCTGGCGGAAAATCGGAATAAGAGTTTCGTTTTTCAGTGGAAAAGAAAAATTGCATCGGACTGGAGAAACGACAGAAGCAGGCAGGAGCTGACAGGTATCTGAATCGGACGGAATAGGATAGGAAGCGTCGGCTCCGCTTGGCCCTGAGAAAAGGAGAGGTGATGTGCTTTTATAATTATCAATAATGATAGTGTATTATATGGTAGCAATATGAATTGATAAAAAAAGGGTTCTGTGGTAGGATAAAAGCAAAGAAAGGCTTTAGGCTATCCGCAGAATCGGAAAGGATAGCATATGAGTGAAACGGAAGATAAAAAAAGAGAAAAACGGCATCAGGAAGATCTTGAGCGTCTGCGTAGTTTCCGACCGATTGACGATACATTCATGCGGGGACTTTTCAAAGATAATCTCCCACTGGCAGAACTGGTTCTTCGGATTATTACCGGGAAAAAGGATCTGACACTGTTAAAGTGTGAAACACAGGCGGATTTAAAGCGGGTGACCGGAGCAAGGTCGATTTGCCTGGATGCGTATGCAGAGGACAGTACAGGGAAAAAATACGATATGGAGGTTCAACGGTCGGATAATGGAGCCGATCCGCATCGTGCGAGATACCATTCCAGCGTGATGGACGTGGAAAATCTCGATGAAAAGCAGGATTACAGAGACTTGCCGGATACTTATGTGATCTTTATCACGGAAAAAGATTATTATAAGGCAGGGAAGCCAATGTATGTGATTCAGAATATGAACCTTACGCTGAACCAGCCGTTTGAGGATGGAACACACATTTTGTATGTAAATGGCGAATACCGCGGCGATTCGGATTTGGGCAAGCTGATGCACGATTTTAATTGTACGGATGCGGAAGATATGTATTTTGACCTATTGGCGGAAAAGACGCGGTATCTGAAAGAGAATCCGAAAGGAGTGAATGAAATGTGCAAGGTTATGGAAGATTTGAGAAATGAGAGCTACGCGGAAGGACGCGAAGAACAGGCAAAAATAACTGCTTTCAGAATGGGCAAAAAAGGGCGTTCACCGGAAGAAATCGCGGAGCTGATTGATTTTGACGTGGAAACAGTGAAAAAATGGCTGCAAACTACAGAAGAGTAAAAGAATAAAGGAATGCAGTCAAAATCGCAGAGTAGCAGCGGAATGGAAATTAAGTATAGTTAATTTTGAAGCTGGGAAAAATTTATAGATACCGGTACACCGTGCAAAAAAGTCGCATGATGTATCGGTATTTTTTATTCATGACAATAGAATGCTCGCAGAGCGTGCATTCTATTGCTTTGCAGGCGGAAAATTCCCTTCATAACAATAGAATGTTCGCGGAACTCGCCCCCTATTTTTACCAATTTTTACGAGCAGGCTGCTAATTTCGACGAGATTATTTGCAACCCCGAAAAGTATGGTACAATCGATATAAGATATATTTTATGATGAACTGTGCGTGTGGGGAGGCAGATAATTCGCGCAGGCAGTTGATTGGTGACAACAGTACGTTCGCGCAGAGCGAGTTATAGATTGGAAGGGTGAGTATCAAAGCATCGGGAGTTTGTATTGCATTCTATTGTTTGAAAAAGAGAAATCTATCAACAGGGTAATAACAGGGGTAAACTACAATGCAAAAGAAAATATTGAGTGACACATTATTGCAGATCTTTCGAACCAGGAAACGGTTTGTTTTTGGCATTTTAATTTCGCTGATTTTGGAGACAGTGATCTCTTTGGGGCTGCCAGGCATACTCAGCAGGATCATAGACGGTCTGGGGAAACAGACAATTACATGGCTTGTTGCATTTATTCTGTTTTTTTTGGCAGTTGTGGTCGTAAAAGGATTTGCAACAGTTTTAAATTCTTATTTAAGCGAAAAAATGGGCAGGAGCGTCTGCGATGAAATCCGGAAAGAGTTGTTGAAAAAATTATTCCAGTTTTCCGTCTCCCAGCATAAAATGTCGAAAACCGGAGACTTTTTTGAGAAGATCGAAGGCGACGTCAACGTTATGGTTGGATTCTTTTCCAATATGCTGATCGACATCATGAGCAGTTCATTTATGATAGTGGGAATCCTGGTTGTATTCCTGACAAAGTCGCTGATTCTCGGCGGAATTTTTTGTGTGATAGCGGTTCTGATATTTGTCATTTTTATCGGAACCCAGAAGAGCCTTTCTGCATTATGGAACGATGCGCGAGTGAGTGAAACAAAGCTGTTTGGAGAGTTTTCCGAAGATGTGTATGCTGCGGCAGATGTAAAAGGAATTGGCAAAGAAGATTATATCCATGAGCGGTTCCGTAAGGATTTTGCAGAGTTTGAGCAAAAACAGGTAAAGGCGTCCTTCTGGGGAAATTTGCCGGCGACGGTGTTTTTCTCCCTGCTAAATGTTGCGGAAGGCATTGCACTGCTGATCGGAGTCCAGCTGTTAAATCGTGGCAGATTGTCAATTGGAGAACTGTATTTGCTGACGAGTTATGTCGGCTTATTGAACATGCCGTTTTTTCATTTAAAATATCAGTTTGCGCAGATGCCGATGTCGCTTGCTGCTCTAAAAAGAGTGAATTCCATATTTGAAATGGAATCCCAGGAGGATCAAAACGAAGAAGCTGCAGAATTTAGCGGCAATGAGATTGTGTTTTCGGACGTTTCTTTTGGCTACAATCACTCGAGGGTTTTGTCAGATATATCGTTTACGATCGGCTCGAATGAAAATGTGCTGATCGAGGGAAAGACAGGCTGCGGAAAGAGCACTATTTTGCATCTGATTGCAGGACTGTATGTACCGGACTGCGGCAAAATTCTGATCGGTGGAAAAGAAATCCGGGAGTTTAACCGGAGAAAATATGTGGAAAATGTTTTCTATATTTCCCAGTTTTATCCGATTATCGAAGATACGCTGCTGAACAATCTGGTGCGGTTTTACGACAATTACGAGAAGCAGTCGGTTGAGCTGGCGCTGAAAATCACCCATATGGATCAGTGGATGGAAGAGACGAAAATCGGTCTGGAAGATACCATCAAACCGGAAGATTTTACGGTAAATGAGGCGCAGATTTTGGCATGGACGGCAGCATTAATTGCAAAGCCCCGTATTTTGCTGGTCGATGAATTCGACGCTTCCATAGACGATAAAATCCTCACGACGATTGACACGCTCCTTGAAAAGGAATTTACGGATTCTACGATTATCATGGTGTCCCATAAAAACAGGAGTGCCTTGAAATTCCACAAAAAGATACATATGGAAGAAAGTCGGATACAGGTAGAAACCTGCTGAGAATCGAGAGGGACAAATTATGAAAATGAAAAAGAGAGAACTATATCGGGCTTTCACGAAAGACATAAAGGCTTTTGGACTACTTGTGATAGCGGTCGAAACGATCACTTATACGTTCAGTTTTTTAATGAGCGGTATTGCAAAAAAAGACATTTTTAACGTGATTGAAGGAAAATTCCGCTTTTGTGGAAAAATGGAAAACCAAGGCGAGATACAACGTAAAAAGTGTATTGTTAAACTATGTGTTGAGGGAATCGCTGAATCCGGCGCGGGAGACAGACGGCGCAGTTTTAAATTATTACCGGAATGAATGCGAGGACGTCGTAAATTTCTTTTTGGAATTTTACTATCAGGTTCCCAAAATCGTATTATCCGTTTCGATATTAATCGTGATGTTTTTTATCAACCCGATCTTTGCAGCTGTAAGCCTGTTCCCGACCGCTTTGACGGTTTTTCTGGTAAAAGTTCTTGGCAAGAAAATTTTCTTATACCGGACGAATTCCCGGAAAAACACAAAAGAAGTGACGAGTTTTCTGAATAACTTTTTTGAAAACACCGAGTATTTTTATATGATCGGAAACCGGGAACGGGTAATTTCCGCGTATGAGAGAAAATGTCAGGAGAGATCGAAAAGCGAGATCCGGGACAGAATTTTTGACAGCCTGCTGGGCAGTATTTCCGGCAATTCTTCGAATATGGCATTGGGCATTATTTTACTGATTGCATTGCCGTTTATGATGAACGGAATCTTTTCGGTTGGCGAATTTGTCATGTTTGGCTATTACTATGCGTTTCTGGCATATCTGCCGGATGCGATCGGAAATCTGGTAAAAAGAAAGAAGCAGACGAACGCATCGCTGGAACGCCTTGGATTTTTGCTTCAGGAGACAGATGGTGCAGGCTTTGTCAGGGAAAAAGACGGATATGATTTTTTAATCTGTGCAGGCGGTGGAAAGAAAACGTTCCATGCGGCGGAAAAAGGAATCGTGATTTTAAAAGGCGAAAAGAGCAGCGAAGCGCTGCGCACATTATTTTCCGTATGCGACAGAGAATTGAAGGATAAAAAATGCGTCTATGTACCGAGTGAGCCGGTTTTATTCGATGACTCTCTTTTGGAAAATATTTCTATGGGAGGGCGGATTGAGGATGTAAAAATGAATGGCATTCTGGAGAAAACAGCTCTGGTCGAGGATGTGAAAACCTTTGAGGATGGACTGCTCAAGCGGTGTGGAAAAAAGGGAGAGAACCTGTCCGGTGGGCAGAGAAAAAGAGTCGGGATCGCACGGGGACTTTATCAGGATGCGGATGTGCTGTTTCTGGATGGTGTGGCGGATCGGGTGGATTCTGCAACGGCAAGATTTCTGGTGGAGCATGTTTTGGAAGAATTTCAGGGACTGGTGGTAATGGTGTTTGAGGATGGCTTTTCGCAGAAGCTGGACGGAATGGTTGTTGAGGTGTGAGCCTTAAATAAGTAAGTAGAGAATGTGCGGATGCCGGTATGATGCATGAGGCTTCATGCCGCCGTGATGGTCTGCACCGGAGATGCTTCTCCTATCACGATACTCACACTTTCTGAAGAAAAAGCGCTTCATGCACAGAAAATCATCCGGGATGGAAGAGAGCTTCTTGTGATTTCGGAGATGGATCTGTATCAGAGGGAGAATGGGACAATTGCAGGTCTTCTTCGGACGAAAAAAACCACAATACCGGAAGTCAGGGTCTATCCTTCGACAGATGAAGCACCATAGGGCTTGCAGATTGGTAAATGCGGAGACAGCGGCGATCGTTCAGGTTGAGTGAAAATAGTGAAAGCGATAGCAATAAAGACCTTGATACCAATGGGGAGCCTGTCACACGATTGTGATAGGCTTCCCATTATTATGTTGTAGTTTGTCATTAACTGGTTTTCTTTCTTCTTCTATAAAGGTGCACATAAGGAACGAGAAGGACATTTGCATGTAAAATAGATCAAACGAGGAGAAAAGAAAATGGAATTTGTAACTTCACAACAGGGAATTGATAGGAAATTTTGGCGCGTTTGTAGAAATTGAAGTCAGTGATAAAGTGAATTTTGGAATGTTGATAACGATATGGCTGTCTATTCTTGAAAATATTCAACGGCTGGGAGTGAATATGCCGGGATTTTTGGAAAAATATCTGGATGAAATCCGGAATAAAATAGAAAAGAAAAAGTAATGGTTTGGGTGAGTGTGGGGATCATGTTTTGGATGGCTGTTAAAAAAATAGTGGATGAAAAGTCGTCATTCGGAAACGGGTGGCGATTTTTTTATGCTCTAAAAGAGAGAGGCGATAGGTTGTGGCGGGAATACGTCAGACAGGGTCTGACGGGGCGGTGGAGGAGTGTAGGGTTGAGGGTGATAGGCAGTAGGGTGTTGCGGAAGTACGTCAGGCGTTGCCTGACGGGGCAGTGTAGGCAGGAAGGGTGTTGAGAGGGCTTGGGGAGCGGGGAAGTCCGCAGCGCTGCAATCCGGTAAATGCTGCGCATTCACCGGATTGGCGGCATTCGCCGCATCACCGGGAGGAATCCGGCGTCTGCCGGTGAGCAAGCTCCCCGCATCCGTCGGTTTCCTCCCGGTGGCACTGCTCATTGTTATGCAACAATTTGACTGTTCTTGTTAACAATTGGGGGTGGCAGGACGGAGGGGGTATGGTATGATAATTACAGGAGGGGCGAGAGCCCTGTGTTTGAGATTAATTTATGGGAGGTCAGTTTGAAGAATAAGCGTGGTCGCTTATTCTTCAAACGGCTGTTTGTGCCGCAGGCGTCACAAAGCAGCCATGATCGCAGAGCAGAACCTGATGTTCTGCTCGCGGTTCCTCCGGCGCGAAGCGCCTGCGGAATGGGAGGTTATGATGAAAGAACAGCTTTTAGCAAAATTTGGAGAACTCTTTGGGGGAACAGACGGTGCGAAGGTTTATTTTGCGCCGGGCAGAGTGAATCTGATCGGAGAACATACCGACTATAACGGCGGTCATGTTTTTCCGTGTGCACTGACGATCGGTACT
>QWCN01005340.1_pt1 | contig 12750 bp, 10 predicted proteins | sample 1972711 | NCBI WGS metagenome assembly QWCN01 (sample SAMN09866707, study PRJNA288562) | Human gut metagenome isolate term1_stool, whole genome shotgun sequencing... | isolation source: gut | host: Homo sapiens | place: USA: California | reverse complement strand
AAAAGAAAATTTAATTGAATTTGTGGTAAATTTATTAAATGTTAATGTAGAAAATATAAATGAATCATTAATAAATTTAAATGCCAAAAAAGAGATAGTAATAGAAAAAATAGAAAATATAGAATATGTATATTTATATAACTTTTATGAAGCAGAAGAAGTAATTGCAATAAGAATAAAAAAACTACAAGAAGCTAAAAATATGAAAAGAATTACAGGATTAGATAAAAAACTTAGCAATATAGAAAAAAATTCCAATATAGAATTATCAGAAAAGCAAAAAGAAGCATTAAAATTAGTAAATGAAAATAATGTAACTATAATAACAGGAGGGCCAGGAACAGGAAAAACAACAATAATAAAAAATATAATTGAATTATATGAAGAAAATGGTAAAAAGGTAGTTCTAGCAGCTCCAACAGGAAGAGCTGCAAAAAGAATGACTGAAACTACTGGAAAAGAAGCATCAACATTACATAGATTATTAGAAATAGGAAAAATAGATGAAGATAGTTTAATGAAAAGTGATAAAGAATATCAAGGAGCACCAATAGATGCAGATGCAATAATAATAGATGAAGTTTCAATGATGGATATGTTTATAATGAATTATTTATTAAAATGCGTATATCAAGGAACTAAATTAATACTAGTTGGAGATATAGATCAATTAGCTTCAGTAGGGCCAGGATGTGTATTAAAAGATTTAATAAATTCTAAAAAAATTCCTACAATAAGATTAGATAAAATCTTTAGACAAGCGGCCAAAAGCAAGATAATATTAAATGCACACAGGGTAAATAGTGGAGAACATTTTCTAACAAAAGAGGAAATAGAAGAAGGGACAGAAGAAGATTTTTTCTTTATAAAAGAAAACTCACAAGAAAAAATGTTAGGACAAGTTGTTTCTTTATGTACAGGTAGATTAGAAAAATATGGAGACTACGACTTTTTCCAGAACATACAAGTATTATCACCAACAAAAAAAGGAATGTTAGGAACAAAAGAATTAAATAAAATTTTACAAGAACAGTTAAATCCCAATATTCATAATCTGCCAGAAAAAGCAAGCATGGGAGCAATATTCCGTAGGGGAGACAGAATAATGCAGATAAAAAATAATTATGATATTTATTGGGAAAAAGAAACATCAGAAAAAAACACGGATAGATTAACTAAAGAAATGGGAAATGGTGTTTTTAATGGTGAAATAGGAACAATAATAAATATAGATGAAAAAGAAAAACAAGTAGAAATACAATTTGATGATGAAAAAATTGTTGAATACGAATTTTCTGAATTAGATCAAATAGAACATAGTTATGCAATAACAATACATAAAGCACAGGGAAGTGAATTTGATGTAGTTATAATGGTTATACCACCGACAGCACCAATGTTATTAACACGTAACTTATTATATACAGGAATTACAAGAGCTAAAAAATTATTAGTAATAATAAGCACAGATAAAGTTATAGAATTTATGATACAAAATTTAGATAGTAGAAAAAGAAATACAGGGCTAGAATATAAAATAAGAGAAGTTTTTTAACTTCTCTTAAATCTATAAAATATGTGAGGAGGAAAAAATATATTAGAACAAATTTTAAATCTATTCTATCCACCAGTGTGTGGAATATGTGGAAAATTAAATCAAAATTTTTTATGTCAAAAATGTAATAATACATTGAAAAATCAAGCTAAATTTAATGTCGAAAACTTTCAAAAAAAGGAAAAATATTTTAAAGAACTTTTATATATTTTCAAATATGAGGGAATAATAAGAAAAACAATATTAAAATACAAATTTCAAGAAGGATCATATTTATATAAAACTTTTGTAAATTTTATATTAAAAAATCAAAAATTCTTTGAATTTATAAAAAGTTATGATACAATTGTACCAGTTCCAATAAGCAAAAAAAGATATAAAGAAAGAGGATACAACCAAAGTTATTTAATAGCAAAAGAAATATCTAAAAAGACTAAATTGGAATTACAAAATAGATGCATAATAAAACGTAAAAATGTTATTGAACAAAGTAAATTAAACAAAGAGAAAAGAGAAAAAAATATAAAAGGTGTATATGAAATAATTGATAAAGAAAATTTACAAAATAAAAGGATAATATTAGTAGATGACATTTATACAACAGGTAATACAGTGAATGAATGTTGTAGAATATTGCAAAAAGCACAACCAAAATCAATATCAGTAATTGTGATAGCAAAAGATTAAAGAATAACACAAAGGAGGAATTATATTTTATGGAAGATTTAGTTGAAAGTATATTAGATTATATAAGATCAGATTATACAGATTATGCTGTAATGATAAATGGAGAATGGGGTTCAGGAAAAACTCACTTTTGGAATAATAAAATAAGAAAAAAAATAGAATCAATGCAATTAAATGGGAAAAGATACACAACCATTTATATGTCATTATATGGAATATCAAACCTAGAAGAAATAAGTAAAAAAATCTTTATTGAAACAACTCAATTAATGGATAAAAATCTAAGAAAATTTATGGCTGCAAATGGACAAGAAACCATTCCAGAATATGCTAAAACAGGAATAGATATGGCCAACTTTTTTGGGGTAACTCAAAATGGGGACAGAGTTGATTATTCAGACTTTTTCTCAACAGATGATAAAGTATTATGTTTTGATGACTTGGAAAGAGCAAATGTTGATGTTATAGATATTTTAGGGTACATTAATAACTTTGTTGAACATGACCATATAAAAACGATAATTATATGTAATGAAAAAGAGCTAGCAACAAAATTAAAAAGTTCAAATCTAGAAATGAAAACATTTATAGCTACTTATTTGTTAGATAAACAAAATGAATTAACAAAGGCAGACAAACCAATAGTTGAAAAAATACAAGATAAAATTGAGCATGTATTTGACAAAGCAAATGATTATGAAAGAATAAAAGAAAAATTGATTGGTGAAACTTTTGAATATGCACCAAAATTTGACTATATAATTAATGGAATTCTAATGAGATATGAAAACAATCCAGATTTAATTAGATTTTTAAGAGAAAATACGAAATTAATAATTTCAACATTTGAAAGAAGTGGAACTAGAAACTTAAGAATTTTAAAACATGCATTAAATGATTTTAAGAAAATCTATGAAATGGTAAATAAATCATATCCTAATACAAGCCACAGAGTAATGCAAACAATGCTTATATTTACAATAGCAATATCTTTTGAAATAAAAGCAGGAAAGGTAACAAAGGATAAATTTATAAACATTAAAGATAATGAAGAATATAAATCAATATTAGTATCATCAAGAATTCTTATGGATAACAGACAATTTTATATAAAAGAATTTGATAATAACTATTATTACAATTTCAAGTCTGAATATCGTTTCTTTAAATTTATAGAATATTATGTAAGAACACGTATATTTGATATGAAATTATTTAAAGAAAACATGGAAACAATAAGAAATACAGTAGATACAGAAAATTTACCAGCATATAAAAGACTACTTACAGAAGAATATTGGAAAATTTCTGATGATCAATTTGAAGGTGTAATAAAAGAAATACTTGAAGATGTAAAAGAAGGAAAATTGCGACTAATCGACATGGTAAAAATGTTTGCATATTTTAGTTATTTTTCAAGAAAAAATTTAATTGATTATGATTTAAAAACTTTAAAAAGTGTATTTTTCAATGGAATGAACATAGCATCATTATCTTCTGAATATTGTCCAAATGTAAAAGAAGAATTAGGAAAAATAGCAATAGAAGAAGTTGCAGAAGATATGGAAGATATATTAAAACATTTTAATATGTTAAATGAACAATTATTAGAAAAAATGAATAAAGAAAAAGCTGAAGATATAATGAAATGTATACCAATGAAAATGGAACAATTTTATGAAAAATTTGACAAAAATTGTATGGATATGCCAATATTTAAATATTATGATCCATTCCAATTATTCCAAAGAATATCATGTGCAAGTAATGAAGATATTGTACTAATTAAGGAAAAACTGGTAGACAGAGTAGATAAAAATGCTAAGAAAATTGAGCCAGAGATGAAAAATATTAAACAACTAAAACAAATAATAGATGATTATCTAAAAGGAAAAGAACCAAGTATAAAATATGTTATGTTAAAGGAATTTGCAGAAAGCTTAGAATATATATTAAGCAAATATAAAACTATTTTTTTGCCTAAAAAGCAAGAAATAGCAGAAACAACAGTTTTGCCAGGAATAGAATAACAATTTCTAATTATGAATAATTTTTCCCTTTTTTGTAATAATAAGAGTATAAAAGCAAAATGAAAACAAGGGAGGAAAATTATGAAAGCAACTGGAGTTGTAAGAAGAATAGATGATTTGGGAAGAGTGGTAATACCAAAAGAAATAAGAAAAACACTTAGAATTAAAGAAGGTGAGCCACTAGAAATATTTACAGATAGAGAAGGACAAATAATTTTGAAAAAATATTCACCAATAGGTGAACTTTCAGAATTTGCGTCAGGTTATGCAGAAACATTATCAAAAACAACAGGACATATTGCATGTATAACAGACAAAGACACAATAATAGCTGTATCTGGAGGATCTAAAAAAGAATTTTTAGAACAAGATGTAAGCAAAGAATTAGAACAACTAATGGAAGATAAGGAAATATATGCAAGCAAAGACAATAGTAATGTTTCAATGCCTATAACCAAAAATGGAAATAGAGACAAAGAAAATAATGCACAAATTGTATATCCAATAATATCAAATGGAGATACAATAGGAACTGTAATATTAATGTCAAAAGATCCAAACAAGAAAATGACTGAAGTTGAACAAAAAGTGGCACAATCAGCAGCGACTTTTTTGGGAAGTCAAATGGATATTTAAAAAATAAAAAACAAGTTAAAATATAAATTCTAATAGAATAAATACTTAACTTGTTTTTTTATTTTTGCTCATATTTTTTTGATCAGATAAACCAACAATGTAATCAATAGAAGTTCCATAAAATTTTGAGAGTGTAATTAAATGATTTATTGTAATAGTTCTATTTCCATTTTCATATTCTGAATAATATTGCTGAGAAATCCCTAAAAGAGAAGCTATTTCTTTTTGTAACATATCGTGATCTTCTCTTAAATCTTTAATTCTTTTAAATTTCACTGTAACCTCCTTGTAAACTATAAACTAATATAATTATTTTAACAAAAAAATAAGATATTAAGATATGATACATGACAATTTATGTATTATTACAAATACATTACATTTTAATGACTTTATTGAATAAAAAATTAAAATAAGTTACAATAGATACATAACATCTTGTGTATAAAATACTGCTAAGATAGTTATTAGATTTTTAAAAACTTATAATAAATAAAAGTGAATAAATATCAACAGATATTGTATTTACAAAAGAGGAGGAGAGAAAGTGAAGGGAAGTTTTAAAGAAAAGAAAGGAATTACATTAATTGCGTTAGTAATAACAATCATAGTACTTTTAATACTAGCAGGAGTAAGTATAGCCATGCTAACAGGGCAAAAAGGAATATTAACACAAGCGAATAATGCCAAAAATGCAACAGAACTAGCAAGCGCAAAAGAAAAAGTAGAATTAGCAGTAATAGGAGCAATATCACAAACAAGAGATGGAACATTAACAGTAGGAAATTTAAGAACAGAATTAGCAAATTATGGAGGAACAATAGAGGGAGAAGCATTTCCAGTAACAGCAACAGTAGATGGAAAAAGTTTTGCAGTAGATGGAAACGGAAATGTAGTATCAACAGAAAATGGAACATTAGGAACAGTAACAGGAAGTGAAACTAAAAATACAACAGTAAAAGATAGTTTAGGAAACCAAGTAGTTGTACCAGCAGGATTTAAGGTAATAAATCCAACAGAAAATGTAACAGACGGCATAATAGTAGAAGATGTAAGTCATAGTGCAACAAAAGGAAGTCAGTTTGTATGGATCCCAGTAGGAGAAGTAGTAAAAGAAATAAAAGATGAAGTTAAAAGTATAGAAACCATAACATTGAGTAGATATACATTTGCAGATGATAATGTAGGAACTCCAACAGATAAAGGGGCAACTGAAATAGAAAATAGTTATAATAATAATTATAAGCATACAGAAATAAATACAGCACCAAATGGAAATATAACAGCAAAAGAAAATATAGAAAGTGAAGAATCTGGATTTAGAAAAAGTGTAAAAGATAATCATGGATATTATATAGGTAGATATGAGTCAAGGAAAAACGGAACACAAGTAACCGTAAAAGCAAGTGACACAGTATATAATAATATAACACAGCCGAATGCTGCAACAGTAAGTAGAGGAATGTATAGTGATAGTAATTTTAAAAGTGATTTAATGAATAGTTATGCGTGGGATACAGCAATAGTATTTTTACAAAAATTTGATAATAGAGCAAATAAAGCTAGTCTAAAACCATATTCAAGACAAAATAGTTTAAATGATAGTTTAGCAAGTCAAGGAACAAATAATTTAAGTGATGCAAGTAAACAAGATGTAGTATGTAATGTATATGATATGGCTAGTAACTGTTGGGAATGGACAACAGAGACCTATAGCGATCCCAAAGGTCCTTGTACTCGCAGGGGAGGCAGTTACTTCAGTAGCAAAAATTGCACAAGACTTCGTAACTACAACGATACGGATTTCATCTACGATGACGTTTCCTTTAGGCCACTTTTATATATGTAGAACTAAATGCTAAAGCCGAGGACAAAGACATTGTAGAGAGGCTATTTAAAAAGTAAGTAAGAGCTTGTCAAGATAGATTGGTGTGTGAAATTTTATAATATAATTCAATAACTGGTAATATTTGGTGAAACGAGTATTGCTAGTTATTTTTTTATGCATACGTTTTATTAAACTATATCTAAAAAATCTTGATTTTTTGCTTGTTTTGAAGTATAATCGTAAAAGCAAGAAAAAGAGAAAGGAAGACATATATGAAAGCAATAGAAATAAGAAATAAATATTTAAACTTTTTTAAAAATCATGGACATGCAGTAATTCCATCTGCACCATTAATACCAGAAAATGATCCATCTGTATTATTTACAACAGCTGGAATGCAACCATTAGTACCATATCTATTAGGTGAACCACATCCAGAAGGAAAAAGATTAACTGATTTTCAAAAATGTGTTAGAACAAACGATATAGACGAAGTAGGAGATAACCGTCATTTAACATATTTTGAAATGCTTGGAAATTGGTCATTAGGAGATTATTTTAAAGAAGAATCAATAGCAATGAGTTTTGAATTCTTAACAAAAGAATTAGGAATTTCAGTAGAAAAATTATCAGTAACAGTATTTGCAGGAGATGAAGACTGTCCTAGAGATGAATTTTCAGCAGAAGCCTGGAAAAAAGCAGGAATATTAGATGGTCATATTTATTATTATGGAAAAGATGATAACTGGTGGATAGCAGGAGAAGAAGGACCATGTGGACCTGACACAGAAATGTTTTATGACACAGGAAAACCAGCATGTGGACCTGATTGTCAACCATCTTGTGACTGTGGAAAATATGTTGAAATATGGAATAATGTATTTATGGAATATTTCAAAGATGAAAAAGGAAAATATACAAAATTAAAACAAAAAAATGTTGATACAGGATTAGGCCTTGAAAGAATGGCAATGTTACTACAAGGAAAAGAAACACCATTTGATACAGAATTATTTGCACCTGTAATGGAAAAACTATCTGAATTGCAAAAAATAGACAATATAGAAAGTAGAAGAATTATAGCAGAACATTTGCGTTCAAGTATGATGATAATTGCTGATGGTGGTAGACCAAGCAACTTAGATAGGGGATATGTTTTAAGAAGATTAATAAGAAGAATGATAAGACATATGAATAAATTACAAATTGACCTAAATGAATTAACAACATTAATAGGAATTTACGTAAAAAACTTAAAAGAAATGTATCCAGAATTAGATCAAAATGAGCAAACAATAAAAACAGTAATAATGGACGAAAAAGATAAATTTGTAAAAACATTAAATAAAGGTGAAAAAGAATTTGAAAAAGTAATAAGCAAAATGGAAGGTAAAACAGTAATTCCAGGTGATGTAGTATTTAAACTATATGACACATATGGATTCCCACCAGAAGTTACAAAAGAACTTGCAAGTGAAAATGGATATGAAATAGATTTAGAACAATTTAACGAATTATTTAAAAAACATCAAGAAAAATCAAGAGCAGGTTCAGAACAAAAATTTAAAGGCGGACTAGCAGAACAAAATGAAATAACAACAGCATATCACACAGCTACACACTTATTAAATGCAGCAATTAAAAAAGTATTAGGAACAGATGCACATCAAAGAGGTTCAAACATAACTGTAGATAGAATGAGATTTGACTTTAACTGTGACCACAAATTAACAGATGAAGAAAAGAAAAAAATAGAAAATTTAGTAAATGAATGGATACAAGAAGGTTTACCTGTAGTAAAACAAGAAATGAAAAAAGAAGATGCAATAAAATCAGGTGCTGAATGTATGTTTATAGAAAAATATCCAGATATAGTAACTGTATATACAATAGGAGATATATCTAAAGAACTATGTGGTGGACCACATGTAGAAAGCACAAGTAAATTAGGAACATTTAAAATTAAAAAAGAAGAATCAAGTTCTTCAGGAGTTAGAAGAATAAAAGCAGTTTTAATTAAATAAGCATAGTGTCAAATGAAAATATAAAATTATAAAGAGGTTTATTATGGAAGATTGTTTATTTTGTAAAATAATAAAAGGTGAAATACCTTCAACAAAAGTATATGAAGATGAATTTGTATATGCATTTAAAGATATAAATCCAGAAGCACCAGTTCATATTTTAGTAGTACCTAAAAAACATATTGAATCAGTAAATGGAATAGAAGAAGTAGACGAAAATATAATTGGAAAAATATTTTTAGCAATAAAGAAAATTGCTAAAGAACAAGGTCTTGCAGAGAGAGGATATAGAATTGTATCAAATTGTGGAAAAGATGCAGGTCAAACTGTAATGCATTTGCACTTCCACATACTTGGTGGTAAAGAACTTGGGGAAAAAGTTTTATAATTAATATAGACTAATAATTGATAAAAAGCTTTATTCGAATTTTACTAAAAAGTAATTCAAAAAAGCTTTTTATTTTTATATAATTTGTAAAATATTAAACTAAAATATTAAAACTAAAACAATTCTCTTTATTTTTATTAATGCATATGTTATAATAATAATAGTTGAAGTTTGTACGGAGGTAAAAGAAATGTTTGAAAGTAGATATAGTAAAGTATTAACAGTTATATTAGTTATAGTAATTATAGCAATAATAGGTTTGCTAGGATTTTTAGGATTTGAATATTATCAAAATTATGTATTATCAAATGATGCAGCTAAAGAAGTAGACAATTTTAATGGTGAAGTTGGAGCAAATGATAATACCACAGAACAAACAAATACAACAAATGATACAAACCCATTTGATCAAATAACAAGTAATACAACAAGTTCAAGTTCAGGAACAAAAAGAACATATAAGGGATTTGGAATGTTAGGAACAATGGAAATACCTGCAACTAAATTTAAATATCCAGTATTAGAAAAAGTAACAAAAAAATCAATTGAAACAGCAGTAGCATTTCAATGGGGAGCTGGATTAAACCAACCAGGAAATTCAGTAATAATAGGACATAATTATAGAAATGGTATGTTTTTCTCTAACAATAAAAAATTAAAAAATGGAGATAAAATATACATAACAGATAATTCAGGAAAAAAATTAACATATACAATATATGATAAATTTGAGACATCTGATACAGATACATCATTCTATCAAAGAGATACAGAAGGAAAGGCAGAAATCACATTATCAACTTGTACAGATGATAGTAAAGCAAGACTAATAATTCTTGCAAAAGCCGAATAAATAATTTTTAGAACAAAGTAAAAAATCATTAAAAGTATAATTTTAAAATAAGAAAAATCAATAAAGGAATTTTTGCAAATTCCTTTATTTTTTTATTAAAATTGTATATAATAAGACCAGTTTTAATAATAAAAAAATAGCAAATTAAGAGGTGCTTAAGATGAAGAAAAATGAAGCTAAACAGCGAATAAAAGAATTAAGAAAAAAAACAGAATATTATGCAGGAAAATATTATGATGATGATAAACCAGAAATATCAGACTTCGAGTATGATATGTTAATGGTAGAATTACGAAATTTGGAAAAAGAATTCCCAGAATTTAAATCTAAAGAATCATTAACTCAAAAAGTTGGTGGACATGTAAAAGAAGGATTTGAAAAAGTAACACATGAAGTACCATTACAAAGTTTACAAGATGTATTTAGTATAGAAGAAGTGGAAGAATATGTTAATAAAATAAACGAAAAAGCAGAAGAAAACGAAATACAAAATAAAACATATGTAGTAGAAACAAAAATAGATGGATTATCAGCAGCATTAGAATATAAAAACGGAAAATTTGTAAGAGGAGCAACAAGAGGAAATGGACTAGTAGGTGAAGACGTAACAGAAAATTTAAAAACAGTAAAAACAATTCCAATGGAAATAAATGAAAATATAGATATAACAGTTAGAGGAGAAGTTTTTATAAGTAAAAAAGATTTTGAAAAAATGAACCAAGAAAGAGAAGAAAATGAAGAAGAATTATTTGCAAATGCAAGAAATGCAGCAGCAGGTTCATTAAGACAATTAGATAGTAAAATAACTAAAAAAAGACCACTAGATATTTATATTTTTAATGTTCAAAAAATAGAAGGAAAAAAATTTAATTCACACTTTGAAGAACTAGAATATTTGGCAAAATTAGGATTTAATGTTAATCCTGTACGTATTGCTTGTCACAGTATGGAAGAAATAGAAAAAGCAATAAAGAAAATAGGAGATGACAGAGAAAACTTGACATTTGGAATAGATGGAGCAGTTGTAAAAGTCGATGACTTGAATTTTAGAGAGATTTTAGGAACAACAGCTAAAACTCCAAGATGGGCAGTTGCATATAAATACCCACCAGAAACTAAAGAAACAATTGTAAAAGATATTATTTGCCAAGTAGGAAGAACAGGTGTAATAACTCCAATGGCAATTTTAGAACCAGTGGCAGTTGCAGGTTCTAAGATATCAAAAACAACATTACACAACGAAGACTTTATAAAAGAAAAAGGTTTAAAAATTGGAGATACAGTAGTAATACAAAAAGCAGGAGATGTAATTCCAGAAATAGCAAAAGTAGTTGTAGAAAAAAGAACAGGAAAAGAAAAAGATTTTGAGATGCCAAAAGTATGTCCTGTGTGTGGTGCAGAGGCTGTAAGAGAAGAAGGAGAAGCTGCGGTTAGATGTACAGGGATAGAATGTCCAGCTAAATTATTTAGAAATTTAGTTCATTTTGTATCAAGAGAAGCAATGAATATAGATGGACTAGGAGAATCTATAATAAAACAATTACTAGATAAAAATTTAATTAGTAATATGGCAGACATATATACTCTACAATTTGAAGAAATTGCATCATTAAAGAAAAATGGTCAAAAATTTGCATCAAATTTGGTAAATAGTATAAATGCAAGCAAGCAAAATGATTTATCAAGATTAATAACAGCTTTTGGAATAAGACATGTAGGAACTAAAGCTGCTAAAATATTGGCTAAGAAATATAAAAATATAGATAACTTAATTAATGCGACTTCAGAAGAATTGGCGTTAATAGATGATATAGGACCAATAGTTGCAAATAGTATAAGAGAATTTTTCTTACAAGATCAAACAATAGACTTAATAAATAAGTTAAAAGAAGCGGGAGTAAATATGGAACATGAAGAAGAAATGATAGACAACAGATTTGATGGAAAAATATTTGTATTAACAGGAAGTCTAGAAAACTATACAAGAAAAGAAGCAGGAGATTTAATAGAAAAATTTGGTGGAAAAGTTTCTGGTTCTGTATCTAAAAAAACCGATTATTTGTTAGCTGGAGAAGATGCAGGAAGTAAATTAATAAAAGCGCAAGGCCTTGGAATAACAATACTAACAGAAAATGAATTTAGTGATATGATAAAATAAAGGAGGAAATATGGAAGATTATACTTTTGAAAAAATGTGGGTAGATTTAAGAGATGGATATCAAATATATTACACATATGTTGGAAATAGATACTTATTATTTAAAACAGCAGAAAATTGCTATACACAAAAATTATTATCAGAACACAAAAGAAATCCACAACCACGAATGACAATGCTTACACTAAAAAGAGTAAAAGAAATTTTTCCATTTATGGAAGATATAGAATATAAGATTGCAAATGACTGAAAAGTAAAGGCATGTAAATAGAAAAGTGTTGAAATATCAATTACTTGTCAATATAAAATAAAAGGAATAATGAAATGGATAAAAAAAGAAATATAAATAGAATGATAAAAATTATGATTATAGGTATTATAATTTTAATGATTGCTATATTTAGTTTGAATATTTATGTAGTAAATAGTACAAAAAATGAAATTGTTAAAGAGGAAAATGTTTCGAATATAGAGGGTGTAGACTGTATATTAATATTAGGTGCAGGAATATGGGGAGATAAGCCAAGCCCTATGCTAGAAGATAGACTAAAAGAGGGAATTACATTATATAAGAAAGGAACAACAAAAAAG
>QWCN01005339.1_pt1 | contig 12750 bp, 11 predicted proteins | sample 1972711 | NCBI WGS metagenome assembly QWCN01 (sample SAMN09866707, study PRJNA288562) | Human gut metagenome isolate term1_stool, whole genome shotgun sequencing... | isolation source: gut | host: Homo sapiens | place: USA: California | reverse complement strand
GTGGGAGGAAGAGTCGTGGGAGGGAGAGTAGTGGGAGGAAGAGTGGTGGGAGGAAGAGTAGTGGGAGGAAGAGTGGTAGGAGGAAGGGTGGTAGGAGGAAGAGTAGTGGGAGGAAGAGTGGTAGGAGGAAGAGTAGTAGGAGGGAGAGTAGTTGGGCGAGGGATGAATGGCTGGTCAGTCAACAGCAGGTTCCATTCACTCATCTGCATGGAATAACCCCAGTCAGGCCATGTATCAACATGCGTGCATTCCCACTTGTAGGCGCGGTACGCCACATAGTTATCCATTGTGAACTCCTTCCTCTCGAAACGGCTAGTCCATGTCACATCCACCCGCTCGTCCAGTAGCACCCACTCGATTTCATCCATACTTCCATACATCTTCCAAAAGCGGCAGTCACGGTAGGGCATATCGTTAGCAGTGGCCAGCTCGTACTGGTTCATCAGTTCCCAGTGTCTGTCGCCAAAGCTCCACACCACCCAAGGGTTGGGGTCGTTGTCGCTGCGCTCGAAGTACCACTTGGTGAACAGATCGTTATCGAACAGCTTGTCGGTGCCCTGGCTGCCCGTCTTCTCGGGGTACGAGTAGTAGGAACCACCCGCGTCCACAAGACGTTCTTTGGTGTTACTGATAAGCGATGCATGGCCAGAGAAGGTCTCATTACCACTCATCTTATCCTCACTGGCATGTACTTCCACAGCAACAATAGCCTGGCTACTCGAACCAGAAACCGCTAGTGTCGTAGAAACCATGTAGTCCTTCACTTCTTCAGTGGAGTTGGCGGCGTAGGTGGCAGGAGTAATCTCACCCTCGGGAAGACCCCACTGGAGGACCTTCACACCATTCAGGAACACACGGAAGCCCACATCAGTGTTGACCGTGATGCGGATGGCATAGTAACCAGCGGCAGGGATGTAAGTGGCGCGGAAGTAGCGGGTTACAGTGGACACAGATGGGAATACGGCAGATGCAGGCCAAGAGGTTTCTCCAGTGGTCCAAGCAGTGGAAGACTGGGGCTCGTTGCTGTAGTGCCACTCGACGGGGGCAAGGGGCGCAATGGTAATCACCTCACTTCCTTCGCTTCCACTGTTGAGGCTAAAGGTGCCAATTACTCCATCAGTAGTAGAGAAGGTGGCAACAGAACCCGGGGTCCAGCCATCTCCATAGTCATCGGTCATATGGATCAGGTACTGGCCAGGCTCTGCACAGAATGTGTACGTATAGGAGCCGGGAGTCGTGACATAAGGAGTCTGGAAAACCAAGACACCGTTGGTACTGCTTCCCTTGTAGATCCGAATATTCTCCTCCTCGCAGTAACTCTGATAGATGCGGAACAACGTTACCTCCATCTTATTCCCTGAACATCCAAGTGCCATTGCTAGTCTTAAAGAAACGAGCATACAACATACCAAAGATAAGCAAGGCACAAATGGTAGATATAGCAGTTTTCATGAGTAGTTGCTGAAGCTTTTTCTGACCACTAATCCATAACGGATTCCGTTATAAAACGTCCGTAATAATACGGGCTTAAGCGATCAATAGGCCCAATTCGACCCACCAGCGCCTCCTCTCCTGCAATTCCCTTCGACACTCCCTTCACCGTTAGTTCTGTGCTATCCTCACTCTGTTTCTTCATCAGACCTCACTCTCATTTAACAAACACACTAGCCCTTCAACTCTTCCTTCATCAGCTCCCACTGCTGCTGCGAGTAGAATCCGATTCCCAGCAGCCGGTTGTCGAACATGCGGCTCCACAGCGCATCGAATGCCCGCCTCGCCTACGCCTCACGCCCACTCGCCACCTTCACCTCCTCCTTCGTCTCGTACTGCACATACACCTTGCCCTCGCGCGACGTGCCCTTCGGGCAGATCACCACCTCCTTCACTGCCCCGTACTTCTCCAGCTCCTCGCGATACTCCGCCTCCAGCTCCGCGAAGTCCTGCGTCGTCTCCAGGTCCACCGGCGTCACGAGGTTGCTGATCTCCACGAAGGGCGTCAGGTGCTCCGAGTCCAGCCCCGCGCAGATGTTCAGCACGGCGGGCGGGATGGCCTCCAGCTCCGAGAGCACCCACTTGTAATCCACGCCCGTCACGTCGAACATCTCCTTCCACGTGCTGTCCGGGCAGACCTCCTGCCACGTCTTGTGCTCCGTCACCGGCCCGCCGTAGTCCACCGGCCGGTCTATGCTTAAGCAGCCATGCTACACTGACTGATCTTGAGGCGCTGCCCGTGGAAGAAGATGCCGTCCAGGTTGAGCGCGGCGGAGGCCTCGTCCTCGTGGCGCAGGCTGACGAAGCAGAACTTGGGCAGGATACGACAGGACAGCACGGGGTTGCCCGGCCAGATGTTCAGGTTCGCTGTGCGCATCGCGCGGTTCAGGAACGCCACGATGTCCTCGGGGTAGCTACCCTCCGCCAGGTTGCCCACGTATCTACGCGTCACTCAACCGCTCGGAGAGCACAGGTCCTTGCCGTAGGCGTAGCGAGGCTCGATCAAGTCGAAGTTGGGGATGGACTTGTTCTTCTCCGCTAGGCGTCACGGGGTGGGGGTGGGACTACCCGTGATGGTCTTGTCTACGTTCCGGATCACGTCGAACAGCGTGTTCTTCGTGCGACGGTGGGATGTGTGCGAGTGGCTTTGGGATCGGGACCGAGAGCTGCGACGACGCGAATGGGAGCGACGACTGTGGTTGTGAGAATGACGACTGTGACTGCGGGAAGGAGAGCGACGACTGTGACTGCGGGAAGGAGAGCGACGACTGTGACTGCGGGAAGGAGAGCGACGACTGTGACTGCGGGAATAAGAACGACGACCTCGCCGCCGGTACCGACTCTCTCGACTATGACTGCGGTGTTTGGAATGAGGATGGGAAGAGCCAGAACGGTCGGGAGAGCGCGATGGCTCGTCTCGTTGCTTTTCATCTTTCTCCTCCATGGATTTGGTTTCTGATACTATATCTACACCATTACACAGGCTTCATTCCCTCACTCTCTTGATCTGGCTGATGCTCCTTGTTTGTGTCCGTCTGGGATGCGGATTGCACTTTCGATGGTTGTGTATGGCTGTCCGTGCTCGCAGAGCTCATTATGATTCGATCAGTAGGATCTCAAGGGAACGCGGGAACGAATCACGCCCAGTGAAAGGGGATGGAATGACCAACGAGAGGAAGACGACGAGGAAAGAGGAAACGAATTCCCTTCGTTTTTTTGTCCATTTCAAACAGACAAACAGAATCGATTTGTCTTTCTTCTGTTGATTTGCGGTTTGCTCGGCGCAAATGAATGAAGAGTGGGTTGCTGCAAGGAGAGAAGTGACGGTTGTAGAACTAGCGATCTCAAAGCCAGATCGAGTGTAAACTCGGGAAATTGGGGAAGGGTATTCACACAGACTCTGTTGTAATGGATATAGGGCAGGATGAATAGACTGTGTAAGAAGGCCGGGATTGACACACGGTTGCACTCGTGTTTCGTTACTCATCCGTAGACTCGTCAATCGGCTCGTCGAGCCCGTGATTGTGTGCCGCCTCGTTGATTGCGTAGATCCCTATGCCGTCGCGGGCTTCCGTGACGGAGGACATCCAACAAATTGATGATATGATTGAGCGCGTTGCTCTGTTCGCTCCAAGTCACCGGTAGATGGAATCCGAGTTGAAGATGCGCGAGACTGTGCGAAAGACCGTTTCGAATCGACTCTACGCAGGATGCAACATGGATACTCCCGGAACAGAGAATGACGAGCCGAGCCAGTCCTTCCGCAGCGAAGCAGACCTGATCAACCACATCTGGGAAGAGAACCGGCGGCGCCACGCAGAGTCGGAGCGTCAGCTGCTGTACCCCACGGGCGACTCCATCTGCCATGCGATCTCCATCGACCGCATCGTGCACAGCAACGCGGTGTCCTTCAGCCGGAAGCGGTACCTGTTCAAGCCGGTGATCGCGGAGGAGACGCGGCAGCGCTACAAGCACTTCAGCAAAGTGACGCGCCAGTACAAGCGGCTGGTGGAGCGCTGGCGTTCGACGCACAACGAGGAGGAGGACAGCGACTCGAAGGCGGCGCGCGGCTGGAAGGAGGACGGCGACGGCAAGCGAGACAAGCGTGCGGTGCGTGGGCGAGGCGCGGGCGCGTGAGGCGTAGCGTCGCGAATGAGCGTGCGGTGCACGCGGAGCCAGACGTCGAAGATGGTGGAGTGCGAGTCGATGACGCCGCGCGTGGGCGAGGCGCGGGCGCGTGAGGCGTAGGACCCCGAGTACTTCAGCACGCGGCAGGCGGACGTGTCGAACCGGCAGCAGGAACCCTGCAAGCACAAGTTCGTGACGCACAACAACACGCTGACGACGGACGGCAAGCCGATGCGCTGTCTGGACCTCCCACGCAGTGCGAGCGCCCGTGTGCTGTGACGCATAGGCCTGCCGTGCCCGCACGGGTGCAACTGCCCGTACCAGGTGAACGAGGAGGGCAAGCGCGTGCGGCCGTGGTCCGACATGGAGAAGCTGATCTTCCTCAACGGCTTCTTCAACCGGCCGAAGGTGGGCGCCCGGGCGCGGGGTAATTCGCAGGACTTCCGGTACATCGCGAGCACGCTGACAAACCGGTCGGTGCAGGACGTGATCGACTTCTACTATCTGCACAAGCGCGGCATGTACACGAAGCTGCTGCTGCGCGTGCAGCTGTCCATGTGGAAGAACAATAACTACGACTCGCGGCCGCTGATCCTGGCGGCGGCGTTCGGCATCGGGCTGCCGATCCCCGAGGCGATGCTGGGTCCGAACTACGCGTCGTACGAGATCGGCGACTACATTCGCGACGACCACTACACGCTGCTGAACAGTCGTCAGGGGCTGAAGCCGGACGACGAGATGCTGCTGCAGTGCCCCGACTACGCCTACCGCGTGGAGGACAACGCGCACATCACGCCCGCCATCCTGCAGGAACGCCGCGCCGCGAGGGAGAAGTACATCGAGAAGCTGTTGGTGCGCATGGGGCTGGACGTGGGCGTGTGGACGGGGCGTGAGGCGTAGCTGAAGCACTGCATCCCCGTGGAGGAGAAGGAGGTGAAGGTGGAGGCGCACGCGACGAAGGAGGAGAAGGAGCGGCTGTTCAAGCGGCTGGTGGAGAGCGAGGACGACGACGTGGCGCTGAAGAAGCCGAAATTGTGGGGGTGTGGGGGGAGTGTGATGGGTAGTGACACGATGGGCAAGAAGAAGGTGCGAGTGGGCGTGGGGAGTGGAAGTGACGCGTAGAAGACGGACGACGAGGATTACACGTGATGAATCGTTTTTGGTGACATTGTTGCTTTGAACAAACAGCAGAGTGGAAGCGGTGAAGGTCAAACAGCAGAGTGGCAGCGATGCAGGTCAAATAGCAAAGTGGCAGCGATGCAGGTAGAAGTGGTCCGCATTGCCTCCCAGAATCATGTCTTGCTCCTCCTGGGAGAATCTCGCGATGTAGCGCTTCACAATGTCGAGCACTTGCGCGTATTCTCCGCACAGCGTCATCACTAGAGGGGAAGAATGGGAAGCAATGGGTACTCGGCCAGTCCGATCCGATCATCACACGCTTCGGACCGAAGGCGTCGAAGATGATGTCGAGGTAGGCAGTGAAGTCCTCCTCCTTCCAATTCTTCCAATCCGCCTCCGTCACCATGCCGGAAACCTTCATGTACACGTTAGGAAATGCTGCCAGTGCCTAGGCTTCACGTCTGTTAGCCGCTACTACGCGAATCCCATTCTCCCACTCTCCCACGATGTGGTCCTTAATGAAGGGCTTTGCGATGTGGTCGACGACGAAGGGCTGTTCCGGGAAGAGCGCGACGAACTTGGCCGCTGCCTTCAGCTGCTTGGGGTAGATGAGGATATCGTAGGTCAGATCGTACTTCTTGAGGAGCGCAACACCGCGGAGAAAGTCCGGGCGGAGAAGGAACTCGTCATCCGGCTCATCCTGCACCTAGGACTAAGGATACAGCGCAAACCGCACGATGTGGCGCATGCCCACGAGCTTCTTGTTCTTCGACCAAAAGGCCAACTACAGGTGAGGGAAGAGAAGGAATCCCACTCTGTCCTCCACGTTCTCGGCACGCAGATCCACCCATCCCACGACGCCCATAATCACATCCTCGTTCTTTTCAGCGAGGTCCAGGAGGAATTGTGTTTCTTCTTCGCACTGTCGTGCCTGCACGGCAATCGTCCCGTCCATTCCGTAGCTGCGCAGAAGGGGGCGCAAGTCGGAGGGGAGGAAATCCCTCCGAAGCGTCTTCATGTCCTCATTCAGCCACGAAAACGCCTGATGATCACCCTAACAGAAGGGAACGTACCACGGGCTCATAGTTCCAAAAGTGCTGGTGTGCGTCGATTCTCTTCGTGCTCATCTTCTCACGATTCGGAAGGGGATCTATGTGTGAGATGGTGTGTTAAGAGCCAAACAGTACGTGATTTGTTCTGTTCTTTCACTCCAACACAGGGAAAGAGGGGCAGGCCAATAGGGCGAAAAAACCGTTTCTGTCGCCTTGATTCAAACCCGTATAGAATGTCACACGAAGAAGGGTATGAAGAGATCGGCGATGTAGCAAGCCAAATTGTGGCCGTGGGGTATGGATTATGCCATGATCACTAGAATTGTCTCTCCTTTCCAACCCTGGGATGTACGCCGAGTGATGAGACCGAAGTAGGTGTTGCAATTCCGATTCCCCGTTAGAATGAGGTGATGAAGAGCTTTAAGGAACAGCACACAGCGAAGGCAAACTACAACATGTTATATAATGAAATGATGCGAAGAAACGTAATCGATGAAGCGCGTATGGAATTCGTTGGTGTGTGAAGAATAGGCAATTCGAATACTGCGATTCCGCGTCAGGAAGTGTTAAACGCCGAAATGAGACAGCTGATGCTCCAAAACCTAATGAAACGGATGGAGTGCATGCGGTCACGGCAATCCTCTTTGCTTTCAACAGTACTATCCCCCTCTTCATTACCGACCAAGCAAGAAGGAGAGATCATTGTGGGATCGAAGGACAGTATTGAGGAATAGGAGCTGCTTCGCAAGAGAGACCGCCTCATTGTGCGCCTCCAGAGACTGTGCGTGGAGTATGAGAAGTTGATGGCGGATTCTGCGGAGCTAAGCGAAAAGAATCAAACGCTGAAGACGTCATGCGACGCAGTCATATCGATTCTTGACGTAGGCGTGATGTGGCGTGTTTCCGGTAGAGACAAGACACAGTGATTCAGGACATGGAGAACCGAGAGGAGGAGAGCACGCGGGAGGAGCAGCGACACAACCTGCTGAGCGCCGAGAGGAAGTACAAGAAGCAGAAGAAGGAGAATAGCATCCTGCGCAACATCTATTCCTCGATTGTCCTAGCGACGAAGATCGACTGGGCGCGCAAGGAGCGAGTGCGAGAGCTGATGCTGTGCAATGAGGATGAGCCGGGAGTTCCAGAAAACGAACTGTCGACTGTTTGTTGGATGAAGTGGATGCTGGAAAAGCAGGCCCAAACAGCGAGTAGCGTATTGAAACGAAAAGCGGCCCCATTCTTTCCGGTAATCAGCCGATTCTCCACCCATCTGAGGGGCATTTGCGCAGAATAGGGGCATTATTCCTCTTCTCAGGGTTTGAACATGAAATGACGCTGCTTTTCGTCTTTCTACTGCGTGAGTCATTGTAATCAACTATAATTGGCGTGTAGTTTCGCTTGTTTGGTCATGCGAGCCGGGAACCTACGAAGTGCATCTCATTCGCGTCTACGCTCTGAGTCCCTCCAAAGAAGCGTTCAAGATATTCGAGGGCTCGAGTGCCGCTGGCGTTTTGAAATTCGCCAGTCCTTCGGTTTCCTGTCCGAGCACATACACCTATAGTGTTTGTCTTGCTCCGGTGCAGCATACCGTCGTGATGACAGACACATACGGTGATGGATGGACAGCTGGCTCTTCATTGACCGTGAAAATCGATGATCTGGAGTTTGGAACCTTCATCCTGTCGCGTGGATATACTGCGTCTGCGGTGTTCTCACTTTCCGGTCACCTGCTTCCGAATTCGGTGTGGCAGTACTCTGATTCTCCGCAGATGACAGCAGAGTGGACAACGGCAAAAGTGGAATGGACGGAGTACTCTTCCTTCCCCGTCAGCCATTCGATTGCGCGCTACTTCCGCAGGCGGATTTCGATTCCATCGGGTGCCAAATCCTTCACGGCCTCTGTGCAGACGGACACGGGCTTCCGCTTCTACCAGAACGGAAAACGGCTGTATGATTGGAACCTCCCATGCAGAGCCATCACTCCCACCACTTACGCATTGTCTGCCGTCGATTTCCCTGTGGATCGGACCTACTCCTCCGTCGTGGGCGAATTGATCCCGAATGCAGAGGGTTATGTGGAGATCGCTGTGGAGGTGCACGCTACGAGTGCCACGGTGGGCAGAGAAGAGGTCTTCGACTGCTACGTGCACTTCAACTACATTGACGAATGGCGCGTGATTGACAGCCGCGGCTGGTTCGAGGCGCATCCGGCCACGACGGGCATGACGGGCGCCGCCATGCTGTTCGACGGGACCACCACCACGCAGTGGGCCTTCGCGGCGTCTCAGCCGCTGACCGCGTGGGCCGCGTGGCACTTCGGCGACGGCGCGCGACGCGTGGTCAACGCTTACGCGCTCTCCACGGGCCGCGGCCCCGCCGTCTATGATTGCGTTAGTTGGCGCGTCTTTGGGAGTGACTGTGATGGTGATGGTGACTGTGACTATGATGGTGACTGTAATGGAGATGGAGATGGAAATGGTGATGGAGCTGACGACAACAACTCCTGGACACAGCTGGACGAGCAGCACGACGTGCAGTGGAGCGGGCGGCGGCAGACACAGACCTTCGCCATGGCCAACACGCACGCCTTCCGCGCCTACAAGTTCCAGTGCCTCGCCACGGCCGGCGCGGGCGCCTTCCAGATGGCGGAGTGGAGCCTGCTTCTCGCTGCGCAGGACTACCGCACGCCGGGCGTCGCCTACCCCGCGGCCGCCTACACCTGGGTGAAGGACATCGACCGCGTGGCGCTGCGCCCGCTCACGGTCGGCTACACGCAATGGACGCTCACCGGCGCCCTCCCCGTGGGACTCGCCTTCTCCGCGGCGGACGGCGCCATCACGGGCATCCCGCTGGCGGCGCAGGCAATGACGGCGTACACCGTGTCCGCCGTGTTCGTGGGCGACGGTGTACGCTACGCGACGGTGCTGCGGCTGGCAGTGGTGGAGGCCCGCCTGCCCGACGCACTGCTGCTGGTCGCCACCAAAACGCAGCACGAGAACGCCGACGAGACGTGGGCGCTGCTAGATGCCGCGCAGACGCCCGTGCTGGAGTCCTCCACGCGCGCCGCCACGCTCACCGCGGCCGTGCCGCTGGGCGACTACGAGCTGTACCTGCGGTCCGCGACGAATCAGGGCTGGGCGCCGCACTCCGTGCTCACGTTCGCCACGCGCGTCGCCGACCACGTGGTTATCCTCGAACGCCTGCGCCTGCGCGCGCAGGACGAGGAGCGGGTCATGCTGTCGCTGCGCCTGCCGCTGGGGCCCGCCGCCGTCTCCACCTTCTCCTTCCTGGACGCCGACTCGCTGCCCGCCGGCTGGACCGACCCCGCCTTCGACGCCGCCTGGCCGCTGCTGGACGCCGCGGACCGGCCCGTGGCCGCGCACGGCGTGCTGCTGTTCCGCGGGAGCTTCGCGGGCGTGGACCGGCCGCACCAGGGCTTCGAGCTGCACGTGAAGGCGCGCGCGGGGGTGCTGGCATATCTCAACGGGCACCGCGTGTACCGTCGCTTCGTGGAGGAGCCGCTGCGTGCTGACGCGCAGGCCACGGGCGGCGCGGCGGTGGCGGAGTGGCACACGGTGACGGGCTCGGGCGTGCTGCTGTCGCGCGAGCGCAACGTGGTGGCGGTGGCGACGGTGCAGCTGGCGGGTGGCCGCATGGAGTTCGACCTGTTCCTGCGCCTGCTGGACACGTGCGCCGCCAGCCCGCGTTACTGGGACGTCGCCAGCAGCAGCAGCGATATGGCGCTGTTCGACGAGGTGCCGGCGACGCGCGTGGTGGTGCCGAAGACGGACGCGCCGGTGGACTTCACGCTGCGGTTCGCCGGGCCGCGCGCAGAGTTCGTGAACAAGTACTGCCTGACCACGGGCCGCGACACGCCGCAGGCGGACCCAAGCGCGTGGACGGTGAGCGGCTCGCAGGACGGCGTGACCTTCACGCTGCTGAAGGAGGAGCGCGGCGTGCTGTTCGAGTCGCGCGGCCGCTCCTACTGCTTCTCCATCCCCGCGCCGCACGACGCCTTCGCCGTCTACCGCCTGCGCGTCGCCGCCACGGCCGGCGCCTCCACCGCGCTGTCGCTGGCGGGCTGGAGCCTGTTGCTGGAGAACCCCGAGCTGGCGCAGGCGCCGCTGCTGGCCTTCTCGCCCGCGCTGGTCAGCGCCTACGTGGGCTTCGCCTTCCCGGGCGTCGTGTGCTCCTCTGCCCTCTACACGACCTTCGCCGTGACGCCCGCTCTCCCCGCGGGACTGGTTCTCTACACGCACACGGGCGTCATTCGTGGCGTACCGACGGCGCCGCTGCCCGCCACGACCTTCACGCTGACGGCGGTGGACAACCGCGGGAATGCGGCGCAGACGACGGTGACGATCTCGGTTGACGAGTGCGCGGGCGACAGCGTGGCCTTCTCGCTGCACTTTCAGTTCGAGGCGCGGCCGGAGGCGTGCGGGTACGCGCTGAAGGACCGCGCGACGGGCGGCGTGGTGGACGAGCGCGCCAGCTTCCGCCGCTTCGAGGAGCTGACGATCCCCTTCTGCCGGCCGGCCGCCTCCTTTCTGCTCGTGCTGCGCAAGGGCGACGCGGCGGGCTGGGGCGGCAACCGCGCGAGCGTCGTGCTGGCGGACGGCACGGTGCTGCTGACGGAGTCGCTGGCGGCGGGCGAGACGGAGAAGGCCTACGCGTTCAACCCCGCATACGCCGTGGCGCCGGGCACCACCGAGTGGAACTACCTGCTGGACGGCTCGGAGCCGCCGGCCGAGTGGAACGTGCTGGGCTCGGGGCTGCTGTGGAAGCGCGCGACGCCGGGCCGCTTCCCCGCGCCGGCGGGCACCACGCAGTACTTCACGCGGGCGTTCAAGGTGGCGAGCCTGGCGGAGTTCGCGACGCTGGACGTGACGGTGGTGGTGCGCGCGGGCGCGGTGGTGTACCTGAACGGGCGGGAGATCCGGCGGTTCAACATGCCGGAGGGCGCGGTAGCGAGCGGCACGCGCGCGACGGCGGAGAACGTGGTGCCGACGCCGGTGATCACGGGCGAGTGCGTGGTGCGCGGCGTGCTGACCAAGGGGTGGAACCTGCTGGCGGTGGAGCTGCACGCGCACGGCGCGCCGGAGGCGGCGAGCTCGTTCGACGCGTCGGCGATCTTCCTGCTGGACGGCACGTTCCTGCTGCAGGACGGCCGCGGTAGCACCACGCCCAGCGGCGAGGGCGCCACGGGCAGCGACAAGGCGTTCGACAACAACTCGGCGACGGAGGCGGTGCTGGAGGGCGCGTGCGTGGGCGCGGCGCTGCAGTGGGAGTTCGACCACAACCGGCGCGAGCCCGTGTCCAGCTACGCGCTGGTGAGCGGCACCTCCTGCAACGTGCTCACGCCCTCGGGGTGGTCGCTGCTGGGCTCCGACGACGGCGAGCAGTGGCGGCTGCTGCAGCATCGGCGTGGCGTGCTCTTCGACGCCTACCGCCAGCAGAAGCGCTTCGACGTGTTCAACACGCAGCCCTTCTCCATGTACCGCTTGGAGGTCACCGAGTGCGCCAACGCCGCGCTGCTCGGGCCCCGCGACGGCGCGGCCTTCTGCGGCGCGGGCAAGCTGCAGCTGACGGACTTCTTCCTGTTCGCCAGGCGCATCGAGGCGGGTTTCTGCGCCGCCGACGGCGACTTCCAGCCGGCCATGGAGGGCGACTACGCCTACGCGCCGTGCCCCGCGTACTACCAGGGCTACCGCTTCCGCCTCTGCCGCAACGGCACCTTCGGCGAGGAGACTGATACCTGCTCGCCCAAAGCGCCCGTCGGCATCCTCTTCGACAGCAGTGCTGTGGAGCTCGTGGAGCGCAAGTCCATGACGCCGCTGCGACCGAGGGTCATCGGCGTGGACTATGCGGTGATGGTCCAGCCGGACCTGCCTAGGGGACTGACGCTGGATAGGAGCACCGGCGTCATCTCCGGCACGCCCTCGCAGAGACAGGAGTCGAGGCCATACACAATTACGGTGACGAACGTGGGCGGCAGCGAAACGACGGTGCTGGAGATTTCCATTGTGGCGTCTCCGGTGAACTATGTGCTCCTCTTCCTCTTCGGGGTCGATGCGATATTGGTGGTTTTCATCTTCGTTCTCTTGGTGCGCATTTCAAAGAAGAAGCAGCAGAAGCACACCGCGGCGAAGGATGGTGCTTCCCTCTAATAACTGCGCTATGAATAGTTCTATTGCGTTGTGTTTGTTTGAACTTCTTAGTGCTTTCCAACGGTGCGTCCTCGCTGCGAAATCAGAGAGAGAAAAATGCAGCTTAATTGACAACTATTCCGACGATGGCAACAATCAGACACCTCGAGTGGTTGTTGTCCTTTTCTCCCATCGCTACTATTTCTTTGTTGTGTCCAATTTGAATACTACAATGGCCTTCAATAAGCCCACGTAGGTGCTGTTGTCGTGGTTGGGACGCCGCTCACCGCTGTGTAGTGAGGATGATGTCCGCAAGA
>QWCN01005331.1_pt1 | contig 12766 bp, 15 predicted proteins | sample 1972711 | NCBI WGS metagenome assembly QWCN01 (sample SAMN09866707, study PRJNA288562) | Human gut metagenome isolate term1_stool, whole genome shotgun sequencing... | isolation source: gut | host: Homo sapiens | place: USA: California | reverse complement strand
TGGAGAAGTACCCGTGGATCCGTGAGCCCGCGCCGATGCCTTCACACGTAGGCGAGAAGTACATGTGGCGCGCCATGTCCCCCGACAAGGACGAGATCACGCGCGCCGTGGCGAAGAACGACAAGACGGTGGGCGTGTGCGCGTGGCGTGAGGTGTAGAGTCCGACGGGCTACGTGATCATCGCCCACCCCGGCGCGAAGTCGGTGAACCCGATCAACAGCCAGCTGATCATGGAGAACAACAAGATCCAGTACGTGCACAACATCCTCATCTCCATGCCCGGCTCCTGTCTGACCGTCGCCTCGCTCTGCACCTACCACTGCGGCCAGAAGGACCACCACGACTACATCGTCGGCGGGCAGCACTACGGCGTGTCCGAGTTCTTCGTGGAGAAGGACTCGGAGCTCTGCTTCTCGATGGTTTGGGTTCTGCTCCTTGTTTACCGCAGATTCACACGTGGTGCAACTCCTACATCGTGTGGCCGCGGTCTGCTGCCGTCGTGGAGGAGAACGGCGTGTTCTACTCCAACTACGTGTGTTTGGAGCCCGTGGTCAAGGTCCAGATGTGCCCCGTGGCCGACCTGCGCGGGCGTAACGCCGTGGCGAAGTTCAGCGCGGTGCTGCTGGCGAAGGAGGGCACGACGCTGGACGTGGGGTCGCGCGCGCTGCTGAACGCCGAGGGTGCGCGCAGCGAGAGCATCACGCGCACCATCTCGAAGGGTGGCGTGATCTTCGCGCGCGCGGACATCCAGGGCAACGCGCTGAACACGAAGGGACACATCGAGTGCCAGGGTCTGGTGGTGGACGAGGGTAAGGGCGTGATCCACTCGATTCCGCAGATCTCGGGCAGCTTCGGCACGGAGCTGAGCCACGAGGCGGCGATCGGCCGGATCGCGAAGGACAAGATCGAGTACCTGATGACGCGCCGCATGACGGAGGAGGAGGCAGTGTCGGTGATCATCCGCGGCTTCCTGAACGTGAAGGTGCAGGGCATTCCGAAGTCGATCCAGCAGCAGATGGACGAGATCATCGACCAGGCGAGCAAGGAGGGGTTCTGAGTTGCATTCGGTAGCGTGCTTCCGCTCCTGTTTCCAACAAACACACCACTAAATCACATCCTCGTTAAGAGTCAAGGGCTTGTCCTTCAGCAGGACTCTGCCCGTCTGCGTGTTCCGCACAGTCAGGTAGCAGATGCCCTCATCCGTCACGTTGTACTGGAACTCCACGGGAACCACCTCGCCCTCCATGTCGTCATCCTCCACCGTCATCTTGTCCATCAAGCGGTACTCCGTGTCGTACTCGTACGCAGAGCAGTTGATCGAGCCAATGTTGAACTGCCCCGTGTTGAACACCTTCTCGCCGTGCGTGGGGTACTCCGTGCCTCTGGGAATCACCGTGTTGTACGTGCCGCCCGAGGCTGTGATGCACAGGTCGCGCGTGGTTCTGTTGTGCACCGTCTTCGACGCGAGCATCGACGCGCCAAGAGCCACGCACTCGCTCGGGTTGGTGTACTTTACACGACCACCCCCGAACTCCTTTTCCACGCGCTTCTGCACATAGGGAATCATGCTGGAACCGCCCACCATCACCACTCCGCAGATGTCGTCCTTCGTCAGAGCCGCGCCGTTGATGCACCGCAGGGTGATCCCGATCGTCTTCTCAATGTCTTCCTTGATGAGCTTGTTCAGCGTCTCCGTCGTGAGTTCGTACTCCACATCCTCGTCGATCAGACCCTCGTCATCATCATAGTCGTTCCCCGTCTTCGGCTTTGGGAACTCCTTGGCGATCTTTTCATAGAAGTCAAAGAGATCAATCGGCACCGCGCCGTTTTTGATGGAAGAAAGACTCTCCTTCGCTTCTCGGCACTTCTCACGGAGGAGATTCAGCGAACGATTATACTTCTCTTCGCACTCCTCTTTTGACAAACCCTCAATATTCTGCTCCAAATACTTAAGAGGATCGTCATCCTCACCCGCACTGCTCTGGATGAAGGAGCGAAGCTCCTGCATAATGTAATCGTCAAATGCCTCACCTCCAATAGCAATATCTCCATCGGTATTGAGTACAGCAAACTCCGTTTCACTCAACACCTTGACGACCGACACATCAAACGTACCACCGCCCAGATCATATACAACGAGATTACCGTTCTTGTAATTCTCTCCCATACTATGGCAGACGGCTGCAGCGCTGGGCTCGTCCGCTAGTCGCACCTTCAAACCGTTCAGTTTTGACATTTTGATGGCTCTCTTCGTAGCACATCTCTGCTCGTTGTTATACGCCGCAGGCACGGTGACAATAACTCCAGCCACCTTCCCCTTGTCGATTTTCTTCATCGCAGCTTCATACAACTCATCCAGCAGCTTGGCTGCTACCACCTCTGGCATCACAACCCCCTTAGCGTTCGGAACATTGAACGCAGCCATTTGTTTACCGTTATCCACAACAGCGGCCTTGCAAGACTTCTTCACCTTTTCCACAAGCAGATCGTCTATTCTGCGACCGATGACACGCTTGGAGCAGGTAATCACATTACCCTTCAGTATCGGCTTTGAACTCGCGAAGCACGCCTTTCCAGTAACGGTAGATCCGTTATCGTTATACATCACCGCAGAACGCAGTAGCCTCTCGCCCTTAACTTCGGCTATTTTAGGGGCAAAGTCTTTACGCATGTAGGCAACGGCACTGTTCGTCGTTCCCAGATCAATACCAATGTAATAGGAAGGTTCCATATTGCACAAAAATAAACTGTGCGAGATTGAAAAGGACTCAGTGAAACGCCCCTGAGCGACAAACTCACCCCGATTTCCGTCCTTTCGTTAACTGAAAGTGAGCTATCTGAATGGAACAAACAATCGCTAGTACACAAAGTCAGCGGGAGTGTCATGCGCCCACGCGAAGAGACCCATAATGGGCCACGGATACACCTTTTGGAGAGGAAGACCCACCTACACATCACGCCACCACCCCTCTCAAACTCGCTTGCACCATGCAATGGTGATGCGAGGATCGATATTCCTCTTCACGATGTACTTCATCGATTCCACGGATTTCGTCTTCGCCGCCTCCATCTTCGTCTGCACGCCCTCCAGTTTCGATTCAAAGCCCCGAATCCGGTCCTTCACCTCGCTTAGCGTCGGCTGCTTTTCAAACAGATGTCGAATCTTCTCCCGCTCTTCATCCTCCGCCCTCACCCGCGCCGCCAGCAAGCCCTTCCACTCCCGTTCCCACTCCTCTTTCGTCTTCTTCACATACACTCTCTGCCCCACCGGAATTCCGCTCTTCTCCTCCTCCTCCACCTTCTTCAGCATCTCCTTGTATTCCTTCTTCATCCGCTTCTCCTCCTTCTTCCGGTCGACCGGCTTCGGCTTCATCAGCTTCTTCTCCTTCTTCGACAGCACCCTCACCGCCTCTCCCTTCTTCACCTTCTTCTTCATCTCGTTCAGCTCCTCCACCTGCGCCTTCAGCAGCGCCTCCTTCGCCTCCAGCGCCTCCAGCTCCATCATGTTCTCGCTCTCTTCCATCCCCACGCTCTTCCGCGCGAACTGCACCACCAGGTTCAGGTACTTCACCAGCTCGCGGTCCTCCAGGCCCTTCAGCGCCTCCACCGGCTCCTGCAGCACGCGGTTCACCACCATGTTCACACGGAACATCATGAAGGTGAACGGCGTCAGCGCCTCGTAGAAGAACCGCATCTGGTCCTCCACGTCCTCCTTCTTCACCAGGTCGAACACCGCCGCCTCCTTCTCCTTCCCTCTGCAGCACGCCACCAGGTTCGCGTGCGCCTGTCGCCCGTCGGGGTACAGGTCAAACTACGCCTCAGCACCACACACCAGCCCCACGTTCGCCGTCACCGTCACCTTCTCCGGGTGGCTGATCTTCAGCGCGAAGCCGCTTTCCTCCGCCACGTCGCCCGCCTTCAGCATCAGCGCCGACGCCTCGTCCTTCGGCGCGGAGTACGCGTACAGCGCCAGCCGGTCCTGCAGCCACAGAATCGTCGCCAGCTGGCTACCCCTCATACACCCTCACCACCCTCACCGCACACGAAGGTCCACCGCCTGCAGGTTGCTCGTCACGAACGCGCGGTAGCTCTCAAAGCAACACGGCACGCAGCGGATCTTCTCGTCACTTCCCCCAACACCCCCAACTTTTCGGAACATGTCCTCCACGTGGTACGACAGCCGCAGGATCCGCGTGCCGTCGTCCATCTGCATGGGCACGCTTCGGCTCGGGTTGAACGTCGACTGCATCGCCCACGGCATGCCCAGTTGACAGGTCGCCCCGCCCCAGTTGTGACCCACCAGCGGACACGGCGGAATGACGGTGTCGCCCGCGGCGTTCATCAGCATGTCCTCCGGGAACAGCTGATCCTATGCTTCAGTCATGACCGCGTCGCCCACGTAGATGCTGCCATTGCTGCGGACATGGAAGGTGTACTTGGGCTGGTGCGTGCAGAGCCGTAGCTTGCCGTCCACGATGGTGTAGCGAGTGCCTCGAGCCATCCGCGGCTTCTTCTTCCGGTATTGGGCTTGGATCACCGAGATGTCCACCTTGCTCGCGTCCGTCATTTCCTTCAGCATCTTCAGTCTCTTCTTCGTCTTCTTATCCATTTCCTCCTCGTCCCTGCCTGCATTGCTTGCATTGCCAGCATCATCGGCATTCTCACTACCATTGGGATTGCTGGCATCCGTACCACTCTTCAAGCCACTTAACTGGCGGAAACTCTCCAGCCAATTCTGTTTCTCTTTGTTGTCCATTTTGTCCCACCGTCTGTACACCGGATACACCATCTGCTCCTGCACCGGCGTTAGCTTCATCGGTTTGCCGTTGTACACGAGCGGCACGTGATTGGGGTGGTACGGCACCGGGAAGTTGGGAGCGGGGTACTGGAGGGTCTTCCACGTGTTGAAGATGGCAGCGGGAGACTCCCACCAGCGATCACTCAGCAGCACGTCATGCAGAGCGTCCTTGGAACGGTTACTTGTTTCCTTCCTACGGACGGGACACGACGATGCAATTCTACAGGGTAAAACGCGCTCCATATCCAAACTCGATGAGATCGTCCACTTGATCCTCTTTCAGAAGACCGATGAGTTCCCGCACGGGGGACACGTAGTGGATACCGATATCAATGTCTCCGTATACAGTTGTGGGACTGTCCTTCGTCGTGGCTATGTAGTTCATTTCCAGTCCAGCCTCCTCCGGAATCATCACTCCGAACTCGTTCGACACGCTCACCTTGTCTAACGCTTGCAAAGGAACAGCGCTACGAATCACGCCCCGCGTTCAAAAAGAAAACCAGTCCTCTCCATCGGATGTGTCACTCAGTTCCCCCAGACTCTCCTTTTTCAGCAAGCGGATCTCCAAGTCGCGTTCAATAGGGTAGGTTCCTTTGCTACTGTTCAACCGCGATTTGCACTCCCTACAACTGGTTGTACTCGATATGCTTCGAAGGGGGCAAACGCCTCTTCACCACACCACGCGCCTTGTGAAAGCGCCTTTCGTACCTCTTCTTCTCCGCCTTCTCCTTTTCCATCTCCCAAACCAAGAGTGCTGTGAGAATTGACGGAAATGTGGCAACCATGTGTGCAACAAACCAGGCCAATCGCAACATAGCAGCTAATCGCTTGAAGAATCAGAATCCGAAGAGGACTCCTTCTTGGCCTTCTTGGAAGCCTTCTTGGGCTTCTCCTCCTCACTCTCCGAAGAGCTCTCCTCCTCGCTCGATGAGCTCAGCGCCACCTTCTTCGGCTTCTCTTCCTCACTCGAAGAATCCGAATCGGAGTCAGAATCCGAAGACGACTCCTTAGCAGCCTTCGAGGCCTTCTTCGGCTTCTCCTCCTCACTCGAAGAATCCGAATCGGAGTCAGAATCCGAATCAGACGACGAAGACTCCTTCTTACCCTTCGAGGACTTTTTCGGCTTCTCTTCATCGCTCGAAGAATCAGAGTCCGAGCTGGAATCCTTCTTCAGGCTCTTCTTCTTCTTCTTGTCCTTGGGGCTCAGCGTCACGTCGTCGAGGTTGTCCAGGTTGTGGTCGTCGTGGATGTGCGTGTCCGACTCCGTCTCCACATCGTCGCTCAGCTCCTCGATGTCCAGATCCTCCTCCTCCTTCTTCAGCTTCAGCTTCCAGGCGTCCTCGAACTCCTTGTACTTGTCGCGGACGATCTTCTCCTTGGGCTACGCGTCACATCGCCTTCACGCAATTGCCTTGTAGTCCACGAACTCCAGGATCTTGGGCTCCACGTTCTTCTTCTTCTCCTGGATCTTCTCGGTCCACTCGCTGCCGTACTTGAGCTCCAGCTGCTTCTTCAGCTTGTTCCAATTGCCGATGTTCAGGAGGCCCACGAGGTAGATGATGGTGCTGAGCTCCACCTTCACATCGCTGGGCACGCTGTCCTCCTTCAGGATCGTCTTCTATGCGTCACACCCCAAACGCATCCGCACGTAAGCCTTGCGCACCTTCTCCACCATGGGAGTGAGCACCTCGATCATAGCGAGCGTGTTGTCTCCTCTCATGCGGTAGTTGATGCAATCCAGCGCCTTCTGCTTCTTCTGCGACATGACGTAAGCCTCGATGTCCCTCAGCTTCTGGTCCATGGAGGCCTTCAGCCAGTTGGTATACTAGCGGCTGAGTCTCTCTCCAGAGAAATCTACCTCGGTCAAATCGTCGGAAATCGACTTGAGGCAAGCCTTGCACTCCTCCTTGTCAAAAGCGGGGGTCTTCAGCTTGAACAACGCTGCAACAGCGACCTTCTTAATGCTTCCGGGTTGGGTAACTACACGGGTCAGAAACCACCACTACAGCCCACTAATTCCAGACATAATCGTGGTTGCGCTAACAGATTCAATCTTTGGGTTCAATGATCTAACTCTGGGCATATCATTCTTCCGCGGGAGAAACACTCTTTTAGCACGGCGTTTCGGCCTGTTCTTTCGACCGTTTTTCCCATTCCGGATTCCCCCCGTTTTCGGTCCTTTCTTTTTTGAAGGAAATCGCGTCGCCGAAGAGGCCATCATGCAATTGCGCACTCGCTTTGTGTTCTTCCTTCTCTTTTTGCACCTTTGCTCTTGTATCGAGTCGAAATCGCGCGAGTCTTCCGTTCCTCCCTCTCCCTCCCCTCATTCGCATAGAGCTTCGGCAAGGCGCAGACGTATTCGTTCTCGCCCATCGATCGCGTGGTTCTGGAGATTGACGTGAACCTGCTCCTCATCGGCTTTGACAAGTACACGGAGGACTTTGGCACCATCCAGGACGGAATTATCAGCGAGCTGAACGTGTTTAAGGTGCAGCGCTTCCTGAACATCCACAAGAACAGCATCCAGGAGCACGCTGGAAGCCACGTCGAGTACCGAATCCACTATCACGTTATGGAGGTGAATCCGGCCGTTCAGCTCTACCTGCACCGCTTTATGGAATACGCGGCGCGCGACGTCGATATCAACCTGTCGAGCATCCGCGTCATCAATCCCTACGAGATCGTCGGGGAGCTGAGGGATCTCTTCCGCTACGTGCGCAAGCACTCCGACCATCCCGTTCCTAGCGAGAGCGACCCCATCCTCGTTCTCATGAACGGCCAGCTGGGAGGGAAGACGCGCTACGGCTTCTCGACGGAGTTCTCCTACACGGAGGAGCAGAAGATGATTGACGAGATTTTCCGCGAGGGGAGCGAGTTCGCCATTGGCGATTTCATCTTCCCCCTCACCGAGCCTCTGACCCTCTCGGAAGACTACGAGACCACGGAGGAGCCTGTTCTGCACTCCTTCACCAACGGTTCGGAGGAGAGCGAGGACGATGCCATCGCGCAGTACTGTCTCCAGGACTGGAACGAGGTGTCGCTGGAGTGGGCGCTGGAGAAGGAAGCGGCGCTGCAGGCCCTCACGAAGCGCGGCAAGCGCAGCTCGGCGGAGAAGACGCACCACTTCCTGAGCCTCCTGCGCGACGCCTACAGCAAGAAGGAGCAGCGGCGCATCCTGGTGCAGATGAAGCAGCTGCTGAACAACGAGCGCATGATGAACGACGAGCTGATCAACATGGTCGAGGGCACGCACGTCGTCAGCGACTTCTTCTTCCTCCAGAACGTCTACTTCTACGACTGCACCGCCGGACCCTTCGAGTGGGGCTCCATCGACGCCAGTGCCAACATCCGCACGCGCACCAGTCTCCTCGACGCCGCCGCGTTCCCGCGGGAACTCGCCTACTACGCCTCGCTCGTGGACGCGCTGCTGGACCGCTCGCGCCACGTGACGCACGAGGTGCAGCGCGCCTGCGCGCAGCCGGGCCGCTCCGACAAACGCTCCGAGTGCGAGCGCGACGCCTCGGCCATGGACGAGGTGGAGAAGGCGATCCGCAGCCAGGCAGTCAAGAGCACGGCGGAGTACGCGCGGCTGTTCGGCGCGCTGCGGGCGATGGAGGCGAAGTACCGTCCGGCGCGGGTCGCGGGCCACGCGCAGGGGCTGAAGGACAAGGCGATGGAGGTGACCATCCGGCTGAGCTGCGTGCTGAGCGACGTCATCGCCCACGCCATCACGCCGCCCATGGTGCTGCGCGCTGGCGCTGCGTCTGCTGAGGGTGTGAGTACGCGTGGATTCTCTGAGACTGTCGATGGTGTCAATGCTGTCACCTCTGACAGCTCTGATAGTTCTGACAGCTCTGCTGGCATGATGACGACGCCCGCCTCCTACTACTTCGCGCTGAAGGCGCAAGCGACAATGCCATCAACACGGGCAGAGCTGCGCCAGCGGCTGGAGGAGGAGGTGGTGGCGGCGCCGCGGGCGAAGGAGCGCGTGCACTTCCAGGTGAACTACCTGACGCGCAGCGGGTTCGAGGAGTTCTTCTCGCCAGACGAGAACTTCTTCGACTACTCCGTGTTCCGCAGCGAGGTGGAGCGTCTCAAGCTGCCCACGCAGGATTTCTTCTTCTCCTTCCAAGAGTACCGCCTCGACAAGGAGCCGCGTCTACAGACAGCGTTGCTCCACGCCCTGTCCTCCACCATCGTGCCTCATCTCAGCACCAAACGCGCCATCTTCCCCGTGCAGCAGTCCTTCCTCAACACCACCACGCTGTTCAGCCTCCTCCGCAGCTCCGACGGCGTGCTGTCCGGCCGCGACGTGCAGATCTACATCCTGTGCATGACGGACCCGGCACGCCGCCCCGTGCTGCTGGACCACGGCGAGCAGGTGGTGGTGCGCAGCGACGCCTTCAATCACATCGTCTTCGCGGTGCAGAACGAGAAGGCGTCGTCGTCCTCTCCGTACTACTTCAACAACATCCCCATGCACTACAACCTTCACAACATCATGTCGCCGCTTCTCAGCAGCGTCTTCGAGCTCCTCTCCAACACGCGCCTCAATCTCTACATCGGCGAGAAGGTTCAGACCAACGAATCACCCCTCGTCGAGGACTTCACCCAGCGCCAGCTCGGGTCGGTGGATGCCTTCTTCTCCGCCAACGGCGTGTTCAGCAGCTATCACCGGCATATCATCCAACGCGGGTTCTACGTCGTGCAGGTGCAGCGACTCATCGATTCGTTCAACGGATTGATCGTGGAAGTGGAGAAGGCGCGTGAGGCGTAGGAGCTGTTCGAGCGGGAGAATGCGCGATTGTCTCCGCAGCAGCGCGAAGTGGTGCTGGATTTGGACACGGAGTTCCGGTCTGCGCTGAAACGAATTGAGTTGGATGTGACCGATGCGAATGTGAGGAAGGCGGAATTGATTCTGGGCAAGTGACTTTAATTGGCGAGCTTTATGTGCAGGATGAAGTGGATGGAAATGCTGCTGCAGAGGCTGCAGATGGAGAGCTGCAAGACACACCAGGCGGAAATCAACTACCGGCACGTGCTTTTCCGCTCACTTGCTGGTGGCGTGGTTCTGGTCATCTTTGTTGTCGCGAGGATGCAGAGGAAGAATAAGAAGGTGAAGGAATTGTAGTTCTTTTAGTTGAGGCTGTTTGGAACACACACGCAACTTGTACAAGGCAGGGTACATTTCGCTCAAAAAGGCATGCATCTTCTCCGCATAGTCCTTCATGATCCGCACATCCTTCTCTCTCTTCTCCTCCAACCTCCGCTTATACTCCTTCACAATCTCCGCGTCCGGTCCTTGCAGCGTCGTGATCACCGTGTTGACTGACGCCAGATCGGCCTCATGCCTCTGGGACCGCCGATCGAGAATGCGCTTCAGCAGAATGCAATCCGCATGGAGCTTGTTCATTTCCTCCGTGCTACACTCAATCCTGATTCAATCCCCCACCTTAGCACTCCCGTCTCCACTTTCTGTCGATATTCTTCAAACTGAGTCATATTCGTCTCCATGTGCTCCGTGATGGTGGGAGAGAGGATGGATTCGGAGAACCGAAGCTGATGATTCGGGATGGTCAATTGCAATTCTACACTCAACACCAATTCAGACTCTCTACCCACATACGAGTCGTTCTCCTTCACCGTATCGCTCGCTTTCACCTTCTTCCGACGCGTTGCCTTCTCCTTCTGTTTTGCGGTTTTCTCCTTTTGCTTTGTGGTCTTCTCCTTTTGCTTTGTGGTTTTCTCCTTCTGCTTGACAGACTTCTTCGTCCACTTGGCGAGCATTCGCTTCTCCTCCGGAGTCCACGCGAAGGAGGACAGCTGCAGGCTGTCCACTACCTTCTTTCGGATGTCGAAGCAATCGCTTCTCGTCGCATAGCAGAGTGACACGACGAGCAACTTGATGCGTTCCCGGTCTTTCGGACTCACTGTTTTCTTCGCCTTGGTCAGATCCCTCATCACCGCAGAGCAGATGGTATTCATCGCCATGCCCGTGTGAAGGAGAAGGTAGTGGATTGTGTAGAGGCGGAGCGTGGACAGGGAGCAGGACGGAGTGTTCTCGATTCGGGAGAGAAACGGCTCGACTGCCGCCTCCTTCTCCGTTTCCTTTGCTGGCTTTGCTGGCTTTGCTGGCTTTGCCGCTCCCAATGCTGTAGGCTTCACGCCCTCTCTATTGTCTCCACTACTCACGCCTTGAAAGACGCCCTTCAACTCGCATCTCTACTCTTCAGTTCACTCAAAAGCACTCACGTAGGTCATGTTGTCGGGTATTACAGAAGCGACCTCCGTCACGAACGGATTTGTTTTCATAGAAACGTTCACTTCCTCCTCCCCTATTCGAATGTGCTATAGATGAACGCTATTTCCAGCTGCAACGCCAGTTCCGTTATCCTTGACCTCATCCATGCAAATCGAGCACTGCTTCCCTTCTGTCAGTCCCTTGATCAAGGACGCCATGCTGTTTCCCGGAAGTCTCAACGAGTAAGCGCATGCTTCCTTGTTCTCGCCGCCCTTTACAGAGACAAAATACTTCAGCTACACATGATCCAAACTTGAATAACAAACGGAAACATAGGACATTGGAATTCAAATTGATTCTTGCTTTGCGCGTTGCTTTGTCTACGATGACCCAGGAGACAGACGAGAAGGACACAACTGCTACCGTGTCCGAAATACAACAAAACGCTGTTGTACCTGTATCTCTATCTACGCTTTTCTTTTCAAACTCCACTCGTCACGAACGCTGTGTACTATGGCTCGGCATTTTGAGTGACTGCTCGTTGCATCGATAAACTGTAGGCTCCACGCTTTCCGGACTAGTCAGTCCTCTGGCGTTTGTTTGTCTCGGACTCCTCTTCGACCAACTCAATAAGGACGTTGTTGATATGAGCGAAGTGCACGGCATCCTTGTGGCCTTCACTCTTTCCTTGATTGCCGCTGCGGTGTTCATTTTCTTCGAGCGACTCTGCCTGGGGTACTTTGCGGAGCGCGTCACGCGCAAGTATCGCGGAGAATACGTCCGCGCTCTTCTCAACCACGATGTGGAGTATATCGAGAACGTTAGTCCCGGAAAGCTAGGCCAGCGGTATTCGGAGGAATCGTCGCGCATCATCAACGGATTGGGTCCCGGTTTGGGCATCTTCATTCGTTCCGCCGCCTGTCTTGTCTGTGGCGTGTGCATTGGGCTCTACTACGTGCGCCTTCTTCGCAGCAGTCATTCGTAGAGTTGGCAGCTCACTGTCTACACCATCATCGTATCTCCGCTCGTCATGTACTTTGGGTACAAATTCAACAAGTCCATGAACGACTTCAGCCAGCTGACGACGAAAGAGCACCAGGAGGCGGATTGCCTCTCCGAGGAGTCATTCCGCAACATTCGCACCGTAGCCTCGCTGGGCGCCGAGGAGTCCTTCATCGCGCGCTACACGCGCATCATCCTCGACTGCGGCCGCTTCGCCGTCCGGATCATGCGCGGCAGCGGCTGCTCGCTGGGCGAGATGACGGGCACGATGCAGTTCTCCAACGCGCTTCTCTTCCTCTCCGCCATCCTCCTGACCTACAGCCAGCGCCGCCACTTCCCCGAGGCCCTTGTCGCCGCCGGCTGTCTGCCCGCCAACAGCACGGACGTGGGCGTGTGCTTCCAGCCGCTGTTCAACGCGACGCAGGCGTGCCAGTCACTGTGCGAGGAGGTGAAACAGTGCTGGTTCTCGGCGGGCGGGCACTGTCTGGTGGGCAGTGAGGTGATCATTGTGGCGTTCGCCGTGTTGCAGTCGTTTGTGGGCATGGGCAGTGCGTTCACGTCCATCGAGGCGCTGGCGAAGTCACGCATGTCAGCGGCGTACTTCTTGGAGGTGATCGACCACAAGGACGAGATGGTGGACACGAAGGCGATTCGACCCGCCTCCAACAAGGGTGCGATCGAGTTCAAGGATGTGAGTTTCAAGTACAAGTCACGCGACACGATGA
>QWCN01008970.1_pt1 | contig 12786 bp, 9 predicted proteins | sample 1972711 | NCBI WGS metagenome assembly QWCN01 (sample SAMN09866707, study PRJNA288562) | Human gut metagenome isolate term1_stool, whole genome shotgun sequencing... | isolation source: gut | host: Homo sapiens | place: USA: California | reverse complement strand
GGACTTGTCTTCTTCACCGCCGATATACGGAACGATGTTGTCAAGGATTTCCGGCCAGCGTTCAAAAGTCTTTCCGGCACCGGAAATTGCCTGATAGGTGCAAGCCAGAACATTCTGAATGCCATACTTTCGCAGCGGGGACAGTGCCGGCACGTAGCTCTGAATCGAGCAGTTCGACTTTACAGCGATAAAACCACGCTTGGTGCCCAGACGCTTTCTCTGGCTCTCGATGATCTCGATGTGCTCCGGATTTACTTCCGGTACAACCATCGGCACATCCGGTGTGAAACGGTGTGCAGAGTTGTTGGATACAACAGGGCATTCTGCCTTTGCGTAGCGTTCTTCCAGTGCACGGATCTCATCTTTCTTCATGTCTACGGCACAGAATACGAAGTCCACCATGCCTGCGATCTTGTCAACATCAGCAGTTGCATCAAACAGGATCATCTGCTTCATAGATTCCGGCATCGGCTTCTGCATTGCCCAGCGGTTGCCGACAGCTTCTTCATAAGTCTTTCCGGCAGAACGGGGAGAAGCCGCCAGTGCGGCCACATGGAACCACGGGTGGTTTTCCAAAAGTGTCGCAAAACGCTGTCCAACCATACCTGTTGCACCGATAATACCGACCTTGTACTGTTTCATTTTTGTCATTCCTCCAAAAAAATCTTAAAAATATGAAAAAACCGGTTGAAAACCGGCGGCTCATGCGATATAATAGAATAGAATGACGTACACCGAATGGTATATCGCCGATAGCACTCCATCATAACGATGACAGTCATATCCCTGTTTGGAAATATGCCCAGAAGCTGTGTCACCGGTACAGCTTCTTCGGCACGAACGCCTTTCTGCTCCGATCATCGCGGAATGGTAACCTGTCGGAACATACTCATCGCAAGTGCGCCTCTACCTATTCCTATCATATCATTTCTATGGGAATTTGTCAATAACATTTTTGCGAAAAAGAGGAAAAGCTCATGAAAAAATCAGATTTTTACTACGATTTGCCGGATGAATTGATTGCACAGACCCCTGTTGAGCCAAGAGATCATTCCAGATTGATGCAAATTGACCGGAATACCGGTGAGATTCAACACAAGCATTTTTATGATCTGTTAGAGATTTTGCAACCGGGTGATCTGCTGGTAATGAATGATTCCCGCGTTCTTCCGGCACGTCTGTACGGAGAGAAAGTAGATAATGGCACCTTTATCGAATTCCTGCTGTTGGAACAGAAAGGGGATAAGCTTTGGGAAATCATCTGCCGTCCCGGAAAAAAAGCAAAAGTCGGTGTAAAGTTCTCATTTGGCGGTGGCAGATTGATTGGTGAAGTCGTTGAAGTGAAACCGGACGGCAATCGAATTGTACAGTTTACCTGTGAGGGTAACTTTTATACTGCACTGGAAGAAGTGGGACAGATGCCGCTTCCGCCGTATATTCACGAAAAGCTGAAAGACAAAGAACGCTATCAGACAGTTTATTCCAAGGAACTTGGTTCTGCGGCGGCTCCTACAGCTGGACTGCACTTTACAAAAGACATGCTGAAAAAGCTGAAAGAGAAAGGCGTAAATGAAGCCTATGTGACACTGCATGTGGGATTGGGAACGTTCCGTCCGGTAAAGGAAGATGACGTATTGCAGCATCAGATGCACAGTGAGCACTATCATCTCCCTCAGGAAACGGTAGATATGATACGGGAAACCAAGGCAAACGGCGGTCGTGTCATTGCAGTGGGGACTACTTCCTGTCGGACGCTGGAAGCAGTTGCTACGGCACACAACGGGGAACTGGTGGCAGAAGACGGCTATACGGATATTTTCATTTACCCCGGTTATTCATTTAAGGTACTGGACGGTTTGATTACAAACTTCCACTTGCCGGAAAGCACTTTGATTATGCTGATTTCCGCATTTCTGGGATATGAAAAGACTATGCATGCCTACGAAATCGCTGTACAGGAAAAATATCGTTTTTTTAGCTTTGGAGATGCCATGTGCATCTTACCGGAAAAAAGCGAATGAAATCACATTCACCAGAAGAACTGCAGGAGATTTTCGCACGGATTGACGCAATTGACTGGTCACAATATCATACAGCATATGGGAACGCATCCGGGATTGAAACCAATCCGAAAAAATGGTGGGAAAGATTTCTTCCGATGTCCGTGACAATGCACCGTCACAGATATTTTGATGAGGATTGCAGAGATCAGGCAGATATCGCAAAATGGCTGAAAATGCTTTTTGCAGGGCAGGAAATGGTTGCAAGGGAAGCAGCATTAAAATTAGATAATGCACTTTGCCATCAACATATTATGATTGCAGATGCTGCACTTCCTGCTTATGACATTTTGCTGTATTGTCTAAAGACAACTGACAGTGCGTTACTGACAGAAGATTTGCTGGATATTTTGCGTGGTCTTGCTGCTGGCACTTCCAAAATTCAATCTGGTGCAGCATGGGCGGTTTCTCTGCGAAAAAAGTTGATGCAAGATAAAAGTATATTTGCATCTTATTTTTCCATGGAAGAAGAGGAAGAAACCTTTATAGCAGCGTTTGCTAAAGAGATCTGCACATTACTGCAAACTCCTCCGATTATGACACAAGGATAAAACAGAAAGGAATTTATACGAAAGATGTTTACACTATTAAAAACCGAAGGACACGCCAGACGCGGCGTTTTTGAAACTGTTCATGGCACGATCCAGACCCCATTTTTCATGAATGTGGGAACTGCCGCAGCTATCAAAGGCGGCATATCGTCCATTGACTTGGCGAATGAATTAAAATGTCAGGTAGAACTTTGTAATACTTATCACTTGCATTTGCGTCCGGGAGATAAAATCGTCCGTCAAATGGGCGGACTGCACCAGTTTATGAACTGGCACAAGCCAATTCTCACAGACAGCGGCGGATTTCAAGTGTTCTCTTTGGCAAAGCTTCGCCGTATCCGAGAGGAAGGCGTTTACTTCCAGTCCCATATCGACGGTAAGGCGATTTTCATGGGTCCGGAAGAAAGCATGCAAATTCAGTCGAATCTTGGCTCTACTATTGCAATGGCATTTGACGAGTGTGTAGAGAATCCGGCACCGTTGGATTACGTGAAGAATTCCTGTGCTAGAACGACCCGTTGGCTGATTCGCTGCCAAAAGGAAATGCAGCGGTTGAATAGTCTGGAGGGGACTATCAATCCGCATCAGATGCTGTTTGGCATCAATCAGGGCGGTACTTACGATGCGATTCGTGTATCGCATATGCAGGAAATTGCACAGCTCGGGCTGGACGGTTATGCCATTGGCGGTCTGGCGGTAGGAGAACCTACAGAGATCATGTATCACATCATTGAGCAGGTGGAGCCACACATGCCTGTTGATAAGCCGCGTTACCTTATGGGCGTAGGAACACCTTCAAACATCATCGAGGGCGTTGCACGCGGCGTAGATATGTTTGATTGTGTAATGCCCAGCCGAAACGCACGGCATGGAACGATCTTTACATGGGACGGTATTCTGCATATCACCAATGCTGCTTATGAAACGGATTCCCAGCCGTTAGATCCGAAATGTGACTGTCCGGTATGCCGGAATCATACACGTGCTTATGTGCGGCATTTGTTTAAGGCAAAAGAACAGCTGGCTGGCCGTCTGGCAGTAATGCACAATCTCTATTTCTATAATACGCTGCTGGAACGGATTCGTGATGCACTGGACGCAGGGGAATTTGCACAGTTCCGCAAGGAATACAGCGAACGGCTGGCTCAGAGAATCTAAGGAATTGTATAAAGCTCGCCTGACGGCTCGTCACGCAATCTGCCGAAAAATCTGACTACGCATCTTACGCACAAGCTTTATGCAGTGTTTCCCCTAATTTTTACGGAGCAGGACATTTTCATAAAAAGAAAGCGGATACTGCATGACACAGTATCCGCTGTATGTTCAGAAACAAGTTGTAAAAAAACAAAGGAGCAGGAAAGAAAAGCTTTATTCGTAAATTGGCTCCAAGACCGCATATTTGCCGTCTGCACGCTTGTAGACAACATTGACTTCACCGGTATTGGCATTGGTGAACATGAAGAACGAGTGTCCCAGCAAATCCATTTGCAGAATTGCTTCGTCCAGATCCATGGGGTGCATTACAAACTTCTTGTGGCGAATGACTTCGTGATCTGCTTCGACAACCGGCTCTTCCAGCATGCCAACAAATGCAGCTTCTTTCAATTTCTTTTCGACACGAGTTTTGTTTTTGCGAATCTGGCGAATGATCTTATCGATGGAAGCATCCAGAGCATCTTCCTTATCTACAGCAGACTGTTCTGCACGATAAATCAGGTTGTTATAAGTAACCGTCAATTCGATGACGATCAGATTTTTATGTGTTGCCATTGTGATTTTTGCTTCTGCTTCACTGCCGAAAAATTTGTCCAGTTTTGTACTCAGACGCTTTTCAGCATACTCTGTAAAGTTTTGCGGGATCTGCATTTTTTTCGCTGTGATTGTAATTTTCATGATGAATTCCTCCTTCTACAGTTCGCTGCAAGATACCGAAGCATTTTACGTTCGAACTGTTTGTTTCTCATATTATAACATATTTCTAGTTTGGTGGCAAGTGCTTTTTTATTTTTTGTGGAATACATACAAAAACAATTCTCTGATTTCGTGAAAATAGCTGATATTTCGACAGAACAGCACTTTGTAATTGGCAATTTCTACAAAACAGGGAGATTGGACTTGCAACTTTTCAAAAAATTGATTATCATAGTCATAGAGTGTTTCATCCGTCAGATGAAACAAAAAGCGGAGTGAATACTTGCTGTATTCACGAGCATTTTTGTGAAATATGACGGGAAATTTGCAAGCAGATGGCGTGCAAAGTCGTCAGACGCTCTTTGTGCGGTATTGCCCTATAAAAAATTATCTGGATAGGAGGTTTGGAACATGCTTGACAAGCTTTTATCTTCATTGCAGGGGATACCGGCATATTCTATTTTAATCAGTGCTGTTGTTGTCATTTTTATTGCTGTTAGTGTTCTGGTGATGTTTGGAACTGCACGGCAGGAAAAAGAAATCGAACAGCTTCGTTGGGAAAAGGTCAGTGCTCACATGGCATTGTACGACACTTCACGCCGTGTTGTCATTCCGTTGGAAGCGGATGAAATCCTGATCGGCAGACACGGAGCCGCAGACATTCGTTTTACGGACATGAGTGTTTCTCGTTATCATGCGGTGCTTTATGTGTCTAACGGTGTGTGGAGCATCATGGATCTGGATTCCAAATCTGGAACATTTGTCAACGGCAGGCGGATTCGTTCGCAGGTCAAACTCAAAGACATGGACGAGATTCGGTTTGGAACAAAATCAGTGATAATCCGGCAGCGAAGGAGGAAACAGAATGTATAAAAATGGACTCACTTATGGAAAATGCACCACAATTGTCTTGCTGACACACATTATTATGCTGCTTGCGATTCTGCTCCGCGGCAAATATGATACGCCGCAAGACATTTTGCCGTTGGCAGTTGCTGTGATCGGGTTAGATCTCACGTATAGTATAGTGCTGCGATTCCTGTACCGCCAAATGACTTATACGCTGGATTTTGTATTGCTGCTGCTTATCAACATCAGTGTCATGTTTCAATCCTGTTTTGGCGGTGTTGGATTTGCGGCAAAGCACTATGTTACTTGTATTGTAGCACTGGCAGTTTGTCAAGTTGGTTTCCTTTTGACACGAAATCATGTTTGGATTCAATCTAAAAAAATCGTGCTGTATATTCTGTTGGGTGTGCTGATTTTGAGTATTTTGCTGCTGACTGGCAGTCGAAGCATGTGGATCAACATCGGACCAATCAGTATTCAGCCATCAGAATTTATGAAGCCAGTCTTTGTTTTGATCTGTGCAACCTCTATTCGGGAACAGCATGAGAAGAAAAAGATTCTGTTTTTCTACGTTTCCAAGGAAATGATGATCCTGACAGGAGCATTTATTGTCATTGTAGGTTTGCAGTGGTGGTGTCGTGATTTAGGTTCGTTGCCTACTTTTGCCGCTGCGTACGGTTGTGCGTTGGCATGTCGCTTGTGTTATCCAAAAGCAAAATTTTCCAAGAAAACAATTATCGGAATCAGTGCTATTGCTGCGATTCTTGTAGCATTGGCATTGCGATTTGCACCGGGTTATGTACAAAACCGTCTTTCGGTTGACATCTGGAATCAAATGGAGGGAGATGGGTACCAGCAGTGTAAAGCTTTGATTGCGATTGCAGAGGGCGGTTTGTTCGGAAAGGGACCGGGCTGCGGCTCCTTGTATAAAGTGTTTGCCTCGGACACCGATATTGTTTTTTCTACCATTTGTGAAGAATGGGGCTTTTTGGTGGCATTGCTGTCGATATTGATCTTAATGGCAATGATGCTGCTTCCGATGATCAATAAACCCCGCAGCTATTTCCATACAACTATGATTCTTGGCTGCGTGGCGGTGCTGATTGTGCAAATGGGCTTGAACATCTTCGGCTCCTGCAATCTGATCCCGTTTACTGGTGTTACAATTCCGTTTATTTCGCAGGGTGGTAGCTCCATGATTACCAGTGGCTTCTTAGCTGGTATGCTGAAAGCGGGACAGTCACCGGTATTTAAGAAACCGGAACCGAAAAAGAAAAAAGCCAGAGCAAGAAAGGCGGTGGCTGCGGCATGAAAAGCATTCAAAGTATCCGACGCGGAGAACGGCTGACCATTCTGATTTTGATTGTGTTTTTCCTGGGCATGGGTGTTTTGGTTTGGAAAGTAGTAAAAGAATCTTCCTTTTATATGTCCCATTCTGATGATGTGACGCTGGGAATGGTCTATGACCGAAATAATCAGATTTTATTTGATCCAAATGCTTCTACAGAAACCTATGACGAAAATTACTTCTTAGATGTGGGAAATGTGATTGGCGATGACAGCGGTCAGATGACAAATACGCTGGTTTCCGAAAACATTGAAAAACTGCAAAACTATAGTTTGATTTTTGGTGCAACGCCTCACGGAAAAACGGCAATTTACTCCACATTGGATCATAAAGCCAACCAAACCGTATATAACGCCTTTGGCAGCAAAAACGGAACGGCAATCGCTTACAACTATCAGACAGGAGAGATTCTGGTGTGCGTCAGCAAACCCAGTGTCAATATTCTGGATAATTACAGCAATATCAGCGAATTGCCGGACGGCAGTTTGATTTGCAAAGCGTTTTATGAAACCACTCCCGGCTCCACACAAAAAATTGCAACCACTGCTGCGGCTCTGGAAACATTCGGTTATGATGGACTGATGTCCAAAACATATACTTGCAACGGCATTTATACCACAAAATACAATCAGCAGATCAAATGTCATGACCTTAACGGACATGGCACACAGAACATTGTGCAGGGGTTTGAGAACAGCTGTAATCCGTTTTTTGCACAGCTGGTACAGGATATGCCGTTGGATAACATTATTCAAACATACACACGTATGGGCATTGCGGTAAACGATACAAAAATGCAGAAAATCCAATTTGACGGGTTATCTTCTTTCAGTGCTTCTACAAAGCTGACAGATACCAGCGACTTTGACACCATGTGGAGTTGCATGGGACAGAGCGAAGCACTTGCAAGCCCACTGCAAATGATGCTGTGGGAGAGTGCCATTGCCAATGCCAGCGGAAAAGTAACAGAGCCGTATCTCATTGACCATACTACTAACGTGACTGGGAGCACAAAATATGAAGCAAAAACCACCTATGGAGAGAACAACATTTTTTCCGCAGAAGTAGCCAGTCAGATAAAACAGATCATGCGACAAAATGGACAGGAACGCTACAGTTCTATTGGCTATCCCGTTGGTGTAAAAAGCGGTACAGCACAGGTACAGAACGGGGCATCGGAAAATTCTTTGTTGGTTGGATTCAATGATGATCCCAATTTACCGATTGCATTTTGCGTAGTAATTGAAGACCGTGTTTCTGGTGAGATCTCTACTTCGGATATTGTTTCAACAATGCTGAATGCACTGAATCAAAACTAATTCGCATCAGCACAATAAACAAAAAAGCGTTTTGCAGGCAGAATATAATCTGTCTTGCAAAACGCTTTTTTGTTATGCATAAAATGCCTTAAAGCAAATTGATTTTTTTGAACATGTCCTGCATCTTCTGATCGATTCCTGAAATAGTTTCGGAACATTCTTTCAGTTCGCCAGTCAGGGAAGCGGCAATTTTAGGATCGCCAGTAGACTTGTAATGCAGCTGATGCTCCAGACTTGCCCAGAAGTCCATGGCAATGGTGCGAATCTGAATCTCTACAGGAGCAATTTCTTTGCCGTTGGACATGTAGACCGGTACATCCAGAATCATGTGAAAACTCCGGTAACCATTCGGTTTTGGATTTTTGATATAGTCCTTGATTTTTCGCAGCTGAAAAGCACTGTGGTCTGTCAGGAGGTCTGCAATTGCATAAATGTCATCAATATAGCAGCAGATTACCCGAACCCCTGCAATATCTGTTAAATTGTTGCGGGCACTTTCCGGTGTAACCGGCATGCCTTTCCGCTGCAACTTTCCCACAATGCTCTGCGGTGTCTTAATACGGCTTTCGATATTGTGAATTGGATTTCGCTGAAACCGCATACTAAATTCGTTGTCGAAAATATTCAGCTGTGTCTTTACCAGTTCAATTGCAGAATCGTAAAGATGTTCCAATTCCAAAAACGAATAAAACACATCTTGAATCTGTTCTTCCTTGTGTTCCGGAACCACATCGCGAATGGCATCCAGATAAAATTCCTTGTCGTCCATATAGATGATCCCTCCTATACAGAAAACGCACACAAAGACCGTGCATTTGTGTGCGTTTTACGAAAAATCAGAGTGCATACAATGCTACTCTATACGATTTGCAAATGATAATGCCTATTACGGGAGCAGACGGTTGATGTCACGCGGGAACATGCTTGCCTGACGAACATTTGACAGACCCAGCAGCTTCATAACCAGACGTTCCAGACCAATACCTAGGCCGCCGTGCGGAGGCAGACCATACTTGTGGGCTTCCAGATAGTATTTGAAGTCCTCCGGATCCAGACCTTGTGCGTGCATCTTGTCCAGCTGTTCCTGATAATCGTGGATACGCTGACCGCCGCTGGTAATTTCCAGACCGCGGAATAACAAGTCGAACTTGTATGCCAGACGCGGATCTTCTCTGGAGTTCATTGCATAGAACGGCGGCTTAGAAGACGGGAAGTGTGTAACAAAGATAAAGTCACTGTCGAATGTTTTCTTTGCGTATTCGCAGATTGCCACTTCGTCTTCCGGTTCCAGATCCAGCTTGTTTTTAGAACCCTTGTTGCCTAGAATTTCCTTTGCTTCCAGCAGGGTAACGCTGGGAATATCCCGAATTACCGGTACATCTGCTTCCAGCAGTTCCAGTTCAAATGCATAATGCTTTTTCAGATATTCCATGACATATCGCAGGCATGCTGTTTCCATTGCCATAACGTCATACATGCTGTCAATGTAACCCATTTCAAAGTCCAGACCAATGTATTCGTTGATATGACGAGATGTTGCGTGCTTTTCTGCACGGTATACCGGTGCAATTTCAAATACGCGGTCAAAGAATGCCACAGCAGTCTGCTTGTAGAATTGCGGGGACTGGTTCAGGAATGCTGGTTTGTCAAAGTATTCCAGATGGAAGATATTCGCACCACCCTCGGCACCTTGTGCAACGATCTTCGGGGTATGGATCTCTGTGAAGCCCTGTCCAATGAGGAATTCGCGGAATCCGCCGACAACGCCTTCCTGAATCTTGAAAATGGCACGTTCATAAATGTTACGCAGGGCAACAGAACGGTTGTCCAGATTGATGTCCAGTGCACAGCCCAGCTTTTTGTTGGAAACTTTCAGCGGGTATTCCTCGTTACAGTTTGCGATGACTTCCAGTGCAGACAGCTGCAACTCTACGCCGCCGACAGCCTTTTCATTCTTTGTAACCTTACCGCGAACCCAGACAAAGTTGCCTTCCCGAAGTCCGGTGATAGAATCCTTGCACTGTTCCGGTACGTACAGCGACTGAATCAGGTAACGACCGGTACGCAAAATCAGGAATGCAAAACCACTCATCTGGCGGATCTTATGTACGCAGGCACGCAGAGAGATTTCTTCTCCTACATGATCTGCTGCATCAGAGAAATCAAATTCGTGCAGCAGATGATCAGTATTGATCTGTGTGATGCCGTCTTTCTTCTCCGGAATATACTGATTCGGATTAGTGAACTTAGTGCATTCTACTGATTTAACTTCTTCTGCCGCATTTGCCTTGTCAGCAGATTCTTCCGCGGTGACTGCCGGTTTTGCTTCTGCCAGTTTGGTTTCCAGTAGTTCCTTGATTGTACTGGGGGTGCAAACGCCGCGAAGGGATTTGGTGCACTGTCCCATCAGGAAGCCGAATACTTTCTTTTCGCCAGACTGATACTGTGAAACAGCTTCTGCATTCTCCGACAGAATTTTGCTGATAACCTCTTCTGCCTTTTTGGTATCGTTGACAATCAGCATGCCGGATTCTTCTGCAATGACCTTTGCCGTTTTTCCGGTTTCGATCATCTGACGGAGAATCTTCTTGGCATCGTTCTTGGATACCTGTTCGGTATCTGCCATTTTTACCAGTTTTGCAAATTCAGCAGGGGAGAACGGTAGTGCTTCCATAGAAACTTCGCCCAGATTTACACGGCGAAGCAGTTCTACAATGATAAAGTTCGCAATGCTCTTAGGTGCGTTATAAACTGCAACGGCATTGTCGTAGAAATCGGAAACGCTCTTTTGGCTGATCAGAATTTGAGCATCTGTCTTGGACAGACCATAGTCTTTCATATAGCGTTCCATACGCTTATACGGCAGTTCCGGCAGCATATCCCGAATGGAATCCAGCATTTCATCTGTAAAGTTGACCTGCAAAATATCCGGTTCCGGGAAATACCGATAGTCATGTGCGTTTTCCTTGCTTCTCATGGAAGAAGTTTCGCCCTTGTTTTCGTTGAAACGACGGGTTTCCTGCACAACTTTTTTGCCGGCATCCAGCAGTCTGGACTGCCGCTTGATCTCATAATTGATGGCACGGGTAATCGATTTCAGAGAGTTCATGTTTTTGATCTCTGCACGAGTACCCAGTTCCTTATCCTCTGGACGCATAATAGAAACATTGACATCGCAGCGGAGAGAACCTTCTTCCATTTTACAGTCACTGACACCAGCGTACTGCAACAGGAGCATAACCTTTTCAATGAAAGCCTTCGCTTCTTCTGCGGAAGAAATATCCGGCTCTGTAACGATTTCTACCAGCGGGATACCACAACGGTTGTAGTCTGCCAGAGAAACGGCGTTGAAGTCATCGTGCACCAGTTTTCCGGCATCTTCTTCCAAGTGGATATGGTTGATTCGGATATACTTCTGTCCGTTCGGGGTGTCGATAGCAACCTTGCCTTCCAGACAAAGCGGATAATACAACTGGGAAATCTGATATGCCTTCGGCAAGTCCGGATAGAAGTAGTTCTTTCGGTCAAAAACAGAAAACTTGCTGATGTCGCAGCCCAGTGCCATACCAGCCTTTACCGCATATTCTACAGCAGTCTGGTTGATGACCGGCAGTGTGCCCGGCATACCGGTGCAGACTGGACAGCAGCGGGAGTTCTGGCTTCCGCCGAATTCTGCACTACAGGTACAAAAAACTTTGGATTTGGTCAGGAGCTCCGCATGGATTTCCAGACCAATAACAGGAATATATGATGACATGATAAAACTGCTCCTCCTTACTTCAATACCGGAACAGCGGTTTCAAACTGCTGTTCAAAGGCATCTGCAACCTGTAGAATGGTTGCTTCATCGAACTGCTTGCCCACAATGGACATACCGATCGGCATGCCTGCTGCATTATAGCCGCAGGGGGTAGAAATTGCCGGCAGGGAAGCAATATTTACGGTTACCGTACAAATATCCGCCTGATACATCTTTACCGGATCAGAAATGTTTTCATGTACGCCATAGGCAACAGACGGGGTTGTCGGTGTCAGAATTACATCACAGGTTTCGAAAATGTGTGCATATTCTGCGGAGATTCGCTGCTTGAGTGCCATAGCCTTTCCGTAATATGCATCATAGTAACCGCTGGACAGAGCATAATTTCCGAGCAAAATACGGCGTTTTACTTCGCTGCCGAAGCCTTCGCTTCTGGAGTTGCAGATCAGTTCTTGGAATGTGTCACCGACCTTGCTGCGGTGACCATATTTGATGCCGTCGTAGCGGGACAGGTTGGAAGAAGCCTCTGCGGAAGCAATCAGATAATATGCTGCAACAGCGTATTTCAGACTGGGCATGCTGCATTCCACCAGTTCTGCTCCCATTTTTTCATAAGTTCTTGCAGCCTGCATCACTGCATTTCGAACTTCATCGTCAATACCATCTGCATAGAATTCCTTCGGGATTGCAATTTTCAGTCCCTTGATGTCTTTTCCCAGTTTTGCGGCATAGTCTTCCGGATTGCGTTTGGAAGACGTACCATCGTGCGGGTCAAATCCTGCAATGGCATTCAAAATCCATGCACAGTCCTGTGCGTTTTTGGCAATCGGTCCGATCTGATCCAGAGAGGAAGCGAATGCCACCAGACCATAACGGGAAACTCTGCCGTAGGTCGGCTTCAGTCCGGTAACGCCGCAGAACGCTGCTGGCTGACGAATGGAGCCGCCGGTGTCCGAACCCAGTGCAGCCGCAGCCAGAGAAGCAGATA
>QWCN01005320.1_pt1 | contig 12798 bp, 16 predicted proteins | sample 1972711 | NCBI WGS metagenome assembly QWCN01 (sample SAMN09866707, study PRJNA288562) | Human gut metagenome isolate term1_stool, whole genome shotgun sequencing... | isolation source: gut | host: Homo sapiens | place: USA: California | reverse complement strand
AGTGGATGACTGACGAACTGAGGAAAGTATTCTATGGGCCTGATGTAGACGGTTTTTACGAGGACTTCCCACCATTGTTCCATTCGGAAGATGTTCAGTATAAAGCGGCCGCTAAGAAGACAGAGACTCCGAAAATGGCGCAACCAGCTGCAAAAATCGAAGAACCGGTATATAACGAGAAAAAGCTTCTTGAAGAATTGGAAGTTATGCGAAGAAAGGTTCATAAACTGGAGGCAGACAACTGTAATCTAAGGATCGATCTTTCAGAGAAGCGGAAGGTCGATGAAGAGAATCGGAGCATCAAGGCGCAGATGGAGAGTTCCAATCGGGAACTTGCAGCGCTCAGAAGCTATGTATACGGCTTGACAGAGAATGACGAGCCTGTGCAGTCGGAGCCCGTTGAGAAGATGAAGAAGGAGATCTCCGCGCTTCGGATCATTATTATCGGCGGGCATACCAATTGGGTTTCAAAGCTGAAGAAGGAGTTCCCAAACTGGGATTTCGTGAACCCAGAGGCTAGCGGAACCACTGCAGTATCTATTATAAACAATGCTGACAGAGTTTATTTCTTTACCGATACCATTAGCCATTCAAAGTACTATCAGTTTATGAACGCCATCCGTGAGAACAAGGTCGAGTTTGGCTATATCCACGGTGTGAATATCGAGAAAAACATTCGTGATATTTACAGGGATATCAGCGAAGAAGCATAATGTACGGCTTTTCTGAGTTGGCATTTTTAACGGACACCTCATCGTGTAATGTATAATTACAAGATTCTTGATCATCTAGGAGGGCAACGTGCTATATAGAGACGTCGTAGAGAAGGCAAAAAAGCAGAAAAGAATTGGATTCGGGAACGTCGTATTTGAAGACTGCAAAACATGGCTTCGTGGAGATCAGATAAATCTTTGGACGTACTGGCAGGGCTATCAGCTCACTGATATAGATAAGAAGGGTGTAGATATTCTTCTTGTGGGGCAGGACTGGGGGTGCCCCAAGAGAAATCCGGAAGTGTGCGAGCGAATCAATAAAATCCAAAATGGAGTTCCCGACGTTTCTTATATGACAAATGCGAGCCCTACTGATAAGAGGCTTGCGGAAATGTTCAAGGCATTTGGGAAAGAAATAGATATTACTTCAAACACTCCGGGAATGCGTCTTTTCTTCACTAATTATTCGCTAGGCTATAGGAAAGGTTCAGAAACCGGTGGAATGACGAAAAAGATTATGAGTCAGGATTCGGAATTGTTTACAGATCTAGTGGAGGCTATTCACCCCAGGATTATTATTTGTTTAGGGAAAATCACATATGAGATGGTGATAGGACATCCGATAAAGCGATTTTGTGAGAAATTGAAAGGCGGAATCCCTTTTAGAGAAGCTTATCCGGCAAATGCAGAGATTATCGTGTACGGTGTAGCACATCCCGGAGCTAGAGGCCTGTATAATATTGGCGGAAGTGAAGAGGTGATGAAGCAATCCTGGATTAAGATTGCTGAAGATATGTATTAGAGTGTTGAGACAACACAAAGGAGGATGAAGTGGCAGAATCATTATTAGCGCATTTGTATTACAGAATCAAAGGATCGCAGGAGGATGTAGCAACACTCTCGTTGCAGTACATTATTTCTTCCAACTCCAATCTAAATGAGGCTTTTAATCGCCTGATCTGTAATGCTCTCAATGAGGATATTGGGACAGATATTACCTATTCTTGTCAATCCGTCGGCGAAAACAGTGAGCGCCCGGATATGTCTGGTGTGGATAAGCATGGTGCAGAAGTGATTTTATGTGAGATGAAGTTTTATGCCGGTCTCACATCGAATCAACCGAACGGTTATCTGGACAGACTGATCAAAGAGAATGGTAAAGCTCTGGTCTTTGTATGCCCGGAGCAGAGGAAGGCTTCGCTGTGGACTAAGGTAAAGGACCTATGCAAAGGGGATGACAAAGAGATCTCTGACGAGGTAGACTATCGGGTTCGAGTGAATGGTATTGCGATGACTGTTCTGTCCTGGGCAGAGGTGATTGAAACATTAAGGAAAACAGCTGCAGCCGTTTCTGTTGAGATGCTGGCAGATATAGAGCAGCTTGCCGGATTTTGCCAGATGATGGACAGCTCCGCATTTATTCCGTTTTCTTCCGAGGATCTTGGACCTGATAATGCCCGCCGGGAGGAAAGAAATTATCAGGTTATCGATCGTTTGCTGGATGTTATTGTTGCAAATAAAGATTTACATGCATCTATAAAGGGACTGAAAGCAAGCCCTAACAGAGTGGGGTATACCAGATATTTAAGAATTGGAGATTATCAGGTTGGTTTACTGTATAACAGGACTGCCTGGATGGACAAGACTTCCGTTGAAACACCGTTTTGGTTTTATTTCAACGATGATGAGTGGAAACAATCGGAGTTTTTGCAGAAGAGATTAAGAGCCATTCCTGAATTTGAGCGTCAGGAAATTGACGGGAAAATCAGTGTAGCGTTGCATACACCTACGGATGTTCTTCTGGATGAAGTGGCTAACAATATGATGCAGCAGATCATCTGCTTTATGGAGTTTATCCAGAGATAGTTTGGTATGAAGAACATTGTTGTTAAGTCGTTTGAGGACAAGGGTGTAATCAGGTGGGGCTTGGTCTATAGTGATGATCGAGATAGAGAACGTCTTTATGAAGAGGACTGGAAACAGGCTATTTTTGATTCAGAAGAAGCGGCCAAAGCGAAGTTAGAATCTATCGAGACTGAGCGCCAGAATGAAAAGCAGGCAATACCAATGAGTTATGATGATGCAAAGGCGTTTGCTGATAGTCATAAATGGAAGTTCGCAACCACTTATGCGAAGACTGCTCCGCATGAATACCTGGTCAAGCGTTGGCTCTCGGAAGACGACAAAAGGCAGTTTGAGCGACTCGTTCAAACTATCAATAAAGATTCTGTTGTTGGATACTTTTACGGTCATAAGAATCAGTATTTGATTCTGGCAGACTATTACTACTGGTATATGCCGTGCTATCCGGATAATATGCCGGTAGATCTCATTAATAGGACGACAATAGACAACCTGGAATATCGAGACGGAGCATATTATTATATAGGAAAACAAGAAAAATAATTCAGGCATTTTTAACGGACACCTTATCGTGTAATGTATAATCACAAGATTATCAAAAGATAAATCGATTATATGCACGAGGAGGTGTCTTTTATGTCGGAAATCTATTTTACGATCGCGGGAACGAACCATTGGCACGGGCAGGAATTCATTGAGCCACAGATGAAGGTTAAGCTCGTTAAGGAACCGGACAACGAAGTTGATTCTGAGGCAATCAAGGTTGAGATGCCTGGGATCGGACAGATAGGGTATGTCGCCAACAGCCCTTATACTGTCATTGGTGAGAGTATGAGCGCTGGCCGCATCTATGACAAGATTGGCGATGAAGCGGAAGGAACTGTTCTCTATGTTCTTCCGAAGGGTGTTCTCTGCATCCTTGGCGAGCACAGAGAAGAATAGGATAGGTAAAGGAAGGAACTTATTGGAATAGCACACGCTACACAAGGGGGTGTTTATGCGTTGGAGAGGTACAAGTCCAAACTGAAAGATTTCAGGGTGGCGGCCGGTCTTACTCAGCAGGAACTGTCTGATGAGACCGGCGTCGCAGTAAGGACGATCGCCCTGATTGAGACAAAGGAAGGATCCAATCCTTCGGTTGGAACATTAAAACGACTTTTGGCATATTTTAAGATTACATTCGAAGAGCTCTTTCCCTGAAAAATACAGGGCTGCTGTATCCGTTATGGTATGGGATGCAATATGATGCACTTGAAGATCAGGTGACCCGACGGTATAATAAAAACGAACATAAGTTCGAAAGAAAAACCGGGGGTAAATGACTTGCAAAGGTGACAAATTCCATTTTCCTTTACAAGTACAAAACCGGAACCAATAGTTTTGTCTTGTATAGTAAAAGGAGGAGAGGTAATTTGAGTCGTGTTGATTTGTATTGCAAAAAATGCCGAAGCAGCATGCATGTATCATGCAAGCTGTCCGGTGATTCAGATCAGGAGCTCTTAACGGGAGCGATAATGAAATGCTACAGATGTAAGCGAGTGATCACCATCATGAAGCTTACAGAGGGCAAGGTTGCAACCGAAGCAGACAGCGCAGGCAGGCTGTTCAGGTAACCGCCCGGCATATGAAACTATAGACAATTGAACGAAGGCATCATGATAAAGGAGACGCCCTGAACGCGGGGAGTAAACGTCAATCCTAGAGACGCATGAAAAGATGATCGGCATGGACCGCGCTTTTCATGCGTTTCTTTTTTGCGCCCTTTTTTCCGGTCATCGGCCGGAAAGAAGGAGAAAATGACAAAGGAAACAAACACCATCGGAGCAAGGATCAGAGAATGCAGAAAGGCAATGGGCCTTTCCCAGGAGGCGCTGGCAGAGCTTCTTTATGTGAAGAAGAACACCATCTGCAGATATGAGAAGGATGAACATGATATTCCTTCAAGTAGCATTGTAGCTTTGGCAAAGGCGCTTCATACGACTCCGAATTATCTGTTGATGGGAGAAACCGAGGAGGATCCCTGGATGGAAGATGTAATGCAGGTGCTCTCTGAGATCAAGGACCCTGCCATGAGAAAACTGGCGTTCAATCAGCTCAGATGTATTGCATGTATCTAATAAAATGACAAAACAAGACGTCTCTTTTTTGTTCCTGTTGTTCCCTGACGGGGAACCAAAGTTCCCGGATGGGGCGCTGTTTATCCCGATTAAGTCCGATAGAATTAGTCTTGTCAAAAGGAAAGACAAAGCAAACCGGTTCGCTTCTGTCTCATCAAATCAAAGGAGGATGCGATGAAAGACGAAGCAAGTATAGTTGAGCAGTATGCAGACTCGGATGTCGGGGAGCGGATAGCGATCCTGATCAGATACTATCCCAATTTCATCCGCCTGGTGGAAGGGTTTGAACGGAACCTCAGCTTCATTATCAAACAGGAAAAAGAAATGAAACGAAGAGCCGCCATCGGCGAGCTGGGAGTGCGGGTACAGAATTCTCACATCAGCGATCCGACGGCCAGAGAAGCCATCGACAACATGATGATCGAGCAGGCGATACGGGAAGGAGACCTGACCGAAGTTATCGCAGAGCTCGATGAGGACATTCGAAGAACCCACGAGATGGAGGTTCGTACCATCCGGGAGATGAAAGAGGATTACTCCGTTTTCAGCAGTTCCTTTCTTTATCTCGCTCCTGATGAGGCAGAGATTTTTGAAAGGTATCTAAACTACGGAAGAAGCACAGAAAAGCTTTCTTACGACTTGGACCTGAAGCCCGAAACCCTGAGGTCGAAGATCTGCAGGTTCAAGAAGATCGTAGTGGATCAGACCAGTAACATATTAATCAGAAAGTATCAGTTTAATGGAGGAATCGCATAATGTCATATAGAAGATTTAAGGGAAACGTCAGACCGGAGTATTTAAGATTGAAGGATGCCATGGTGACCTTCTCCATGGGACCGGACAAGATCGAAGCATTGGCCAAGGAGTGCGGTGCATATTTCAAGGTGGACCGTGTCGTACTCATCCACACAGACACAATGCGTGAGTATATCGAGTCATTTGGGGAGAATTAATGTACAGCATTGCGTGCATTATCCTGCGCAAATAAAGGATTTTTGAGAATTCGGCATTTTCTAATTGCATTTTGAATGACCACATGAGATAATTAACTTGTGACGGACGATAATGCTGTTTAGGGGATGCCGGATTCACTCTTATTTACAAAAAAGGAGTGATGAAATGGCACAGACAAGAAAAGACCCCAGAGGCAGAGTGCTCCGGAAGGGCGAGGCCTGGAGAGAACAGGACTACAGGTACAGCTATAGTTACATCGATCCCCTCGGACGTCGTAAGTGGATCTATGCGAACGACCTTCTGACACTTCGGGAAAAAGAAAAGAAGCTGATGAGAGATCAGCTGGATGGCCTCGATTTATATGCAGCAGGCAAAGCAACTGTCAACAATACCTTCGACAGGTATATCTCAACCAAATATGATCTGAGAGATTCCACCAGGACCGGATATCTGTATACCTATAACAGGTTCGTCCGGGACACCTTCGGAAAGCGTAAGGTTGTGGATGTGAAGTTTTCGGATGTGATGCATTTTTATCTTCATTTATTAAATGTAGACGGAATTGCACTCGGAACCCTGGACAGTGTCCATAGCGTTCTGCATCCCACTTTCGAACTTGCAGTTCGGGATGACATCATCCGCAAGAATCCAACGGACGGCGTGATGAAGGAGATCTCCAAAAAGTCAGGCAAGAACAGAGGAATCCGCAGAGCTCTTACCAGAGACCAGCAGAAGGCCTTCATGGATTATATTGCCGGACACCCCATCTACTATCACTGGTGGCCCCTGTTCGTAGTCCTTCTGGGTACGGGAACCCGTATCGGAGAGTGCATCGGACTTCGCTGGGAGGATCTGGATTTCGAGAACAGACTGATCAGCATCAACCATGCTCTTACCTATTATAAGAGCGGACACGTTGGAAAGCAGATCATGACGGTCTCCCTTCCCAAGACGGAAGCCGGTATCCGGACCATTCCTATGCTGGATGTGGTGAAGGAAGCTTTCGAGATGGAGAAAGAGCAGCAGTACGATATGCTGGGCGGACTCAACGAACAGATCATTGATGGCATGAGCGGCTTTGTGTTCCAGAACAGGGATGGCCATGTGCCGAACCCGTAGACGGTGAATGACACCATCAAGAGGATCGTAGACAACTACAATGCCGAAGAAGTCCTGAATGCGGCAAAGGAAAAGAGAGAGCCTTTCGTTCTTCCTCACTTTTCCTGTCACGTTTTGAGACATACTTTCGCGACAAGGCTTTGTGAGGCAGAGAGTAACTTGAAGGTGATCCAGGATGTCATGGGACATAGGTCTGTAGAGACGACGATGGACATCTACGCAGAAGCGACAAACGAAAAGAAACAGGCATCATTTGAGGGCTTGTCCAACAAGCTCGCAGGATTGTTTTAGAAAGTGGATCAGCATCTTTTGTTGACCACAGAACATTCCAATGACCTGAAATTGACCAAAATTGGCCTTACTCAGTCGGAAATAACCGTCAGTCGGTGCTGACAGAAATACCCCTTAATCGGGATGTATCGGAACCAGTCAGACACTACTCGGGCGGCATCCCGACGATGAAGTCATTAGGCTCGGATAAGCAGGAAAATAAGGCATCTAAGAGTGATTCAACAGAGAATTGCGACCAGATTGCGACCGTTGAAGAGAAGATTGATTTTTCAAATGTAAAGATTGAGCCATTGTTTGAGGAAACAGTTGACTTTGATACATTCTCAAAATCAGATTTTAGAGCGGTTAAGGTTAAGGAATGTGTTGCAGTACCGAAGTCTAAGAAACTGTTACAGTTTACGTTGGATGATGGAACAGGTGTTGACAGAACAATTCTCTCCGGCATCCATGCTTACTATGAGCCGGAAGAACTGGTTGGAAAGACACTGATTGCAATTACTAATCTTCCGCCTAGGGCTATGATGGGAATTGAATCCTGTGGTATGTTGCTTTCAGCAATCAATAATCTTAAGAATTCTGAGGAAGAAGAACTGCATCTTCTGATGGTAGATGACCACATTCCGGCAGGGGCAAAGTTGTACTAAGGAGTATTACAGAAGTTCACAATGTTGAGATTGGATAAATAAAACCAGTAAAATCAAAGGTTTCAGACAATCAAGGTCAGAATTTATGACCGGTTTACGACCAAATATAGAGAACACGTTCAAAAAATAAATGCGACAGAAGGATAGACAAAACTTTTGCCGCATTTTATCTTTTGTGTGGTGAAGGTGTGTTATTTATTGATTGTAAGAAATATGACCATTAAATGGATAAGTGTTGAAATTACAAATCCCCTGTTTTATAATAAAAATGGTTTAATTTATCTAAAACACTAAGGGAGGAGGCAAATTATGGATAGCAATCTAATTTTAAAAAGATTTTTTTCTAAACCAATGTTACATGATTTGCTTTCTGGAAAAACTAATGATGTATTTGAATGTGTAGTAAAACGTTACATATCTGATCCTAAAGGGAAAAGTTATGGTCAATTAGTAAGTGAGGTATATGCTTTTCTTGGAAAGAATTATAGGAGTGAGTATTTTTATAAAAATACCATGCTCAATAAATTATTAATAAAAAGACACGATTATAGAAAAACGGTTGTCCTGTCGGAACTACCAATTGGAAATTCTAAGGCAGATTTTATTATGATAAATGGTAAAGGTGTTGTTTATGAAATTAAGACAGAATTGGATAATTTGGAACGACTGGATTCTCAGATAAAGGATTATTATAAAGCTTTTTCGGAAGTAGTAATTGTTACATATGAGGAAAATCTGGATAAAGTAATGAAAATCATACCGGATACGGTTGGAATAATGCTACTTACAGGGAGAAAAGCATTAAGAATGATAAGGGAACCAAAACAAGAATTATCATATTTAGAGTATGATACGATTTTCGGAATTCTTCGAAAATATGAGTTTGAGAGAATTATTCAAGATAAAGGATATACATTACCGGAAGTTAATCAGTTTCAATATTACAGAGAGTGTTCTAAAATTATAACGCATATAGATATTAAAGAACTACAAAAATCTATGCTTATAGAATTAAAAAAGAGGATGAAAATAGAAATTGTAGAGTTTACTTTGAGTTTACCAGAGGAATTACGTTTTCTTTCATATTTTGATAGTGGTGTATTAAAGTATGAGGAAACAGCACAAAGAGAGTTATCAAGAAATTATGGAGGGTAAATATGTATTTTCCGTATTTGAGGGGCAGACAATTTGAACTAATCGCACTAAGGGAACTTATTGAAAATGGATTGATAGGAGATAAGGTTATTCCCATTATAGAACCGATAAAGCCAACATCTACATTAGCTAAAACGCTATCTATTTATTCTGAAAAGCAGCATCTTCATGCATTGGTGGTAAATCCTGTAGTAGGTGAATTTATACCGAAAATTAAAGAAAAGGATAAAAATTCGGATAATGTTGTAAATGAGATATATAATGATTTAAGGTCTGAGTATTTTATTAGGGCATACATAATTCAGCAAGGGATTTCTAAAACATTACTGAAAAGAAATGATTTAGAAAAATTGATGATAATTAATCCCAAAAGGGATTGTATGGAGGAATATTTGAAGGTATATGATCAAAAAGAACCATCATATACATTATTACCAGATGATAGAACATTTTTAAGAAAAGCGCCAAGAACAAAGATAATATTTGAGGATAGATTTATAAAGGCAGCGAAAAATGCAGATTATAGTAAAAATGAGGATGAGTTTTTTTCGGAAGACCATTTATATTATGCCTTAGAAGGATTTAAAGGCTTTTCGGATTATTCGATAGTAGGATCTGATTATAGCGAAACTGGATTTGCACCATCTGCGGTGGCCATTCATATTGTTTACTTTGATGAGAATAAAGTTTTGCGTGTTCATCATTTTGTTTCTGACTCCAATATTGATACTAAGGATCCGGCAGGAAAATTTGGTGAGGCTTTAGCAAAATTGGTAAGATGGACCAAACAGAATACAGTGCCAAGAACAATGGCGTTAAATGCTTTCTTAGAATGTTATGAAAAGGGAAAGTATCCTGGTTTAGGAACAGTCAAGAAATATTCAATTATGCATCACTTGGAATTGATGAATATGTTCTTGGAAGGAGAAATATAGTGCGCATTGGGATAAATTGCTTTGAGGATGTTGAGATTAAAACAATAATAGCCTCTATTGGAGAAAAAGGTGCATGTGATGTAACAGGGGAAAAAGATGTATTTGTATATGATACGGAAAGTAGCATATCTGAAAATTATGATATAAAGGCAAATTTCCTAGAAATAATTGATGTATATACTCCAGAGTCAATGTTACCATCGGATTTTCCCCAAGAAAATTTAAAGATGCTTGAAGAAATATTGCTTTCGGATTGGTCAATCTTTTGTGTGCCGAAGGAGAAAATAAAACAAATTATTCTTGCAATTTGTAAGAATGAATATCCAGAGGATTCAAAAATTTTTACAGAGAGGGTAGGGCTTGAAAAATTATGCGATTCGGATTTTTTGAAAAGGAATTGCCTTACAAAAGAATCTTCATGGGAAAAGTTTACGGTTTCGATTAAAAGCATTAATAGATTTCATTCAAATCATATCAACCTAGAATTGTTAAAAAAGTTTTTTGAGAGTCCGGTTATGCAACGACTGATTAGTAGGGGAGACACCGAGTTCTTTAGAGCAAGAATAGCGGATGAGAATGGATTAAAAAAAGAAGAAATGGGACCGCCACCGATGGGGCGAATATCTGCGGGACGTGTTAATTCTCAGGGAATAAGATGCTTATATCTATCTAATGATGAATTAACTACAATTCATGAAATAAGAGCAAGGGATTTTGACTATATTTCTATAGGAAAATTTAGAGCAAAGAAAGAATTACAAATTGTGGATTTATCAAATTTGGATAGAATAAGTCCCTTTTCGATGGATGTGTTTAATGCTGAGTGGTTTTCAATTAATATGTCAATATTAAAAAAGATTAGTAGAGAAATTGCGAAACCTCTTAGGCGTCAGGATAGTGAACTGGACTATTTACCATCACAATATATAGCTGATTATATTAAAAGTCTTGGTTACGATGGAATTTGTTTTAGAAGTACAGTAAATAAAGCAGGCGTTAATTATGCTATATTTGATAGTAAGACTTTCGAATGCATAGATGTAAAACTTGTACATGTTAATTCGGTAGAGTATGATGTTGCAGATGCGAATTTGTTATAAAGAAAGTAATTTGAACGCATTATGCATGAATAAGAAAATATTTTAGAGCTGATTTAAATGATAGAATATAGATAGCAAGAAAGTGGGGGAGATGGATTAGAAGGAGATATTTTATACAATTTCTACAGTAAAGAAGTTAGTTGTATAAAATTTGTGGATTAAGGCAACAAAAAGGGATTAAATCTAGGTTTCAATAGGAGAACGTGTTCAAAAAATAAATGCGACAGAAGGATAAATAACCCTTTTGTCGCATTTTATCTTTTGTGTGGTGGAGTTGTATTATTTGTTAAACCGCCAATATAGTCTAAAGATACATCATAGAATTTAGCGAGAGTAATTGCCAACTCGAAAGGTAATTCCCGCTTGCCGGTTTCATAATTGTAGTAAGTGGTTCTGTGCATGTGAAGTAGTTCGGCAAGTTCTCTGATAGATAAATCTTTATCCTCTCTTAAATCTCTGATTCTTGGATAATATCCCATTACATCACCTCGTTGACAGTGTACAACAAATGATGTATAATTATTCTATTTGTACATCATATGATGGACAAATAGAAATATATAGAGAATAGGAGATGAGTGCAGAGATATAAAGAAGACCTATGTAGGATGAGCAAAAGCTGTAGCAAATAAAATTTGTATTTAGTAATATCGGCTCAAAACTCACATACGAAAAAATTGTATTCCAGATGAAAAACTGAAAAGGGAGGAAAAATAAAGAAATGAAAAAGAAACTATTAACTGTTATTTTAACGATTCTTATGGTGCTTAGTCTGGTTGCTTGTGGTGGCGATAAAAAAGGGTCTGATGAAGTGAATGTCACGAAAGCATCAGAAGGAGAAACAAGTGTAGAAGAAACAGTAGAAAAGCCTGTTACAGAGGAACTTACAACAGAGGAATCAACTGTCGTAGAAGAAACAAATACAATAGAATATCAGTTGACACAAATGGACACTGGATTTTATGGTGGAATTGCATGGGCAACCATTTACGGTGATGCAGGATCAAAGCATGTACTCATCAACAAGGAACTTCAGGTTGTATATGAATTGCCGGAAGGAATGGAAACAGGAGATATTTTTGATGGGAAGGCGGTAGTGATCCGCTCTGACCAGACTGCTGATCCGGGATTCATGATATTGGGAGCAGACGGAAATGTATTGTATGAGTGTGCTGATAATTTAGGTGGAACAAGTGATACTAATTATACTGGACATCCGTATAATGTTAGTTTTACACAAGATGGCAGTACAATATATGAAAAGAATGAGAGTGGGTTGACTGGAAATAAGGTTACGGCATGTGTATTGAACGATACGTTTGATACAATAGCAGAGATAGAAATCACAGGGGGATTTTTGGAAAACGAATACGGTAGCGCATGGGTGACTATGCCCAGACACTATGTCTATTTGTCTGATGGGGTATGTCCAAGAATGTTGTTGCAAGCATTTATGGTGAATTTAGGAATCAGTTGTCAGTAAAGTGCGATGATATTGCCGTTGCAGTACCCAAGGAGAAGCAGTAATGGGAAGATGGAGCAAAAATAAGTATCTGAGATATTGCTCCCCCACCCCGAAGATGGTTATCTTCGGGGGACTTCTTCTTATTATCGCAGGCTTTGTAAAAACAACTGAAATACTGTTATTGGTTATAACACAGGAATTGCGAATTGATAGGAATATTGATTTTTCTGTAATAATTAAAGCATTGCTTTACAGTTCGGCATTGATATTTGTTATCACTATTTTGGAGCATATTTTTAGAATCAATAAAAGAAATATTATGTATATGGTTCGTAAGAGTTTGTGTGATTCGTCCTTTGGAAATCCTCTTCATTTAGTGGATGGTGAGATAGAACCGGGTGTTAAAGTGCATAAAACTACCAGAGGATACAAAATAACCATA
>QWCN01005319.1_pt1 | contig 12799 bp, 17 predicted proteins | sample 1972711 | NCBI WGS metagenome assembly QWCN01 (sample SAMN09866707, study PRJNA288562) | Human gut metagenome isolate term1_stool, whole genome shotgun sequencing... | isolation source: gut | host: Homo sapiens | place: USA: California | reverse complement strand
CTTCCTTCTTCTCTTCACTCACTTCTTCCTTCTTCTCTTCACTCACTTCTTCCTTCTTCTCTTCACTCACTTCTTCCTTCTTCTCTTCACTCACTTCTTCCTTCTTCTCTTCACACACTTCCTCTTTCTTCTTCTCTTCACTCGCCTCTTCCTTCTCTTCTTTCACATCCTCGTCCTTTTCTCCCTCCAAAGATCCCCTTTCTTCTCTTGTTTCTTCCGTGTCTGTCTCTTCATTTGATTCGTCACTCTCTTCATCATTCAATTCCGTCATAGCTTCACTCGGAGTCACTATCACGCTTGACAGTTCACCCTTTCTTCCTACATATCAGCAATGCTCATAGCAATCACGGTGAACAATCACATAACGCAGTTTCGGAAAGTGGTAATCAGAGAACAGGCTCTTCACCCAACTGTTGCTAATGACACCAGCATCTATGGTTAATAGATCACCAAGACAATACCCCAAATGGAAATCAGTTCCAGTTCAGGAAGAGCAATCTTCGCAATAATACTCTCAAACGCAGACAGCCATTCTGAATCCAATTCAAGAGCAATATAAAAGGGATTCAGCTTGAAAACCCTCTTCATGGCAGTGCTTCTCTTGCTTAATGCTCTGGCATGCTTCCATTGCCTGTCCAATACATCCACATCACAAACCAATTCTTTGTTCTTCCATTCTGGATCGTCAACACAAGGTAACTTGGCACAGAGAGGAACTGACCAGTCCACAATTACATCACTTATCAACCTCTTCCCACCCACCTGTTGATTGTTGTAATACATAAAGCTGGTGCTAACGAAGGAAGGACAACCGTAACTCAACAGAGTCTATTCATAAATCACAGCCTTAATCATGTACTTTGGCAATCTGTTTCCTCAATACTCTACATGAATTACCTGGAGGAATGATGTAGTATTCTTTCCCACCATACAACACTGTCAGACAATTCGCAGTCTTCGCTGAGCAGAGTGGAGATGTGATTGTGCGCTTCACGTCATGTACAGTTGTGTTATACTCCACACCATCCACCATAGTAGAGTAGCACCGACAATCCTCATCACATTGCCATTTCTCAAACACCCAATGATTATTCACCGGCTTTCTCCTTGAGAGGGTCATCTTCAACGGCAAGAAGGGAAGAACGCTTTCAGTAAACCCAAAGGAAAGCAGCTGCTCCTTAGCTGCTTCCTCCGTTATCACTTCTTCCTTCTTCTCTTCCTCATTCACCCTTGTTGTAGCAGCAGTTGGAGTCAAACACAGTGCAGGCACTCCATTCCTCGCTTCTATAAGTCAGCCATACTCATAGCAATCACGGTGAGCAATCACATAACGCAGTTTCGGAAAACGATAATCAGAGAACAGGCTCTTCACCCAACGCTCATTGACTGTAACAGAACCTATAGTAAAGAGATCACCAAGACAATACCCCAAATGGAAATCAGCTCCAGTTCAGGAAGAGCAATCTTCCTAGCAATACTCTCAAACGCAAGCAGCCATTCTGAATCCAATTCAAGAGTAACAACAAAAGGATTCTGTTTTAGCGCCTTCTTCATGAGAGAGCGTTTTTTACTTGAAGCTTTGGCTTGCTTCCATAGACCCTCCAGCATCTCCACATTACAAACCAATTCTCTGTTCTTCCATTCTACATCGTCAACACAAGGCAGCTTTGCATAGAGAGGAATGGATCGGTCCGTAACCACGTCACTTATCAACCTCTTCCCACCCACCTGTTGATTGTTGTAATACACAAAGCTGGAACTAATGAAGGAAGGACACCCGTAACTATGCAGAGTCTATTCATGAATCACAGCCTGAATCATAAACCTTGATAATCTGCCTTCTCAATACTGTGCACGTCTTGCCCTGTGGAATGATGTAGTACTCCTTACCACCATACAGCACTGTTAGAGAATCCGCAGTCTTCGTTGAATAGAGTGGAGATGTGATTGTGCGCTTCACGTCATACACAGCTGTGTTATACTCCACACCAGCCGCCACGGTGGAATAACAGCGGCAATTCTCATCACACTCCCACTTATCAAACACCCAATGCTTATTCCCTTGTTCCTTCTCCAGCAGAGTCATATTCAACGGCAAGAAGGGAAGAACGCTGTCAGCAAACTCACGAATCACCAGCCTCTGAGGTACCTCTTCTTCCTTCTTCTCTTCCTTCACCTCACTCACCTCCTTTTCTTCTTTCATTTCACTCACTTCTTCCTTCACTTCACTCACTTCTTCCTTCTTCTCTTCATTCACTTCACTCACCTCCTTCACTCTCCCCGTTTCCTCACTTACAGCAGCATCCTGATACACACTCTCCACATCACTCAGAGCCTCTTCAGCCGTAATACTCTCCGTCTTTCCTATTCATAATCTCTCACCACAACTCCATACGATGGACGACAATCCTCTCCAGTTTCGGAAGTCGATTGCACATCAGCATGGATTTGAACTCTTCCTCACTCCAATTCTTCACATCTACTATCAACACCAAGATGAATCATTACTCCATAACACAATCTCCCTCAGCTCGGGAAAGGCATTCAACAACAAAAACACCTTCAAGGCAACATAGCTAGTTTCATTCACCTCGATGGAAGTTTGGAATGCGTGTTTATCGAACTCCATCTTCATCATCGTCTGTGCTTTAATGGCACTGCTGAAAGCCGCAGAAGAAGCATCGTAGGCTCCCATATGCTTAGGATCTTGAATGGGGTATCCTTGGAAGAAAGAAACAACAATTGGATTCGCCTTCGTTGATTCCAAACTGGGTACTTTGTTCTTGTTCTGCAGCGTCATTCCTTCCTGACAAGCAACCAAGTTTCCCAGTTGTGCTGGAACCCCGTTATCAATCAGAACCTATTCCTTATCTCCTGTTACCATTATCACTTTGGCTATTCGCTTCTTAAACTTCTTATTCTCTTCCTCAGGGCTTGCTATTGGCACCCCGAACCTCCTCCCCTCAAACACCACTGTTCTGGACTCCTTCACCTCCGCAGCAGGAAGGGTCTCCTTCTTCGCACTCGCGACAAACTCCTCGCTCGCATACTTCCATCCATTCTTCTCGCTGGTGAAGAAAGAGTGGGTGACGTCACAAGTCCAGTTCTCGTATTGCCACTTCGCTGTTATAGGCATGTCTTCTGATGGTTCTGTTGGTCGTGTTTTCTCTTCCTTCCTGGTCTCCTCCTTCTTCACACTCTCCACCGTTTCCGTTTTCGGCATTTCCTCCTTCATCCCTTCCATATTCTCCTTCACACACTCACTCACACACCCATGACTCAACACATGCACATCCAACAACGCCGGGAAGGAGCCACACGCAAAGCACTTCATCCCATCCTCCTCCACACCCACAATCGAATACACGAGGGTCAGCGACTGCAGCCACGGCAACTCCACTCCCTTCAACAGGTCCAGTAGCTGCGGCAACGGCGTGTACGACTCACAACCCTTCGCATCTCCTATACGCAGAATCAGCCTCCCCGCTGCATCCAGTGCATGGGAGCTTGCACGCGTCACAAACCTCTCAACATCCTTCGTGTTCCTCAGCGTGAACTCAAACACGCTTCCGCTTTTCCCTTCCCGCACCATCAGCACATCGTTCTTCTTCACCTGCAGCATCTGCTGCGACTCGTCCTCCTCCATCACATGGCTCTCAACAACCACATCCACCTCACACCCATTCACGTAGACTCCGTTCTTCACCAGCATTCCCACAATCGCCTCTCGCACCTTCCTTCGCTTGTAGTACAGCGGACAGAGCAGCCCGTAGGTCTGGTTTCGGAAGGAGACACGCAGGTTCGTCTCCTTCGCCTCCTGCTTCTCTGGAAGGCGATGGAAGGACCGCAGCTCATAGTCCTGCTCCTCCCACCACACATCACCGCTCCTTCTCTCCACTCGCAGCACGCCCTCCGTTGTCTTCAATTCGCGCACCTCCTTCAACTCGCAGTCCGTCGTGCAGAAGGGTTGCGAAACGTCTGAGAAAGTCGCCTCCGAGCAAACCTCCTCCAAGCAAGTCTCCTCCAAGCAAGTCTCCTTCAAGCAAGTCTCCTCCAAGCAAGTCTCCTCCAACCCAGACGCCTCCTTTACACCTTCAACACCCTCCATCGTTGCTTCAACACCCTCCATCGTTGCTACGCATGAAGAGAGGGAGGCACACGCACCATAAATGTCAACGCGCTTCAGCTGGGGCGCAATCCAGTACTTGGTCTTCTCCTGAACGAAAGACTCGGACAAACACGAGGGCACTAGGAATCACGCCACAAGACAGCAACAACGCATCAGGACAACACGAGTGAGACTCCGCATGTGAATATCTGAAAAGGAAGACAGGATGAGGTCAATCTTCTCGCAGGCAACCCCGCTCACATGCAGCAGAAGAAGCTCCATCGCATTGAGATTGTCGTATGCCAGAAAGGGGAAGAGTTGGGACTCAAATCCACTCTCCTGGAACTCGAAAAGCACTGTTCGCCCGTCGTGGAAGGATTCCTTGTGAAACAGAAGATGATTCGGATTCAGCGGGACGGGACGCGGAATAATCTCCACCGTGATTGTCCCATCCTTGACAGGCAGAGAGCAATCGTTCAGGTCCAGGGAAAACCCATCGACCATCATCGAGGCAGTGTATCGCGAGAGATGAACTCCCTTCTCTGCAAGGTGCTACGGATGAGAATCGCCCAAAAGCAGTACCTTTAGACAGAAGGAGAACAGGAGTCGGCTGCTGAAGGGTGGAGCAATTGGAATTCGCTCGACGTCCTCCTTCCACTTAAGTACGACAGTGTAGGAAGCGCGCTCCTTCTCATTCTTCTCCAAACCAGGCGAATCCACGTAATCGGCAGGGCAATTCTCTGTAGCAACCGGTACAGAGTAGAATGCGCTGCGGGGAAACAGAAGGGGACGAGAAATGGGTCCATTCACCGCGTCACAGAATCGCACAAACTCCGTCAGTGTATCCCGCTGTCCTCGATCCAGATGCATCATTTTGATGCGGTTTTGTGGCCTTTTTAAACGCGTTCATTGTGTAACAAAAAACTTTCCGTTTTGTGGCGTTCATGAAGAAGCGTATGTTGAAGCGAGCAGGAGAGGAGTGCAAAGAAGAGAGGTTAAGAAAGATGGTTGCAAGCCGCTGGTTCATGGAGGTCCGTCAACTCCATCCCACATACCATTTCTTCTAACAACAACAAAAGAGCATTTCCAGATGAACCCCACATGGTTCCCTTCCAAACAACAACGCCACATCCACCCCAACAATCCCAACAATTCACAGATCACGTTCCCAAAAGCAGAAACACCGGCGGACAGCACCATGGCTCTCGTGTTCACAGCCCAATCCCTTCGTAATGCCTCGCGCGGTGTTAAGAAGGAGAAGTGTTCTGAAGTGATGCATAGGAGTTACTCCGGCGTTCTGATAAGGGCAGCGGCTTCTCGGAATGTCCCCCTTCACGCTGCTTCTCCCATGAGCGGAGTCCAGAAGCGTGACTTCCATTTCGCGTCGCTGAAGGCCAAGTACCAGAACTTCGTAACGAGGAACTCCATTTATATCGCAGAGATCAACAACACAGCGTTGAAGTACGGTCTTTTCGGAGTTGCGGTTGGTAGGACTCTTCATGCCCTGTGAATGGTAGGAAACCCCTCCACGTGGGTCGTCTCTTTAATTTCCTGGGTGAATTCCATGGGAATGCCTTGGTGGGGTGCGATTGCCGGCGGTCACTGTTTTCGGGGAGTGTGATACATAGTCGCGTTGGGATTCCGTGTCATTCTGCTGCCCTTCAGCGTGAAGGCCTCCAAGCAGGCAATGAAGATGCAGGAGATCCAGCCGCAGCTGAATGAGCTAATGGAGCGTGCCCGCATCTCGCAGTCGATGGGTCTCGCTTCCGATGCGGGAAGAGTGCGTGACGAGATGATGGTTGCTCTCTCCTCCCCGCTTCATCCTAGGACATCTACAAGCGTGCGGGCGTTTCCCCCATGGCGCCCATGCTCGGCTCCCTCATCCAGCTGCCCGTGATCATGTCCTGCTTCATGGGCATTCGCAAGCTCTGCGAAACGGTCCCCGCGGTTCGTACGCCTTCTCCTCTCGCCTCACTCACAGAAACGGGCGGTGCGCTGTGGTTCCCGAACCTTGCAGTCCCAGATCCCGTGTTTGCCCTGCCGGTGCTGGCGGGCCTCACCACGCTGTTCATGACGGAGCTGGGCGCGGACGGCATGAACGCCAACGGCCAGGTGGGCATGAAGTACATGATGCGCGGCATGTCGCTCTTCACGGTCTTCGTCGCCGCCAAGATGTCCTCCGTGGTGCTCTCGTCTCCTCCTCACACGCAGGGCCTCTGCCTCTACTGGATCGCCAACGCCACCTTCGCCGGCGTGCAGACGTTGTGCATCAACCCCGCCGCGCGCAGCACGCTCAAGCGCTGGCTCACCTTCTCCCGCAAGGAGGACGCCGTTCCCCCTCCTCCCGTTGCCCCTGTCAAGCCTGTTAAACCTGCTAAGGGTGCCAAGCATGTCCCCTCCAGCCCTGTCACCCCAGCTGACAACAGAGACAGCACAAGCAACGCAAATAACAAGGAAAACGTCGACTCCCTCCTGAATGACGTGAAGTCGAGTGTGTTTAAGAAGTACTCTGTTTGGAACAAACGCAAGCTACCTGTTGATGATCTCCAGCGTGTCGGGCTTCACGATGGAGCTCCGCCGCAGCAGCCGCGTCTCGCGGATCAGCACGAAGCGCACCGACAGCTCCTTGTCCACGAACATGATGCCCGCCGCGTTCTTCTCCACGCCGCAGTAGTTGGGCGCGGAAAACACCGTCACCAGCTTGCGGTTGAAGGCGAAGCAGTAGCCGTCGCAGCACTCGTGTCCGCGCACGATCAGATCGAAATCGAATCGCGACATGAACTCCTCCACAATGTCCGGCCCGAAGAGATAGGCGCAGTCGCGCGGCGAAGGAACGTACCCCTTGATATCGGAGCAGGGATCGGACCAGAGGAGATCGGAGAGCAGCCCGTTCATGGGAATGGCGCAGGGCCGCTGGATGTCCTTGATGACCTTCATGGAGGTCAGATCGCGAGACAGTCCGCCGTGAACGCAACTACACATCAACATGGAGGGAGAGGCATACAATATCTTGTTGGAAATGATGGCCGCGATGGGCAGGCAGTTGAACAGCATCTGAAAGTCTTTATATAGGGTCTCCGAGTAGTACTTGAGGCATTCATCCTTGAAGCCCCAGTCGTCGTTCATTTCAATCGACTCGTGGTTTCCACGCAGCAGGAACACGTTGTTGGGGTACTTGAGCTTGTACGCCATGAGCAAACACAGCACTTGGATTCCGCGGTCGGCGCGATCCACGTAGTCTCCCAAGAACAAGTAGCGGCTGTTGCACGGGTCTCCACCAACGTGGAAGATTCTACGCGTAAGCCAGCCCAACAAGGAGCCCACTCCAGCAAATCAAGAAACTGGCCGTGAATGTCGCCAACAATCACCATCGGGGCTTCGAGCTTCAGCAGCGACGGCTCCTGCATGAGAGCCTCCTTCGTTCTCAGGATCAACAGGCGAATCGTGTCCTCTTTTATATTTGGCTACGTCTGAGACGGTTTGCCGCGGTCCTACACGCCATTGCTTATCTCTCGCTCTCCCCTCCACCAGCTTCGCGATAATGCGGTCCAGAATGAGCTTGCCAAAAACGGCATTCATCACGAGAAGAACGGGCGCGGTTGAAACCAGATTCTGTCCATTCCGTCGTACTCTCGTCCGTGTTGCAACAAACAGAGCACTCGAGGTTCCAACGGATGCTGCCGCTCAATAGGATCGTTCCGGGAAGATCGCCTCCGCAAGGAATCACCAGACGCACCTTCTTCTGGCTCTCGTCCACCATCGACACGAACACGAATCCGAGGATGGACGCCGTCTTCACGTCGTCGACACTACGATTCAACGGACTGTGAAGGGACAACCTCTTCGCGTCCGTCACGGCCAGAATCTGGTTCTTCAGCTCGGAAATGGGAACCGACGTCAGCTTCAGAGCCGCCTGGTCCTCATCCGTCTCCTGCGGGCCAAACTACCGATCACACGCTCACCCCAGCAGAACTGTATCGTAGTGCATCAGCTTCTCGCGGTCCGGGTAGGTCACCACCGTCAATTCGGATATGGAGCGAATGAGCTCGTTCGGCGGCGCCAGCTGGGCGTCCGTGCCCGACGGACCTACTCTTTACATCATCGAACACGCGTACCATAGAAATAGTACTCCAGAGAGGTGGTTGTGTCTTCGTTCGGCGTAGACGGCGAAATGGCTCCCTTGGACAGAGGGATGATCTTCACGCAGCAGTCCGGCAGCAGGGTCTTCATCTCGTTCTAGCGTTAACCGGAGGCGAGAGTGCAACGTAGATCTGATCGTCGTGAATGACGAGAATCATGTCAATCGCCAGCAACTTCACCACCTCCTCGAGCAGCGGCTTGGATCCGTCCTCCTTGTACCACGAGCCTCCGTCCACAATCAAGCCGCCGTGCGCCACTAGGCATGCAGCGCTCATTCCAGTCCTACCCTCTTCGTCGTTTGCGAGGCGCTCGTTCACGCGGGAGGCGACCGAGGTGAGGCAGTGCTTGAACCTTCGGGTGAGAGGGAAATGCTATTATGACAATTCCGGATTGTCCATGCAGGATGTGGAGCCGTAGAACTCGACGAGAGGGGAAAGAAGCATCTTCTGCGCGTACTATGCATCAATCAATTATAATACGGTTACTGTAGCGTAATGGCTGTCCTTCGACATCACGCAGGCGGTGAGACAGCCCGGCACGGAAATGTTGCCGCTGCAGATGTCGAGGTCCAGAAACAGCGGCGATTCCCCGTTGCGCACCTAGGATGAAAAGCAGTCCACGCGACTACCGCATACTCCAGCAGCGTTTGCGCAAGGGTAAACTTGCCATGGTTTGCGTTCCCGAGAATGAGCACCTAGCGGTAATCCCACGCACTTCCAAACATACGCGAGGAGAGGTTCTTGTGTTGTATTTTGTGACGGCATCTCTTGCCTCCTGGAGCTACTTCTAATACCAGTATATCACGGGTTGCCTGCCGATGGATATCGAGATAGACAGGCATGAGGCTATCTTCCGAAACATATATGCTTCTGCACCGCCCATCCACAACCACTTCGGTGTTGAACCAGGAAAAGATGGCAAACTACGCGATAAGCCCAAACCGCAGAGAGACGACATTTCGATTCACGAAGGTGTGCGTTTGCATCAGCTCCGCGCCATTCACCTCGACACTTCCCGGTGTGGTCTACTCCTTAACAACCCGATCATGCCTCACGGTCACCGTGATTTTCTCATTCCTATAGCTCACAATGCGGAGTTCTCTCCCGGCGGGGATTTTGTACGTTAGGGCATTCATGGGGATAGGAATTGTGTCCTTGCCTTCCATGAATCCTCTCCCTGTGCCTTCTCCCCATTTCCATTCCTTTGCGATAGCGACTGAAACAAACAAGCAAACAACTCCTAGCATCGCTACTCCGTCTTTTCCTTGTTGGCGTCCTTGATGGACTCCTTGCTCACATCCTTGTTCGCATCCCTATAGGTCATCCAGCAGTAGGAATGCCTACGCCTCAGAAGAAGCGGCCGCGTTGGGCTTTTCGTTGAGGTTCTGCTCCTCCTCTGGGAAGTATTTGAGGAGGCACTTGTTCAACGCGTACTCGGAGCCGAAGAGCAGGGCGCCGGCGCTGATACCGATCACGACGGCCTGCCAGATGGGCATGTTGTTGAGAATCTCCATAATATTGACCATGGTTCCGATGAGTGAAGAGAAATGTGCATTCTCTTCTTTCCTTTTCTTGAGCGCGATGGAGATTCACACGGAGACGAGAGGCGACATGTAGGGTGTGACTGTTCCTTTCCCTTCCCTCACCTTTTTCAGAAAGCTCTTCCACCTCTTCCTCAACAAGCAGGATTTCAAGTTTAGTTCCGGTCATTTTATCGCATACAAGGTACCATTTGCCTTAAACAAGGTGATGCGTAGGGTTTTCGCGAGCCGCTGCACGGACACAACTATCATGTGACCGTACTTCCCAACGTAACATACAATCACCTTCTAGGTGGCTATGAAGGGCCAACTCAACGCCGATGGGTTTGTGATGGACTTTGGCGACGTGAAACGGGCATCCCTTTTCCTATTCCGTAACACGTAGTATACGAGAGCGGAGTGCAAGAAGCTCAACCAGCATTTCCTGCTGCCTATGAAGAGTGACGTCCTCACCGTCGTTTCTCATTTCGACTGTGAGCGTAGATCACGGAGAAGGGAGCCAACATGGAAGTGATCACCGAGGATGGTTGCTTCTTCTCGTTGTTTCTGCCTGCTGCTGTGAGGCGTAGCTTCCCCAAGAGTGATTGTTGCTGTCTCCCGCTCGTGCACTCCTCCGCAGAGGAGCTGGCTCGCTACATCGTTCCCCTTGCCGTTCGTGCTCATGCGTAGGCGGGAGAGCTCATCGAGAGTATTACGAAGGAGGTGCTGAAGGTGGAGCTCGATGGGAGGATTGAGCGGTAGGAGCGTGGCATCTACGAGCTGACGATTGGCGTTTCGGAGATTGAGGGTCAGGAGGCAAAGCAGTCGTTGTTCCACGGCATCACCCATAGGTACACGACCTCGATTCACTATGATTACGATTGTTTGTTCGCACATTCACCGGATTCCAAAAGTTGCCCCTCTTTTGTCGGGCGTTTCATCCCACTTTTCTTAGTCCCAAAAGAATGTCAGAGTACAAGTGCATCACCTGCCGTACTTCCTTCAGCTCGCAGGAAGAGCGAGAGAAATATCCTACCCTGTGTGCATCGCTTTGAATGGTTCCTTCACGATCTCACTCATTTCCGCTCCGACTGGCACTGCTACAATGTGAAGCGTAAGGTGGCGTCTCTGCAGCCCCTTCCCCTCGCTCTGTTCGAAGAACGACAGAAGATGCGTCGTTTTCCTCTCTCTCCCTCATCGAATAGTCCCCGCGGCCAAACCGGCGGCCACAACAACGCAGAAGATTTATTGTGATATATGCAAAAAGGCGTTTTCCACAAAGAACCAATTCCTGCAGCACGAGCGGAGCAAGCGCCATCTGAAGGGGTTGAAGGAGGCCCAGGAGGCGTTCCAGAAGAGTGAGGAGGGTGTTGAAGATGTGAAGGAGGATGTGAGTATTAAGGAGGATGCGAAGGAGAATGGAAGTGTGAAGGAAGTGGGAGGGATGACGGAAGCTGAAGTAGTCACAGAAGGAGGAGTGGCAACGGAAACGGAAATGGCAACCGATACACTCCCCTTCCAACCCGAAGCCTACACATTTGATCCCAATCGCTGCATCTTCTGTGGCACAATAAGCGACTCACTCGACGCGTTCCCTCTCCCCTCTCTCTTCACTCCTAGCAACATCGCGCACATGACGCAGAAGCACGGTTTCCTCATTCCCGATCGTCAGTGCCTGAAGGACGTGGAGGGACTGCTGGACTATCTCGGACAGAAGGTAACCTTCCCGCTGCGGATTCACCATAGATTTCTGTAGGCTGCATTTGCATCGGTTGCAATCACGGCTTCAAGAGTCCCCATGCGGTCCGAGCGCACATGTTCGACAAGGGCCACACGCGCATGGCGTACGACACTGTTTGGCGAATCGCGCCCATTGATGCGTAGGAGGAGGACTTCGAGGAGTTCGAGTCGTTCTACGACTACGAGGAGGAGAACGCGAAGGAGGAGGAGATCCCCACGCTTCGCGCCACGGGCGAATTGGAATTGAGCGATGGGCGCATCCTCGGCAACCGAGAGTACACGCGCTACTACAAGCAGTCCTACGCCACCGAGAGCGAGCGCCGCGAAGGTAGGGGCGGGTGTCAGCCTTAATCGCAGCGCTGAAGACGAAGCTGCTGCTGGGCAACGGTCCGGCGAGCCAGCAGGCCACGGCGATCATGCTGTACCAGGAGCAGAAGCAGACGGTGGTGGACAAGCGCGCCGACGTGGAGCGCCTGCACCGCTACGCCATCCGCGAGCGTCTGCGCGCCGGCATGAACATGAACAAGATCCATTTAGCCCACTTCTGCCACCGATTGCCTGTTTGTAACAAACACGCAAGGAGATGCCGCCGTTGGGGAACTTGACGCAGGTCACCACGCCCGCCGAGGTCATGAACGGCACGTCCTTGAAGCAGCACACGCCCTCCGCGTTCGTCTTCAGGAACTACCCATCAGTCCGCCTTCCCGCGCGTACCGGCGAGCACGCCTCCAAGTACTTCTTCTTCTGCACCTGCGCCGGCGTCGCCGCCTCGCCCTCGTAGCCCGCGAACGTCACGCGCTCGCCCACCTTGGCGCCCTCGGGCGGCTCGATCAGCGCGCCCATGCTGTGGTCCGCCGTGCACGCGCACAGCAGCATGCCGTTGCTGGGGAAGCCGCCCAGCTTGCGCGGCTTCAGGTTGCACAGCACGCACACGCGGTGACCCTGCATCTCCTCGAAGGTGTGGAACGCGCGGATGCCCGAACCGATCTGACGCGGCTCCGCCTCGCCCACGTCCACCTCCTCGCAGTACAGTCTACGCATTATGGGCGTGGGAAGAAGGCACTTGTCCGAGTCGGGGTGGTTCCACGCGCGGACGATGCGGCCTACGCGGATGTCCAGCTTGCTGATGTCCGCCTCTTCTTCGGTTTTGGGGGCCTCCGCCTTGGGCGCCTCCGCGGGCTTCTCCGCCTTCTTCGCCGCCTTCTTGGACTCCATCACCTTGGGGATGGGCATGTGGATGTTGATGCTGTCGTAGTCGAAGGTCAGCGGCGCGATGCCGAGGTCCTTGCAGG
>QWCN01005318.1_pt1 | contig 12801 bp, 9 predicted proteins | sample 1972711 | NCBI WGS metagenome assembly QWCN01 (sample SAMN09866707, study PRJNA288562) | Human gut metagenome isolate term1_stool, whole genome shotgun sequencing... | isolation source: gut | host: Homo sapiens | place: USA: California | reverse complement strand
CCCCTTCGGGGCCATCACCATGGTCAAGAACACGAAATAAGGAGGGGAAGGAACATGGGTATCAGAGAAAGACTTTCCGGCAACGAGGCCGTTGCCTATGCAATGAAGCAGATCAACCCCGATGTGATGGGCGCTTACCCCATCACGCCGTCCACGGAGATCCCCCAGTACTTCTCCGCGTATGTGGATAACGGGGAAGTGGACACCGAGTTCATCGCCGTTGAGAGTGAGCACTCCGCCATGTCCACCTGCATCGGTGCCGAGGCTGCCGGCTGCCGCGCCATCAGCGCCACTTCTTCCTGCGGCCTTTGCTACATGACCGAGATGCTGTACGTGGCCGCTTCCGACCGTCTGCCCATCACGCTGGCGGTTTCCTGCCGCGCCCTGTCCGGCCCCATCAACATCAACAACGACCACTCCGACGCCATGGGCGTGCGGGATGCCGGCTGGCTGATGCTGTTCGCTGAGACGAACCAGGAGGCTTACGACAATTACCTGCAGGCCATGCGGATCGCCGAGGCAGTCAGCCTGCCCATCATGATCTGCCAGGACGGCTTCATCACCTCTCACGCCATCGAGAACATCGAACTGGTGGAGACGGAGAAGGTGAAGGCCTTCGTGGGCGAGTACAAGCCCCAGCACTTCCTGCTCAACAAGGATGAGCCCATGGCCGTCGGCGCTTATGCCACCCCCGTGTACTACATGGAGGCCAAGCGTCAGCAGGCCCAGGCCATGATGGACGCCAAGGACGTCATCCGCAAGGTCGGTGCCGAGTTCGGCGAGATGACCGGCCGCAGCTACGGCCTGATCGAGAAGTTCATGATGGACGACGCCGAAGAGGCCATCGTCATCATCGGCTCCTCCGCCGGTACCGCCAAGGAAGCCATCCGTGAGCTGCGGGCCCAGGGCAAGAAGGTGGGCCTGATCAAGATCCGTTCCTTCCGTCCCTTCCCCGCAGAGGACATCTGCGAGGCTCTGAAGAACGTGAAGGCCTTCGCCGTCATGGACAAGGACGACAGCTTCAACGCCCACTGCGGCCCCATGTTCGCAGAGGTCAGCGCCTCCCTGTATGCGGCCGGCGTCAGCGGCCCCAAGGGCATCAACTACATCTACGGCCTGGGCGGCCGCGACGTGCGCGTGGAGAGCATCCAGCACGTGTTCGCGGAGCTGGAGAAGATCGCGGCCACCGGTGAGACCGGTGAGACGTACCGCTATCTGGACGTCCGGGAATAAGGAGGGAGAAGCATCATGAGCTACAATCTGAAAGAAAATGTCATGAAAGAGGATCGCCTCTCCGGCGGTCACAGAATGTGCGCTGGCTGCGGCTCCCCCATCGCGGTGCGGACGGTGCTGCGCGCCCTGAATCCTGAGGATCACGCGGTTGTGTGCTCCGCCACCAGCTGCCTGGAGGTCTCTACCTTCATGTACCCCTACACGGCGTGGAAGGACAGCTTCATCCACAATGCCTTCGAAAACGCCGGCGCTACCATTTCCGGCGTGGAGACGGCCTATCGCGCCATGAAGAAGCGCGGCAAGCTGGATGAGACCTGGAAGTTCATCGCCTTCGGCGGCGACGGCGGCACCTACGACATCGGCTTCCAGTCCCTGTCCGGCGCCATGGAGCGCGGCCACGACATGGTGTATGTCTGCTACGATAACGAGGCTTACATGAACACCGGCATCCAGCGTTCTTCCTCTACGCCTCACTTCGCCGACACCACCACCACTCCCGTGGGCAAGGTGGTTCCCGGCAAGCCCCAGCAGAAGAAGAACCTGACCAAGATCATGGTCGCTCATGGCGTGCCCTATGTTGCCCAGACCACCTTCATCGGCAACTTCAAGGACATCTCCGAGAAGGCCCACAAGGCCATCTACACGCCCGGCGCTGCCTTCCTGAACGTGATGGCTCCCTGCCCCCGCGGCTGGCGCTATCCCTCTGAGAAGATGATGGAAGTCACCAAGATGGCCGTTGAGACCTGCGTGTGGCCTCTGTATGAAGTCGTGGAGGGCAAGTACATCCTCAGCTACAAGCCGAAGGAGAAGAAGCCCGTTGAGGAGTATCTGAAGATGCAGGGCCGTTTCGCCCACATGTTCAAGCCCGGCAACGAGTGGATGATCGAGCAGGCCCAGAAGGAAGTGGACCGCAACTGGGAAGAGCTCCTCAAGCTCTGCGACATGTAAAACGTCCAGTTTGTCTGTTTCTGCTTGCCGGATCTGACAAAAGAACTGCATCCCCCTGTGACCAGTGGTCACAGGGGGATGTTTTCGCATATTACCTGTGGGGATGAGGCGCGGGTTTTTGACGGAAAATCGTCCGAAGCCACAAAAAGTCCTCCGGGCCGATGACCCGCAGCAGTGTCCAGAGAAAAAGCAGCAGCAAAAGACAGCAGCTTCCCGACAATACCAGGCCCAAAGCGCCGCTGGCCTGAGGCAGGAGCTCTGCCGCCAGCGCGGCGGCCACAGTACAGACAGCGGCCCGCAAAACCGGAGAGAGGTCCATCCGAATGCCGGAGACCAGAACCAACCGGCGGAAACTGAGCAGGAAATTCACCAGATGGGTGACGGCAAAGCTGAAAAAGTAGCCGCCCAGTCCCAGCCGGGGCAGCAGATACCACAAAAACGCCACATCCAGGAAGGAGGTCAGAAGGTTGTACCGGGCGTTGGCATCCTGGTGTCCAAGCCCCTTGCAGACGGCGTCCGTGACGATGTCGGTGTAGAGCAGAGGCACCAGAGGGGCATACAGCCGCAGATAGGTCCCGGCATCGGGCTCATGGTAGAGCAGTTCTCCCAGCGGACGGGCCAGGGAGAAGAGCACGCTGCCCACGGCCAATCCATACAGCAGGGCAGTCCGCAGGCTGCGCCGCGCCAGATACCGCACCCGGGGCTGGCGGTGCCCGGCGGCACAGCGGGAAAACTCCGGGATCAAAAGCGAGGAGAGGGAGAACAAGATGGCGGCCGGCAGCATCAGTACCGGAAAGACCATGCCGTGTACGATGCCGTAGTCCGCCATAGCGTTGACCGTTCCCGCAAAAAGCACCAGCCGCTTGGGGATGATGAGGTTTTCCACGGTGTTGAGTCCGGAGCGCAGATTGTCCGTAAGGCCCAGCGGCAGCGAGATCCGCAGGATCCGCCGGTAGGGCGGCCGGACTTGGGATGCGGTGGCCGGGCGGAGCGGAGTGGTGCGCTGAAGGAGCAGCAGCGCGCAGAATCCCACCGCACAGGCTGCGCCGTTTCCCAGGGCCACAGCGGAACAGGTCTGGCCGCTGTCCATCCCCGACTCCCGGGCCAGGAAAAAAACCGTGACGGCCATGGAGCATCCCTGCTCCAGAAATTCCACAAAAATCAGCTCCCGGATCCGTCCCAGGGAGGTGCAGTAGGCATCCAGCACACTGCCCAGACACCGCAGCGGCAAAAACAGCGCGCAGATCCGCAGCGCCGGGAGTACAGCCCTGTCGCCCACCCAGCTCTCTGCCAGCAGCGGGGCAAAATGCCATAGCCCCAGCGCCGCCAGCGATCCCAGCGCCAGCGCATATCGAAAGCAGCCCCGCAGCACGGCCCGGGCATCCTGGGCGCGGCCCCGGCCCAGGGATTCGGCGGTAAGGTAGACCGCACAGGTGCGGATGCCTGCGGAGCCCAGGGTGAAGGCCAGCTCTTTTAGGGAAAACGTCAGCTGCAAAAGGCCCATTCCTGCGGCACCGATCCGGCCGGACAAGAAAACCTGAAAGCTCATCAGGATCAGCCGCAGCAGCAGATTGGATCCCGTCAGGAGCACCGTTCCGTAAAAGATGGAGTTTCCAGTTTGCAAAGCCCTCACCTCCCTCTTTACTATATGGGGAGAAGGCGGCAAGATTCCCGGAAGAGCGGGAAAAAGAGCAGCGGCAAACTTTTTCGCCGGTCTCAACGTCTATATCAAAAAGGCCGCCTGCACGGCGGCCGGCACCTGATGGAAAGGATGAAATGAGATGCGAAAATTAGGTTTGCTGCTGGCGGTGCTGGGCATCAACTATTGAAAACGCAGGCAAAGCGCGCTCTGCCGTTGGCAGAGCGTGCTTTGCCTATATGGACGTTTTTCCCCAAACCGTGCCGTCGCTGTGGAAAAGTCGCCACATACCTGGGGGAACGAACGGTCCTTCCGGGTGGTATCGGCAGCAATTTTCAAAAAATGCCGCTCGTTTCAAAAAGATGCGTGGAAAACTTTTGCCAAGATCAGAACTTCAGGCGGAATGCGACATCGCCTGCCCGGATCTCAGCGCCGCTGCGGAGCACCTGAGGGGCATCCGCCGGGGTATTGTTGACAAACGTCCCGTTCTGGGAACCAAGATCCTCCACACACACGGCGCTGCCGGTCCAGAAGATCCGCGCGTGGCGGCGGGAGAGGGAGGGGCAGTCAAAGCAGATGTCACAGGCGGAATCCCGGCCCAAGATCAGCTCACCGGTCAGATCGAACGTGGTGGCCTGGCTGGACAGGCTCCCTTCCAGAACCTCCAGCCGGAGGTAAATACCGCTGCTGCCGGACTCCTCCGGCTGGGACGTCTGGGGGGAGGCCGGGGCGGGAGCGTTCTTTCGCCGCAGCAGTGCAGCGGCAGCCACCGCTGCCGCGATCACCGCCACGCCGATCACGATCACCACGGTGGGGGAGAACTGAAACGGCTCGGAGGGCTCTTTCGGTTCCGAAGCCGTTGGTACCGGTGTATCCGCGGCTTCGGCAGGGGGAAGCGCCGGGCCAGGCGAGGTGTCGGCACCGGTCTCACTGCTGTCAAAGGTGGGGAGCTCCACCTCGGATGTTCCCCGGCATACCAGCTGCGAACCGGAGCCGAAGGTGACGGTCACCGGCTGGGTCCCGCCGTCCGAGGAATCGGCGCCCAGCTGAAATCCGGTGACCAGCAGGTCCCCGGTATAAGATGCCAGCTGTTCCGCCGCCTCTCCGGCGGTCAGGTCTGGGCCTACCTCCAGGTGGATGCCGCGGGAGGCGTCCACCAACCCGGAGAGCCGGGCAAGGGCTTCGGTGTCGCTGCCGAAGCCTACCGCGTGGAGCAGCACATCAGACTCCTCCAGCTGGGCGGCAAGGGATTCCTGGGAAACGCCGCCCTGGGGATCGTACTGCACGGCGTCCGACAGCACGATGATGCTGCGCAGCTCGTTGCCGGACCGGGGCAGGGCCGCGAAATAGTCCAGAGCCTGGTCAAGACTGGTGTTGAGCCGGGTCTGGGTAGCGGTGTAGGAGATGGCGCCTGCTGCATCCGTCAGCTCTGCGCCGGAGAGATCCTCGGAGAGCACGGTGAACTCCTTCCCGAAGGTGGCCAGGAGGAACCGGGTATTCTCCCCGCTGGCCTGAGCCAGCGTCTGGGCAAAGGCGGTGACGTCTGAGGCAAAATCCGGCATGGAGTTGGAACAGTCCACCAGCAGCATCTCCACCACGGGAGAGCCGGCCTGACGGACGGTTTTGAGGGAATCGGAGGCGGGAAAGACCTGCCCGCCCACCGTGGCCTCCGCCTTGGTGATGGGCTCCGTGACGCCGGAGAGAACAACATAGGTGTAGAGCGTGCCGTCGTAGACAAAGGTGCGCACCAGGTCCGCACTTGCCGCCGCCAGGGCCGAGACGCACAGGCACGCCGCCGCGGCGGCACCAAGGAAAAACCGCAAAAACCGCTTCATCGTCATTCCTCCACAAAAACGGTGATGAGGGAGAAGTTGTCATTCCCCGGCGGGATACGCCGGATGTGGCGCAGCAGCATCAGCTGCGCCCAGTGCTCCGGGGACTGGGCCTTGGCCAGGTCCAGCAGCATCTCCTCATTGTATACAAATTCCCAGAACCCGTCGGAACAGAGGACAAAGGCGTCCCCTGCCTGCACAGGCTCCACTGCTGCCTCCGGCTGGCAGGTGGGCTTGCCCAGCGTCCGCAGAAGGCTGGAACGGTCGTCGTCATGATAGATGTCCATATAGGAGATCTCGCCGCCCAGATACTTCTTGTAGGTCACGGAGTGATCCTGCGTTACGGAGAGGAGTTCACCGCCGGAGAAGTGATAGACCCGGGAGTCGCCGATATGGGCCCGGAGGGCCTGCGTGCGATCAAGCACCAGGACAGCGGCAGTGGTTTTCATGTCCCCCTGGCCCTCCTGGGCCTGCTGGGAGAGGATCTGCTGGTTGGCGGCGCGGAACAGGGCCGTGAGGCCGTCACCGTCCAGGGTTTCCGCCTGGAGACAGCTGTCAAAGAGCGTGTCTGCGGCAAGCGCCGAAGCCACCTCCCCGCTCTGGTGGCCGCCCAGGCCGTCCGCCACCACAAAGACGCCCCGCTCCCCTTCCGCCCGGCAGCGGACGCTGTCCTCATTATGGGCGCGTCCGCCCCGGTTGGTATAGGAAAAAGCTGAGATCTTCATGGCTCACTCCAAATCGAGGTACAGCGTGTTGTCCGGCTCTCCCAGATAGATGGAGCTCTTGGGCGGCAGCTTCACCGGGGACTCCGGCGCGATCCGCTGACCGCCGGCCAGGAAGGTGCCGTAGGTGGAACCGAGGTCCGTCACCACAAAGACCTGTGCCTGCTCGTCAAAGTAGATCTGGCAGTGATGGGCGCTGACGCCGGGGGTATTCTCCCGGAACACCAGACGGCAGGTGGCGTTATCCCGCCCCACCTGGATGGGCTGGTGGTGCAGCTGAACCGTCATGCCGCCGTGCTGGGTCGACATGGAGCGAATGACGGGGCTGGCACCGGACTGGGCGGGCTGCTCCGGCGTCTGAGGCTGAGCCGGCTGTCCGGCGGCCTTCTTCCGCTTCTTGGAGGCGGAGGCCACCAGGATCACCACCACCAACACCACGACCACCGCTCCGCCGATGGCACCGTAGAGCATCCAATCACTGCCGGAAGCGCTCTCTGCCGTGGTGTAGGGAATGTTGTTGCGGTCCAGCAGGGGCAGGATCTCGCTGACGGAGACAGCATAGAAAAGGTTCTGGTCCAGATCCGACCCGGCGGTGTTGATGCCGATGACGGCGCCGTCCCCGTCCGTCAGGGGACCGCCGGAGTTGCCGCCGCTGAGGGCCGCGTCCGTCTGGATCAGCTTGCGGCCGGTGCCGCTCTCCGTCAGAAAGCGGCTGATGCTGCCGGTGGTGACGGTGGCGTCGCTCTTGCTGGCGGAGGTGACGGACTGGACCGTCAGGTCTGCCGCCAGAGGATAGCCCACCGCGTAGACCTCATTGCCCAGCGCGGACTCCGGGGCTTCCCGCATGGAGAGGGCCACCCGCTGGTCCGTGGGCTCCGCCAGCTTCAAAAGGGCCACGTCCTTTTCGTAGTCATAGTCCACCAGGTAAGCTTCTTCCTCCGTGTCCTCGTCGAAGAATACGGCGAGCTCGCCGCCGCCCAGGGCCTTGCCTGCCAGGATGAATTCCTCCACTACGTGGCAGTTGGTGACGATGTACTGGGGGTCTTCTCCCTGCCGGCCCACAAAGAAGCCGGTGCCCCGCCAGTAGGACATCTCACCGGTGCTGTCCGGCGCGCCGGAGGAGATCAGCACGATGCCGTCCAGCACGCTCTGGTCAAAGGCGGCGGAGGCCGGAACGGCGCCCACCAGGAATGCGGCCAGCAATGCCGCAGCCAATACACGGAATTTTTTCATCTTATTCCCTCCCGTTGATGGATTGAATGGAGATCATGGTGCCGGTAAAGTTGTCCTGGGCCGGAAGTCCCTTTTCCAGGACCAGGGTTTCCAGCAGACGGCAGCCTGCGTCCGGAGGCAGGCGCATGGCCTCCCGCAGCTCCGCAGGCGTCAGCACGCCGCTGATCCCGTCGGAGCAGAGCAGCAGCACGTCGCCGGGGCACAGGAGAAAGGGGCGGCGGTTGTAATCGGCCTCCCGCAGCTCCGGCATCCCCAAAAAAGCACTCAGCCGCCGGGCGTCCTCGTCAGATTCTGCCCGGGCGGGGTCGCTGGGCTCCCGGCTCAGTTCTTCGAGATAGAGCTCGTTGAGCCGCGTGTGTTCCCGGTTGACCTGGAACACACCGCCGTGGCGCATCAGGAAAATGGCACTGTCTCCCACGCTGATCCAGTGGAGACGGTCCCGGAGGATCCAGACCGCCACGGCGGTGGTGCCGCTGCGGCCGCCGAAGCGCTGGAAGAGAGCGTCATTGATGGCGCAGGTGCCGGTCAGCAGCTGACGGGGAACATCGCCAGTCTCGTCCAGTGTCTGGAAGAGCTGCAAAAAGCCGTCCACTGCCGCCTCGCTGATGGCTTTTCCGTCCGCCAGGCCGCCCATCCCGTCCGCCACCACGGCAAACACCCCACGGCGGGCCATGGCCTCCGGGGCCGAGGCGTTTACCAGGGCAAAGGAATCCTCCTGCCCCTCCCGGGCACCGATGCCCTGGACGTTTCCCACCAGAATGGGAGCCTGGGGCACGGGGCGGCGGAGCTGCTGCGTGGGGGCGTCATCCGTCACCCGGCGGGACCGGCGGAAAAAGTCACTGATCCGTCCCATGGCCGTCCTCTTCCTGCTTCCAGGTGAAGTGTTCGCCGCACAAAGGGACAAAGAGCAGCTTCGTCTCTCCAAAGTCGATGAGGTCGTACGCCTTCAGCGGCACGGGGGCAAAGACCTCCTCCCCGTTGAGATAAATGATGTTGCGGCCGTCGCCGGGGATGAGGTTGAAGCGGTTGTTGCGCTCGCTGTAACTGAGCTTGGCGTGGTTTTCCGCTGAGAGTTTCATGTCCCCGGTGATGGTGATGTCCATCCGGTCGCTGCGGCCGATGGAGTTAATGCCGCCCCGGATGGTATAGCTCTTGCCCCGGCTGGGACCTGCCACGCAGGCCAGCCATCCCACCACCGGGTCAAAGCCCATCTGGGACTGCATAACGCCCACGGTCCTGCCTCCTTCCGCCACCGGAACGGCCTTGGGCGGCATGGTGGGACGGAGCTCCGCCGCCGGTGCGCCGGAAGGATCATACCCCTTGGGGGGCATGGTCCTGGAGGGCGCCGTGACCGGCGTATACCCCCGGGGCGGCTGGGTCTTGTTCTCCGCCGTGACCGGGGTGTATCCCCGGGGCGGCTGGGTTTTCTGGTCGGCGGTCACCGGAGTGAGCGGCGCCGTTTTCTGGGGGGCCGTGGCCGGTACCGGCGTGCCGGGAGCGGGCGTGGAGAGGTGAATGGGAGCCGTGCGGCCCGCAGCCGCCACGGTGATCTGCTGATGGGTGTTGCAATAGGGACAGACGGCGTATTTTTCCGGGTCATAGAGATGGCCCCGGCCGCATTCGATCTGCGCCATGGTGATTCCTCCTTTTCCTGAATGGGTCAGCTCTTGGTCAGATTGGGAACGTGGGCCACTGGCGACCAGTCGCTGATCTTGGCATTGCCGGATTCCCGGATCTCCAGGGACTGGAGATTGGTGAGGTTTGCAAGGGCGGAGATGTCCGTGACACCCCGCTCCGTCAGGGACAGAGACTGAAGATTGGTCAGCTTCCCCAGGGGGGAGATGTCGGTCAGGCCGGGGTGGTTGTAGTCTCCGTTGATGTAGATCTCCAGAGAGCGGAGGTTGGTGAGGCCTGCCAGGGGAGCAAGACTGGTGACATGCTCATTGATGTTGAGGTAGAGGTCCGTCAGGCCGGTGAGGCTGGAAAGAGGCGCCAGCGAGGAGTAGCCTGCCGTGTCGGAGTTGCCGTAGAGCCGCAGGGAGGTCAGCTTGGTGAGGCCTGCCAGGGGCTCCAGACTGGCCACATCGCCGGAGATCTCCAGATTGGTGAGCTCCGTGAGGCCGGAGAGACCGCTGATGTCCAGCATAATGTGGGCCTGATAGTTCATGGAGGGCAGCCGCAGGGACTGGAGCTTGGTGAGGCCTGCCAGGGGTGCTACGTTCCGATAAGTGGCATCACTGCCGTAGAAGTTCAGCTCCCGGAGCTCTGTCAGGTTCTCGATCCCTTGGAAGCTGGCAAGGCCGTTTGCCTGCATGGAGAGAGACTGGAGGGCGGTGAGCTTGGAAAAGGCGGTGAGGTCTTTCACATAGCCGTCGGTATAGAGGTAGAGGGACTGGAGCTGCGTGAGGTTCGCCAGCGGGGAGAAATCCTCAATATACGGATTGGTGTTGCTGCCGTTGGGAGAGATCTGCAGCTGCTGCAGCTTGGTCAGGCCCGCCAAGGGGCTTAAATCCGTAAAGCTCAAGTTGCCGTAGAGGTAGCACTCCTTCAGCTCCGTCAGGCCTTCCATGCCGGAGAGGCTCTTGAGCTGCCCCATGTCCAGCCGCAGGGACTGGAGTTTGGTCATGCCGGAAAGGCAGGAGAGGTCCTCCGCCGTCAGGCCGCTGGCCGAGTTGCCGCTGCGCTGGAGTTCCAGACTCTTGAGGTTGGTCAGCGAGGCAATGGGGGAGAGATCCGCCTGGCCGAAGGTGCCGTAAAGCTGCAGCTCCGTGAGATTGGTCAGATTCTCCAGGGGAGAGAGGTCCTCCACACCGGAGACCAGGATCCGCAGGGATTCCAGGTTCGTCAGACCTGCCAGCGGCGTCAGGTCGCTGATGCCGTTGCTTACGCTGTTGCCCCAGCTGCCGTCAAAGCTGATCTCTGTCAGGCTGGTGAGCTCCGCCAGGGGGCTTAGATCGCTGATGGCAGATCCGGGGGGCAGGGAGAGATAGGTGAGATTTTTCATGTTGGCCAGAGGAGAGAGGTCGCTGATGCCGGCGTTGCCGTTGTTGCCGCTGCCACCGGAGAGCTGCAGCTCCTCCATTTGGGTCATCCCCGCCAGAGGGGAAAGGTCGGAGATCTCGTTTTGCCGCAGATTCAGGCTCCGCAGCTCTGTGAGGGGCTCCAGGGCGGAGAGGTCCGTGATCTTGTTTTCCCGCAGGTCCAGGTAGGTGAGGTTCACCATGTACTGCAGGGGTTCGATGTCCTCATCTGTCAGCCCCATGCCCTGGAGGCGCAGCTTCCGTTCATTGGTGCTGTATGTTTCCACGGCGATGGTGACGGAGGAGACCGGCGACTGCTTGAGGGGCGGGCCGTTGTCCTTCCCGCCGCCGGAAAGGACACCCACGGCGATGATTACCGCCAGCACGGCCGCGGCGATGCCGCCGAAGAGGGCGGGCTTTTTCTTCACTTTGGCGATGGCGGCGTCCAGCTGGACGCCGGCAGTGGCAGGCGGCGGCGCGGCGCCCGGTACCTCCACCACCCGCTGGGATTCGATGGCCTCCAGGAACTCCGTGGCGGACTGGAACCGGTCCTCCGGCTGGACGGCAAGACCCTTCAAGATGGCTTTGTCCAGATACTCCGGGATGTCGATGCCAAGCTCCGAAATGGGGACCAGTTCATCCTTGTCCATCCGCTCCAGGCTCTCCGGCGGGAGATACCCGGTGATGGCGGCGTAGAAGCAGGCGGCGCAGGAGTATACGTCGGTGTAGGGGCCCTGGCGGCTGCGGCGGATGTACTGCTCTTTCGGGGCATAACCCACTTTCAAGATGACGTCCAGGCTCTTGGACTTGTCGCCGATGGAGTACCGGGCGGAGCCGAAGTCCAGCAGCTTGACCTGCCCGTCCTTGGTGATGTAGATGTTGTCCGGGGTCACGTCCCGGTGGATAAAGCCCTCGGCGTGGACGGCGGTGAGCGCCTGGAGCACCGGGATCATGACGTTGCAGGCATCCTCCACGCTGACCTTGCCGCCGTGATTGGCGATATAGGTCTTGAAGGAGATGCCCTCGATGTAGTCCATGACGAAGTACGAGGTGTCGTTTTCGTCGAAGTAGCTGGACACGCCGGCAATGTTGGGGTGGCCGATAAACTTGGCCAGCGTGCGGGCCTCTTCCTGGAACCGTTCTGAGCCGTAGGTGAATGCCTCGGTCTTGCTCTCTGCCAGGACAGAGACGGTGGTGCCGTCCACACGGGTGGCCAGTTCACCGGGCATAAACTCCTTGATGGCGACCTTTGCGTCCAACTGGGTGTCCAGCGCCAGATAGGTGATGCCGAAGCCGCCCTGGCCCAGTACCCGGCCTACGATATAGCGGCCGTTGAGCACGGTGCCGGCCCGCAGGGCGACCGGGTACTTCTGCTCGTTTTCACTGAGGTCAAAGCCGCAGTGGGGGCAGGGACCATCTCCTTCAGGCCGCTCCTGAAAACAGTTGTAGCAAAGATGCTTGTTGAAGCCTTCCATGCAAAAACCTCACTTTACAATGGATCGTGGCCATGCGTTCCCACGGGGGAGCATGGAATACGAGATTTGCCTGCCGCTGCAGGCGGATATGAGCCGTGGTGTCGTCGGCACGCAAAAGAAAAGGCGGGCGGGATCGCTCCCGCCCTGCCCAGGATACAGGGATTACAAACCCAGCAGCTGCTTTTTCTTGGCGTCGAACTCCTCTTGGGTGATGGCGCCGCAGTCCAGCAGATCCTTGTACTTTTTCAGTTCGTCCGCCACGTCAAAGCCGGGCGTCCGCTGCCGGGGAGCAGTGTATTGCGGTGCGGAATACTGGGGTGCAGCGTACTGGGGCGCAGCACAGGGCTGGGCATCGCCGGCACCGGTCTCCAGGGCATTGATCCTATCCTGCATGAGAATGGGGGGGATGACCCCTACAAAAATCGCCAGGATCAGGCACAGCGTGGAAAGATCCGAGGGGATCCCTCTGGATACGGAGAGCTTGTCGAGACGCTGGGCGCTCTTGTAGATCCAGTAGATGGAATAGAAGGGCACAAACATGCACAAAAGCAGTTTGGCGGTGGGGTTGCGGGGCGGCTCATCTTCGACCTGGTTGAGATAGCAGGTGGTGCGATAGATCCAGATGTAATACCAGATGCCGAAGGTGAACAGCAGCAGAAAAACATGTTTGACCATGCTGCAGTAGGCACTGCCGGCGGG
>QWCN01005315.1_pt1 | contig 12805 bp, 11 predicted proteins | sample 1972711 | NCBI WGS metagenome assembly QWCN01 (sample SAMN09866707, study PRJNA288562) | Human gut metagenome isolate term1_stool, whole genome shotgun sequencing... | isolation source: gut | host: Homo sapiens | place: USA: California | reverse complement strand
AGAAATATGTTTTATGATGAAAATGGAAAACATGTCCGAACCAAGAAAGAGATATTAGGAGAAGATGGCGAGATCCGAGAAGGCTGCAGTATTGTGAAGAAAGGAGAAGTCTATGAGAAGAAGCTGTTTACTGCGAAAGATGAACGCTTCAAGTGCAATTCATTTCTGGATGAGGTAAAGCATTCTTATACAGATTTAATCAATATTTATGTGCAGAACGAGAAACAGAAACTACAGGTATTTGAGCGTGGCAGTGTTTATCTTGCAACAAAGAAAATTGGAAAAAATAATCCGAAGGCACAGGAAATAGAAGCGGATAATCAAAAACGCCGGGAATGGAACAGAGCTGTTGATATGGCATTGATTAGTGGAGTGCCGGAACCGAAGATAATGGAAGTGAAGCGGAAAGAAATCACGGAGGCGATCAGGAAATCAATTGCCTGGCGTGGAAACAGACCACGATTATTTTCCAGAGTTGTAACAGTGGCTGTTGAGGCATTGGAGTTTTTGATAGCAAGTGTGCTGTTTAAGAACCCCAGGGAAGTGCAAAAACAGACAGAGCAAACGGAAACTGAACACCCAGAGCATGTTGCTGAAAATAGCACGGCAGCAGTCGAGGCAACAAAAGAAGAAAAGGCAGAACCGGAACAACCTAAAATGACGAGGCTTGCATCAAAGTATCCGAAACTATTTAAAGTGAATAAAGAACTGGAAGATCAAAACGGTGCAATTCAACAGAAACAAAAACAGCTTTCTGCAAAGAAGAAAGAACTGTCAGAGGTCAAGGGATGGTTTAAAGGAAGAAAGAAAAAAGAATTGCAGAAAGAAATTGATGAACTGAAAAGCCAGATCAGAGATATGAAAGATTACCTTCCAAGGATTGTACAGAAAATCGGATATAGAAGTGTACAGGATTTTTTAAAAGATTTTAAAGTTTCTAAAATTGAATATAACCAGTATCGGACTGCACTAGAAAAATGGAAGAAAGAAACGGGCAAAGAGCCAGTAGCACATGGTATTAGGGCGAAGCTGGCAGAAAAGAAACAGGAAATACAGAATGAACAGAAAAATAAACAGCATACCCGTAGTCAGAACAAAGATCGGGGAGCAAGATAGGAGGACAATCATGGAGAAACACATTATGGGAGAAAATGGAATCAGTTATACTTTAGGAGAGGACGGTCTGTATTATCCAGACCTGTACCTCCCGGAAGAGACAGAGTATCCGATTGGAAAGTATGGAATGCTGAGAAAGTCATATTTGCAGGAGCATCGGAAGGGATTATATCTGGAGTTGGTACTTGCCGGAAAATTAAATGAGCATCTGCATCAGGTTGACGAGGAGTGTAATCAGATGATGGACAGATTGGTGGAGCAGATGAAAGAAAAGCAAGGCGTGACGGAAGAATTGAAGATGCAGGATCAGATGGCATGGGTTGGGAGAATGAATAATATTCGGGCTTGTGCGGAGGAGATTGTATATAAAGATATTTTGCATAGATAGATTCGACTGAGTATTTTATGATATTTTATAGAATGCATCAAAAGAAAGCGAGGTACAGGATGATAAACAAGTATGGATACGTACGAGTAAGTACAAAAGATCAGAATGAAGATAGGCAATTGGAGGCAATGAAACAATTAGAAATATTAGAAAAAAATATTTATGTAGAAAAAAATTCCGGAAAAGATTTTAACAGACCGATGTACCAAAGTCTGGTGAAAAAATTGAGGGCAGATGATTTACTTTATATAAAAAGTATTGATAGGCTGGGAAGGAATTATGAAGAGATTTTAGAACAATGGAGAATACTTACAAAAGAAAAGAAAGTTGATATTGTTGTTCTGGATATGCCTTTATTGGATACCAGAAGAGGAAAAGACCTTATGGGAACTTTTCTGAGTGATATTGTTTTACAGGTGTTATCATTTGTGGCTGAAAACGAAAGAAGCAATATAAAACAGCGTCAAGCAGAAGGAATTGCTGTTGCCAAAGCTAAAGGTGTCCGTTTTGGGCGTCCGCCGAAGCCATTACCGAAGGATTTCCACAAGATATATAAGAAATGGAAAGAGGGAAAAATATCAGGTGTAGTTGCCGCAAATGCCTGCAATATGCCGATTTCTACGTTTTTGTATAAGGCGAAGTCTTACGAGAGAGTTGAAAAATAAGAAAGAAGAGAGATTGCAAAAAGGTGTACCTTTTTGCAATCCATTTTCTTTTTGCTCAAACTATTATTGAGTATATTATATAACCGAATATGGATATTTTCAATATTAAGTTGTTTGAATTGCACAAAAATCATGGCGAAATCCATAAGAATTTATTCATACAAAAAAGTACACTTTTTAAGAATTGCAAATGTGGGAGGAATGATTATGTCACTTTTTGATTCACCATTGTTAAAACCGTTTTATGATATGGGCGCAAAAGCAGGTGCAAAGGCTGCGGCTAAAATTAATCAATCAATTATCGGAAAAAAAACAGATGCAGAATCTTATTTAACATCTTCAGACAGTTATGATGAGGAGTTAGATTATATTTTGCAAAAAGAAAGAACTTTATATTACCAATGGGAAGAAGTTTGGGTTGGAAAATATAGAAAAGAGTATTATGTAGAAAATGCTCTTAGAAAATTTATGGAGAACCCAATAGAAAGCAGAGATTTGAGTATTATTGATAATATTCCTAAGGATTTGAGAAAAACAGATTATTTTATCGGTAAGATAACTGAAATACTTAATGAGTATTTAAAGTTCTGTGCAAATGGATATCGGAATGATGAAATTAGTACAAATACAGTATATAAATATTTAGGACAGCTTCATCATTTTCCTGAATTGGGAGAAAACTTTGAAACATGGTTTAAGAATGGAAAATATTTTACATCTGATGAAAAAGTGATTAGAAGTATTTTGGATGTAAATAGGCCTATTACTGAACAATTTCAAGAAATATTGGAAAAGGGTCTTCCAGACAGCACAAAAACATTTTTTGCAGTTATGAGTAATGCTTATAATGTTATGCTGAATAATGAATTTCAGGGAGAAAAGCTGAATGAAGAGTCGGCTAATTTGGCGTTAGTTAACATACTTATGATGAGTAATATTCCTATTAGCGAATTTGATGAATTGAAGCGTGCAATTCTTTTTTTGGCACTTGATGATAATAGGGATAATGAAAATAATGAGCAGTATTTTGCATTATCAAAATTAGCAGAAATTACTTTTGGAAGTACACACTCATTAGGAGAACAAAAAATAGTTTGCCCTTCTGCAGATGTATTAATTGCAACGGCTATTCGATATTCAAAAAATGGTAGGATAAATGAATTTAATGAGAAACTTCAAGCTTGGTTTGCTACATCGTATCTGTTTGAGTTGAATGAAGAACAATGTCAACTTTTACAGAAAGTTTTTGAAGAATTGGGTGCCTATTCCAGCGAACAAATTCTTTTAGAGTCTATGATGAATTGGGATGTTAAGCATACCATAGAGCAAGAAAAAAGATTACTTTTCTTAAAACAAAATACAGAGGTGATTTCAAAAGATACTTCCAAATATACACCGGTAGATGTGACTGATAATAGTTTTTCCTATAGAAATGTAAGTGAAAATAGTGAATTAATATATGATCATAGATTTTTAACATGGAATGTAGAAGATATAGATAATTATTTTAAAAACCTTACGTTAACTGGAAAGACACATAGAATTGCAGCTGTTGTTGATAAATGGTCAAAGAACGTTACGATGGAGAGTAAATTTTGGGATAACTCTGAGGTTACAGTAGCACTTGAAAAAACAATTAAGAATGAGTTTAATGAAGCATATAAAGTAGTAAGTGTAAAGGCGGGAGTAATAATAGATGATGAGGTTGATGCAACTTCAGCAGTCTATATTCAGCCAACGGATGAAGCTCGCTATCAAGATATAGCATTTCTTGTTGTAGGTGAACCAATGACGAAAACGCAACTGCACCTTTCTATTTTTGTTTTAGTGCTTCCGAATGAGATGGATGAAAATAATGAAAAAGTATCCAAGCAAATATCTTCAGTTAAAGAAAAACATAATCCAAAGCTTGAGACATATGTAGAAACAACTAAGAACATAATTATTGAGCAGGTTAACAAGTGGGTTGTTTCTACAACAGGAAATATGGATATTTATTAAGAAAAGAGGGAATAGAGATGACGTTGGATGATGTAATTTATACTGTAGGAAATATTATTTTTGAATCATCAAATGCAGAAGAAATTTTTAATAAATCATTTGAATATGGAAGAAAATACTTTTCGGATATGAAAAATAATGGAAATTATGGCACTGTGTGTTTAAATGGAGCATATGCAGCTTTTATGAAGGGATATGAAACAAAAAAAGTATGCGAAACTATTTGTTTGTTTCTGAATCAAGGTATTCCGCTCATGGCTTTTGATGAGGGTAGAGAAGAAAATTTAAAAAATGCAATAGCACAATATGGTGTTAAAAACTTTAATTCAGCTGAGTGTGCTGATATTTTATATTTTAGTTATACCAATGGCACCAAGGGATATATTAAAGCAAATACAGAAAAAGCAAGAAAATGCTTAGAAAAGGCGGCGGCACTTGGTAAAGATGAGGCTCAACTTGGTTTGGGATATCAACTTCATCAAGAAGGAAAAGTTTATGATGCAGAGCATTGGTATTTAGAGGCAGCAAAACAAGGAAATGCGAAAGCGATGTATAATGTTGCTTCGTTATATGAATCTCGTTTTTTCTGTGATTGGGATAAAGCAGGATATTGGTATGCGGAAGCAGCATCACGTGGAGACTCGAAAGCAGAAGCAATTCTTCAAAATAATTATTCTTATAATAAACGTCAACAAAAATGGACGAAACGGATGTGATTTAATGCTAATATATGGAGTAACAAATTTACCGGATATAACTTTAAGCAAGTATCAAGCAGTGGAAGAGTCTGGAATTGAATCAATGTTAGAAGCACAAACAAGATTAATTCGTCAACTTTATAGATTTACTGCTTTTGGAAAAATTATTACACATTACGTTTATACCTATGATCCACAGAGGGCAAGCGGAAATAAACTTAAAATTTTTATTGTATTTACAATTGAAGAACAATCTGAACAGTATAATGAAAGTATAGACAAAATTATTAAAGCTTCCCCGATATTTAATCAGTTTGGTTTGAAAAAAGTATATGACAATGATGATTTTATGATTCATTATCGAGTAAAGGGGGAACTACATAAAAAGGAGAGATTACTTCAAACTGTTACAAATGGAACACAAAGAACATTTTATATAGTTCCGAACTGGAAGATAAATGAAAATGCACGCTTATATAGTGCTTGTAAATTAATGCAAAGCTTTGACATGAAATGCTGTTATTGTGTAGATATTTTTACAGAAGAAGATGCAGCAGAGCAAATTCATAAAAATTTTGAACGTCCCCTTGCTTTTCTGAGAAACGATAATATGGGACGAACCGGATTGGAAAATTCCGAGATTCGATTTACAAGTAGTAGTGATCCAAATGTAAATGAAACATTGAAGCAATATGAAAAATGGAATACCAGTGTGGATGAATCTAATGTATTTCAATGCAGAATTTCAGCGTATGCAGACGATAGTCAATACGTAAGACTATTATTGGATACTGTTTTTTCGGAAAGCGTTATATCTGGAAATAATACAATTAATATAACAAGCGGAGATTTTCAGGTTATAAATAACTGGAATACGGCACCATCTAATCAATTTTTAGAATACACACCATTAACGATGCAAAAATGGTCTACAACCTATATTACAGAAGAGTTATCTGCGTTTGTTCGTTTGCCAATTTTATATGATGGAGAAAATATTGAATTGCCTAAAGAAACTTCAAGTGCTCTTCCGGAAACCGGAATAGAAATTGGAATGGATAAAAACGAGTATAACATAGCAATTCCCGAGAAATTATTTGCTAAACATATGTTTGTCTGTGGGGTACCTGGTTCAGGTAAAACTAATACGATGTTGCATTTGGCGAATAGTTTATGGAATTCAGAAAAAATCCTGGAAACGGGAGAGAAAATTAAATTACATATTCCATTTTTGGTTTTAGAGCCAGCAAAAAAAGAGTATCGTGAATTGGCAAGATTTAATATTCCAGAACTTGTTATATTTTCGCCATCGGCATGTACAGATTTTCCAATAAAAATTAATCCGTTTGAGTTTCCTAAAGGATTAACAGTGTCTGAACATATAAGTAAATTATGTCAAGTCTTTGAAGGAGCATTCCCGATTGCTCCACCTGCACCGTTTGTTTTAGATCGAGCTATTCAGGCAATTTATGAAAAGCACGGTTGGCGTAGCAATGATGTTAATGTTGGAGTAAAAGAATATCCGACAATGACGGAATTATATGAGCAATTCGAAAAAGAACTTCAACATACAAGCTATGACAGTGAAATACAAGGAAACATTCGCTCTGTTTTAGAAATGCGAATCGGAAGTTTGTTGCGTCGGGAAATGAAGGATGTATTTGATGTAGAAAAATCAACTTTGACTCCAGAAGAATGGATGCAGTATCCTATTATTGTGGAATTAGAGTCGTTGGGAGAAGGACCGGCAAATTTCCTTACACTTTTATTATGTACTTTAATAAGAGAAACATTAAAAGCAACGCCTGCTCCAGATATTCAAAATGAAGTTCGTCATGTGATTTTTATTGAGGAAGCGCATAATTTAATTGCACCACAGGCACAGACTCAGGAAGGGCAGGATTCTAATCCGAAAATTGCAGCTACGGCATTTATTGTAAAAATGTTAGCCGAGGTTCGTGCTTTAAAGGAAGGAATTGTAATTGCGGATCAGTTACCTACAGCTATGGCGGCTGAGGTTATAAAAAATACAAATATTAAGTTAGTTCATCGTTTAACATCACAAGACGATAGAGAACTTGTGGGTAGTACGATGAATGCAAGCTCTCTCCAAATGGAGAATATGGGGATTTATACAAGTGGTCAGGCATTGTTTACTTTCGAAAAAATGTTACGACCTATAGAAATTCAAGTTAATTTAGTAGAAGGTCATGAAGAAACGGCACCTGATGATCGTGAATTAGTTAAAATGATGCTGGATTCATCTAAAAAACCTGTATATTATAAATTAAGAAAAATGGAAACATTACAGCGGTGGGAAGATATTAAGAAAAGAGCTAAACAAGTAAATGAACAAGAACAAAAAGCAATAGAACAGTTTATAAATATGAATGTAGAAAAAATCACATTATCGAAACTTGAAAATAAAATTGACAGCTGTTTAACAATACTAGATGGCATAAAGATTATGAAACGGCGATTGATTTGGGAGTGTGAACGTATAGATGAGCACTTTGTATCAGGTGAAAAAAAGGAAGAACTTAATGATATTCTTATTGGCTTTGGAAATCAATATGAAAAGGTGCTTCGAAATGCGATTATTACTGCATAAAGTTTGAATGTTAGAGAGGTGTTTATTGTAAATGGCTTATAATGTTGAAAAAACTAAAAATAAAATTGGTGAAATTAAAAAAAATATTGAAACAAAAAAAGGTGAGCTTTCTAACTTAGAAAAAAATAAGCAGGAACTATTAGATGCAGGGGTGAGTGTTCAAGGGGCAGATTTGGATGAAAAGGTTCAAAAAACGGTCATGGATGCTATTAACAATGCATTAGAAGCTAATGCAGAAAAAGGTCAGGAATTAAATTCTGAATTAAGCGAAAATATGTCAGATTTAGAAAGTTTGAAACAGAATACTCAGAATTCATTAGAGAGTGCTAAATCAGAAAAAGCAAAAATAGAACACAAAAAGGCTCTTTTGGATAAATTAGGTCTTGGACAACATTTAGAAAGGGGAATTTCTGACTTAGAAAATAATCAAAAAGAGCTTGGTGATATAAACAAAGAATTAATAGACGCACAGCGTGAAATTAGTGCTACATCGACAAAATTAGATTTATTATGAAGAAAAGGAACTGATAGTGCTCCAATATATTGCGAATTTAGAGCAATATTACCAAAAAAACGTAGAAAATGTATAATGGATTCATTGGTGGATTCACCTGCAGTAATATCATCCTTTATTGAGAAATATGGTACTCAACTTGAAGTTTGCAGCAGTGAGACAAAAGTTATAAATGGAAAATTTATTAAAAAAAGATCTTACTATGATGATGAAAATAAAATGATAAGAATGGATGAAACTAAAGATGACACAGAATATGCGAAAACATTTAAGCATGAATTGGGTCATTTTGCGGATGATGTGTTAAGAAGAATTTCATTATGTGAAGAGTTTGAAAATGCAATGGATGCGGATAGGTATTGGACCAATAATAATACATTACAGGGAAATAAAAACTTTTCTGAAATGATAGTAGACTTGGAAAAATATGATGTAATGGACAATATGTATATTTCGGATATTTTATCAGGTATGTTTTTTAATGATACAAAAATAATTGAAGCTTATGAAAAAAATGGAATGAGTTTTTATGGACATGACAATAATACATATTGGTTTGCATGGGAAGTAGAAGATAAAATTGTACAACGAGAGACATTTGCAAATCTATTTGCAATATACGCATCCGGAAATATGAAAAATTGTCTATTTATTGAAAAATGGTTTCCAAACACAGTAAGCAGATTTAAGAGAGAAATTGAGGAAAGAATTTATGGATGACAAAATTTTTAAAAAATCAATAAGAATATTCAATATTGAATACAAAAAAATATTTGGTTATATTCCATGCATTGAAAATTTTTCTTGTAATCAGGATGAGTATAGAAATGCTTTGATGAAAGCAATTCAAGAAAAAAAAGAACTTTCGGAATATCTTATTGCTTATGAAAATGAAGTAGTGTAGTGAGAAAAAGGTAAAAAGACAATGAAGAGAATTATATTAGATATGTTTGTTATGGGATTTATTGGTGGATTGGTAGGTGGAGGAATAAAATTTTTCCAATGGATAGGAGCTGATTTGACATTTGGGATTTTAGTTACGATGCCAGCAGCTAATTCGATTTTACCAATGATATTGAAAGTAGCAGGAGTAGGAATGGCTATTGGATTAATTATTGGAATTTATGAACTACTTGTTGCTGATAAAACAAATTATGATTTAAGTGAGAATCGCATCAATAGAAAATTATACGATAATCGACAATATACAAATGAATCAATTGATGAGGAGGAAGATAAATCTGAAGAAGGGTTGATTTGGAAAAAAGAGCAATACATGGATGTGTTAGGAGTATGGGGAAAGCTAGGAGATGACTATATTGATGCGTCAGGAGCGTGGAGAAGGCCAGGAGATGACTATATTGATGCGTCAGGAGCGTGGAGAAGACCAGGAGATGACTATATTGATGCGTCAGGAGCGTGGAGAAGACCAGGAGATGATTATATTGATGCGTCAGGAGCGTGGAGAAGGCCGGGAGATGACTATATTGATGCAAGTGGAGCATGGAGAAAACCATGAGATAACCATAGATTATTATGGAGAAACGAAGTAGTGATAGTTGTATAATTTCACAAAAAAATTGGTTTGCTTTTTGAAACTAATTTGTTATAATACAGCCGTGGCAACAAATTGGCAACAGAAAATCAGCAAGCCAAAATAATATATGCAACAGAAATAAAATAACGGCAAAAAAGATATAAAACTTAAACAAATATATTTAAGAATATCTTTGGACTTGCCGAGTTTGAATAGAATAATAGAAATTTTATACAGATTGTTTTTATATGGTAGGTAATCTATAGATTATCTGCCATATATTTTTGTTTTTTAACAGTATAGATTTTTAATAATATACAAGAATAACAAGAAAACAAACAAGAATACAAGAAAAGGACTTGACTCTAAGATATTGCAGAGGTATTATTAGAGTAAATTAGGAGGGGCAAAGATATGACAATGAGTTCGACAATACAAGAAGTTGTATTAGAATTTTTATCAGACAAACAAGAACATAGTGTGCAGGACATTAAGCATTATCTTCGAGAACAAGATGTTCGTGATTATACAGAGGGGCAATTTGCAGGCTCTTTGAATACTTTAATGAGAAATGGATCAATAAAAAAAGTGGATAGAGGTATATATTCTATAAAATTAAGGAGTGAGGATATGAAAAAATGTTTTGTAGTATCACCAATAGGTGATGAAGGGAGCGAAATAAGAAAACGGGCGGATCAAATGTTCAAATATATAATCGCACCTGTATGTGGAGAAACTGGATTTGAACCTATAAGAGTGGACAAGTTAAATCAACCAGATTCAATAACCCAAACTATTATAGATTACTTATTACAATCAGAACTTGTGATTGCGGATATTACAGGACATAATCCGAACGCTTTTTATGAGATGGGTTACAGAGCTTCAACTGGAAAACCAATTATCCATTTGAAATGTAAAAATGAAAGGATTCCTTTTGACATAGCTGGAATCAGAGCATTTGATTATGACCTTAGTGACTTGGATTCAGTTGAAGAGATTAAATCCAGGTTAATCAAAACAATAGGGGCCCTATCGTTTGATACGAAATCAGATCAAAATAATGAAGACGATTCCGATACTAAGGAGATGAATGGAGATATATCTCAATTGATTCCAATTTTATATGAAATTCAGGACGATATATCCCAGTTAAAAAAGGAAATTCATAATAAGGATACAGAAACAATACAAGCAGTTATTAAGGCAGCAACGCCATCTGCGCCTATAGAGGATTCCAATACAGCAATAATGAAAGCAGTTCTTCCTGAGCTGTTAAGAAATCCCAATTCAATGAAAACATTGATAGAATTAAGTGAGCTGGGAAATAAAAAGAAGTAAGGGAGAATGGAAAACAATATATTGGCGTTTTTAAAGATGATATAAATAAAGGGGAATCATATGAAAAATATGAAAATAGATGCCAATGGAACTGAAATCAGAGTAATGGGAGATATTGTTAATGAAGACGCCTATATTTCGCTCACTGATATTGCAAAATATAAAAATCCAGACAATGCTTTTATTGTAGTGGCAAACTGGATGCGTAATCATTCTACAATTTCATTTTTGGGATTGTGGGAACAAATTCATAATCCTAATTTTAAACCTATCGAATTCGATAGGTTTAAAGCAGAGTCAGGAGATAATGCATTTACACTGACACCGCAGCAGTGGATAAAAGCAACGGATGCAATCGATATCATATCAAAATCAGGTCGATATGGTGGTACTTATGCACACACGGATATTGCGTTTGAGTTTGCTTCTTGGATTTCACCAGAATTTAAGCTGTATATTATCAAGGATTATCAGCGTTTAAAGAAAGATGAAGCAGACCGTTTAGCGATTGGCTGGGATGTAAAGAGAGAACTTTCAAAAATAAACTACCGAATTCATACGGATGCGGTGAAGGAGTTTTTGATTACATCGACGTTGTCCCAACAGGAAATGGCATATACATATGCTTCTGAAGCGGACATTTTAAATATGGCTTTGTTTGGAAAAACAGCATCCCAATGGAGAAGCGAAAAAGGAATAAAGGGGAAGAATTCCAATATCAGAGATTTTGCTTCTGCGGAAGAATTGGTTGTGCTTATCAATCTGGAGGATACAAACGCTGATCTGATAAGACGGGAAGTGCCTAAAATTGAGCGATTAAAAATATTACGGGAAAAGGCATACAGACAATTAGAACTTTTGAAGAAGAATCAAGATACGATTGAAGCATTGAAGAAAAATCTTATTGAAGATACAGAAACAAATAGTTGATTTTCTAAGCAAAGCTGCTTATAATCTGTATCGGAACATATTGCTATTATCCACAGTTACTTATGCTGTGTTATCAACAGCGATAACAAAATGATAACATTAGCTTATACAGGCAGGATAATATGGACAAATCAAAGAATTAAAAGAAAGGCAAATACGATAGCAAATAATCTCTAAACAAAATTGATTAGTAGTTGTCGAGTTTGAATAAAAAAATGGAGCTCGGAAATCCAGTGTTTATGCGGATTTCCGGGCTCTTGTTATGTGATTTGAATACAGATTGAGTACAAAAATAAATATTAATTCTATAAACGGTAATCATCAATATATGATTCAGTTCCTTCTGCAGTTTTGTATTTCCACCATTTCCAACCATTAGTAGAAACTGTCGGGTTGCCACCCATATCTATTTTTGCATTGTTTGCTGCCGCAGAAGGTGAAGTTCTGGAACCATTATAAAGTACTTCTTGTAATTCAATATTAAAACTTGCAGTAACAGTTTTTTTCTTATAGGTTCCCCAAATACTAATTGAACCACCATAATCAGGAGAATTTTTTGAAGTTCCCAAGAATTTCTTTTCTATAGTCTCTGCTTTGGCAAATATTTTGGCATTAATAGCGTTGTAAATTAGCTTTGCTCGTTCTTCAAGAAAATCTTTATAAAAACCTTCATATAGTCCTGTGGTTATATCGGTTGGAATTATATGATTATTGAGAATTAAATCAAAATGTTCATTTGTTTCTGCAAGCTCTTTCATATATACATGAGGGGCTTTCTTACCAATTTTTATGTTGGTTATCTTGGGAATTAAGGTTCTATTTGCAACACAATTAATCATATTAACATCAATATTTTCATCAGCTAAAGAATTGAGATATTCTTTTGGGAAAATATGATGATCGTCAACCTTATCGCTGAAAGATATTTTACTGCTATTAGTCCAATTTAACAAACCACCGGCATTGTAGTTTATAAAATTCAGTAAAGCAATATATAGCACTTC
>QWCN01009149.1_pt1 | contig 12806 bp, 11 predicted proteins | sample 1972711 | NCBI WGS metagenome assembly QWCN01 (sample SAMN09866707, study PRJNA288562) | Human gut metagenome isolate term1_stool, whole genome shotgun sequencing... | isolation source: gut | host: Homo sapiens | place: USA: California | reverse complement strand
CCGAACATTCCTACACCATATGCTTTATAGAAATCAGTAACATAATTAAAGAACTCATTCTCGTCCTTTGCTGTCTCAAGCTTAAGGCTTAAAGCCTGTACCTTCTCACTTACATTCTTATTGTACATAAGCTCTTTCTTAACAATTGCCTTGTAATCAGATATAAGTGAAAAACAGTTGATTCCAAGTGCAGCCTCAATAGGTCTGAAATCATAATTAAACAGATTCATAAACACCTTGAAGTCGTTCTTAGCAAATTCATTAACGCTTCCATCATTAGCACCTACCTTTTCACATGTAAGGCTGAATGGATTCTCATTAGTTATAAGATAGAATGTAAGGTAATTATGCCATAAATTCTTATCAAAGCCATAATCTGTGGCAACCTCCAATATTCTCTTAATCTGCTCATATATATCACTTATAAGCTTGTCAGGAGTCTCCTCATCCCTATCAAATTTTTTGAAAATATCGGACATTTTCATAAGAATAGTGTCCTCATGATTACCATATATAATAAGTTTCGCAACTTCTCTGTACATTATTATTCCCTCTTCTTTCTCTTATTAATTACAAGCTGCATGGCAAAGATGGCCACACCTGCAAGTGACACCAACGCTCCCTCTTTAAGAAGCGGCGTAGAATACTTAAGTGTTACATTATGCGTTCCACTCGTAAGATATACAGCCATATACTGACCATTAGCATTATATAGCTTTTGTCTTTCCCCGTCTACATATACCTTCCAGCCCTTTGAATAAGGGATTGTAAGACACAGATATTTATTACGGTCAAGTGTTATCTGACCTGTAACCTTATTATTTCCAAGCTCTACATCTGTTAATACATTTTCTTTAAGTGTATTAATCTCGTCAGTGTAACTGTCCATTGGCTGGCATACAATCTGTATATCATCATAAGAATACACGCCAATCTTCTGGAAAGTCACTGTAACTGATGTAACATTTTCTTCCGAATAGCCCATATTCACACTGAAATCATGCTGGTTACTGTAATAGCTGTAATCAGATGTAAAGTAATTCATTGACTTGGTTACTCCTGTATCAGTCGTAATCCCAAGCTTAACACTGCTTGTAGACTGTGTCCAGTATATGAAATTCTTAAATATCTTCTTCTTTTCATTATGTGAAAGCTCTTTCCAGTCTGACTTAGAGTATAAGTCTAACGGGTCAAACTTTTTCTTTCCAAAATACAGCTGGAACTTTTAATCTGGCTGTCATAACTTAAATCTTTAACAGATACCCTGTCAGGAAGCGCCTCCCTGGTATCCTTCCCACTCCTGTCAATAACAACAGCCTGAAGCATTGCTTTCTGCTTATCAACTGCACTTAAGCCCTCCCATTCATTCTTATTAACAGCCTTGTCATAAGTAAATCCTAACGGAAGCGCATTATCGTTATTATACATTACATAATCATCATTTTCTGATTCATAAGCAAATCCATATGGAACAAGTCCGCCGGTCTTACTCACCAGATACTTTGAGGCAGATGACAATGCTATAAGAGATGACCTGTCATCATAGCCTGTGTATTTGTGCGGAAGCAGCGTATCAAGCCTGATTGCACAATCATATCTGAACTTCGATACATACGGATTAGTAAGTGTCCAGTACAGATTAGAGGATGATATTCCTGTTATGCAGTTCATATTGTACGAAAGTCCAGAGCCTGAATATCTGATAAAATCTGTATCTTCAGCATCTTTACTTATAAGCTCCTTCTCGCTTCCAAACACATCTTCCTGTGCCATTTTAACGCTTATGCACTGTGCCGCATAATTTTCCCCAAATGAAGCATTTTTCCATATACCATTAGCTAATGCCGCCAGCATAACCGCTACTGTCACCATCATGCATCTGTTATATTCATTAACATTCTTTATGCTAAGTCCAATTAGCAATATTACTCCAATTGTAACTGCACTTATAAGCTTGCCATTTCTTGAATACTTTACGCACATACATACCACAAAATATATTGTAAGTGCAATTCCAATAAAGCGGATTTCTTTTCTTTCCAGTGTTATAAGACGCGGCATCATGCACACAAGTATATATGCACATAATAATGCAAATGAATATATCCACCTGTTACACATATATGAAAATCCGTTCATTGCCTGTCCGAAGAACGGTATACATATCATCACAGCACTTATAATAAAATAAGTCTTAAGCATTGTGTACTTACGTCTGCTCTTAAACATTAAAAGCACTGCAAGTAACACCGGCACTGCAAATCCCATGCATGTCCAGAAGTTATCACCCTCAACGATAAAAAGTCCCGGAAGCTTTGCATAGTATGAAAAAGGATATACCAGTCCCATTTTATTAGGTGTATTAAATCTGCTGTCACTTAAGAAAACGTGAAGCACAGGCAGAAACACTATTGCCGCCATACACAGTCCTGTAACCGATGAAACTGCAAGTCTTAATATTCCTTTGCCCCACATTTTTACATTCTTTCCATAACAGAATATGAATCTTACAATAACATATATAATTGTTGTGAACACAAGCATGTAGAAGAAATAAAAATTACTCATTGCAGCAACAGCTACTGTTATTGTAAAGAGCCACATTTTCTTCTCTCTGATTATCTTCTCAACACCCAATATAAGCAGCGGATAATACAGAAGCGGGTTAAGAAAGAACGGATGTCTTACCGCATTGTATATTGCCCAGTAGCAGAATGCATAAGCTACTGCTCCTGGAAGGACATATCTTTTCTTATGTCCTGTATAAAAACACAGCAGTGAAAATGCTATACCTGACAGATATATTCTTAAAAGAATCATTGCTTCATAGAATATATACATGTACTTTGCTGGAAACAGGAAACATAAGAATGTAAATGGGTCGCCTATCACATAATAGTGAAATGTTCCTATAACATCACTTCCCTCACCTATTGCAAAATCCCACTGTGGTATTACAAACTGATGATTGATAAATATATTTTTAAAGAAATCCCTTAAATACTGTGAATAATATATGAGTGACTTATAATGCTGTTCCCAGCCATCAACCTCCCATATGAATGTCTTTCTAGTGAAAAAATAAAAAGAAAACACACCTATAGCAAGGATTGCAAAAATAACTGAATAAGCCAGAAAATATGTTGATTTTCTGGAATCAAGTCTTTTATAAAAATCTTGTAACTTCGATTTCATCTCTGCCATAGGTGTATCTTCTCTTTTCTTAAACTAGGAAACTGCCATAAGCATAAGCCTACGGCAGTTTCTTATTATAACTTATTGTGATTAAATTATCAATGAAGATGTATTATCTTCTTAGGGCACTTCTCAGCACACTTTCCACAACCTGTACACTTTGAATAATCAATATGTGCAATATTGTTTTCTACTGTAATAGCACCGAACTCACACTGCTTTGTACATAACATACATCCAATACATCCAACAGAGCATGCTGACATAACATCTTTACCCTTATCGTTAGATGAACAGTTAACTGTATAGTTACTCTTGTATGGTATGATTTCAATAAGGTGTCTTGGACATACAGCAACACATTTACCACATGCTTTACATTTGCCCTTATCTACTACAGCAATACCATTAACAATATGAATTGCATCAAAAGGACATGCCTTAACACACGAACCATATCCCATACATCCGTATGTACATGCCTTAGAACCGCCGTTAGGAACGACGTTCATTGCTGTACAATCCATTGCACCTGAGTACACATAATTTTCTTTTGCTTTGTCGCAGTCACCAGCACATTTAACAAATGCTGTCATTCTTACTGATTCTCCAACTTCCTCACCCATGATTGCACCAATCTTTGCTGCAACCGGTGCGCCACCAACTGGACATGCGTTAGCTGGAGCTTCTCCTGCGGCAATTGCCTTAGCAAGTGCATCACATCCTGCATATCCACAACCACCACAGTTGTTTCCAGGAAGCTCTGCTCTTACATCTATCTCTTTCTGATCTACTTCAACATAGAACTTCTTACCCATTACTCCGAGGAAAAGTCCGAGAAGAAGACCAGTGCAGCTTACAACAACTGCAGCAATAATTATACCTGACATCTTGTCGTCCTCCTCTTAAATAATACCTGAAAATCCAAAGAATGCGATAGCCATAAGTCCTGCAGTAAGTAATACAATAGGCATTCCCTTAAAGCTTTCCGGAACATCATTGAATTCGTTTCTTTCACGTATACCAGCCATGATTATGATTGCTATTGTAAAACCAACAGCTGTTCCTAATCCACTGACTACAGAATCTAAAAGCTTCTGACCAATATTAAGTCCTGCTGCTGTGTTATAGTTCTGTACGTTAGTAAGTGCAATACCAAGTACTGCACAATTAGTTGTAATAAGTGGAAGGTATACACCAAGTGCTTCATAAAGAGATGGTGATGTCTTCTTTAAAAACATTTCAACAAACTGAACAAGTGCCGCAATTACAAGGATGAATACAATTGTATTCAGATATGTAAGCTTAAGCGGTGTAAGTATACAGTCATATATAAGACTGCAGACAGCTGATGAAATAGTGATAACGCCGATAACAGCGCCACCCATTCCTGCTGCTGTGTTTATCTTCTTAGAAACTCCAAGGAAAGGACACAAACCGAGGAACTGGCTTAAAACTACATTATTGACAATTGCTGTACTTACAGCTATCAATAATAACTGTGAAAAATATCCCATATTTACCTCCCTTAGTTATTCTTAGCCTCAGCCTTAGCTTCTTCTATCTCTTCTGTGTAGTCAGGAACTTCTGCAGGCTTCATGCCTTTCTTTCTCTTAATTCTGTTCATAATAGCAATCATGAATGCAAGAACAAAGAACGCTCCTGGTGCAAGGATAAAGATACTTGCTGGTGTGTAACCGATTGTTGAGAGATCAAATAATGCGTTAGTACCATCTGAGAAAATTGTACCGCCACCGATAAGCTCTCTTATTGCTCCAAGGATTGTGATAGCAATTGTGAATCCAAGTCCCATACCTATTCCATCAAAGAATGAAGGAATTGGAGGATTCTTAGAAGCATAGGCTTCCGCACGTCCAAGGATAATACAGTTAACAACTATAAGAGGAATATATATTCCAAGTGAGTCGTACAGACTTGGCAGGAAGCCCTGCATAAGGAACTGTACCATTGTAACAAATGATGCAACGACAACGATGAACGCTGGCATTCTTACACCATCTGGAATAGCCTTACGAAGTAATGAAATCATAAGGTTTGATAATGCAAGTACTACTGTAGAAGAAAGTCCCATACCTATACCATTGATTGCTGATGTAGTAACCGCAAGTGTAGGACACATACCAAGTGTAAGTACCAGGGTAGGATTCTCTTTAATAATACCATTATAAAGTCTTTCTATACATTTATTCAAAGTCCGCACCTCCCTAGTTTCCTGCCACAAGCTTGTAAACTGCAAGCGCATAATTTACACCCTTTGTGACTGATTTAGAAGTAATTGTAGAACCACCGATTGCATCAACATTAGCATTGCTTTCTGATGCTGAACCATCTGTTACTACTGAAAATGATGCAACTGCATCAGACTTAGCTGTAAACTGTGATGTAAATGATGGATCCTGTTTAGCTCTCATACCAAGACCAGCAGTTTCGCTGATTGAAAGGAATGATACTCCAAGTACCTTTCCATCTGTTGAAATACCAACTGTAAACTTGATATCTCCGCCGTAACCGTCACTATCTGTAACTGTTACAACATAACCTGCTGTCTCGCTGCCTTTCTTTCCTATAGCAACTTCATTGACCTTATCCTTAGAGAAGTCAATGTCTGATGAAGCATTAATATCATCATCAGAAGGAAGGGCATCTATTGTCTCAAAGCTGTCTGCTTCTGCAAGAACTGCTTTGTAAGCCTTTTCCTTAGCATTCTCATTAGCCTTTGCAATAGGATCAAGTGTTATCTGATATACAACACCAAGAAGAATTCCGGCTACAAGTGTTATAGCAAATAAAACTAATGCATCTTTAACTATTTTCTTCATCTTATGCAGCCTCCTTTGCTTTCTTCTCTGGCTTCTTCTTACCAAATGACTTAGGAACTGTTACTCTCTCAATAAGAGGAACTAAGAGGTTACAGAAGATAATTGCATATGAAACGCCTTCTGCTGAACCACCATACATTCTGAAAATGAATGTAAGAAGACCTAAGCAGCAGCCAAATACAATTTTACCATTAGGTGTAATTGGTGAAGTTACATAATCTGTCGCCATGAAGATGGCACCAAGTAAAAGTCCACCACCACATACTTCCTCAAGCATGTAGATTACATCGAAATGATGTCCTGGTGCAAAAAGGAATATAAGCGCTGCAAATACACCTACATATATTACAGGTATTCTCCAGTTAATAACCTTTCTTGCAAGGAGGTAGATACCACCTAAAAGAAGGCAGATTGCTGAAGTCTCACCGATAACACCACCTGTTGTACCAATAAACATCTTAGCTAATGAAACAACGCCTGTTGATTCTGCACCAGGCTTAAGTAGTGCAAGAGGTGTTGCTCCTGAATATGCGTCTAAAAATCCGTTAGATGTAACAAAATTAGTCATCGGACCTGTATATGCAATAAGAAGGAAACATCTTGCTGCAAGAGCAGGGTTCATGAAGTTCTGTCCAAGTCCTCCAAAAAGCTGCTTAACTACGATAATTGCAAATACACATCCTACGATTTCAAAACCAACATTTAATGTTGATGGAATATTTAATGCAATAAGAAGACCTGTTACTGCTGCACTTAAATCTGTAACAGTAACTTTCTTATGCATGAAATACTGATATAATGCCTCACATGCTACACAAGTAACAATACCGATTACTATACGAAGCAGTGCATCGAGGCCAAAATTAACTATACCAAATATGCTGGCAGGAGTTAAAGCAATAAGAACATCTCTCATTATTGTCTGAGTAGTATTCCCGCTTCGCACATGAGGATTAGTCGATACGTTAAAAATCTCACTCACTTTGATTGCCCACCTTTCTACTTCTTTCTTCTGTTAGCAAGTACTGTACTTCTCATAGCCTTAATCTGCTGTGTTAATGGTCTCTTGGCTGGACAGACATATGAACAGCTTCCGCACATTACACATTCCATACCATCGAACTTAGTAAAGCCTTCTTCATCATTACGTGATGCAAAACCGGCAAGCTTTGCTGGAAGAAGGTGTTCCGGACATGCCTCACCACATTTACCACATCTTATACATGCAGAAGATGTGGTCTTAGATACGATATCCTTCTGGAATACAAGAAGTGATGAACTTCCCTTAACAACAGGTACGTCAAGACTGTACATGGCAAATCCCATCATAGGACCACCGGAAATATATTTCTCAGGTTCTCCTACAGGACCACCGGCAGCGTCAAGAAGCTGTCTGTAATTAGTTCCTAACCATACATAGAAGTTGCCAGGCTCTTTAACTCCGTCGCCTGTTACAGTACATATTCTCTTAGTAAGAGGCTTACCTTCTATAACTGAAAGATAGATTGAGAATATTGTATCAACATTATGTACGATACAGCCTGCATCAGCTGGAAGCATACTTGAATTAATAGCTCTTCCTGTTGTTGCATATATAAGACTACGCTCTCCTCCCTGTGGATACTTAGTCTTTAATGGCTTAACTTCAATATCAGGCTCAGAAGCTGTAGCTTCCTGCATGATTCTTATTGCCTCAGGCTTATTATCTTCAATACCGATAATTCCCTTAGCATGGTCAAATATCTTAAGAGCAATCTTAAGACCCATAACAACCTTGTCTGATTCTTCTAATAATCTTCTGTAATCAGATGTAAGGTAAGGCTCACACTCTGCTCCATTAACGATAATGTAATCTATGGCTTCAGGATTCTTTGGAGAGAGCTTAACATTAGTTGGGAAACCAGCTCCTCCCATACCTACAACACCAGCAGCCTTGATTCTTTCTAAGATAACGTCCTTAGTAAGATCCTCGAACTTCATAGGTGTATATTCAACTTCTTTGAATTCGCCATCATTCTCGATAATGATAGAATTGCACTTACCGCCTGTAGCCAATGTTCTTGGCTCAATAGCTTTAACAGTACCTGATACAGATGAATGAATGTTCGCAGAAACAAATCCACCTGCCTCGGCTATCAGCTGGCCTGCAAGGACATAGTCGCCCTTGGCAACAACTGGCTTAGCAGGTGCGCCGATGTGCTGTGAAAGCGGGAACACCATCTCTCCTACGGCTGGAAAGAGTTCTTTGATTGGTTTATCCTTAGAAAACTCTTTACCGTCATAAGGATGACATCCACCTTTAAATGTACACTTTCCCATGACATATTTCTCCTTATAAAGTTTTTATTAAATAGTATTTTATCTCAATAAATAGCAAAAATCTACTTTTTTTTGTGTATATATTCCTATATAATAAGAGAAAATGAGTACTTTTTTAACAATCGGTTTGTCTAATCAAACCTAAAACGAGGATTTTTTATGATAACTATTAATGATACCCTGCACACAAACGCAGACACCGCAATGCTTAAAGCAATATGTCCGGATACTGACAGCATCTGCTTTTTTGATATAGAAACCACAGGATTTTCAAGAAATTATAATATAGTATACCTCATAGGCGCTGTATATTTCCGTAACGGAATATCGCATTATTTACAGTGGCTTGCAGAATCCGATTCCGATGAAGCTTATATTTTATCCGCATTTAATGATTTTCTAAAAGATTTTCATACATTAATACATTTTAATGGGGATGCCTTCGATATTCCTTTTATTACTGAACGTGCAGCACATCTTAATGTTTCACTTGACCTTTCACATCTTGAAAGCCTTGACTTATATAAAACCGCAAGAAAATGTAAATCTATTCTATACAGGAAATTTGCAGCAAAACCTTCTGATACAGCACATAACGAATATAGGAAACTTCTCCTTCTTCACAACCATGACGATATAGAAGGAATGCTAAGTCTGCTTCCACTTGTTTCCTATTATGCAATAATTATGAATTCTTACACTGTTGACAATGCTGTCATTGATAAAGATACTGATTCCGATGGAAATGTGAGCCTTCGGCTGATTGCTGAATGTTCTCTGCCCGTAGGCGTACCCGTGGACAGACATATATGTATTGACAATATACATATTCTGATTAAGAACCGTACATTAACTCTTGTAATCCCGGTTATATCAGATACTTTGAAATATTTTTTTAAAGACTATAAGAATTATTATTATCTGACATCAGAAGACGAAGCCATTCACAAAAGCATTGCACAATATGTAGACAGTAATAACCGTGTTAAATGCTCTGCTTCTAACTGTTACACCAAAAAGACGGGCATCTTTCTTCCGCTCTATGATAATTGTGATTTAAACATATTTAAAAAAGATTATTCTGACACGGAAAAATACTGCAACGCAGATGATATACTGTTAAAAAGCACTGATAACACAGAAAAATATATACATTCCGTTATAAATCATATATTTTCATAATTAAAAATGCGTAACCAGACTGATATTATTCCAGTTACGCATTTTATTAATTAGTCTTTCTGTAGAAGAAAAGTTGGTCATAGCTGTATCCCATATCCCTATAACCGATTATCTGTTCAGTATTACCTACAAACAGACACCCATCAGTAACTAAAGATTTATTAAACTTCTCATATACATCTTTCTTGGCTTCTTCTGTAAAATATATAAGAACATTCCTGCACACAATAAGATGACAGCCTGTTGGATATGGATCCTTTAGAAGATTACTCTTCTTAAACTCAACACATCTTTTTATATCATCAGATATTTTATAAAACCTGTCGCCCATCTTTTCAAAATACTTATCCTGAAATTCCTTAGGAAGTCCCTTTATGCTGTTTTCACCATATACACCATCTTTAGCCTTCTCAAGAACCTGTTCATCAAGATCTGTCGCAATAATCTTAATATCCCTCATAGGTACTTTCTTTGCAAGCACCATAGCAAGTGAATATGGTTCATCACCAGTAGAACATGCCGCACTCCATACCTTAAGTCTTGGTCCGAACTTACTTATCAGATCCGGCAGTATAACATCCTCCAGTGTCTTCCACAGATTCGGATTTCTATAAAATTCAGATACATTAATCGTAATATAATTAACAAATTCTTCTCTTAACCCTGTATCTTCCTTTATTGCCTTACAATAACTATCGTAACCATCATACTTATGTCTTGCAATAAGTGTATCTATACGCCTCTTCATCTGTTTTTCCTTATATGCATTAAGGTCAATAGTTGTAAGACTCAGGATAAATTTCTTAAAATCCTCATAATCTTTAATCATAATCCCTCTTTTCTACATCGTTCCACGAAACAAATGTAATGTAAATTATTCTTAATTCTGTTATAATTCTATCATATTTTCAAAAAACCTGAAAGGATTATTTATAAACTAATGGATAATGAATCACTTTTAAAAAATAAAATAATGGACGCAGCAAATCGTTCCTTCAGGCAAAACATATACACATATACTAATTTTCTTGATATTAATGAGCAGTCAGTATTCGCACAGATGAAAAACGCACTTAATTTCGTAGCTTTTAAAACATACGGTGGCAATGATGCATGTGAAAGACAGATGATACAATTTGGTTCTTACGAAACTCTTGGCTATGAAGAGGAATTTCCTATAACTCTTATAAAGATATCTCCTCTTATAGAAAAATATGCTGAATCACTGTCACACAGAGATTACCTTGGTGCTCTTATGAATCTTGGAATTAAAAGAGAAATGCTTGGAGACATAAATATAAAAGGCAAGGACGCCTATCTTTACTGTGTTTCACATATTGCTGATTTCATAATTGACAACCTGCCTACAGTAAAGCATACACATATCCAGTGTACAAAGACTGATATTAACGATATCGAATGTTCACCTGAGCTTGAAGATATTGAAGTTTTATCTGCAAGTGAACGGATTGACGCTGCCGTTGCCAGCCTCACAAAGCTAAGCCGAAGTCAGGCAGTAGAATTATTCAGGGCAAGAAAAATATTCATTAACAGCCGTCAGATGGAAAACAACAGCTATCAGTTAAAAGCTAATGATATACTTGTTATCCGCGGAACAGGCAAATTCATCTATCAGGGGTGCGGTAGAGAAACAAAAAAAGGCCGTGTTTATCTTTCATTCAGAAAATATATTTAAAAAAAGGGCTGTTTTCCTACAGCCCCGAATTTCTATGTTTTTTTATCTTAAAATATATCAAATGAAACACAATACATAACATTCCAAAAACAACAATAGCAGGAACTCCATAAAACATATATTCCATTCCATTTAAATAAATGCCATCACCCCTGTATTTTTGTTTAATAAGCAGTCCATTATTAACAAGTATAAAAACAATTACTCCAGATACCAGAAATGCTGCACTATAACCGCCAAACCATGCAAGAAGCTTTTTCCGGTCCGGCTTGTATGCAATGTAATTATAAATATAACAGCAGACTAATATTACAGGCACAATCATGTATATAATCAAACCAATAAAAAAGCCTTTATCTAATACCGTTTCATCAATATAATCTGAAATCAGTAAAATAATCCAGACTAATACACCAGCACATAAACCATTCACAATTGACAGCTTGTTTTTCGAATACATAACAATACCTCCGATTACCAGCATATTAAATGAGGCATCTGCCCACTGATGTGAACAAATGCCTCAACATAGAGCTTTTCACAGCCCTTATAATATCTTTATTACTCTTCTGTTGCTGGAGCTTCTTCCTGAGCTTCGTTGTCGTTAAGTAATGCCTTAATGCTTAAGCTGATCTTCTTATCAGCTTCGTTAAGGTCAACAACCTTAGCTTCAATTTCCTGACCGATTGAAAGTGCGTCAGATGGCTTTTCAATACGATCTCTTGAAATCTGTGAAACATGAAGTAATGCATCGATACCATCTTCTAACTGGACGAATGCACCGAAATCTGTCATTCTTGCAACTGTTCCCTTAACAACATTACCTACAGCATACTTCTCTGCTGCGTTATTCCATGGATTAAGGTCTGGATACTTAACTGAAAGTGCAATCTTATCTCCGTTAATCTCTTTGATAAAGCACTTAACTGAATCTCCAATCTTGTAAACCTTCTTAGGATTCCTTAGAAAGAACTGCCTCTGCTGCTGCCTTCTTAGCTGCAACAATAAGCTGCTTGCAATCACCGATAATCTTTCTGTTCTTAGGATCATATTCAGTGATGACAAATGTAACTTCCTTACCGTTATATACAGATAAATCCTTAACAAATGTATCTGAAATAAGGCTTGCAGGAATAAATACTCTTGCTTCATCAACGATAACCTCAAGACCACCCTTGATGTTCTTAGCTACACCTGTAATTGGCTCCTGATTATTAAATGCATCTTCAAGTTTCTTATTGCCATTATCTGCAACAAGCTTTCTATATGTAAGAGCAACCTGTCCCTCACCATCGTTTGATTTAAGAACCTTAGCCTTCATCTCATCTCCAACTGAGACTACAGTAGTAAGATCCACATCAGGAGCTGATGTATACTCTGAACGAGTAATGATTCCATCAGATTTGCCACCTATATTAAGTACAATTCTATCTGGCTTAACTGCAATAACTCTTCCGTCTACCACCTCTCCTGTACGGATTTCCTTCCATTCTTCGTTATCTAACATCTGTGCAAAGCTTTCTTCTGACATTAGTATAAACCTCCTCAATGATATTGTTTGGGGTTGATGCCCC
>QWCN01005311.1_pt1 | contig 12810 bp, 2 predicted proteins | sample 1972711 | NCBI WGS metagenome assembly QWCN01 (sample SAMN09866707, study PRJNA288562) | Human gut metagenome isolate term1_stool, whole genome shotgun sequencing... | isolation source: gut | host: Homo sapiens | place: USA: California | reverse complement strand
CATGCGAGAGGTAAGGGGATCGATACCCCTCTCCTCCAGTCTTTTCTTTTCACTCTCTATGACGAATCCACGCGAATAGCACTTCTTTTCACCAAAATTCGCACTACTACATATCCACAACATGAATAGCATCATCAACAAACAATCACACCTCTACTGATTCGCCGCACTGCGAGCACGCGCCGTATTATCCGCATCAATGTCCTGACAGTTGTGGATCGCATACAGCAAGCGCTCTCTGCAAACCGCCTCCGAGCTGTAGTTCGGCAGATCCAGCGTGAAGAAGCAGGTGTGCGACATGGGGTAGTTCTGATCCGGCTGGCGACGGTCCATCATGTTGATGGTGTGCTTCATTCGGAAGGACTTGGAGCTACACATCATTCACGCCGCACACACCCACTCCAGAGGCAGGCGACTGCGTCCCCACACGAACTTCAGGTACAGCTCTCTCTCCTCGTCGGAGAAGTTCGTCAGCACCTTCCAGAAGAACTTGATCGCCGGCGAGTTCTCCGTGTAGCCCTCGCCGTACACCGTGTTCTCCTTCAGCAGGTTCACGTTCACGTCGGCGCGGCCCACCACGATGATCTTCAGCTCCGTGGCCGTGAACAGGCGTAGGAAGTGTCGCGGCACCTGCGTCGCCAGTCCACGGTACACCGCGTCGATCTGCATGTCGAACTCCTTCACGCGGCGCTCCTTGACCATCTCGATGTAGTTCAGCCGCTCGCTCCACGGCACGTACACCGACTTGCCGCCCGGGAACAGCTCCACGATCTCGCCCGACGCGCTCTTGACCGTATAGGTGATCTGCATTTGCTTCACCAGCTCTTCCCACATCGCCTGGTCCTCCTCCTTGCTCGAGTCCAAAATCGTCCCGATTCTCTGCATGTAACGCCCACTCCACATACTTACCGTTGCCAGCTCCACGTCCAGCGACAACACGTCGTCCATCGTGATCTCCATGCCCACCAGCCGCTTCCAGAACAAGTCCGCCAGGTTCACCATCAGCGGCGTCTGCGCGCGAATGGCGATGCCCATCAGCTTGCCCAAGAACTCGTACATCTCGATGCAGATCGGCGTCGTCGACGTCGGGTTCGGGACGAACACGTCTCGGTTCTTTCCCGTCTCGTTACGACCGTTCGGGGACAGCACGAACAGCGGCAGGAGAGGCGACTCGATTTCCTTGCTGATCTCAGTGTAGGTCTCGCGGAACAGACCGCCCACGTCGTCGCCGTATTCCCCGCGGAAGGTGACGTTCAGCGGCTGCTTGCTGTTGCGCAGCTTGGCGGGACTGACCTTGTTGACCTGCTGGAACACCTGCCCGAACAGCGTGAAGGTCGCGTGCGTGTCCATCTTGCCCTTCTCCTTGAACGTGGCCGCCGCCATGCGATCCACCGACACGCCCACACGCCCGCTGTAGTTCGACTTGGAGAGCGCCTAGACGTGAGGGAACCGCGGGAACGGAACGTCGTTGAGCCATTGGTCCTTGATGGTACGGAAGATGAGGCCGCGCAACATGCGAATGTTCTTCGCGAGCGTGCTGGAACTAGAGGTAACATCCACAGAGAGGAGCCGTACGCGTCATCGCACGAGATGTTGATGAAGGGAAGGATGTCGCGAAGCATCAGGTTGAGTTGCTGGAGGATGTAGAATCGCATCTGGATTTGGGACAGCGTGAAGTCGATCAGCTTGCCGTACTTCATCAGCAGACGGTCGCTGGGCACCAGGAACCCCGGGAACAGCGTCATGATGTCCCGGTTGTTCACGTAGCAGAACTCCGCCGCCATCTCCACGAGGTCGTGATCCAGCTCCAGCGTCCACTTGCCCGTGGCGGGCAGCACCAGCTCGTTGTGCGCGATCATCTCCTCCGTCAGCTGCTGCAGGAACGGCTTCGAGAAGTCGGGCAGCACGTGCAGGCGGAAGCCCCAGCGTGTGCGATTCTTGGCGGAGTTCTCCAGAGACTCTATTCCTCACAGCACAGCACAGCACTCACCCAGATCCGGCTTGGTGTTGCTACAGCGCACGCAGTTGCGTTGCGTAAAATCGTTGCGCTCGCCGCAGTAGGGGCAGGTCCACGGCAGGCGACGGAGCGAGCTCTGCTTCTCGTCCTCCAGGAAGGCGTTCATGAACCAGTTGACCTTCTCCTCCTTCTCCTTCTCGCTCTCCGCCTTGTTCTGGCTGTCGATCAGGTGCGCCGTCTTCTGCGCTAACTCCTTCATGTTGCTCAGCACGTAGTCCGTCGCCAGCTGCATGTCGTCGTTCGTCGCCTCCAGCGCCAGCACGCACATGTGCACATCGAAGCCCATGTTGCTCATCTCGCGCGCGTTCTTCAGCCGCTTCTCAGGCACGCGCTTCAGCCACTGCACACTCTCCTCCTTGGTGCTCTCACTGCTGACGTACTCGATGCCGATCGGCGAGCTGCTGTACTGCGTGGAACACAGCTTGTAGTTCACCAGCTCCACCACGTCACCCGCGTCGAAGAAGGACACGCCCGGCATGATGCTGCACGTCGGAATGTTCTTGAACGCCACGCCCTTGAACTCGCCATTCACCGTCACCGACAGCGTCTTGGCGCTGAAGTTGAGGATCAGCTTCACCACGTCGTTCGCCTTCAGCGGCTCGCAGAACTGCTGCTTGCGACTGTTGTACCAGATCGACCCCGACGCCATCAGACCCCAGGAGTAGGCGTCGTCGCCCAGGAAGCCCGCGCGCGAGACGCACTTGCCCGACACGCCGAGGAAGACGTTCAGACGGTTCAGCTGGCGGACGCAGAATGTGAAGGACACGATGCCCGAGGACACGCACTTGTCCGTGGTGACGGTCCACCAAGCGTCGTGCGAGCGGTACCCGACGATGGTGTTGGCCGCGTTGTAGGCCAGCAGATCATCCTGACGCATCCACTCCAGCTTGCCCACCTGACAGAACGGGAACTCCAGATAGAACTGGTTGGTGGCGGCGCGCGTGGTGAGTTGGCTGTACCGGCCGCCGCTCACCAGCAGAATGGGGTTGCGCGTCTCGGCGTTGGGGAACACGGCGAACACGTCGTCCTCCTCCGAGCAGCACTCGGTGTCGAAGCGCAACGTGACGGAGGTGGCGTCGCGGCACGTCACCAGCTGCCGGTGAAGCATGTTCACGTACGGGTGCTCCGACTGGAACAGCAGGCTGCGCTTCAGCCGCACCAGGATCTCCACCATGAACGGCTCCATCACCAATTCCAGCGGCAGCGGTCGCGAGTCGCGGTAGCACAGCGCCTCCATCACGATCGCCGCCGCGGCCGCCTTCTGGAAGTAGGGCTGCTGGCAGAGCACCTGATGCACCAGCGCCGCCTCCTGCACCAGCCCGTCCTTGCGCGAGTCGTAGCACATCAGCGCGCCGGACACCAGCACCTCCACCAGCATCTGGAAGGATGGCGAGAAGATGTTGTTCGCCCTCTGCTGCTCGTACAGCGTGTCCACGCACTTCGCGATCGTCGCGATCAGCTGGCGCACGGCCGGCGTCACCATGTTCGCACGCAGGCGGCGCAGCGTCATCGTGATGTAGTTCAGCACGCGGTCGCGCGTCTCGGGCGACGCCTGCATGAACGCCGACGCAAGGCCCTGGATGATCTCCGGCTTGAACACGAAGGGCGTCAGCGCGCCCATGGGCGTGGCGGGGTCCGGCGTGATGCGCGCCAGACAGGACAGCATCCAGCCGATCTGGTCCAGCGAGCCCAGCTCCTGCTCGTCGTTCTCGCCCGCCAGCGTGAACACCAGGTTACTGTCGGGCGGCTGGCTGCTCGGCGTCAAATAGAAGTGGCTCACGATCGACGGGCAGTCCCAGAACCAGTCGGGCGTGGGCGTCACCTCGTTCGCCTTCTCGATCGCCACCGCCTGCCCCAGCGACAGCAGCGAGCGCTTGATGCATACGTACTGCGTCAGCGCCGGCGGCACCACGCCGCGCTCCACCACCATGCCGTACGCCACGAAGTCCACCGGCGGCACCATGCGCCAGAAGGACAGCTGCTCGCCCGACGCGCTCAGCATCGTCGCCGCCAGGTCGTAGCGCAGCGGCGGCGCGAAGGCGTCTCCCTTCTTCTGCGGCTCGTCCGCGCCGTCCAGCACGCAGGTGGGCACCGTGGGTGGGAGCGACAGCGTCGCCACCTCGCCCACCTTCAGCACGGAGGCGAAGGCGACGCCGTTGGGGGCGACGGGGTACCAGAAGGACACGGAGCGCTCGGGGTAGCGTGCAATCAGACGGTAGGAGGTGGTGGTGAGCAGCGGGAGCGTCTTGCGCGCCGTGGAGAGCGAGGGCTGCGCAAAGAAGGAGATGGAGAAGAGCAGGTTGTCCAGGATGCGGCGCGAGAAGCTTTTGAGCCAGAAATAGAAGCGCTGCCGCGTGATCTCCTTCACCTCCGCCGAGCCGTGCACGATGGCCTCCGCCTTCGCCACCTCCTGGCGCATCACCTGGCTGATCTCCTTCTGGAACACCGCCAGCGGGTTGCTGCTGCCCGCCGCGTCGTCCGCGCGCAGGAAGGCTGACAGGAACGACTGGAAGAGATCGTCGTGTGCGTCCAGGAAGAGCGACGAGATGCTCAGCTTGTTGCTGGCGGCGTTCTCGTTGGTCAGCGCCAGCAGGTTCAGCAGTGCCAGCCGCGAGAAGGAGGAGGCGAGCCCGCGCGCGGCGATGCACAACTCCTGCTTGATCTCGGGAAGCGTAGCGTCGATCAGCGCGGGGAAGCGCACGCGGCGCGTTGTCTGGCTGCTCTTGAACTTCTGCTTCAGGTCGTCCACGATCTCGTACGACGGGTTGTCCAGCGCCGAGTCGTTGCCGTACGCCTTCGCCACGTCCATCTCCTCGCTGCTCGCCGGCTCGCAGATCACCGCCACGTCGAAGCACCCGTCCACGTTCCACCGGTACAGCCCCGTCGCGCCGTTGTCCCAGCGCACCTCCACGCCCTTGTTCAGCTGCACGTCCCAGTTCGTCACGCGCACCACCGTGCCCAGCGCCCCGTTGCCCTGGCTGCCCCACTTCCAGTGCGGCCCGCGCTTCACGCGGTTGCCCGCAGAGATGATGCCCATGCAGCGGCCCTCCTCGCTCGAGCACGGCGGCGCGTCGCTGCGCGTCGCGTGGCAGCAGGTCCACTGCGAGCCGTTGAACTCGCCCGGGTGCGTGCGCGGCTCCGCGGCGCCCGTCTGCTTCTCCAGCGCCTCCAGCTCCTCGATGTACTTCGCCAGATCGCCCTCCTTCACCAGACTCTCGTCCTCCTGCAGGTTCGCCTCCAACAACTCCAGCGCCTTCTGCCGGCTGCCGTACATCAGAATCAGCTTCTTGCACCGCTGCGGGGGATACCCCAACTTCTCCAATCCCTTGGCCTCCGTCAGCAGGATGCGGTTGATCGACGACTCGTTCTCCTGGATCCACCGCCGCGCCGCGCGCTCGCTCTGCGAGCCCACCGTGCTCAGCGCGATGGCGCACCACGACCGCGGCACGTGCAGCTCGTTCATCAGGTTCACGATCACGTCGTCGTTCGACGGCTCAGGCGGCCCGTCCAGCGACACCGTGCCGATCTGCTTCACCTCCGCGTCCTGCACGATCTTGCGGCGCAGCTGCACCGCCGACAGGAACACCGACCCCACGCACGCGGGGTCGGAGTCCGTGCCCAGCAGGAAGGACGAGTCCAGTGACCAGCGGTCGTCCACCAGCACCTGCGCGCCGCTCAGCGTCTGCGCGCTCAGCTCGCCCTGCTTGCGGCCGTCCACGTACCACCGCACGAAGTGGTGCACGCAGTCCGTGCAGATCACCAGCCGGTGGAAGCAGTTCGGGCGGATCACGCCGGACGCGGAGTACACGCCAATGCCGCAGGAGCCGTCGCGGCGCACGAAGAAGGACGCAGGATGCGTGTTGGTCGGGTCCGTCTGCAGAATGGCCGTGTAGTCGCGACTGGCAAAGTCGGGCACGATCAGGTCGATGATGAGCGTCCAGGTGTTCAGATACACGCCGCCGCCCAGGCCCATGAAGGGGTGGCTGAGGCGCAGCGAGCAGCTCGCGCTGAGCTTCAGAATCTGCTTCTGCGTCTTCATGATGTTGATGTCGCGCCACGAGGGGGATCCCACGATTTCGCACTTCGCGTCGGCGGGCTGCGACACGTTCTCGAAGAACATCCACTTCCTCACAATGCCCAGCTCCTCGCTCTCCTCCTCCGTCAGCAGACTCTTCACCGAGGAGATGGACCCGCGGATGGACGTCGATCCCCGCAACGACTTCTGCGAGTCGCTGCGCAGCCGCGCGCTCTCCACCAGCTCGCCCAGCGTCAGCGCCACTGGCGCGCCGCACAGCCCGCACGTCGCCTCGTCGCCGCGGCAGGGGAACTTGCACACGTTGCACCGGCGCATGCCGCTGGGCACCACGGGCGGCCACACGTTGACGCAGTAGTCCACGGCGGTGGTGGTCTGCAGGCTGCCGCGAATGGACTCCCACGAGTGCAGCTTCCAGAGGCCCTCGATCAGCTCCTGGCGCTCCTTGAGCAGCGGCGTGGTGGCCGTGGCGTACTGCACGGGCAGCGAGAGGTGCAAAAAGTTCACGAGACAACGGACCGAGGCGATGGAGACGAACGGCGCCATCTGCGGGAATTGGAGCAGGTTCATCATCGAGTACAGCGCCATCTGCTGCAGCTGGCAGAAAATCGGGCTGTTTCGGACCATCTTGTTGATCTCCGAGCCGTTGAGCAGCGTCTCGTAGTTCTCGAACACGCGCGACAGGAACGAGTAGCTGTCGATCGGCACGCGCGTGGTGACCAGCGCCATCTCCTTCAGGTCCTTCACCCACGCCAGTTCCTTGCTGCCGTCCAGCTTGATGATGCACACGCCGCGCCAGTCGAACTTCCGCTTGCGATCGCGGAACATGATCACGTGGCCCTCCTGCTTCAGCGTGCCCACCGTCACCGTGATGCTGTCGTTCACTGCGGGGACGAACGCCAGGCCCGCGAAGAAGGCGATGCTGCCGGCAAGCAGGTACAGCCCGCTCAGCGCCGCGTAGTCGATGGGCTGGTGCACCAGCTTCTGCACGATGCTGTTCACGCTCACGCACATGCCCGAGCAGATGAAGGCGGCGTTCATGATCGTCCCATTCCACCGCTTACTCTGCAGCAGCGTCCAGATCAGCTCCGTACACTTCGTCGCGATCAGCCGCGCGTAGTACGGCGCGGGGATCAGCGCCTGGATGGGCCCGTAGGGCACGATGATGGTCTTGCCCATCGCGCGCAGCAGGAAGGTCGGCAGCAGGTAGTGCTCGCTCTTGCGCGGCAGGCCCGCGGTGAAGTGGTCGATGGAGGCGGCGGGCACCGCGCGCAGCAGCACGGCGGTGACCGTGGCGGGCTCCACCTCGGGGAGGAGGATGGCGAGCAGCGAGATGAGGTTCTGCGTGCAGAGCAGCAGCGGCGTCACACAGGGGATGTTGTCGAGATAGAGATACTGGCAGGAGGACGAGGTGGCGATGGTGCTGTGCAGCGTCACCAGCTGCACCAGCAGCGGCAGCAGCACCGCCAGCGCCGGCTCCTCGCACAGCTCCTTCACCAGCCCGGGACTCTTCCGCGCGGAGTTGAGCACCAGCGTCAGCAGCTGGTTGACGTACGTGAACGGCGCCATCTCCTCCTCCGCCTCGGCCTGCGTGTGCAGGTGGTACAGCGCGTGCATGAACATGCCCACGGAGCCCTCGCGGTACGACCGCGGCGACTGTTGGTGCCACTCGTCGCCCACGCAGCGGTCGCCCACGGCCTGTGCGATGAAGTAGATCTCGTTCAGCACGATGCGTAGGAACTGCGCGGAGAAGGCTGACAGCTCCAGCTGCTCCTCAGAGCACGCGATGAACAGCAGGTTTGCCAGCAGCCACGACGCGTACGACGACTTCAGCGAAGACTCGGTGTGAGGCCGCAGCGGCGCCAGCGGCTGGCTCTGCGGGGCGTTCAGCAGGAAGAGTGAGGAGGCGGTGATGGCGAGGCACGCCAGCGGCGCCGACGGCACGTACGCCACGCACGGCCACACCAGGCGCAGCGCGTTGGGCAGGCCCAGCTGCCCCGACGTGTTGTCACCCATCACCACGACCGCGTACTCCGCCAGCGCCACCGTGGCGCCGACGCCCAGCAGCACGCGCCGCACGCGGATGTTCACCACCTCGCGGAACACGTGGCTGTCCGCCACGGACCCGTCGCCCAGCTGCCCGTAGTCGTTCGCGCCCATCAGGAACAGCCGGTTCTTCGACGAAAGCACCGCCACGTGCCGGTCGCCCGCCGCCACCGCGCGGATCACCTCGTCCTTCGTGAACGCCGGCAGCGCGATCGCCGTCGGCTCCGCCACCTGCGGCGTCTCCGCGGGGTCCGCGCCCAGCTGCCCGAAGCGGTTGTCGCCGCAGCCGAAGAGGCGGTCCTTCGTCGCGAACAGCGAGAAGCCGTCGCCCGCCGCCACGTGGATGATCTTGCCCTGCGCCAGGCCCGCCAGGCCCGCCAGCACCGTCGTGGTGGGCATTGTCGCGGGACCTGAACCCAGCGCGTGCTGCGCGTTGCTGCCGCAGCCCAGCACCGTGCCGTCGTCGGCCAGCAGCAGCGTGTGGCTCCTGCCCGCCGCCGCGCCCACGATCGTGTACTTCACGCAGGCGCCCGTGGCGGCCTGCAGCTGCGGGCAGCGCGTTCCCTCCGTGCTGCTGCGCCCGCACTGGCCCGCGTCGTTGTCGCCGTAGGTGAAGGCCATGCCCGTGTCCGACACCAGCACCACGTGCCCGCCGCACGCGTTGCCCGCCGCGCACACCACGCGCACCGACTGCATGCGCGCGCTGCGCAGCTCCGTCGGCGCCGCGCTCTCGCTCAGCCGCAGGATGCTCTGCGCGCTCACAGCGATCAGCTCGCTGCGCGTGGCCGCCAGGTGCTCGGGCTGCATGCCCAGCTCCACCGCCTGCCACTCCTGCGACAGCAGGTCACGCTTGCCGGCTCCCGCGTCCTGGTAGCGCCGGCCCGCGCAGTGGCAGACCGCCGCGTCGTCGGGCGCGGGCTTGGCGACGAAGCGACTGGCAAGGAACTGCTGGCGGAAGGACCAGAGCGGGGATAGCGACTGCAGTACATCGGAACGCTGCAGCAGCGCAGCGTCGGAGGGCAGGTAGGGCAGTGCGAGGGCGTAGAGAATGTCCATCTTCTCGGCCGTGCGCATGGCGGGATCTTGCAGCTTGCGCATGGTGGAGTGGATGATGGAGGCGAAGGCCGCGCCCACGCGCTCCTGGTACTGCGGCGCGGAGCCCTCCAGACCCGTCATGAAGTGCGTCTTGCGCACAGAGCTGTCGTCGTCCGCCTGCTCCAGAATCATCGTGATGCTCTCCACCAGGTCCAGGTAGATGCGCGTGCTGCGCACCTGCGCCAGCAGGCTGCTGAAGTACTCGAACGACAGCGCGCGGTTCTCCGCCACCACCGACCGCGAGTCCATGGAGGCCGCCACCTCCTTCACCGGCACCGCGCTCAGCACGAACTTCTTCGCCATGCCCAGCGCGCAGTCCGCCACCGCCTCCTCGATCGACTCCGCATCCATCTCCTCGTCCTCGTCCTCGTCCACCTCGATCTCCTTCTCGTTCTTCAGCAGCTGGTACGCGCCGCTCATCGCCGCCTCGAACTCCGCCTCCTCCGCGTGGTACCAGAAGGGCTGTAGGTCCAGCAGGAACGCGCACCGCTGCAGGAACAGCGCCTCCAGCTCCGCGTACTCGCGGTTCTCCTTCTGGTGCAGCTGGTTCACGTGCTGCAGCAGCTGCAGCGCCATCGTGTACGCTGCGCTCAGCGCCGCGCCCTGCTCCTGCCCGCCGCGCAGCAGGTGATAACAGCTCGGCGAGTGCCACACGTACGCCGCCGTCACGGCGCGCAGAATGGTGGGCATGGACGGGTCTGCGTCGATGAACCGCTGCTGCAGCTTGTTCACCTTCTTCTTCGCGCGGAACGCATCGTACCACGCCACCGCCGCCTCCTTCCCACGCAGCAACTCCAAACACCGCTGTCGCACGGGGTCCGCCATGTCGCGGCCGTACCCACGGGACAGCAGCGTGTTGTTCAGCCACTCGCTCACGGCGGGGTCCTCGCTGTGCACCTCCGCCGGCTTCTGGTTGATGAGGATCGTCGTGATGACCGTGGAGAACGTCGTGAACGTCGCGCAGCTCGCGCCCATCCACTGCCGCGTGGTGGCCGCCGCCTGCGCCGCGTTGGGCTCCAGCACCTGCAGCGCGCGGTCCAGCGTGATCACCATATCCGATAGCGGCTTCAGCAGCGACCGCACGCGCGCCAGGTTGGCGTACAGCAGCTGCTGCAGGCTCGGCGTTTCACTGGTGGGAGTTTCACTGGTGGGAGTTTCACCAGCAGGCGTTGCATTGGCAGGCGTTTCATTGGTGGTGACGTCGGGGTGGTCGCGCGTGATGACGGAGTAGAAGAAGAAGAGCGCGCACTCCACGGCCTTGTAGGCGGGCGACGTGGCGAGGAAGGTGGCCAGCGTGGGGCTCACCGCGTCCTCCAGCACGATGATGTCCACGGCGCGGCGCAGCAGCTGCGTGGCGAAGGCGAAGGTGGGCTCACACAGCGTCTTCACCGCATCCATGATCGCGTCCAGCTGCAGACGCGCTGTACCGTCGCCCTGCAACGCGCGCGAGAAGGTCTCGTTGTACACGCCGAACAGCGCGCGCAGCACGAAGGCGACGGCGGAGGTGAGGCCTGCCGCGTTGACGGCGCGCTTCTCGGCCTGAAGGCGCTTGATGTAGCCGTCGAGCTCCGTCAGCAGCTGCGCCAGCACCGTGTCCAGCAGGCGCGTGAAGGCGTCGCAGAAGGCGAGCGTGTCCATGTTGCCCTTGAGGTCCGCCCACAGCGATTGCGAGTCGATGCGGTACAGCAGGCCGAACACCACGTCCAACAGCGCGAAGTGGTCCGACTCGGGGTCCGCCTTGGCGACGGCGTAGGCCTTCATGATGGAGTTGAAGACGACGACGAGGTCGGAGCAGGACTCGCAGAACAGGGACAGCAGCGACAACACCTCGATCACTTCCTTCTTGATCAGCGACAACTCCACGCTGCCCGAGTCGATGCCCAAAATCGGCAGGAGATTGGTCAGCACGGCGATCTCCTTGTTGGCCTCGATCATCACGCTCTTCACGGCGAAGCGGTCCGTCGCCGCCAGGTACTGCAGCTGTGCGTGCAGCAGGCGCACCGCGTGGTACATCAGGTAGCAGCACTGCTTGTCCTCGAACTCCTCGCGGATCGCGCGCTTCTTCCCCGCTGCCGCCAGCGTCGGCGCCGTCATCGCCGTCGTCATGGTGGCGCTCGCGTCGTTCAGAAGGTCGTCGATGTCCAAATCCAGGTCCAAATCCAGGTCCAAACCCTCTTCCGCCTCCTTCGGCTCCATTGGCTCCTTGCTTGCCTTCATGGATTTGGGCGGCGGCGTGATGCAGATCTTCTTTGGCTTCTCTTCCTGAGCTGTTTCCTTCTCCTCCACCGCACCCTTCTCTTCTTGCACCGTACCCTTCTCCTCCTGCACTACCGTCTTCTCCTCCTGTACGGGTGCCTGTGCCGCGGCACTGTTCTTGCCGTACTGCTCGAAGTAGCAGGCCTTCAGCAGCCCGATCAGCTCCAGGTTCTCGCGGATGGACTCCTCCGTCACGTGCGGCAAGAAGCACCCGCCGAACTGTACGCTCTCCATGCGCTCGAACTGGTGCAGCCGCGAGAAGAACGTCTCGTTGCTCTGCGACAGGTACGACAGCAGCAGCGACGCCGCGTCGCGCGGGCCCAGCCGGCTGCCCTGGCTGCCGTGGTACGCGATCAGGTTCTCCGGCCGCCACGACTCCAACAGCACGTGCTCCGCCTCCGACAGCGGCGACACCACGGGCAGCAGGTCGTTGGGACGCTCCGCCTCCTCCAGCAGCACCAGGTGCGTGGCCCCCAGCGAGCACTGCGTCACGTGCGTCGCGCCCGCCAGCAGCGTCGGCTGCTCGAGGAAGGCGGGTCCCGGCCCCAGCTGCTGGCAGCTGTTGTCTCCCCACACGTACACCTCGCCACTGCCCAGCAGCGCCGCGCAGCAGCCGCCCGCCGCGTGTACGCTGCGCACCTCGCCCTGCTCGCGCGACAGCACGCGCACGAAGCTCGTCTTCCAGAGGCCCTCGATCTTCCCGCTGAAGTACACCTCGCCCTCCGCGCTCAACAGCACCGTGTGCGTCGCGCCCGCCGCCGCCTGCGCCACCTTGAACTCCACGGGCAGCCGCACCAGCGGCGACGTGTCCTGCGCCGACTGGAAGCCCAGCTGGCCCTCCGCGTTGTCGCCGCAGCCGAACCTACGCCTCACGCCACCACGCCGCACGCACACGTCGCCGTCCGCGCCCACCAGCACCGAGAACCCGTCGCCCGCGCAGCACGCCGCCATCTTCGGCAGGCCCGGCAGCAGCGTCGGCGCCACCACCACACCGCCGTCCGCACCCTCCGTCGCGCCGCTCGGCGAGTCCGCCGCCAGCCCGCACTGGCCCTTGTGGTTCCGCCCCCACGCGAACACGTAGCCCAGCGCGTCCACCGCCAGGCAGTGCGACGCGCCTGCCGCCGCCTGCACCACCGAGCACCCCGCCGGGAAGGGCACACGCTGCGGGCGCGTCGTGAAGCGCGTCTGCGCGGGGTAGCCCAGCTGCTCGTACGCGGCGCTGCCGTAGCTGTACAGCGCGCCGTCCGCCGTCAGCAGCAGCACCACGCGCGCGTTGGCGAACTCGCCTACGCGTAAGGACAGCCCGCGACCCGCACCCAGACGCGCGATCGGCACATCGAGGTCCGTCAGCACCGGCAGCTCC
>QWCN01005301.1_pt1 | contig 12841 bp, 20 predicted proteins | sample 1972711 | NCBI WGS metagenome assembly QWCN01 (sample SAMN09866707, study PRJNA288562) | Human gut metagenome isolate term1_stool, whole genome shotgun sequencing... | isolation source: gut | host: Homo sapiens | place: USA: California | reverse complement strand
AGGAGCGCTCACGGAGGATCTTGGCGATCTTGATCACCTGATCGAGGGTGAGGTTGCCGCTGTGCTTGACTAGTCATTATTAAGCGGATTAACAGGCAACTGTTCTTGTCCTTCTTTCTGTCTCTGGGAGGCTCGTTCAGCTCACGGATGATGAGAGAAGAAGCGCTGGGGACAACCTCCACCTAGCCGATGAGAGAGAGGAGAGAGGACAAACAGTAGCCTGACGGTTCACGACGGTCAGCTTGACGGTGATCTTCAGACCCTTCCAGTCCATGGTGGCCTTCTGAATGTCGTCACCGACCTTCTTGGGGGCCTATCCAATTACCGGCAGAGACGAAGGAACGCACCATACCGAGAGGACCAACCTTAGGGGCAAGAGTAGCGGGGGAAGCGCTCTCACCACCAACAGCACGCAGATAAACTAAATGCAAGTTAGTGATCGAATTCTCCCTCGTGTGGTCGAAATCGCCACAGAAGCACTTCACTCAGAGAAAAACATACTAATGGTAGCAGGACCAGCAGGAGCAGGAGGAGCCATGTCGAACGAACTTGATGTCTTGGACAAAATGAACAAACAAGAGGAAAAGGAATGAGAGAAAGAGGGCTGGGTGAATGGGATGAGCAAGGAGGGCAAGCCTATTTCGTATTTGACCCCTCCGCTTTCACAAGAGAGGCGATTCTGAACCATTTTGTGCCATTTCGCGGAATTAGAATGGCATCAAAACTGGAAATTGAGAAATACTGCAACCGCTACGAGGAGCTATACTCCTGTGTTCATGCTCTTGAAGCAGGCACGCTAGCGGATGACGAAATTCAAAAGCTCGATGCCCAGTGTCGCGATCTGTGCGTTTCCTTGAACAAGATAAACAGTCCGAATACGGATTGCAAGCCTTTGCAGTAATACGATGTTGCGAGTGCATTCTAACGCGTAGATCAACCGAACGAACAACATTCGGAGTGTTAGACAAGGAAATGGAGGAAATCGAGCAGGTGGCAACGAAAATGCACATCAATACAAACGAATTGGTATACTTCCTGGTGTGTGCGAAGCTTCCGTGCTACATTTCCAAAGTGGACAAGGCGTTGAGGCGTTCCTTTGTGGAGGCGGCTGTGTCCCTGTACTATTTGGAGCGCTACTACCTCGTCGCTTCCATATCGAATGTGTTTGAAGTGGTGGCTGTTCTACGCGCTGATGCCTAGTTGTACAGCCATGTGGACCCCTCCTCTCCGGCGCCTTCCGCGCGCGATAAATTCATATTGTCCATCGTTCCCCATCTCCGGCAGAACGCCGTCGTGAAGAGCATCATTTCGCTGCTGGAAGCGGACGTGACCGCCCTCTCCGCGTGCGCCTACCAAACGGTGAAGGTCGTCGTCGACGAGGCGCAAATGCTGCTGCGTTCCCTCCTTTTCCTGTTCTCCTTCTCGATCGTGGCGCTCCTTTTCCTCCCTCACGCCTAGATCACTCCCACAGAGTTCGCCGCGGTGCTCGGCTTCAGCGAGAAGGCGTCGGCGCAGTACCAGACGGTGTACCGCACCCGCAAGGAGGAGCTGTTCCGCATCGACGCTATCGCCACGCTGGAGGCGCACTCGCACGTCGTCGTCGTCGCGGCGCTGCTGCGCCAGCCAGTGGTGGCAGGCGGCGCGGTGTGGGACCCGGCGGAGGCGCTGCGATTCGTGCGGCAGCTGAAGGATGCGCGCGAGAGCGTGTGCTCGGTGGTGATGAGCTTCGTGTTGGCGGTGTTCGCGCTGCGCTGCGAGCAGCTCAAGCGCGAGGACGCGCGCGAGTGCCGCGGGATGCTTCGACACGTGCGCGTGTGTGGAGAGCGTGAGGCATAGTGCATGAAGCGCGGCGTGTTCTCGAAGCTGTACCGCGACGCGCTGCTGCTGGTGACGCACAGCAACGACAAGGCGTACCAGCGCATCCTGTTCCTGCTGCTGTACGAGCTGGCGCTGCAGTACCTGCAGGTTCAAGCCGCCCAGTGGCACACCATCGTCTCCAAGCAATTCGTGCTGTACGAGCAGACGGGCAAGGAGCCCAGCGACAAGGCCGACGGGCTGGAGACGCTCGTCTACTTCGTCCAGTTCGTGCTCTTCCACCTCCCGGGCCTGCAGGTGACGCTGTCGGGCAACTCCGTGGAGGAGAACATCCTGGCCTACTTCTGCACCATGCTGAGCGATCGTCTGCGCGCGGAGCCCTACCTCTTCAACACCTACATCTACCTGCTGGCGGCCATCGCCGGCACCTCCAGCGCCTCCGCCGACGCGGTGTACGAGTTCATCGAGAAGGCGCCCTCGGAGCACGTCAGCTGGCCCATCATGGTGAACGCGCTCAACGAGGCGGAGCGCCTGCTGCAGAGCGAGGGCGCGCAGCGCGGACTGCTGGACCCGGACCTGACGGGCTTCATCGCGATTCTGACGCTGCTGGCGAATATCATCCGGCGAAGCACGGCCTGCCCCACCATCCGTTCCTCGCTGCAGGCGAACACCATCGAGGTGTGTCTGAAGCTGCTGCACCAGCCGCTGCACGTGGCGCTGAAGGCGCGGCTGTGCCAGGTGCTGGCCGCCATCGCGCGCGAGGAGTGCTACGCCGAGCTTATTCTCAAGCAGCTCGAGTACGGCCGCATCCTCAACATCGACCCTGCCATCGCCGGCATTGCTTCTGCCATGCCCGGCGTGGGTGCGTATGCCACTGGCAGTGCTACCAATCCTGACAATACTGCTGGCACTGCTGGGAGTGTGAGTGGGGCATGCACGGGAGGCATTGCGTGGGAGCTGGAGGCGGTGGAGGCGGGCGCGCAGGCGTACCCGTTATCGACCAGTTTTCTGGAGCTGGTGCTGGCGCTGTTCCGCACGCTGGGCAGCAAGCGCCTGCTGCGCAGCCCCGTGTTCCCCTCCGTGATGCGCTTCGCCATCCACAACGTGTTCCTGAGGAGCGGCGAGCGGAGCTACCTGACGATCCGCAGCGGCGAGCGCTGGTACGCCGAGCGCCTGTGCTGCAAGCTGATGACGGCCGCAGTGAAGATGATGAACGAGGCGGGCGAGGACGCGCTGGTGGAGGAGCGCGCGTGGCTCGTGACGGCGGAGCTGCTGCGCGGGGGCGAGCTGCTGCGGCGCCTGCTGGCGATCCCGCAGCTGGAGCTGAGCCACACGGTGCTGTCGATGAAGCATCTGCTGTCGGACTGCATCAGTGATGCCTCCGTGCTGGTGGACTTCGGGCTCATCGATGCCTACCCCTGCCAGGTGGCGCTGTTGCGACAGGCCATGGTCCTCCTGTCCCACCTGCTCACCGTCACCTCCGAGACCATCAGCCGCGTCGGTCTGCGCTACCAAGCCGCCGCCGCCTCCTCGCTGGTGAGCGCGCTGGCCTCGCACCTGCTGACGGACAGCGCCGCCACCGTCGCGCTGCTCCTGCACCTCGCCGACGCGAGCGAGCCCTTCCTGCAGCTGCTCGCCGCGCGTATCCTCCGCCTGCTCGCCGACCAGCTCCAGACCTCGCTCTTCCTCGCCGTCTTCGACTCCTTCCCCGCGGAAGCCGCTGCCATCCGCCACGCCTGCAACGATCTCGCCGTCGCCACGCTCTTCGCCGCCCGCCCCGACACCTTCCCGCCCGGCGCCGCGCAGTCCGACACGCAGCTTGACGCGCAGTCCGACATGCAGTCCGACGCACAGATCGACGCGCAGATCGATGCGCCGGAGGAGGTGGACGGCTCGCGACTGCGCGCGGAGACGTGCCGCGTGCTGCTGGACCTGCTGGTGGCGCACGCCGCCGCGGAGTTCCCCTCGGTGACCTCCACGCTGCTGGCGCTGCCGCAGTCGCTGGCGGCGGCGCGGCAGGAGAACTCGCTGCAGTCGCTGCTGGGCTCCTGCCTCACCTTCCTCGCCTACCCCGCGCTGGTGTGCGACCACCCCGTGCTGGCCGCCAAGATCGCCCGCCTGCTCTTCCTCCTCTGCTCCCACCGCGAGGTGTGTATGGGCTGCTCCTCTCATCGCTAGAGCCTCGTCCTCCCCGAGCTTTGCCTCACACTCGTCACACGCCAGACGCTCACGCACCTCCTCACCGCCATGCCCTTCTTCCTCGCGCGCACCAGCCCCCAGCGCCGCACCGACAGCCTCGGTCTGTACCAGCTCGTCGCCTTCGCCCTCAAAACGCTCACGCTCGTCCTCTTCCACCAGAAGCGCCTCGCGCTGGCCCTCCAGCTCCTCACGGATGAGCTACAGGACGTTCTCGAGTACAATGACGGAATCCGGCGGTATTTCGACACGTCCTCGCCCAAGCCGAGCACGTCGCCGCTGCTGGACGCGCTGGCGCTCCTCGACCAGAGCTACGGCGAGCCGGCGAACATGCCCGCGTACTTGAATGTTGGGGGTGGTTGGGGGCGTGAGGCATAGGACTGCACGGAGGGCTGCTGGGTGCAGCGCGCGCTCGGCGCGACGCCGTTCGTGCAGGTGGACCTGCTGAAGCTGGCGCGGTCCATCGAGCGGCTGGCGAGCGCCAACGGCGGCACGTACGAGCAGTGCGCGGGCGTGGTGCTGGAGGGCACGGCGTGGACGCGCGCGGTGGGCGATACGGCGGATGGTGAGGTGTAGTGGAACGAGACGATGGAGATCGAGGCGACGAAGTGCTTCGTGTTCGAGGCGGCGTGCGGGCTGTTGCATCTGATCCTCATCGAGAACAAGGAAGTCATCGCGCGCCTGCCGCGCTTCGCCGCCGCGCCCTGCGAGCTGCACGTGGCGGTGCTGCAGGCGCTGCTGACGCTCATGGCGCACTCGCAGACCGCGGGCCGCTCCTACCTGCAGGCGCTCGCGCGGCTGGTGGTCGACGTGCTGGCGCTGCTGGCGCGGACCCCCGGCGCGGTGATCCCGCCCTTCACGCTGGAGACGCTGTTCACGCAGCTGGCGCAGCTGCTGCTCTCGCCCCACGTGCAGCAGCGCTTCGACCAAGCGGCCTGCGAGCTGCGCAGCCTGCTGTACCTGGCGCTGCTGGCCTTCCTGACCTTCGTGACACAGCGCGACTTCCAGGCCTTCCTGGTGCAGCCCGTGATGGCCGTGCTGCCGCTGCTGGTGCCCTCGCTGCTGGAGGACACGGGGCTGAACGACCTGCAGGGCCGCGCCGCGGCGCTGGCGCTGCTGACGCTGCTGTACAAGAGTGAGGTGGGTCCGGAGGTGGAGAAGCTGGTGCTGGCGCGTGAGGACGTGCTCAAGTGTCTGATCCGCGTGGCGGAGGTCGTCGACATGCCCGTCCTCGCCGACGACGCCGTGGGTCGGCAGCAACGCGAGGTGTATGTCGTCGCGCAAGCCAGTCACCCGTAGTGTCCTCCGCACAGTGGCGCTGCTCACCGTGATCGCGTCCTCCTCCACCGGCACCCTGGCCCTGCTCGATCTCTCCCTGTTCCACACGCTGGCGCACTGCCCGCTGCTGCTGCTCGGCAACCCGCCCAACTACGCCGTGTATCCCGGCAAGCTGGCACCTTCGCAACGCAACGCGCTGCGCCTGCTGCTGCGCGCCGCCTTCAGACTCGTCCTGACGGTGGTGGAGAGCGTCGGCCGGTTCCGCAGCCTGCGGGAGGAGCTGCTGATGGTCGTGCGGTCGACGGTGAACGTGTCGCTGGTGATTCTGGAGGATCGCGAGCCCGATGCGATGCTGGCGCGCGAAGTGTTCGCCCTGTATGAGGCGATGTGTATGCTGGTGGTGGACGAGAAGGGCGAGGTGCCGGACGACCTGAAGGGGCTGAGACAGGCGATTTGTTCCAAGATGGAGGAGTGGAGGAAATGGAAGGAGGAGCAGACGCAGAAGAAGGACAATTGATTTTATAGTATTTTTCGTCTGTTTCTTTCACTCTTCTTCTCCCCATCGCTCTGCTATGGAGTTCGACCCGTACCTAAGTAAGCTCCCGGACTACGCATTCGCCATCACGTACGGTTCCGGTGTATTCCGCCAAGTGGGCTATTCCGCCAAGGACCACAAGAATGCCATGCTGGATGTGATCATCGGCGTGGATGACCCCGTTTCGTGGCATCGGACGAACATCCAGCTGAATCCGCAGCACTACTCCTTTATTCGCCGTTGCAACGCAAAGTGCGTGTCAAAAATCGAGGTTTGCCATTCTTATCATTGTTTCAACAATAGGACTGGGGTTACGGCCATGTCTACTACAATCGCTGTGTAGGGGAAGCCAACTGGGAATGAGGGTTAGGTGATGGGTCCCCAGGGAAAGGAGCGAGTCATCAAGTACGGAGTGATCAGCATGGACCAGCTGAAGAGGGACTTGAGGGAGTGGGACTCCCTGTACGTCGCAGGACGTCTCCAGAAGCCTGTAATCGATTGGAGTGCTGCGTGAGGGAGTAGGTAAGGGTGCTGCGTGCGGATGCCTCCACGATTGAGGACATGAATCTGAACCTCAAGAATGCCGTGAACGCGGTTCTGCCCCTGCTCCCGGTCCAGTTTTCTGACCGTCAGCTGTTCCTAGTTCGGGTGTGCGCGTTCCGTCATGCGTAGGCCATCACCGGTCTGAGCTACAACGGTGATATCCGCACGTGGTTTGCCGAGAATCCGCACAAGGTGGAGAACATTGTGAACGGCAACTACGACAATTTCAAGTCGCTGTACAAGAGCGTCATTGCCTCCTGCCCGCTCATCCATCCCGTGGATTTGGAGAAGGGCGTGTTCTCGCAGGCACGGAATTGATGTGCGATTGATGGATAGGACTTGTCGATGCGCAATCTGGCTGCGATTACCGCCGCGCTGCCCGCGTCTCTGCATCCGTTCGTCCGCTCGTATCTTGGATACCCTTCGAAGGAGGTGAACGTGTCTTCCATCCGACAGGATGTTCTTTGCAACATGTACTACAACCGGTTGACGAGTTTGTATGACCAGAACAAGCTGAACGAGAACGTCCTGCAGGCCAAGAGCGCGATCGCCAAGGGCATTGAGGATGGCATTCGCCATGCCGTTTTCCGCAGCAGCGTGGACCAGGCGCTGAGAGGAAACGTGTCATTCGGTGTGCTGAACAGCTTGCAGTACGTAACGAAGAAGGTGAAGAAGTTCCTCAAGTGAGATGCGATCGCAAGCGGGACAAATGGCGTGTCTTTTATGCTGTCCTTTATCTTGTTTGCGTCTGTTTGTTAGCAGCCACTGTATCTTTCATTCGCTATGGGATCTTGTGCGTCCAGTCCTCGTACGCGTTTTCATGGAGCGCATAATCACTTCGTAGTGAAAGAGGTTGTCGATTCCACTCCAACAGAGGAGTAGGTAGCATTATCGTTCTGTTGTCGTGTTCTTACACTCCATAGGAAGTGCAGTCCGTCTCCACGTCAGGTCTCTCCAGGCGCTTCATCCATTCAAGCACGTGACGGGTTGCTTCCTTTTGCGTGATTCGTAGAGGGTATGAATCTCCACAGTGAGCCAAGCATTCCACATGCGGAAGAAAGAGATAGTACCGTTTCTCCGGGAGTCCGGAAGTATTCCTCGCAACAACTCGGAGCTGCGTTAAGTATCCTGTCAGACATCAACGACAATCAATTTGGGGATCTGTCCGACTCCGCCAGTCATCATGCTCCGTCGGGCCTAATCAATAGGTTACATGTCTCCTGACGTGGATTTGGACACACTCGCAAGAGAAGAAGTCATCGATTTCATTTGTGATTCGACAATGCGTCCGGACGCTCCTCCCTCCTTCAACAGTGAGAAGAGGGCGTTCATTGAGAATGTACGTGCGAGGGTTAGTCTTGTTCGTAGGTCATCCTGTCGTACCAGAATCACCTCGACGATGTGTGCCATATTCTTGAGATTCTGGGGCTGGATTCGGTGCTGTACGAGTCTGTGGTTCGGAAGTATGTGCGAGAGGGTGTGCATTTGGGAGAGTCGATTCCTTGTAGATGAGTGGAGCGAGCTTCTCATCAGGATGTTCGAGGCCTGCAAAACGGAATCCGACGAACGGAAACTCATCCTGCAGTTCATCGAGAGCTGCCTTTCCTTTATCGACAAGTGCGTCTACTACGGGATATTCGACTCGCTCAAAATCGGAACGACTCAGCACTCCGCCGTTTGATTTCTTTTCTCTCTTCACCCAAAGAAGAATGTCAACATCATCGTCCTGTGCTCTCTGGAGTGTCGCACCATCAAGCTCATCGTACGAATCTCCACGTCGTTTACCCACAGCTCGTCGCCGTCGCTGGCTTCAAGAAGCGTTTCCCCAACATGGATTTGTCCTCCCTCCAAAGCGGCGAAATGGCTTTGCTGTTCCCGGAGCCCGTGCGAGACTTCCACGACCTGACCGCGCAGGAGCGAGAAGAGGCCGTCCTGCACTGGCGGCAAGTGGAAATGGTGGTAATGGAGAAGGCGAAGATTGACAAGGCAGAGCCGCGCGATTTACCGGCTGGCGGGCGAAGAAGACGTGCATGCCATCGATGACCCGGCGATGGCAGAGAAGGAAATATCCTCGATTTGTGGAGTGGGTGCTTAACGGCAGGTGATGGAGTACCAGCCGCCCGCTATGACGTTCACGGAGACGCTGGGCAGTACGTGAGAGGAGAGTGTGTGAGGCGTAGTCACAGCATACGCGAAGAAGAAGCAAGAGGACATGCGGAACCAGGAGGTGTGGAACGAGACGCTGGAGGTGATGCAGCGAGAACAGGCGTGGTTCAAGGCGGTGCAGAGCGGGACGGAGGCGGACGTGGAGACGATGACGAACCTGATCTACGATGACCCGAACCGGTTCTACCAGGACTGGGACCCGAGGAAGCTGATCAATTGCGGTGAGTGACGAGAGTGTGGGTGAGGCGCAGTGGACAACCACGGGCGGACGGCGCTGTACCTGGCGTGCGTGGATTGCAACCTGCGCGTGGTGAAGTTCTTGATCGAGCGCAACGCGGACCCGCGCATCGGGTGCGTGGTGGACGAGAAGAGCGTGGAGACGCCGTTGGGGTGTGCGGTGCGGTGGGGGTACGTGGAGTTGGTGAGTGGGAGAGAGTGGAGGGCGTGAGGCGCAGAAGTGCTGCTGGAGAACGAGGGGTACTGCAGGGCGGAGATCAAGACGATCGCGAAGCTGCGGAAGCGGTGCAAGAACAAGGAGATTGAGGCGATGCTGAAGGAGAAGTACGCCAAGTACAGGGAGGAGTAGTGTTCAATAATCGTTTTAGCGCGGGGTTTGTTCAACAAACAGAGGGCTATTCTTTAGAATAGGTGCTATGAAGGGCGGCGATGAACGCCTTGGAAAAGTCTACGGTGAAGGGACAACAACGACACCACTCGACCCTCGTTGGATCGTGTTGATGAAGTTGAAAGAGGTTCTCTTCAGCACGATGCGACTGGGGTCGTTGAGCTTCGGCACTTCTACTCCTCACTCCCTTCTCCACACATCACCCGCGAGGACCAGCTCGATGAAGGTGTAAAAGGACTTGGCATACGCCGTAATGGATCGCAGCTCCGGCAAGTCTATTCCTCACACTCCATCAACGACCTCACTCCAAAACTCCACTCGATTCACTGTGGGAGAGTCCGAGTCGTCGCCGTGGCAGCACCAGGACCCAAAGCGCAAGGAATGCAAGGACGCCAAATCTATCTCTCACCGTCCCCACGTAATATCACTCCTAAACACCACATGCCTGACGGTGAAGAAGGAGGCGCAGCCCAGCTCCACCTCGCGCAGGCGAGGCAGCTCCTCCAGCACGAGAGAAGACGCGTAGAAGAAGGAAAAGGAGGCCTCCTCCTCCTTCTCCGTGGCGCCCGCCCTGCCGATTTGCAGGATCTCCAGCGCGGGACACGCTGTGTGTGAGTCAACGGAAGAGAACAAACAGGTCAGCTCAAACACGACAAAGTCGGAGAACGCGTTCTCCTTCAACACGACGGAACGCAGACAGGGGTTCTTACTGATCTGCAAACTACACCCCTTCTCTTTGGTGGTGGACGCGTGGAGGCGCTTCGCCTTCCAGGTGGGATCGGTGGTGGTGAAGGAACTCTTGCCAACGTGGAGCGTCTGCAGGGCACGGAGACCCACCAAGGAGAAGGACTTCATGTTCACGCAGCACTTCGCGCCGATGTGAATGCTCTGCACGCGCTCCAACTTGCACAGATCCAGCTGCTCGAGCGTGTTGAGGGAGTTATCGCCGATGGTGAGATCCTCTGTGAGGGAGTACAGGGAGAGGGGAGAGGGCTCGCCGTGAATGACGGTTGTGCTGTCCAATCGCTCGCCATTGCACCATCGCCCGTGCCACACCTTTTCACCTCGCCGATTGTACAGGGTCCCGAACCCGTGTTTTAGTCCACATTTCCACTCTCCAACATACTCCTTCGCGCGTTTCCCCCTCGCTTCAAGATCGGTGTAGTATGACGTGCCGGTACCCTCAAACAGGTAGTTCACTTCCATCCCTTTATACACCAACTCGTTATCCTCGTTGTACTCCTCCCCTTGGCCACTTGAATAATCCAAGCACATCTGACCCTCCCATCTCACACCATTATCGAAACTGATGATGCTCTGCTCAATAGGAGCGGAAGACACATCACGAACATCGACAATGGAGTCGTTCTCGAAAACAACAAAGTTCAACAGTTTTCCCGTACTCTCTACGTAAGAGTAGGAAGTACCGCACTTCTTTCCCTTCTCATAGGGCACGATCATACAAACCGGGTCGCAATCCCCCGAAAAGCGAACGCGATAGAGTCCTTCACGCTTTCCGTTCACAATCCAGCCATCATATGACGTTGAAACCACAGTTCGCTTTCTCTTCTCTTTTCCCGTTCCTCTACCCTCATCTCCTCTGTCTCTCTTCATAGAACCCGTTCAGAGGGAGAATCACGGTTTGAGTCAGAATGGCTGTTTCAGTAATGACCTTCCGAAACACATCGGTAGCGAATTCACGGACTGTTCTGAACTCATTTCAATCTTTTTATGGGCGTGTGACAGAATCTGTCTTTTCTGTTTTTCATCGTATCCTTTATGTAGCGAAGCAAATCTCAACGGATGCACACTGATAGGAATACTCGGAGTGCCAAAACGAAGTGTCCCAATCCAAGAACACAAAACAACTTCCATTCTTCTGTGTTTCTTGCGTATGAACTCTTTGGATGATGGTGAAAAGATATCTAACATGCCATAGGCGCTCATGCAGAATAATCAACAAGGACCGATTCCGTTTTCTACTTGTACCAGTGGATGACACATAGTGTGGGAAGTGACGTGTACATCCCGAAGGACCTGGAACAGGCGCTGGACGCCTTTTACAAGAGGGTGAACCCTGACAAGGAGACGAACGTTTTCCCTATCTTTAATGGGTTAACGGACTAGATTCCCGCTATTTTGAAGAAGTATGCCGGAAAGGAGTACGTGCTCTTCAACAAGCTGCTGAAAATGTAAGTGGTTCCACTCTCGCTTCTGTTCTCACCCATTGCACAGATATGGAGAGGATCCCTGGCCTAGAAAGCAGCCGTCTCATGAAGGATCCGCTCCTGTCCAGAATCCGAGTCGCCATGAGGAACCGAAGGAACCTGCTCCCGTTGCCACCAGAGACAAACTGATTGAGAGCGTTACAAAGGAAGTCGAGGGATTGAAGGCAAAACATCAAAACGAGTGTTACGTTTAGCACAAGATCGAGGGCAGTGAGAAGATCATTTCTCAGAAGGATGAGGAAATCAAGCATTACCAGCATCAGCTCGATGAGAACTGCCAGCGTCTCGAGGAGCTGGAGCTCACGCTGGACGCCGAGCGCAAGGAGACGTATGCTCTCTACGGGTGCTTGAAGTGTAGTGTCACGAAGATGGCATCGCTTCAGGATCACATTGCGGAGCTGTCTTCTTCTCGCGACGTAATTCAGTCCTCCTACGACAAGCAGTCGCTGGAAGTGGAGAAGCTGCACAGCACGTTGGAATCCAAGGAGGAGATGATCCACCAACTGCAGGAGGAGCTGGCCGCGAAATCGTCCGCTGTGGAGGCGGAGCAGAACCATGCGGAGATGCAGGCACTGCAGGAGCAGCTGAGCGCGGCGAAGAAGGCGAAGACGGAGCTGGCGGTGAGGGTGCTGGAGAGAGAGAAGGAGGTGAAGGCGCTGAAGGCGGAGCTGGCCGCTGCGAAGAAGCCTGAGGGAGAGAAGGGCGATGAGGAGATGAAGAAGGAGTGTGAGAATGTGAAGAGAGAGAAGGAAGAGATGCAGAAGGAGAAGGAAGAGGCGAAGGCGCAGCTGGCGGCGAAGAAGAAGCTGTACGACAGTCTGGCGGCGGCGGAGATCCAGACGCTGAAGAAGGCGGTGGAGGAGGTGACGAAGGAGCGCGACGCGCTGGACCAGAGCAACTCCGAGCTGACGCTGGAGCGCACGCGCCTGCAGCACGAGCTGGAGAAGAGCAGAGAGCAGGCCCGCGAGAGCCCGGAGGAGGCGGCGCTGAGCGAGGTGGCGACTGCACGCGGGCGTGAAGCGTAGCACTTGAAGGAGGTGATGCAGCGCAACGAGGCGCTGGAGGTGCAGAGCATCGCACAGCAGAAGCAGGCCGAGCAGCAGCAGGCGCAGTTCGCCGCGCAGCTGGCCGACAAGCAGCAGGCGCTGGAGGCGCTGAGGTGGCGACGGGCGACGGGCGTGAGGCGTAGCGAGCAGAACGGCGCGCTGAACGAGAAGGTGGCGGCGCTGACGGCGGAGGTGGCGGGCGGTGAAGAAAGCCGCACGGCGCAGGGCGCGGAGCTGGAGAAGATGAAGGCGGCGCTGGCGGCGGCGGCGGCGGAGACGGCGGGCGTGCGCGCGGAGATGGGCGAGAAGGAGAAGATCCTGGCGGAGACGACGGAGGAGCACGTGGGCGCGGCGCGGGCGAGTGAAGCGTAGATCATGTTACAGGGCGTGATGAAGAGCGTGCAGGAGG
>QWCN01005299.1_pt1 | contig 12848 bp, 18 predicted proteins | sample 1972711 | NCBI WGS metagenome assembly QWCN01 (sample SAMN09866707, study PRJNA288562) | Human gut metagenome isolate term1_stool, whole genome shotgun sequencing... | isolation source: gut | host: Homo sapiens | place: USA: California | reverse complement strand
AGGGCGGCGGTCCGCGCACTGGAACAGCGCGGCGGAGAAGCGGCGCTTGGCCTACGCGTCAGCCGGCGCGCCGAGCGGGACGTTGGAGGAGGCCTCCTTGAGCAGCAGCGACAGGAGCAGGGCGTGCTGCTGCTCGGGCGCCGCGCCGTGGAACTCGTCGTAGCAGGCGCGCAGGAAGCCCAGCAGCCGGTCGCGCAGCGCCGCGAGGTTGTTGAAGGGCGACAGGAGGATGAGGCCCTCGGGCACGAACCGCACGCTGCCTCCCACCGTCTACGCCTCACCACCGCCGCGCGCGCGCACCTGCGGGTAGAACACGTTGAGGCAGGCGGCACTCCAGCGCTCGCTGGAGGTGCTGCCCAGCAGGAAGGTGAACACGCGCGCGTCGTGCGCCGCGCCGAAGGAGCAGTAGCCCTCCGGTAGGAAGAAGCCCAGCGGGTTGCTGGGCGGGCTGAGCCCCGTGCCTACGCTTCAGCCGCCAGCGCCGCACGCACCCGTGAGGTCCGTCTCCACGGCGTCCACCTCGCGCACGCTCTGCGTGACCTCGTCGCCGCGATAGAAGATGGCCTTGAAGACGCTCTGGCGCTTGAATTGGCGCAGGTGCACGGAGGAGGCGGGCGGCGTGCGCTGGTGCACGCTGAACTTGCGCTGCTTGTGGATGTAGTTGATCAGGTCCAGCAGGTCCACGCGCCGGAAGGACTTCACCATTTGCGACCGCACCTTCTCCAGCGGCGCCTCCGTTTCTGACTCTGTCTTCGGCGTCTCGGGTGTGGGCGTTTCGTCGAGTGGTTCTGTCTCTGTCTTGCTTGATTTGGCTGTCTCTGTCTTGCTTGATTTGGCTGTCTCCGCCTTCACAGATTTAGTGGTCTCCGCCTTGCTTGACTTGGTCAGCTTGGCGAGCATCGCCAGCCGGTTGCTCGACTTGCTCACGGGCCGCAGCGCCGCCTCCACGGAGGACTCCACGTCGCTGCCGTCGCTGCCGGCACTGGAGGGCAGCTACGCATGAACAGCCCGCAAGACGGCAACCTGCGTGTCGAGGAGGTCCATCGCGTTCTCGCTGTACTCTACGAGTCACATCCTCGCAGCGCGCAGACCCTGAATGAACTTGCGCAGGTGCGGCACCTCCTCCTCGCAGCTCTGCAGCCGGTCCATCGTGTACTGCGTGGCCTTGCGCAGCCGCGCGAAGCTCATGGTGCTGTCGCGCGGACAGCGGATCTCCGACACCAGGTACTCGAAGAAATCCGTGCGCACGAAACTGTGGTAGTAGAAGTTGAGCACGCGGTGGAAGAGGCGCATCTGCGCGCACGCCAGTACGTGCACCAGCAGGTCGACCGTGACGGAGTCCAGGTAGATGCCCACGCTTACCAGACGCACCACCTCCTTCACCACTGCGTAGTACAGCTCCGGCAGCGCGCGCAGCGGGCGGCCCTCGAAGTGCTGCCGCGACAGGCACTCCAGCATCGAGGAGAGACGCTTCATCTCCTCGTCGGAGTAGGCGCAGTGCGTCGTGCCGTCCTGGTCGTCCACCGAGATCACGGAGCTCTCCGACTGCCGCTTGCGCAGCGCCGCCCCCTCCTCCCCGTCCACGCTCGTCATCGACTGTCGCAAGTCCACGCTCGTTGTGTCAGTGCTTGCGTTGGACTGTGCTAAGTCCACGCTCGTCATGGACGACGTCAAGTCACCATTGCTCACCATCGACGACGTCAACTCCACATTGCTCACCATCGACGACGTCAACTCCGCATTGCTCACCATCGACGACGTCAACTCCCCATTCCCACCGGACTGCTTGACATCACCACCCATCGACTGCGTCAAGTCCGCAGAGATCCCCCTCACGAGGGTGGCGGCGTCGGTGGAGGCGAGATAGGAGTGCGCCTTCGTCTTCAGGATGGCCTCCGTCTGCGCGAACAGCGCGCACTTCCCCAGGTTCGCCTCGAAGCCCTGCAAAAACTCCTTGCTCGTCTCCTCGTCGTCGTTCGGCAGACACGGGTTCATCATGTAGAACTCGTACGCGCCCTCCACGCTCTCGGGGTAGTGCGTCTGCTTCAGCAGCGGCATCAGTCGGTAGTGAATGTCCATCCACAGCGCCAGCTCGCGGTAGCTCGATCGCGAGATCAGGTACGCCAGGAACACGTTGCAGCAGTGGTGGTCGTACAGCACCGTCTTCATGTTCAGACGAAGAAACTGGTACTCCGGACTCGCCATGAAGGCCCTCCACGTCAATTCGCGTACACGGTCGCGCAGCTGGATCTTCAGGTTGTGTAGGCAGTACTCCATGTTCTTCGCATCCACCAGCTTCGACACCGGCAGCGGAGGGACGTAGAACATGTACCGCGTGTAGTCCCCATCCTCTGAAATGTAGTCGTGGATCAGCCGCTTGACTCGCTGCGAACGATCCTCCTTGCGGAAATAGGTCAGCTCCTCCATCTCGCGGAGAAAGCCCATCCAGATCGAGCACAGGTAGGCGCCCTTGCGCCGCAGGAACGCGGCGTAGACGCACATCTCGTTCGCGTTGGAGAGCACCTCGTTCCACGAGATGTCCGCGCTGTTTCCATTTGGCATTCGCTCGAACGTAATCCGAATCGGCCGCTTCTTCGTGTGCAGCAGGTTCAGTACCTTGTTGAAGTCGTACCCCTCCACCGTTTTCCCCTGCACGGCAACCACCCTGTCGAAGAGCGCCACCTTCGTCGACTCCTCCGCCTGCAGCACTCGGTTGTTCAGCTGGTAAAACCCGTCGACGACTGCCTCCTGATTGTCGTTGTAGGGAAGGAACGTCAGTCCCAGCGACTGATCCTCGAAGCTCACATCAAAGACGAGTCGGTTGTCTGCCATTCTTCCTTGAAATGGGAAACGACGGCAAAGTGCACAAGCGAAATCTGGAAACTTTTTGTACGATAGCCAGCGTCATAGCGTGACGTCGGACTGCAACAAACACCGCACTTCTGCTCCTTCTCCATCTCCTTGATGAGGCTGGAGTAGCCCACGGGATTCACCCCCTTCCGCTTCCCCATAATCCCTTCTAAATCGACGCTCGTGATCGTCTCCTTTTCCAGCAGCAGCTTCGCGATCGCCTCCACGTGCTTCTTGTTCTCCCGCACCATCGCCACCGCATCGTCAAACGCGCTCTTCAGCAGTCGTCGCTTCTCCGCCTCGATCGTCCGCAGCGACTCCTCGCTCACGCCCCGCTCCTCCTCCTCGCTCTCCTCGTAGTACACCGGCCCCAGCTTCTCGCTGAATCCGTACGCGCTCACCATGCTCTCCGCAATCGCCGAGCCCTTGCGCAGGTCGTCGCGGCTGCCCGTCGTGATGTCGCCCATGCACACCAGCTCGCCCGCGCGCCCGCCCATGATCTGCCGCAGCAGCTCCTGCAGCTCCTGCTCCGTGTACATCTGCAGCTCCTTCGGCAGGTTCTGCGTGAAGCCCAGCGCGCCGTTGGTGCGCGGGATGATCGACACCTTCAGGCACGGGTCCGTGTGCTCGCTCAGCCACCCGATCATTGCGTGGCCCGCCTCGTGGTACGCGATGCGCTGCTTGTCGCGCGGCGTCATGCCGTGACTGCTCTTCTTCATGCCGCACATCACGCGGTCCGCGCCGCTCATCACGTCCTGTAACCACACCTCCGTCGCCCCGCGCCGCACCGCCAGCAGCGCCGCCTCGTTCACCATGTTGCTGATGTCCGCGCCGGAGTACCCTGCGCCTCACGCCCACCTTTCATCTCCACCCGGCGTGATCTCCGCGATCTTCTGCGCCATGAAGTCGCGGTCCTCGTGCAGCTTCACCTTCTTCAGGTAGATCTGCGCGATGTCCACGCGGCCCTGGAAGTCCGGCAGGTCCACGTCGATGTGCCGGTCGAAGCGGCCCGCGCGCAGCAGCGCCGGGTCCAACACATCCACGCGGTTAGTGCCCGCGAACACGCACACGTTGTCGCTGGACTTGAAGCCGTCCATCTCCACCAGGATCTGGTTCAGCGTCTGCTCGCGCTCGTCGCTCGCCCCGGAGAACTTCTACGCCTCAGCCGTGCCAATGGGTGTTACGCCGGCGTTTCGCTTCTTGCCAATGGCGTCGATCTCGTCAATGAAGATGATGCAGGGAGCCTATCTCTCATGTCACACTCACATGCCCACGTTCTTGCGCGCCTCGGCAAACAGCTCGCGCACGCGCTTGGCGCCCACTCCGGCGTACAGCTCCACGAAGTCGCTGCCTGACATGTACAGGAACGGCACGTTCGCCTCGCCCGCCGCCGCCTTTGCCAGCAGCGTCTTACCCGTGCCCGGCGGGCCGGAGAGCAGGGCGCCCTTGGGGATGCGCGCGCCGATCTGGATGTACTTCTCCTGGTTCTTCATGAAGTCGATGAACTCCATGATCTCGATCTTCGCCTCGTTGATGCCTGCCACATCCGAAAAGCGAACGCCCGTCTCCTTCACAATCTCTACCTTCTTACTCGTCTCCTTCCCCATCATGTTGCGGAATTGCTCCATGAAGTTGCCCATGTTGGGGAATTCGATAAAGTCGATGTCAGGTTCTGCGTCCTTCTCTTCCTTCTCTTTTTCCTTCACCTTCTCCTCCTTCTTTGCTTTCTCCTCTTCCTTCTCCACTTTCTCCTCTTCCTTCTCCACTTTTTCCTCCTTCTTCGGAGCCGATGGCTCGATGTAAATCACGTTCTCCTCCTCTGCCGGCTTCTCCTTTGTGGAATCCACTTCACTCTTAAACTCGATGTTCTTATCCATTTTCAACTCCTCATCGTCGGGAGTATCCGTCACACGACGCTTCCGCGCTCCAAACAGCTGCTGTCCCAACTTCAGCACCTCTTCGCGCTGCTCCGGAGACATCGTCATCGCTTGCTTCATCGCCGCGTTCATCACTCCAGGAGGCATTTTCTTGATCAAATCGTCAACTACGCATGATGGAACCGAACCGTCCCGACTCAATCCATTAATCCCCTCAGGCTTCTTGTCCTTGTCGGTGGAAAATGGACGCAGCAAAAAGCCGCCTCTCTGATACAGCAAGCAAAGAACACGAGACGATGAGTACTACAATCATGATTTCCACTCTCTCATTCCGTACACCACTTCGCACGACGCGCAGCATGAAAGAGAATGACTTCTTCCGATCGGAATGGTTTCCAAAAATACGTCCGTATTTGGTTTGTCAAGCGATTACCTTCCCCTTTTGGTCAGATGCTCAGAAGGCCAAACTCCATCCATCCATGACATCCATTTGAATACTCTCCTTTCAGCAAACAACGACGTCGTATCATCTGCATACGACGTTGCACTCTCTGATTGGTCCTTAGATTCCCCGTTTCCACTGTGTTCCATGTGTTTGTTATTCAGAAACTTCGGAAATGTCGTTCTCAGAGTATTCCCTGCATCCCATCCTTTCCACCTAGCAACAATTTCCTTCGTAACCAGAACACGCGCAATGTTCTCCGCATGTCCATTGGTTATGGGTTCATTTACTTCGGTAATGGCGTGCGCATCTATATCACGTATAGGGTTGAAGACAAGCCAGGGATACACCGTTCCCCTTCTGGGGAAGCTCGGGTCGCTCTCCCTCTCCATCGCCTACTTCGGATATGCATTCGCCAACTTGTTCGTCCCCTCCATGGTGTCTCTCTTCCGAAATGAGCGATTCGCTATGGCCTGTGCCGCCATGGAGTATCCGTGCGTTCCACTTCTTCATGGTTAACAAATAGGCTCTATACCTTCGTGTTTGTGTACGTCGTTCCCTGGTTTTGCATCGCTTGGTCGTGCATCCACGGCTTTGCGTCCTCCGTAATCTCCTTCATTTCAAATCACAGTGAGGTGTTCTGGGCCTGTCAGGGCGTCTATCTCTCCCTCAACTCCACTGACGCCAACCGCGGTCGCTTGGCTGGCATGTTTTGGAGCATCTACATGACGGGCGCTGTGCGTGCATCGCGTCGTGTTCATCACTAGGTGTTCGGTAACATCTGCGCCTACATCATTCTCAAGCTCTTCAAAGTGGAGTCCTCCACGGGCGGTCCCGGCTGGAACGGCGCCACCTCCATCCTCTTCATCGTGCTGGGATGTGCGTCCTCCCCGCCGAACTCACTCCTAGCCGTGAGCATCTTCGGCTCCGTGATCCTCTTCGGAGCGAAGCCGGCGCGCGACGCCAACGGGGAGGAGATCGTGATGCGGAGGGAGCCGAAGAACGTCCTCACGGAGGTGGCGACGGTGCTGCGAATGGTGGTGCAGCCGCGCATGCTGCTGCTGGTCCCGCTGTTCCTGTGCCTGGGCTTCCAGTCCATCTTCGTGAATAGCATGTACAACCGGCAGATCGACGACAAGTCCTCCATCGCGCTCTTCATGATCGTCTACACCGTCTGCGAGGTGTTCTGCGGCTACGTGCACGGCTGGTGCATCGACCGCCTGGGCCTCTTCCCCATGCTCCTCGTCTACATCGCGCTGGGCTCGCTCGCGCTGCTCCTCGCCTACTTCGCCAACCGCTGGCAGAACATGACCTTCCTTCTGCTCTACGCGCTCTTCTCCGTCACCGACTCCGGCTTCCAGACCTTCGTGCGCTCGCCTGTCGCCGCTCACGCCTAGTGTCTCACCGCCGTCGGGCGCTTCTTCAAGAAGGAGAAGACTGTCGCCAACGCCGTCTTCCGCATGTTCCAGTCGCTGGGCGGCGGTATCTGCTACATCATGGGCCCGCTGTTCGTGTCCGCCGGCGAGAGCAAGGCGTCGCCGAGGCAGCTGCTGACGGAGATCCTGCTGTGCCTGTGCTTCTTCCTCGTCTGTCTCGTTAGCTACACCACCTTCTACTGCCTCTTCGAGCGGAAGAAGGACAGCACTGGCTTATTGGAGGTGATCATTTAGTTGTCGTTTTTCGTGTTTGTTGCAAACAGTTCATTTCCTCCCAAGGTACTCCAGTCTCTTCTCTCGCGCCGTCTTCGCACTCTCGTTCGCTCCTGCAAGCGAGTGCCCCACGCCCTTGAAGTTGCCCGCCACTTCTTCCTCCGACTTCTCCTCCTCCTCCTCCCTATGCGTGATTCTTCTTGCCGAGTCCCACATCGGCACAAAGTCAATCTCCACATTTGTATTGTTGATATCAACGGCACACGCCGGCTCGCACTTCACGATCTCTACGCGTTACGACTTCACGCAAGGACTACCAATCTGATAGGAGTCTCCGTTGTAGAGGATGGGCACGCGGTCTCCTTCCGCAAGAACGACATGCTTTGTGAGCTGCTGCTCAAATCTTCTCTTTAACCATTCCCTGAAACGCTACATGTCCTTTATATTCTCCGCCAAAAGCAGACCCTTGTCTAGGATTCGCACGCTGACCTTCTTTGCCTTTGGCAGCGAGACGTTCTCCACTCGTATGAAATCGTTGGGCTGTAGATCCAGTTTGTGCATCATCTACACCTCATCTCCCTCCCCTTCGCTCACCCACTGCGGCAGCTGAGCAATTCCGATCGGGGACGAGAACTCCTGCACGGAGCAATATGTGCAATACTTATCCGTTGTGAGGCGGAACTTCATCGGCTGCTGCACCTTCTTTCGGACTATTCTTCATACGGAACGTGGAAGGAATACACAGCACATCACCCGAGTAGGGAGACAGGTATACTAGGAATCAGGCTGCCTTTCGCAATCCGCCTACTGTGATCGCCCTGGGAGTAACCGCCCTGATCGGATAGGATGGGCATCACCTGCAAAATCTCCTGGTAGGGCCTATCAGTCAGGCAAGCACGCTTCGGCACACTCGTCGTCGTTAACGAATACCTTGTTGAACAAGACCGGTTCCATGAAAAGAAACAGAGGGGATAAAGAATGAACTACCACCGCAGACTCTGAAGCTCCCGCAGCCGCTTCTTCAGCGCCTTGTTGTTGTCGCATTCCACGTTGAACGTGTGCATCATTTTGGCGTGCAGGCGAACCTTCTCCATAATCACTGCCTGATTGTCGCTCGCGGCCTTCTGTGCGCGGTTCCGCTTTTTGAGCTCGATGTTGTACTGCTGGACGACTTTGGACAGCTCTACTCCTCATCCGACCGAAATGCCCAAACGCTGAATCACGGAGTTCAGTTTATCGTTCATCAGCACGCTTGCACTTAGCACGACCGTCTTCTTGTTAGTGAGCGCGTTTAGCATTGACTGAAGGAATTCCAGATGCACCACGCAGTTGCCCTTCATGTCCCTCAGGCTGTTCAGTATGTCGTGGCAGCGCGACAAATGAGCGGTCCTCTCTGAGATGACCGTGATGAATTCCTTAATCTCGCTTTCGTACTGCTCCTCACTCCGCACCCACACCCTTACAAATAGCAGCTCCGGCCGCGACGGAATCCGCTCCAACACACACCGGTTTCGCAGAATGTCCAGATTGATTCCGCGGTAGATCTCCAGCAGCTGTCCCAACGACTGCGTCACCTTCCCCGCAATTCCCGCGATCATCGCACACTGCTCCTGGTCGCCCTTCATGGCGGCCTTCTTCGCCTCCGTCTTCTTGTGCAGCCGCGCCAGCTCCGCCTCGAACACCTGCTGGTTGTGCGTGCGCTGCAGGCTCAGCGACTCCAACAGCTTCAGCAGGTTCTTCAGCTCCTGCAGCTTCGCCACTGTCCTACGCCTCAGCGCCGCCCGCAGCCTCCACTCCTCGTTCCGCTCGTTCACCGTGAGGTCGTGGATCACCACCTCCGCCTGTCGGTAGTGCTCTTGCAACGCTAGCTGCTGCTTGCGGCACTCCGCCGCCTCCCACCCGCGCTCCTGTCGCCGCTGCCGCAGGCGCAGGATGGCCTCCACACGCTCCTGCTTCACGCGCAGCAGCAACACCACCTCCGCCGCGCTCCTCACGCCCTCCGCCAATTCCACTGGGCTGTCCAGTGATGTGTCATGTGATGTGTTTTGGAAAGGGTTCAGTGAAGGGTTCAGTGAAGGGTTCTGTGAAGAGTTCTGTGAAGGGTTCTGTGAAGAGTTCTGTGAAGAGTTCTGTGAAGGGTCCAGCGGACTGTCGAGGGAACTGTCAATTGGAGAGGGCGTGGCGAAGGAGTCGGGCAGAGAGAGCGGCGAGGCGGTGTCCGCGTCCTCCGGGTCGTAGCTCACCGTCGCCAGGAAGGTGGAGAAGGGCGCCACGTTGCGCACGTCGCAAGGAGACACTATGCATCAGAACCGCAGGAATCGTCAACAGATAAGGGAAGAAGGGAAGGCGGCTGGAGGCGCAGGAGGAGGCGATGCCGGCTGCGGTGGGTGTGCAAACCACAGCTTGAAGTGCTTCTGGGACGGGCAATCCTCCTCGGAAAACACGAACTCATCCGCAAATGCCTGCTGCGCGGCCAGCGACTCGTACGCGGGGAGCGAGTTCCGGATCTCCACGATCTGGTCCTTCAGCCACAGGAGAAGGGACTCGATCGCGAGGTAGTCCATTCCCTGGATTTGCTGCGGCCAAATGCTGTTGGGGTAGTTCATCCTACAAATAAGCAGCAGAGACGGAGGCTACTGCTGGAGACACACGATAATCCGCTCCGAAATGGCGATCTTCTTTCCGAGAGACATATCCGCCGAATAGGCAATGTTTCGGTTGAACTCGGGACGAATATACCCGATACACCACGATAATCCCCCCACAAGTGTCTCGAAAGGATCGAGCTCCTCCCTCTTGTGAACCTTCACGCTACATATCACCAAACAGAGCGAACAACTCACCCGTAATAGCCAATTTCGTCAAGAATGCTCACAACACTGTCAAAGCCTTTTCGCTTCGGTCGCTTCATCAGACGCTCCTCTCCCGGTGTCCACTCGAATGTGCTGCTGCTGCGGATAAAGGAGCCGTCATCCGTGTAATTCTCTTTCGACATGGTCTCCACAGGAAATGCACTCCCTTTTGGTGCGTACTACAGAAGAGGAAAAGAAACTGCAAAAGAGGTGACGCAGCGAAGAGAACTGTGGGAAAAGAACAGTATTCCGGGAAGGATTTGACGCTCTAATCTGGTGTAACGTTCGCTATGAATAAGGGATTGGACGTGCGTGCATGGCTTTTGGCATAACCGCTAGGGATTCAGCTATGCATCCGAATCCCGCAGTATGAATCAAAATGAGTCCTACACGAGGGAGGCAGCTCCGTCGTATGGACTGCTTGTGGGTGGCGCTTCCCAGTCCCTAACTTGTAGAGCGCTGCGAATAATCCGTCATTTTCCTATTCTTCGGGTTCGACAGGATAGACTAAATTCATTTATAGTGCAGTCCAAGGCGGAGAGTGAGGGGGAATACAGCGACTATCCGCTGACGATGAAACTGGTCATGGGAACAACGATTCGTCGTGTACATTCTATTACTTTTGTTCAACTCCAGGCCATCTACCACATGCTCAACTACTGCTATTCGCAAAAGGTCCTCTTCTTTCTGGACGGAAATATCATCTACAAGCAATATTCGATCAAAATGGGGCAGGACAAGAGCAACAAGACAAACCTCATTTCTCTGGAGGACAACTCCGTCATCGACTCCTTCATGCTGGAGAACCTCATCCTCTACGACGACGCCAACTCCGTTTCGCTCCTCTCCTTCATCCCCTCGTCCGATCGCGTGGAGGGCAATGGCCAGATCCTCCTCCACATCCAAGTCATCTCGCCGCTCATCGCCAAGGACCCCGCCGCCATCACGCGCGCCTCCAAGGCCTCCAAGGCCCACTCCATCGTTTCCCGCGTGTCCCTCCGCTCCGGAAAACACTCCGATTTCGTCCGCCGCGACGCGCCGGGTCCCTCTCGCGTCTCCGTGCTCTCCTCACCGCCCACCACACTGCCTCTGGCCCGTCAACCCATCTCGCCCCTGCCCCGTCAGACCGCTCGCCTCACGTCCCCGTTGCCCCAGATCACTCCCGTGTCTCCCCTGTCGCCCGAGCCGCAGCAGCCCTCCTTGTCGCAACCGTCATTGCTCTCTCGACTCACCCCTCCGCCCCAAGAATTCCAACTGTCGCCTCCCAAGCCATCCGAGTTGCTCTCCTTCTCTCAGCAGTCCCAACAACCCCAACCCTTCTCTCAGCAGTCCCAACAACCCCAACCCTTCTCTCAGCAGTCCCAACAATTCCAGTTATCGCAACAACCCCAACCCTTCTCGCAACAAGCCCAGCAATTCCAGTCATCGCAACAACTGCAGACAGAAGCAAGCTCGCAGCCGCGCAACAGCGCCTCCGAGCTGAACGCGCTCTTCTCCGCGCCGGCGCCACTGCAGGAGATGGCCACGCACTTCACCTACGGCAACACGGCACGTAGCAGCAAGCCCCTGCTGCGCCTCAGCGAGCTGGGCACCGAGCGCGAGAGTGCCTTCACGCAGAACGTGGAGAGCGAGGAGGAGTGGTTCTTCCAGCGCCCCGCAGACATGAAACCCCCGATGAAACTGCTGTCCGTGCTGTCGCCCGAGAACTCCTCGGATGAGTCGTTGTCCTCGTCGGACACGGACTCGAATAATGGGGATTCCACCTCCCTCTCTCTCTCCTCGGAAACGCTCAGCACGCCCGCCACGGCGCGCACCGGCTGGAAACGCTTCCTCCCACGTGCCATGAAGAGCCACGAGGCGCACGAAGCGAGCCACGCAGAGAAGGACACCTCAAGCTTTCTCGGCTCGCAGCGCACCAGCCAGGGCCGCGAGTCCTCCAGCGAAAGCAACCTGAGCTCGCGCGTGACCTCCAGCGAAAGCAACCTGCAGCCCGGCGCGGTGCTGCCCGAGGACCTGCGGCGGCGCCTGCAGCAGGGCGGCAAGAACGAGCACTGCCAGTACTTCGGGTGCTTCCGCACAGTGAGCACGGCCAACGGCGCCAGCCACGCGCTGCGGTGCAACCACTGCTACTTCGTGTTCTGCGAGGAGGTGGGTGGTGTGGGCGAGTGATCACATAGCACAAGCCAATGCCGCGTAACGTGCACGGGCGGCGCCTGCTGCTGTGCGACAACTGCTACGACCTGATCCAGAAGGACATGCAGAAGTCCGCCAAGGTGGTCCCCGAGAACAGCTCGCTCTCCTCCTCCTCCCTCTCCGACCCGCCCGCGCGCCGCTCCAGCCTGGTCGTGGTGACCTTCGTGTCGCCGCCACTGGGCATCTCGCTGCACTGCGGCGAGGGCCAGCACAACGCGCGGCTGGTGAAGATGGAGCGCTACGACAACAACGACAACGGCGTGCGCGTGCCGCTGAACAGCTACGTGCTGCAGGTGAACAGCGTGGTGGTGGTGGGCATGGGCTATGCCACCATCCTCTCGGTGATCAAGCAGGCCTCCTATCCGCTCCTCATCACCTTCGGACCGCTCTACGACTCCGTCAAGAAGAACCTCATGAACCTGATCTGTTCTCCAAGCGGTTACCTTTCACGCATAGCACTGGTGCCCGAGAAGAAGAGCCAGTGCAACTTCACGCTCTGCCCGAAGCTGCTTGTACCCGCCTCCTCCGTCCGCTGCGACGTCTGCGAGCGCTGCTACTGCAAGAACCACTGCAAGCGGCTGCTCTTCCTCAGCGACGACCGCGTCTCGCGCGTCTGCGCCTACTGCTTCCCTTGCGTCTTCCACCCCTTCGACAGCATGTTCTCCGGTGCAGGCGCGCGCCCCGTCTGACGCGTAGCGCAGTGGATCCCCGACTACATGGTGACTGAGTGCATGGAGCCCGGCTGCACCGTGAGCTTCTCCTCCTTCCTGCACCCGCTGTGGAAGCGACGGCACCACTGCCGCCTCTGCGGCAACATTTTCTGCGACTACCACTGCAGCAAGCATGTGGTGCTCACCGAGTTCGGGATTCGCGACGCGGTTCGTGTGTGCAACGAGTGTTTTCTTCTGTGGGGGAGGGGAGAAGGTGTGATTTGTAGCATCAAACGGCATCGGGAGGAAATGTAACCTATCTGTGTATTGTTTGT
>QWCN01005289.1_pt1 | contig 12866 bp, 7 predicted proteins | sample 1972711 | NCBI WGS metagenome assembly QWCN01 (sample SAMN09866707, study PRJNA288562) | Human gut metagenome isolate term1_stool, whole genome shotgun sequencing... | isolation source: gut | host: Homo sapiens | place: USA: California | reverse complement strand
CCATCCACTCATATTTTGCATAACATTTTGTATATCAATAGGTTTGATATTCTTTCCGCTCAATCCTCAATATACGTTTCGTTCTGTGCCCCATACTTCAATACCTTGTTCCAAATAGGACTGTAAAGTTTCTACCTGAGTGATGGTCGATGACATATCTGCTTGCATAACCACATACTCCTTCCATTCTGGGAGATACCTTCCTTTGGCATTCAAATGAATGCCAAAGGAAAATAAAAATATGTACAGAGCCCATATTTTATAAAAATATCTATCTTTCACCTGTTTCATAGTGTTTATTGAATTTTACCAGTCTCATTAATGCTGGAAGGAATTCCATGTAGTTTTTTCTAGCTGGTGATACCCAACCAATTTCTGCATAAGCTGCAATTCTAGGGAAGGTCATCCTATTCATACTTTCTACTGTTAGAATCTGTTCACCCCACATTTGACATCCTAATCCTAAAATTTTATATTGTAATGACTTATCCATTCCAGCAGGAATAGGATTGAACGCGTATGATTTTGCCAAAGGAATTCTACTCTTGTCGTAGTCTAAGTAGGTACCATAGTGATATGAATTGACAATATCGTATCCTTTTTGGGCAGTTTCCTCAATCAAATCCAAATCACCTTTCCAAAATTGTACAATCGTTCCTTCAGCCAATTTTGATTTTAAGGCAATAGCGTCTTCTGCTGAGTTGTACTCATGGATTTTATTTCCCATAATATCATTCCAGCCCATCATGTGTTTGTTTCTACCTTTCAACCATTCTGATATGGCATTGGTAAACTCTATTTGAAGTTCGGCTGGATTAGCAACACCTAATTTCTTGATGTAATTGCTGATAGCTACAGAGGCATTCCATTGGTCGTATTTTACTTCATCTCCACCAATATGTATGATGGGTGAAGGAAATAAAGCAATAACTTCATCCAATACATCATGCAAGAATTGAATTACTTTTTGGGAAGAAACATCCAATACCTCGTACTGAACTCCAAAGCTACAAGGAACCTTAATTTGTTTTTTGGTTGTTCCAAATTCAGGATAAGCAGCAATCACCGCACTAGAGTGACCAGGCATTTCTATTTCAGGAATAATCTGAATGTGTAGCGATTGAGCATACTCTATGATTTCTTTGATTTCTTTTTGAGTATAATAACCTTCGTGTACTTTTCCATCAAATGAATTTCCTTTCCATCCATTTAATTGGGTAGAATCTCGCCGGGCGCCGATTTGGCATAATTTAGGATATTTTTTGATTTCAATTCTCCAACCTTGATCATCGGTTAAATGCCAATGGAAAATGTTCATTTTAAGACGCGCCATTTCATCCAAAATACTTTTTACAGCCTCCTTTCCTTGGAATACTCGAGATTCGTCCAACATATAAGCTCTCCAAGGGTAGTAAGGACGGTCTTTAATGGCGAGTTGAGGCAAACTACATTGTCCAGCTGTGGTTATCATTAGCTGGCGAAGTGTTTGAATACCATAAAAAATGCCCCGGGCAGAAGGAGATATAATTTTTACTTCATCTTGAATGTCTATTTGATACTCATCTTCTTTTTGTTCAGAAGATGACTGAAGAATTAAACGAATAGTTTTGCCTTGACTATTTTCAATCAATTGAAAATCATTTTGCAAATACTTTTTTAACCACAACCTTTCATTCTCTAGTCTATTATCCTGTAGCACAATATGATAACCACTACTCAGATTCAAGTTACTCGCATAAACCTGCTGTTCTTGTACAGCTGGGATAATCCTGTGATTATCTTCAGAGCTCAATGAATAGGGCAGTGAATACTTGTCAAAACAAGTTTCGGCAGGCTTGTTGCCCATTTCATAAATCAAGTTGCCTCCTTCAATTAGTGTGTGATGAGAAATAAATCGCTTAGTATATCTTTCTCCATTCCAATAGATAGCTTGTATATACTTGTTTTCTTCTGATTGATTACATACCTGGATTTTTAATTTTTTACCTGCTTTCAAGGATATTTCAGCCTGTTGAATCTGAGGTAGTCCGAAGATATATTCATCAGAACCTGGACATACAGGATAAAAACCTAGGGCTGTAAATATATACCAAGCGGACATTTGACCGCAATCATCGTTACCACATAAACCATCGATGCGTGTATTATACATCTTATCAATGATTTTATAAATGTTTTCAGAAGTCTTCCATGGTTGAGAAGTCCACATATACAGATACGGAATATGGTGACTCGGCTCATTACCATGAATGTAACCACCAAGAATACCTTCTTTTGTCACATCTTCTGTATGAGCATAGTACGAAGGGTCTAATGAGCTGCCAAAGAGATTATCTAGGCGACGTATGAAAGCTTTATCTCCCCCCATCAAATTGATCATACCTTTTACATCATGAGGAACAAAAAAAGAATAATTAAGTGAGTTTCCTTCAATAAAACCCTGACCATGAGTCTCATAGATATTAAAGTCTTCTTTCCATCGACCATCTTTATATCGAGGACGTGCGTAGCCGTTCAAGAAAGATTTTTGGTAATTATAAGCTCTCTGTTTATATTGATTGGCTAATTCAGCATTGCCAGCCATGAGCGCCATGCGGTAAATAGTCCAGTCATCGTAAGAGTATTCCAAACTGATGGAAGCAGAACTAACATTTTCATTTAAAGGAACATATCCTTTTTCAATATAGCTTCCTAAACCGTCATAGTATGTTAAGTTAGAACTTTGTACCATAGCTTCAAGCGCCTTTTTACCATCCATTGGAATACCTTTGGCAAAAGCATCAGATAACAATGATACGCCATGATAACCAATCATACACCAATTTTCATTTCCCATATGTGACCATACAGGCAGAGCCTTATGTATACTTTGACCTTGATGCGCCATAATAGATTCCATCATGTCTTTGCTCTTATTAGCATCTATTAAGTTGATGAGTGGATGTAATGCACGGAAAGTATCCCACAATGAAAAAATGGTATAATTAGTAAAATGCTCAGCATTATGAATACTGTGATCAATGCCTCGATAGCGTCCATCCACATCCATATATACAGAAGGATGTATCAAAGTACGATAAAGTGACGTATAAAACAGCTCCTTAACTTCTTCTGTTCCATTTACAGAAATAGAAGATACAGCTTTGTTCCATTTACTTTTAGCTTCAGCTAAAACTTTATCGAAATTCTTTCCTTGAGTTTCCTTTTTCAAATTGAGCAGGGCTCCTTCTTTGTCTACGGCTGAAATGGCTACTTTAATTTCCAAAGAACGTCCGTCTGATAAATCAAATACAAATCCAGCTTTCAGCTCACGTCCTTCCATTTCAGGAAAGTTGTGTTGAACATCAAATTTTCTCCAAAAACCTCCGTACAAACTCCGTTTGCTAGTATCTTTGCTTTCATAGCGGAGAATGGGATGTGAAAACGAAATGGCAAAATAAATTAAGTTCATTCTAGCCCATCCATTTGTCATTCTGAATCCCGTAACAAGTGTATCCGATTCTACACAAATTCCTGACCATAACGTTTTACCATCATAATTATAGATTCCATGATTTAAGTCCAAAATCAGGTTTCCTTCTCCTTTAGGATAAGTATAGCGATGTACTCCCACTCGTTCTGTGGTAGTCAGCTCTGCTTTAACTTGATACTCATCAAGTAATACGGAATAATAACCTGGAGAAGCTGTTTCATTTTCATGTCTGAATGTTGAGCGATAACCTAAAGTCGGATTACTTTTAGTCCCTGGATTCAATTGTATTTTACCAGTAGTAGGCATCAATAGAATATCTCCCAAATCAGAATGACCAGTACCACTAAAATGAGTATGACTAAATCCTACAATTGTTGTATCATCATATTGATAACCAGCACAATATTTATAGACCTCTTTTTGATAAACTCCGTCTACACTATGAGGAATAGTATCTGTTTCCGGACTGAGTTGCACCCCACCATGAGGCACACAAGCTCCTGGGAATGTATGTCCCATTCCTTGAGTGCCTATAAAAGGATTAATATATTGGGTTTGTGAATGAACACACAAGCCTATCAGGGCACATAAACATGTTATTATTAATTTCTTCATTACTTTTTAATCTAATACAATATCAAATTGGTCAAATTCTTCAGTACGCCATGCATATTTTTCTGTTGTGGGGGAAATAGCAAAGAAAGGTGAGAATGTTTTGATTTTGATTGTTTTTCCGTCAGGCATAAATTCCATAATTCTAAGCCAGCCATCCCCCCCATTACCATGCCAACCTCCACCTTCTGTTTGGGCATTGAACATCATCTGGAATACGTTTTTCCCAGCTATATTCTTGTCACAACGTTGACCTACATTATATACAAACCCCTCTGTAGAGCAATAATGACCACATATGAGCATACGAATGTTTTTGCAAGGATAAAGAAGTTTTTCCCAAATAACTTTTCCATAATTGGCAGGTGATACACCATAAGACTCTTTTTCGATAATAGATCCATCCCAACGCAAATAAGAGTGAGTAAGGACAAATACCTTATGATTTTCAAAACGTTCACTTATTGCCAAAGATTTAGCCCATTCCAGTACTTCATCACGAGGAGCAAATTCCAATACTATTACCAGTATATTTCCCCAGTTCTTGTTAGTAAATTCATAAGCAGCATTTTCTAATGTAGGAACCCCAAAAGCATTGTTACATACACTAACCAAGCAGTCTTTCCAAAGAAGATTGCGAGTTACAGGAAAATACTTTGAGATATTGCACAATCGGTTTTCGGCTCGCTTATAACCATAATCGTGATTTCCACCGCAAATGATGTAAGGAAGTCTATGGTCCAATCTTTCAAAAGCTCTAGAGGCGGCTTTCCATTGTTCTTCGCTAGTCTGATTACCATTCACGTTATCTGGAACCAAGCATTCATTTTGTTCTACCAAATCTCCGGTGCAAAGTACAGCTTTGACAGCTAAGTTCTTTTTTACGCTGGCCACCCAAGCTGTCATCAGTTCAAAAATTGGCTGATTGGTATCAAATTTAGTATAACTTTGTGGATCTGGTAAAAGAATCATTGAAAATGAATTTTTGTCAGAAAGCGTCGGCTTATTTTGAGAATATGATGATATAAATAGCAAAAAGCAAAGTAGAAAAAAAGATAGTTTTTTCATGGTAAATATCGTTTTATGGAAACCATCCGTTCATATTCCATATTAGATCAATAGTAGAATAATGAACGGATGATATTTTATAATAAATATTGATTTATTAAAATCAGTTACCCCATCCTATATGGTTTTGTTTCAGATTTGGGTTAGCGCTTAATTCGGCAGCAGGATAAGGCAGGTTATACAACTTGTCTTCCCAAATAAAATCACCTACTCGTGACCATTCTTCAGCCAAAGTACCCCAACGTTTCAAATCAAAATAACGGATAACATCCTCTGTAAAGAATTCAACTCTTGATTCATAGTTAATAGCTTCCATGGCGCTTTCTTTGGAATCAATGACAAACGGAGGAAGAACCTTAGATTCATCCAATCCCTCAGGAATGTATTTGTCTGGATGTGCCAATGCAAAACGACGTGCTCTAGAACGTACTTTTTCTACATATTCACTACATTTCTCAAAATCAGGATTAGCTTGTAAAGCATATGCTTCAGCAATGTGCAAATACACTCTAGGCAAGCGCATCAGATGTACATCCACACGTTGTGTCCAGCTTTCTTCACCATACCATACTCCGCGTTTTTGAATATCATAACCAGTAGGAGTGTTTACCAACCATTCATCTCTCCAGTTCATTTTTTTACCAGTAGTAGTAACAACCTCATCCATTATTGTAAAGAAGGTTCCATCAAAGCGAGGATCTCTATTTTTCCATGCTTGAGAAGCATCGAAATAAGGAGAGTTGTCTTTGATAGATTTTCCATCAATCACTTGGAAAAAATCCACAAATTCTTTAGAAGGATAGAAATAGTCTGCTGAATAAGTATCGCCACGCATCAGATGCCCCAAATCACCACCTAAATCTTCTTTAGAACCGAAGTATAATTCTCTTCTATATTTGTCGATGCCTTCAGCAATACCTACCGAAAAAATGATTTCTTTTGAATTCTCTTCTTCAATGTGAAAAACTCGACCTGGATCATCCAATAGTTCATAATCGAATTTTTCTACTTCCAACCCTGCTTTCAAAGCATTTTCATAATCCTTCATGATCAGATAGGCTTCAGACAAGTAGGCAAAAGCTGTACCTTTTGTTGCGCGATGTGTATATGCTTCATCCCATTTGTCAGGCAAATTTTCGGTGGCAAATTCTAAGTCAGGAATGATAAGACTCTTGAATATTTCTTCTTTTGATGTGGCAGCTAACTGTACTTCTGAAGAATTAGTAGGATCATTCACGGATGCACTTCTTAAAGGTACATCGCCATAAAATTGAACCAAACGGAGATACCAAAATGCACGGATAAATCTGGTTTCAGCCAAATACATATTACGCTTTTCAGCTGAAATTATCTGATCACCCATTTTTGAGATACCATCAATGTTGATGTTGCATACAGCAATACCTTCATAACAGCGTTTCCACACCCCCTGCACAATACTGCTTTCATTAGGGTTAAAAGTAGCACCATAGAATGGTTGAGCATCCTTGAACCCCGCTGATGAGAAGTCACCAGTCATACCTAGTTCCAATTGTGCAAATGCCCAGTGTCCATTCAAGCATTGCAGTTTCGCATAGCAGGCCATCGCACCAAGATTCGCATGTTCTGCTTCTGTATAAAAAGTTGTTTCATCAATAGCACCATAAGGATTACGATCCAAAAAGCTATCCATACAGCTAGTGAAAATTAATGATGTAAATGCAAAAGCATATAATAAATATTTACGTATCATATGTATCTTGTGTTAAAATGTTAAATTTGTACCAATTAAAAGAATTCTAGGTGTTGGGAAATCATCACCCCAGTTAGTATAGTGACCTACAGAGTTCCCATTTTCAGGATCAAATCCATCAAAAGTCTTGTCTTTTATTGTGAATAGGTTTTCACCGGATAAGAATACTCTAATACGTGTTGGTTTTAGATTGAAGGTATAACCTAATGTCAATGATTTCATTTTCACAAATGAAGAATTAGCTACCATCAAATCTGTCATTTCCTCATAATTTTCACCTTGAATTAAAGCGGGATATTTTCCAGCAGGATCAGAACCTAATGTCCAGCGATTGTCATACCAATGTCTACTCATATTGCGATTAGGCATACGATTTTGAAAACTCATAGGTGAATGTTGCTTACGACCAAATACACCTGAAAATACCATATTTAAGTCAAAACCTTTCCAGTCAGCAGAAAGAGTCATACCAGCGGTAGCTTTAGGAATAAAACTTCCCAATATTGTTCTATCCTTTCCATCAATAACGCCATTTCCATCTAAGTCTTTATATTTTAAACGGCCAACTTTAGCATTACCTTGTCCCATATCTTTATATTTTTTAGCTTCTTCAGAAGTAGTGATGACCCCATCTGTTTTATAGCCATACAAAGCACTAATAGGTTCGCCTATGCGGTTAATAGTTACACCACCATAACAACCGATATCGATGACTTCCTCATTAATACCACTGCTTAACTTTTTGATTTCATTGTGCAAGAAAGATACATTAGCTCCTACTGAATAGTGCAAGTCACGTATATTACCTTTATAACTAATTTCTAGGTCCAAACCTCTGTTTTGTACTTCTGCATAATTCATATTAGGAGCACCTAAACCAACAGAAAGAGGAAGAACCATAGAACGGAGAATACCACTGGTGTTTTTCACAAAGTAGTCTGCGCTAAAACTCAAACTATTGTTGAAGAAACCTAAATCTACGCCAATGTTAGTTACTGTAGTAGTTTCCCACTCCAATGACTTGTTACCAAGTTTAGACTGTGTATAGCCAGCATATAGAATTTGGTTGTCAGCAGCAGTACCAAATACAACATTTTCTTTACTCACAGAAGCAATGGTAGGATACCATGAGCCAATAGATTGATTACCTAATTGTCCCCAAGACGCTCTCAATTTCAAGTTACTGACAGGCTTTACATTAAAGAACTTTTCCTCAGAGATTCTCCATGCTCCAGAGAATGAAGGAAATACCCCCCAGCGCTTGTCTTTTCTAAAACGAGATGAACCATCGGCACGTAAGTTGAATGAGAATAAATAGCGACCAGCGTAATCATAGTTGATGCGGCCGAAATAAGAAGCCAAAGCTAATTCAGATTTACCACCACTCAAACCACGTTCACGAGCATTGGTACCACCATTAATAACATGCATGTTATCAACTTCAGAAACGAAATCTTTAGCAGTTCCGCTCAAATCATCTTTTGTGAATAGTTGTTGAGAGAAACCTCCCATAGCATGAATAGCATGTTTGCCAAATGTCTTGTCAAAGTAAAGCAAATAGTCTGTCATCCACATAAAATTTTTGGAACGTGTTTCAGTATAGCTATTACGTGTATTTGTTTGACCGCCATCATTGAACTTAGGCAAGAATGATTTATATTCATTGCAAACAATATCGATACCACCATTAAAACGGAATTTCAACCAATCAGTAATTTGGAATTCCATAAATAAGTTGTCCATCAAACGATAATTGTGGTTATTCGGAGTATTCCACCCTACTTCAGCTATGGCATTCTTTGAACCAGTCAGTTGGGTGTCAGGCTCCCCATAAGAACCGTCTTCGTCATAGGCTGGAATAATTGGAGCATTAAAGATAACATCAGAAAAACGAGTTCCACCACTACCTTCTGTATAGCGATATGTCATGTTGGCGTTATTGCCAATCTTGAACATTTTACTTACTTGCGCTTCAATGTTTGAACGGAAGCCTGCTTTCTGGTAGCCTGTGTTCAATGCAATACCTTCTTGATTTAAATATTCAGCAGACAAATAATAATGAAGTTTATCCGTACCACCGCTAATATTTGCATTGATGTTCAGAGTTGGTGCAGAACTGTAGATGTGATCCCCCCAATTTGTTCCTACTCCAAAGTCGGCTGGATTTAAACCATCATATTTTGTAGTTGGATTACCTCCATCAATAGCTTTCTTATTGTCTCTCATTTCAAGAATAGCTGAGACAAACTCTTCTGCTGACAGCAAATCCATCATGTGTGAAGGTTTTTGGATACCCCATGTAGCGTTCAAAGATACTTTAGCTTTGCCTTCTGCACCTTTCTTAGTAGTAATCAAAATAACACCATTTGCTGCACGTGAACCATAAATAGCTGCAGATGAAGCATCTTTTAGAACGTTTACGCTTTCAATATCGGAAGGATTCAATGTTTCAAAACCTTGGTCTACGGGAATTCCATCAATAACTACCAACGGACTTGCATCACCATTACCAAAAGTTCCAACACCACGAATACTGATAGATGTTTCTGCACCAGGAAAACCAGAGCTACTTAAAATATTGATACCAGACATCTTACCTTGCAAAGCACCACCTACAGAGATACTTGAATTAGTAGCTAGTTGGTCACCACTAACCATGGAAGTTGCACCCAATAAGTCCTTTTTCTTCATAGTACCATATCCTACTACTACCACTTCATCCAAAAGTTCAGTATCCTCTCGTAAAGTAACAAGTGCTAATTTTTTTGAATTTGCATTCAGAATAATGGTCTGATAACCAATATATGAAATAGCTATTTGAGCATTAATCGGAACATTAGTCAGTTCATAGTTACCGTTAATATCGGTAATGACTCCGGCAGTAGTACCTTTTACTTGAATGCTGGCACCAATCACGGCTTCACCATTTTGATCTACTACTTTACCTTTCAATATTTTTAAGCCTTTTTCTTTTGTGTCAAAACCTACGTTAATAGTATTCTTATTCCTATTGAAATACAACCCAGTTTGTATAGACAAACTCTTTAATACAGTTTCTATGGTTTGGTTGCTTACATTTAAATTAACGCGTGAAGATTGGCTAATTTTCTTTTGATCATAGAAAAAATTGACCCCTGTCTGTTTTGTTATTTTTTTTAAAACTACCTCAACAGATTCATTTTTAACATTTACGCTAATTCGTTCATTTTGAGCTAAGATGAGTGATCCATTAAAAAAATAGATTGTAAATAGCAAAAAAACTAAAATAAATCTTTTAGTCTTCTTATTCTCTTTTGTAATTAAAAGATTATTCATAAATTCGTACGTTTGTTTTAAATAGATTATTTGGTGAACAAAATGGTTAAGTTGTTCATGGTAACTCGCAATTATATGAACAACTGTTTAAGACAAACATGGAGGAGTTGTTTTTACCTAACAACTCCTTTTTTTAAGTAGGAGGTTTCATAGGCATTTATTCATAAGGTTAATATTTTAGTGTCTTTATAAAGAATACACGCAACTATTTCTATTATGCGAACACGTTAACACATTTTAATTATTATATAAAATAACCGTATTATTTTGATATTTATATCGTATGCCAGTGACGTATTCTATAGAGTTAAGTACATCTTTCAGTGTAGCTCTTTCATGTATGCCTGTAATCAAGTTATCATAAGGCTTATTTCCGCTGAAAATCACTTTGCAATGGTAGATACGTTCCAGTTCTTTAGCCACATCTTGAATAGGGGTAGAGTTGAATCGGATTCCTCCTGTACGCCAAATAGCAAATTTTTCCATAATATCTTTTTCTTTACTATACGAATCTGAAATTTTGTTGATGATCACATGTTCGCCAGAACTGATTCTCATCATGGCTTCAGGCAAATCCACTTGTACTTTACCTTCTTTAACTTCTACCAAATCAGTTTGATCATAAGGGTGTGATTTCACATTAAAAATAGTACCTAGCACGGTTATCGACATATTTTCCATTTTTACGATGAAAGGCTTTTCCGGATTATGAGTTACTTTAAAACAACCTTCTCCAGTTAGTTCTACAATTCGGTTATTCCCCACAAATTGCTCAGGATACTTCACCGTAGTGCACGAGTTTATAGCTAGTTCAGTGTTATCAGGTAAAATAATAGTTTTATGTTCACCATAGTCTGTAGTTACTGTAATGATAGGAGTTCGCTTTTCTACTCTTTCTTCGTAATAGCCAAAACCTTTTATCATTAAGAAAACCAATGCAGCTGTAGAAAGGCTATAATAGATAAAGCGTCTGACTTTCTCCATACGTTTGACACGTTTGGATTTAGCCAATAATTTCCATGCTTCTTTTTCACAAGTTGCTTTTTCAAAGCGATTGGCTAAAGTTTCATCTCCCAAATTGCTCCAAAGTTGTTCTGTTAATTGATCAATATCTTCATCGGTACAGTAATTTTTTATTTGTTTCAATATGGACTCCAGTTCGTTTTTAGAATAGAAGCCATCAATATACCGTTGAAAATTTTCTTTAAAAATATTATTCTTACTCATATGCATTGATTAGTATATGTAGTACACTTAACCCATCGAAGGCTAGGAGTACATTAACATTATTTTAAAATTGAAATAGAATTTGGAAAAAAATTATTTGGCTAGTATGCAGCAAACCTTCCTTTTTAAAGTAAGTGCGTATAATTTTTAAGGAGGCAGAAAGGTGGTCCTGTACTGTAGATATAGAGATGTTGAGTTGCTCCGCAATCTCTTTATTAGTAAGCATATGATGTCTGCTCAGTTCAAACACTTCACGCTGGCGATTGCTTAATAATTTGACAGCGTGTTTCATGTGTTCTCCCAAATCATTGGCTAATATCGTATTTTTAGTAGAATTATCAAAGTCTATCGCTTGCTCGTAAAGACTTTCCAAAATACGTTTGTGGCACGATTCATCTCGTAAATAATTGATAATGCGATTACGAGCCATGCTAAATAAAAAAGATGAAAAAGACGTACCGCATTTTAAGAAATAACGGTTTTCCCAAATATTGAAAAATATGTCCTGACAGATATCTTCTGCCACGTTTTGTGATTTAAGTAAGGCGATAGCAAACTTGAACAACCTAGGTTTGTATTGCACATAAAGTTTACAAAATGCTTTTTCTTCTCCTAAAATCAAGCGCTCTATCAACCTACTTTCTTCATCGTTATTTAGATTTTCAGTCATAATCCGTAAACAGATTTTGTAGTAGTTAATAATTGAAAAGTTGCACAAAGATATGTCAAGTTAAGAAATGCACAAAATATTTAGTATTACAAATCAATTAAACCTATTAGACATTTTTTTCACTTTATACAACTTATCTAAGAAAATTATTACTCTCTTGGGATTTTTAGTTACAAAATGACTTCGGGTAAAACTGTCCTACTATATGTAAACCACTGCAGATTACGGTGATCAAACTTTCTGCAAAACTTTTTAGAGTTTATCGAAAATGTTTGTATGAGTGTCGTTTTCACTTCGTTCCACCATCTTTTCCCGCGCCGTTACCACAATTCAAATCCGATAACAGAATAGTAACACACCTCCAGTTCAACTTGGCTTTCAAACGATTTCAACTAGCATTTATCATAAGTGACAAGACTACCTAAAACATCAATTCTTAATCATTCTTCTACGATTTGCTCAATATCTCACTTTTTCACTATCTTTGTATTAGAAAATACGAAAGAATGAAATCTGATTTTCACATTGGTCAAAATCAACACTTAAAAAATCATCAATTCGACATCATTTTACAGTATTTAGGCTTCAAATTATAATTTTATTTATATTTTTGCCACCAATTTAAAACGATATCTAATTATAAGGAAAAAGATTATGGTCAAGATTACCAAAGAAGCTGCTTTGCTATACCACTCGCAAGGCAAGCCCGGAAAAATTGAAGTTGTACCGACAAAACCGTACAGCACACAAACAGACCTGTCACTGGCTTA